>VOFC01002486.1_pt1 | contig 24371 bp, 36 predicted proteins | sample 5384161 | NCBI WGS metagenome assembly VOFC01 (sample SAMN12384722, study PRJNA508395) | human gut metagenome | isolation source: healthy gut B | host: Homo sapiens | reverse complement strand
ATCTCCTCCTGCTATCAATGTAAACGATACCTCCGGGCAAAATAAGCAACAACTCCCGGAATGTGTTTTTTTGTAATAGGGCTGATTCTCCCGGCACCACGTGGCGAGTTCCTGCTTCGTGGTAAAGGGACGGCGCCAGCTGCGTCCCGACATAATACGATCCAACTCGGGAGCCAAGCGCTCGACAAAGTCTCCGACGGTCCAGCCTTCCCCCAGATGTGCTTCTGAAGGTCAATCATACCAAATTCATTTTGAGGTTTGACATACGGTTTTGGAACCGGCCTGTCCAAAAAAAGGAAGGGCCGGCCACGGGCCGATACACAGCGGCGGGACCAACCGGAGGTCCCTTTTCGGACGATACAACCCCGATGGGTGGAGATCGTACGAAAAGGGACTTCAAGGTGCAGGCACGTGCGCTATCTTGGCCCGAGGTCGGCCTTTCGATCACAATCCGGGGAGTACGCCGCAGCGCATTTTGCAGATTGCGCTGGTTGATCCGGTAAACGAGCATCAGCAGATCATAGGCGCTGTATAGGAACTGTCCGATAGATCGTAGGGCGTATCAGCCGTTTTTTTGACGGTAACGGGTCAGCGTCTCGGGGCGAATGTCGAGGACTTCGCAGGCCGCATCGGCCGTCAGGAAAACGGTTCGTCGCTTCGACTGCACAGGTATTCAAACAGCAACAGGCCCTTACTCAAAAGGAAATTTGTTTTGATGAGACGTTCGAGCTGTTCGGAGGGGACAAGCCGATAGATCTGGGAGACTTTGTTTGGTTTCCATAGGTAACATATTGATTCAACGATTCGAGTTTTCCGCGGCGGCGCATCTTGCGGATGAACTCCTGCACCTCGGAGAGCAGGTACATGCGCCGGGCTCCGATGTTGAAGCCGACGAGCAGCCCCTGTTCGCGGAAGCGGCGCACCTGGCGTTCGCTCTGGCGGAGCAATTGGCAGACTTCCGCAAAATCGAGGATCGGATCGCCTTCGAGCTGGCTCCGGTGATCCTTCATGAAGTGTACGATCTCGAGGATCTCTTCGACCGTCCGCAGAATGCGGGACAGATCATCCGTGTGTTGATTTTCCATCTTTGTCGGGTTTGGTTTCCACGGCAAAAATGGGACAACCCCGGCACTCGTTTATCAGTGTTTGAATCAATTATATGTTTTTCCGTATCCGAAACCCGGACAACGCTTGCCTCCGGCAGTCCATCAGAGAGCAGGACAAAATTCCCATAATTTGCCGGTATCGGCAAAAAATCATTATATTTGGGTCGGAAATCGGCCGTTTAACTTGCCGATACGACAATAGCTTTTCAGGTTCGGTTCTTACTGCAAGGACACCATCTGAAGGCTCATGCTATTCAAAGAAAGTATGGCGAGCGGCATTGCTTCCAACATCATCGACAACAACACGATGTTTTGTGACCAACTTTTTAGACAAAAAATGGTCTTCCATAATCAGAAAAATACAATAAATTTGCAAACAAATTCGTTTGCATTTCGTATATTTGCAGATGAAGCCATGAAAAGCAGAATTGACATATTGAAAGGCATCCATCCGGGCAAGATAATTGGCAGGGATTTGAAGAAACGCAATCTCAGTCAGCGGTCGTTTGCTGCCTCCATCGGAGAACACAGTCAGACGCTCAATGCCGTCATTACGGGGCGACGCAATCTGACGGTCGAAATGGCGTTGAAGATTGAGCAGGCATTCGGATACGAAGAGGGATTCCTGCTGCTGCTTCAGACATACTACGAGATCGCCGAATACAAGAATGGTCAAAAAGAGCCGTGCCATATCCGGGATACCGGCAATTCGTCGGTCCCTGTTCTGGGATACTGACTTCGACACACTGGACTGGGGACGATACCGTGAATCGGTCATCGCTCGTGTCCTGGAGCGAGGTAATGACGCGGAAAAAGCGGAGATTGCTCAATTCTACGGCACCACTCTCGCTGCCCTCGAAACCGATTCTCCGAAAAACACTTACCGTATAAATACGACATCACAAAATGGCCGACAATAGCTACCTGCATTATGAAACGGTAACGCCGCTGTTGAAAGAGACACTCGGAATACTGATGTCCGAAGAATCGTTTGCCCCTTCCGTCTGGTCGGAGGTACAAACCTGAGCCTTCGCTACGGCCACAGAAAAGGTGGCAAGCAAGATGTTCTCATGTCAGAAAAAGCGCAGGATCACTTGATTTGGAAATATCCGATTGGGATCCAGAACCGAACAAAAAGATAATCTATTGATTTATTTATATTTAAACTCATCATATCACCCTCGAAATTCGACAAAAAAATCAATAGGTTCGTTTCAATTCGGTTGCAAAATCAGACCGGCATAAAAGCGTCCGCTGACGGGACGCGGTTTCCGGATCACCTGGCGAAAGGACGGCCTTCTTGAAATTTGACGGCGTCAGACAAACCTGTCGGCGTAAATCCCACGCTGCGTCTCTGCGGCAATTTCAGGTGACACAACCTGCCGCAGCTCCGCAGCTCGAGAAAACGATCGAAGATCTGCTTCTTGCGGGATCCCTGTCGGGCGTCCTGCTCCTCCACGAGCGGCGCCATCTGTTGGCAGACGATCCCATAGAGCACCTGCAGATAGCCCTTCAGGATCTCGTGCTTGAAACGGAAATCGGGCTGCCGAAGTTTGTCGCGCAAGGCACGGCAGATGGCGAGGATCTCGGCGGTCTGCCCGTCGGTGAGTTCGATCGGAGATTGTTTTGCGAGGAATTTGCGGACAACGAGCGCCGCTTCGGTGTTATCCTCCGTTATGACAGGATCGTTCGAGAGGGCGATGAGGGCAATCCGGCAGTCGGGCGAAATCTCAAGGCACTGGCCTATCGTCCCGGGTGTAATGATCGTCAGCGAATTGCGGTGCAGTTCGTATTCGTTGAGATTGGATCTGATGCGCATTCTTCCGCCCAGGCAGAGGTGCATCATGGCAAACCGGATCTTGAAGGGGTACGGGAGGTAAGGAAAGGGCGCATCGTCGGGTCTCGGGTCAGATCACGCATCGGAGCCGAGTCGTCAAGGTCTCCCGCCAGAATGAACCGGTTTTCGAAGATGCAGTCGTGTTCATTGAAGGGAATCGTCGTCAGATCGAGCGCATTGAAGTTCCGGAATTCAGCCATGATCATTTATTTTTACGTTGGCAAATATACGGATTCAAACAATATATCAAGGCATTTTATCTTCAAAAGCTTGTTTTGCCATCCTTTTGAACAATCAACCCACAACTTGCAACAAAAGGCTTCACCGAAAATTCGGGAACTTTGCCGGCGTGAAACCTCAAAAAACAACAATATGGCGAAGAAAACAGACAAATGGTGGATCGCACTGGCGGCGATCGTCTTGAGCGGCTGTTCGGGCGGACAATCCCAGACGCCGTTCGTGCGGAGCGTCTGTCTGACCCGGCCCGTGGCGCTGGGCGGCGAGACAACCCGCACCTATTCGGGCGTCGTACGGGCCGCCCACGAAGTGAATCTGGGATTCAAGACGGCCGGACAGATTGCACGGATCCACGTGGCCGCGGGAGACTACGTGCGGCGCGGTCAGCTGCTGGCCGAACTGGACGATGCCGACTACCGGCTGGCGGTCGAGGCGCTGCAGATTCAGTATGACCAGCTTCGCGACGAGGTGGAGCGTACCCGTCAGCTTTTTCGAGCAGCGGGCGTCTCGGCCAACGACTTCGAGAAGGCCAGCGCCGGGCTGCGGCAGCTGGGCATACAGCTGCAGGCCAACCGTAACAAACTCGACTACACGAAACTCTACGCCCCGACAGACGGCTACGTCCAACAGGTGAACTTCTCGCCGGCGGAGATGGTCGATGCCGGAACGGCTTTACGACGTTGCTCGATGTTTCGCGCGCATGGAGGTCGAAGTCGACATTCCAGCCGGTGAATACCTCCGGCGCGACCGCTTCACGCACTTCACCTGCCGGGCGGCCGGCATCGAGGGTGAGATTCCGCTGCGGCTGTCGGGACTTCCGCCCAAGGCCGACGGCAACCAGCTCTACCACCTGACTCTTGACTTTGCGGCACAGCCCGACCGGCAGCTGACGGCAGGAATGAACGTCGAGGTGCGGATCACCGAGAGCGACACGACCCGCCGGCGGGGCTTCAGCGTGCCGTTGGGAGCCGTATTCCTGGCCGGAGAGACCCCAGCGTGTGGGTCCTCGGGGCCGACTCGACCCTGCAGCGCCGGGCTGTCGTTCTCGACAATACCGATACCGAAGGACGCGCTGTTGTCCGCGAAGGGCTCGACGGCGGCGAACTGATTGTACGGGCCGGCGTGTCGGCCCCTCGAAGAGGGTGAGAAGGTGCGCGTTGTGGAGGCTCCGAGTCAAACGAACGTTGGAGGAGTGCTGTGATGAAGATGAAGTTGACCGAATTTTTCATGCGGCGGCCGGTGCTGTTCTGGTCGCTCATGGGGGCAATCCTCGTTGCCGGCATCCTGTCGTTTATCCGGATGCCCAAGCTGGAGGACCCGGCCGTGGCGGTCAAGCAGGCAATGGTTGTGATCCCCTACCCCGGAGCGAGCGCCCACGAGGTGGAGCTGAAGGCGGCCCAACTGATGGAGGACGAGCTGCGGGCGCTGCCCAACGTCAAGAAGGTGAAGAGCGAGTGCCGCAACGGCTCGGCCATGCTGACCGTCGAGTTCCAGATGACGGTGCTGAACCGCGATCTGGAGCAGCATTTCGATCTGCTGCGACGCAAGGTCAATGACGCCGCGGCGCGGCTGCCCGAGTGGTGCTACGACCCGGTCGTGATCGACGACATGATGGATGTCTACGGCATCTTCTACGCCCTGACGGCCGACGGATACGACTATCCGGAGATGTACCGCTATGCCAAATACCTGCGGCGCGAGCTGCTTGACGTGAAGGGCGTCAAGCGGATCAACATCGCCGGCAACCGCGACGAGGTAATCAACATCATCGTCTCGAAGGAGCAGATCGCCCGCAACGGCGTGATCCCCCACGCAGATCACCTCGGCCCTGCAGCAGGCCGGCAAGACGGTCAATGCCGGCATGTATCCGAGCGACGGCGAACGCATTGCCCTCTATGTCGATTCGGCGGCTGACGACGTGGAGGAGATCCGCAACCTGGAGATCCGCACGATGGACGGCCGTCAGATGCGCATCGGCGACGTGGCCCGCGTCGAACGGGGCTATGCCACACCGCAGCGCAACGGATTTTTTGTGGACGGGAAGCCTGCGCTGGCCCTCTGCATCGCCATGGAGTCGTCGGCCATCGTGCCCGACGTGGGACGGGCGGTCGATGCGCGGCTCGCGGAGGCGATGCAACAGCTTCCGGCCGGATTCCACACCGAGAAGATCTTCTTCCAGCCGGACAAGGTTTCGGAGGCCATCTCGTCGTTCATGTGGAACCTGCTCGAATCGGTCGTAATCGTCATTCTGGTGCTGATCTTCACCATGGGGCTGCGCAGCGGTCTGATCATCGGCTTCGGACTGGTGCTGACGGTGGCCGTCTCGTTCCCGATCCTGCTGACGTGCGGCACGACGCTGCAGCGCATCTCGCTCGGCGCCTTCATCGTGGCGATGGGCATGCTGGTCGACAACGCCGTGGTCATCATGGACGGCATCCTGATCGACAAGAAGCGGGGCTTGAGTCCGAAGGTCTATCTCTACCGCATCGGCCGCAATACGGCCCTGCCGCTGCTCGGGGCGACCGTCATCGCCGCCTCGACCTTCCTGGGCATCTACCTTTCGCCCGATTCGGCGGGCGAATATGCCGGCCACCTCTTTCTGGTGCTGTGTGAGCCTGCTGGCCAGCTGGGTGCTGGCGCTCGTCCAGGTGCCCGTCTGCGCGAAGTCGTGGCTCCCGGGCCGTGAAAAGAGTGAGCCCGCAGCGCAGAAACCGGCCGTGATGAACTCGCCGGTCCATCGTTTCGTACGTCGGGCGATCGCCTTCCTTATCGGTTACAAGCGGGCGACGATCGTTGTGGCCTTCGCCGTGCTGGGACTTTCGATCTTCGGCATGACGCGCGTCAAAAGCCTCTTCTTCCCCGACTTCGACTACAAGCAGTTCGTCGTCGAGTGCTTCTTCCCTTCGGCCACGGATGCCGACCGGGTGCGCGACCGGCTGCTTGAGATGAGCGACAGCGTGCGGCTCCATCCGGGCATCGAGCGGGTGGCCGTCAGCCAGGGAAGCGCCCCGGCACACTACTGTCTGGTGCGTCCGATGACCTCGGGCGGCGACTGCTACGGTGAGCTGATCGTCGACTGTCCCGACTACAGGACCGTTCTCAAGACGATCCCCTCGATCCGCCGGGGGCTGCGCGAGGCATTTCCCGAGGCCTACATCCGCATCCGCAAATACAACTTCTCGATCTCGACGTCGCACACCGTTGAGGTGGAGTTCGCCGGGCCCGATCCGGCCGTGCTGCGCGAATTGAGCGCGCAGGCCGAGGCCGTCATGCGCCGCTGTCCCTATGTCGATGCCTATTCCGTCGAGAACAACTGGAAGCCGAAGGGCAAGGCGCTCGTCGCCGAATTCAACCAGCAGGACGCCCTGCGGGCGGGGATCGGCCGCGGGGATGTGGCCAACGCCCTGCTGGCCGCCACCGACGGCATGCCGGTCGGCGTACTGAACAACCAGGACCGCATGGTAACCTTGAATCTCCAGGTCCGCAATGACGACGGCAGCCGCATCCGCAACCTCGACGAGATCCCCGTCTGGAGCATGATGAACTTCCGACTGACCGACGAGGAGCTGCAGGGGCACTGACCGGCGGCCGGGGGATGAGTGAATTGCAGGACCGCATGTTCCGCGCCATGCCGCTTGGAAATGCCGTGCGCGACATTCGTCTCGACTGGGACGAGGATGTCGTGCTGCGGATGAACGGCCGAAGGGTGATCGAGGCCGAGTGCGACCCGGATCCCGAGTGCGACGAGGCGACGCCGGCAAAGGTCGTGGCGGCAATCCGTCCCGAGATCGAAGCCATCCCGCTGCCCGAAGGCTACACGATGCGCTGGGTCGGCGAGGGCGAGCTGCAGGGCGAGGCGATCGGCAACCTGATGAAATACCTGCCGCTGACGATCTTCCTGATCCTGGCCATCCTGCTGCTGCTGTTCAACAGCTGGCGCAAGGTGCTGCTCATTCTGCTGTGTTTCCCGTTCGTCTTCTGCGGCATCACCCCTCGCTGCTCCTCACCGGACAGCCGCTGACCTTCATGTCCATCATCGGCATGATGGGACTGATAGGCATGATGGTGAAGAACGCCATCGTCCTCGTCGACGAGATCAACCGCCTGCAGACCGAAGAGCACCAGCCGCCCCTACACGGCCGTTGTCGAGGCTACCGTCTCACGCGTACGGCCCGTGCTGATGGCCTCGCTGACGACGATCGTCGGCATGATCCCGCTCGTCGGCGACCCGATGTACGGATCGATGGCCCTGACGATCATGGGCGGCCTCACGGTCGGCACGATCATTACGCTCATTCTGCTGCCGCTCTTCTATGCGGCGATGTTCCGGATTCGCAAACCCCAAAACGCATAAATCATGAATATCAAGCATATATGTACGGCAATCGGTGCTGCGCTGCTGTCGTTCTCCACCGTCCGGGCCCAGGAGCTGCTGTCGCTCACGCTGGCCGAATGCCGCGAACGGGCCCTGGCACACAGCGAGGAGCTGCAGCAGGCCGACAACCGCCTCGAACAGGCGCGTCTCGACCGGCAGATCGCCTCGACGGCCGCTCTTCCCAACATCGAAGGCTCGGCGACGGGCGCCTATGTGCTGCCCAACATCGACATGATGAGCATGGAGCTGCGCATGCGCGGCACCTACATGGCGGGGCTCACCCTCACGCAGCCGATCTATGCCGGCGGCAAAATCTCGGCCGCACGCCGCATGGCCCGCATCGGCGAGGAGGTGGCCGGCGAACAGCGGCGCATGACCCGCATGGATGTATTGGTCGAGGCGGACAACGCCTATTGGACACTGGTGGCCGTCGAAGGCAAGGTGCGCATGCTCGAAAGCTACGCGGCACAGATGGACACGCTTTACACCCAGACGGCGGCGGCCGTCGAGGCGGGCATGGCTCTCGAAAACGACCGGCTACGCATCGAGGCCAAGCGCAGCGAGATCCGCTACCAGCTTCAGAAGGCCCGCAACGGCGCCGACCTGGGCCGCATGTCGTTGTGTCGGGTGATCGGCGCAGACAACGACGTGCGGCCCGTGCCGGCGGACACCCTCTTCCAACCGGCGGCGCCGGGCGTGCTGCAGGCCGATCTGGAGGCACGGCCCGAACTGCGGATGCTCAAGCAGCAGGTGGCCCTCGGCGAGCAGCAGATCCGCGACGCCCGTTCGGCAATGCTGCCCACGGCCGGTCTCTCGCTGGGATATACCTATTACGGCAACATCAAACTCAACAGCATGGTCGATGCGGGTAACGGAACGTTTGTCCCCCATACGCAGGAGTTCCGCGACGGACTGGGACTGGCGATGGTAGCCGTAAAGATACCGATCTTCCACTGGGGCGAGAGCCGCAAGAAGGTGCGCAAGGCGCGTTTCGAACTGCGGAACGCGCAACTCGACCTGCAGAAAAAAACACGCGTCTGATGTCGCTCGAGGTCGAGCAGGCAATCCGCAACGTCGAGGACGGCTACCGGATGATCCAAACGGCCGAACTGGCCCTGCGGCAGGCCGAGGAGAATCTGCGCGTGATGCGCAACCGCCATGCGGCGCAGATGGCACCGCTTACGGACCTGCTGGATGCCCAGTCGCAGTGGCAGCAGGCCGCCAGCAACCGGATCGAGGCACAGACGCAGTACCGGATCTACCAGACGGAGTATCTGCGGGCCTCGGGACGCCTGGAGTGATTCTCGCCGCCGCACGTGCTTCAGTGCCGGCAACCAGCCCTCCCGCGACCCGTTCGGGCCGCGGGAGGGGCGGTTCTTCCGGTCTTACAGATTCGGAAGCGTTCCATTCCCGGACCCGATTCCCGGGGCGGAAAGCCGGATCCGAATCCGAAAGGCGGGCCGACCATGCGGAGAAAACATCCCGACAGGGACTCTTTTTACCGGCGGCCAATCGCCCAATGGATAAAATGTCGATAAAAAGTAGTATCTTGCCATACCGTATGAACGGATTTCGGAACCGGCGCGTCCCGTTTCGCGGATCCCCGGAACCGGTCCGGCACCCGAAAACCAGGCCGCCAGGGGAGGGGTGATCGAAGCGTGAAAGGAACGCGGGATACGAAAGGAGCGCGGGCCATGCGGGCCGCGCCCTCCGGCGACGATACGGTACTGAACCTCGTTAAACTGCCTCGATCATGGAACAGATCATTACCCACTTTACGGACGACGACCTCTACAAGTTCACGATGTGCTGCGCCGTCATCGACAACTTCCCGAGGGCACGGGTCCGCTATGCCTTTACCGACCGGGACGGAACCGTATATCCCGAAGGCTTCGCCGAACGGCTGACGGAGCAGGTGGCCCTGCTCGAGAAGCTGGTTATCACCGAGGAGGAGATCGATTTCATGAAACAAAGCTGCCCCTATATCCCCCACTGGTTCTACAACTACCTGAAGGGATACCGTTTCAACCACGAATGGGTGCGTGCACGGCAGGACGACGAGGGGCATCTGCAGGTGGATTTCGAGGGCAGCTGGGCGGAGACCATCCTGCTGGAGGTGAAGGTGCTGGCGATCATCTCCGAACTGTACTACCGGATGACCGGGCAGGCCCGGGAGCTGGACTATGCGGCCTATTACCGCAAGAGTTGGCACAAGGCCGAACGGCTGCTGGAGGCCGGGTGCGTCTTCAGCGACTTCGGGACCCGCCGCCGCGCATCGTTCGAAGCGGAAGATACGGCGGTCCGGGCCCTGAAGGATTGCAACGCCGCGGCAAAACGGGCGGGACGGTTCGTGGGAACGAGCAACGTCTACCTGGCCATGAAACACGATCTGACGCCGGTCGGGACCATGGCGCACGAATTGATCGCGGCCATTGGCGGCATGTACGGGCCCCAAATGGCCAACCACATCGCCATGAACTCCTGGCGCCAGACCTTCCGGGGCGCTCTGGGGACCTATCTCTACGACACGTTCGGCTGGGAGATCTTCAGCCTCAACTTCTCGGAGGACTTCGCCAACCTCTTCAAGGGATTGCGCGTGGACAGCGGCGACAACCGCGAGCAGCTGCGCAAGATCGTAGGCAAATACCGCTCCCTGGGAATCGATCCCCGCACCAAGCAGGTCGTCTTCAGCAACGCACTCGACACGGACCAAGCCATCGAGATCCAGCGTTACGCCCGGGAATACTGCCAGCCGTCGTTCGGCATAGGGACCCACTTTGACGAACGATTTCGAAGGGGTCAAACCCCTGAACATCGTCATCAAGCTCACGGCAGCGAAGATCACCGAAGCGTGGCCCTTCTACAACGAGACCTGCAAGTTGAGCGAGGATGACGGCAAGCACACCGGCAAGCCGGAGGTTATCGCCCGCTTCCAGGCGGCCCTGAACCGGGGACGGTAGACCGTCCCCGCAGGACCGGCCGCACGATCAGATGAAGAGGTTGAGATTGGCCTCCTCGGTGCGGTCGAGGTACGAGGCGACACCACCCAGCGCAACCTCGTCGAGCAGCTCCTCGCGCCGCACGCCCATGACATCCATCGACATCGTGCAGGCGATCATCTCCCACGCCGCCGTCAAGGGCCTGGCGCATCAGCTCCTCAAGGCTCGCGATCTTCTTGCACCGCATGATGCCGCGCATCATGCGGCTTCCCAGCCCCCACATGTCGAGTTTCGAAAGGTGCAGCCGCCCGCTGTGCGCCGGAAGCATCCAGCCGAACATCCGCCCCATGAGATCCTTTCCGACGGCGGGTTTCTCCCGCTTCTTGATGACGTTGAGTCCCCAGAAGGTAAAGAACATCGTTACGCGCTTTCCCGTTGCCGCCGCGCCGTTGGCGATGACGAACGAGGCCAGCGCCCTGTCCAGATCGTCGCTGAAGACGACGATCGTCTTGTTGATCGGCCGCCGGCGCGGGCGGGCCGCCGGCGCGGGCTGCGCATGGCCGCACGGCATTGCGGAAGGCGCCGGCTTGCGGATCAGCGCCCGCACCTTGCCGCCGCAGCTGTCCAGAGCAAGCAGTTCGGCCCCGGTCATGCGGCACCACGAGGCCACGTCGTGGCCGAAGGCCTGGTCCGTGGCCGCAATGCGGAGTTGCCCGCCCGGCTGCAACCCCTCTCATAGCTCTTCTTGAGCTGCAGAACCGGCCCCGGGCACATCAATCCGCAGGCATCGACCTCCAGTGTGGCGGTTGCCGAATCGGAGCAGCATGCCGGGGCGGGCTGTACGCTCCGGGGTCCGGACGCGCCCCCGCAGTCGCAGCCTCCGTCGCGGGGCTCCGGCACGGGAGCCGTCGCCGCGCGCCACGTCGTGTATCCGCCCGAGAGATTGCGCACGTCGCCAAATCCGTGCTGCGTGAGGATGCGGCTCGCAAGATAGCCCCGCAGTCCGACGGCGCAGCTCACCACAACGGGCCGCTCGCGCGGCAGCTCGTCGAGGTGTTCGCGCAGCTCGTCGAGCGGAATGTTCACAAAGCCCGGAATCGAACCCATCGCGAACTCGTCGCGCGTGCGCACGTCGATGCGCAGCGTCCCGTCGCCGAGCGAGGCGATCTCCCGCCACTGGATCAGCCGCACGCGCCCCGCAAGGATGTTTTTCGGCCACGTAGCCGGCCATATTCACCGGATCCTTGGCCGAGGAGTACGGCGGTGCGTAGGCGTGTTCGAGCTCCGTAAGGTCGTGAACCGTGCCGCCCGTGCGAATGATCTGCTCGAACATCTCGATCCGCTTGTCGGCGCCGTCGCACCGACGACCTGCGCGCCGAGCAGCCGGCCCGTACCGGGGGCGAAGAGAATCTTGATCGAGAGCGGCAGCGCATCGGGATAGTAGCCGGCGTGCGAGGCGCCGTGCGTATACGACGAGACGTACTCGATACCGCACGCCTTCAGCAGCTTGGCATTGGCGCCGGCCGCAGCCACCGTCAGGTCGAAGATCTTGGCCACCGACGTGCCGATCGATCCCCGGTAGCGGTGCGTGTTGCCCAGTATGATGTTGTCGGCCACGATGCGTCCCTGCTTGTTCGCAGGGCCCGCCAGCAGGATGAGTGCCGGACGTCCCGTGACCAGGTGCGGCACCTCGACGGCATCCCCCAGGGCATAGATCTCCGGATCGGACGTCTGCATGTATTCGTTGACGACGATGCCGCGCCGTTCGCCGGTCTCGAGACCCGCCTCCCGGGCCAGTTTGGTCTCGGGACGCACGCCGATGCTCAGAATCACCAGATCCGACAGGATCTGCCGCCCGCTCTGCAGGTGGACCCTAACGCCTCCGCCGGAGCCCTCCTCGAAACGCACGACGCCATCCTTCAGGTAGAGGCCGACCCCTTGTCCGCGAGGTGGCGGTGGACCAGTGCGGCCATCGAATAGTCGAGCGGCGCCATCACCTGATCGGACATCTCCACCACGTCGACATGCAACCCGAGGCGGTGCAGGTTCTCGGCCATCTCCAGTCCGATGAAACCGCCGCCCACCACCACGGCGCGCCGCGGGCGCTGCACGTCGACATACTGCTTGATGGCATCCGTGTCGGGCACGCTGCGCAGCGTGAAGATCCGCGGACTGTCGATCCCCTCGATCGGCGGACGCAGCGGCTCGGCGCCGGGTGAAAGCACCAGCCGGTCGTACGACTCCGCGTAGGTTTCACCCGTGGCGAGGTTGTGCACCGCGACCTGCTTCCGCGCACGGTCGATCGAGGTTACCTCCTGTTCGGTGCGGATGTCGATGCGGAAACGGTCGGTGAAACCCTTCGCGGTCTGCACGAAGAGTTTCGAACGGTCGGCAATGCTCCCCCCTATGTAATAAGGCAGGCCGCAGTTGGCATACGACACGTATTTCCCCGCTCGAAGAGAATCACCTCGGCCTGCTCGTCCAGGCGGCGCAGGCGGGCCGCCACGGTGGCCCCTCCGGCCACCCCTCCGACAATGAGAATTTTCATGGAATGTGTACTGGATTGTTTACGGATCGAATCCGGCGGCCGCCCGCGCCTCCGCGCATGGCCCGGGCGGTGCGGCATGACTTCTCGTTACGGCCGATCAGTTTCATGGTTCAGGTTTTACGAGGCAAAGATACAATTATTTTCTATTATAAACTATTTTCAGTGGAATATTTTTTTTCGAACTCCCCGTCCGGAACGGCGTGAAGGCGACGGTCCCGGCCGCCGCCACGCACGGCAGGCAGGCAACCGATCGGTTTTCGCCAAATTTTTCGTATTTTCGAAGCCGGAATTCCCCGCTTTCAGACATGGACAAGAAACAGGACATACTGACCTTCCATACACCGGATCTCACCACACGGCAGGAGATCCCCGTAGCCGGCAGCCCCGTCAAGGCCGGATTTCCCTCGCCGGCCGACGACTTTCTCGACTCACCGCTCGACCTCAACCGCGAACTGGTCCACAATCCCGCCTCGACCTTCTTCGTACGGGTTTCGGGCGACAGCATGGCCGGCGACGGCATCGGCGACGGCGACCTGCTCATCGTGGACCGTTCGATCGCACCCGGCGACGGCTGCATCGCCGTATGCTACATCGACGGCGAGTTTACCGTAAAGCGCGTACGGCTCGAAAAGGGGTGCGCCTGGCTCATGCCCTCGAATCCCCGCTACCGGCCGATCCGCGTCGATGCGGGCAACGAGTTTCATCTGGGGCATTGTCCGCCATGTCGTCAAAACCTTCAAATAACCTCCCTCGATGTACGGACTCTGCGACTGCAACAACTTCTACGCCTCCTGCGAGCGGGGTATTCCGGCCCGATCTTGTGGGGCGGCCCGTCGTCGTGCTGTCGAACAACGACGGCTGCATCATCGCCCGCTCGAACGAGGCCACAGGCCCTCGGCATCGGCATGGGGCAGCCCTTCTATCAGGTCCGGCCGCTCATCGAGCAGGGGCAGGTTACGGTCTTCTCGGCCAACTTCGCCCTCTACGGAGACCTGTCGCGCCGCGTGATGGCCACGCCCGCTCGCTGGTCCCGGGTATCGAGATCTACTCGATCGACGAGGCCTTTTTTCGACCTGCGCGGCATGGCCGAACCGCTCGACGGGTTCGGCAGAACAATCGGACGCACCATCCGCCGCAACGTCGGGATCCCCGTCAGCATCGGCATCGCCCCGACAAAGACCCTGGCGAAGATCGCCTCGAAACTGGCCAAGCAATATCCCCGTCTCGACGGATGCTGTTACATGCACCGCCCGGAGGATATCGACAAGGTGCTGCGGAAATTTCCACTGCAGGATGTCTGGGGCATCGGACGCCGCTACGGGCGGATGTTCGACCGCATGGGGCTGCGCACGGCCCGACAGTTTGTCGACCTGCCGCAGGAGTGGGTCCGCGCCCGCATGGGTGTCGCGGGGCTGCGGACCTGGAGCGAACTGCAGGGGTGGAGTGCATCACGTTCGAACAGATGCCGCCGCGCAAGCAGCAGATTACCCTATCACGCAGCTTCCCCGCGAAATCCATACACTCGAGGAGCTGGACCGCATCGTGGCCGAATTCGCCTCGATGTGCGCCGAGAAACCCGCGGCGAGCAATCGGTATGCGCCGAGGTGCAATGCTATCTCTATACGAACCGCCACCGCGAAGATCAGCCCCAGCGCTGCGAAACGGAGCTGCGGCTCCTGCCCGAACCGACGGACAGCTCCCCGGAGATCGTGCGGCAGGCCCGCATCACCCTGCGGCAGCTCTTTCAGCCGGGATACGGATACAAGAAGGCCGGCGTGATCCTCTCGCGGATTACGCCCGCATCCGAACTGCAGGGAAGCCTGTTCTCCCCGCTGGACCGCGGGAAACACGCCCGTCTGATGGATGTCATGGACACCGTAAACAAGCGACTGGGAAAAGGGAAAGATTGTCGTTGCGGCGCAGGGTACCGAACCGTTTCACATGAACCGGGAACACCTCTCACCGCGCTATACGACCGACTGGAAGGAGCTGCTGGTCGTAAAAGCCGACTGATCCGCCGAACGGCGGCCGTCGCGGAAAAGGCGGCTATCCGAGTTTCATCACGTCGTCGATACCCATCTCCCCCGGTAGGTCGATTCGAGCCCTCGCTGCGGTCGGTAATGACCAGCAGCTTGTCGCCCAGCTTCAACTCGGTCTTGCCCCGGGGCACGAAATACTCCCCGTTGCGGCAGACCATCATGACCAGCGTATTCTCCGGAAGGACGATATCCTTGAGCGTCGAGCCGCTTTCGAGCATGCTCTCATTGACCTCGACCTCCGTCAGGGCCGACTTCATGTCCTCGTGCATATTGACATCGAAGGCCGATTCGCGCTCCTCGTAGGCCAGACCCAGCAGGTTGGCCATGCCGCTTACGGTCGTGCCCTGCACCACGAGCGAGATGATCGTGGAGAGGAATACCACATTGAAGAGAAGATCGGCATGAGCCACATCGTCCATCATCGGATAGATGGCAAAGAGAATCGGCACGGCACCGCGCAGCCCGACCCACGAGATGTAGAAACGGGCCCGCGTCGTGAAGCGCCGGAAAGGCAGCAGACAGGCGAAGACGGAGGGGGCCGCGCCACGAAGATCAGGAAGGTGCCGACAACACTGCCCAGAATCAGCACTTCGGGCTGAAGCAGCTCCCGCGTATTGACGAAAAGTCCCAGCGTGAGGAACATCACGATCTGCATGAGCCAGGTGAATCCGTCGAAAAAGACGGTCAACGGACGTTTCTGCACCAGCTTGTGATTGCCGATGACCAGTCCCGAAAGATAGACCGCCAGATAGCCGTTGCCGCCCACCAGATCGGTGAAGGCGAACGAGAAGAAGACGAAGGCAAGCAGCAGCACCACATAGAGCGAGTGGTTCACGAGGTTGATCCGGTTGATCGTCCAGACGGCCAGGCGGCCGATGAGATAGCCCGCCAGGGCGCCGATGCCCATCTGCATCACGAAATAGAGGAGCGAGAGGCCCCAACCGGGATGTTCGGTCGTGGTGTTGGTCAGCACGCCGACCAGCAGCACCGTCAGCATGTAGGCCATCGGGTCGTTCGAACCGCTCTCCAGCTCAAGCAGCGGCCGCAGGTGCTCCTTGAGCCCCTGTTTCTTGCTTCGCAGAATCGAGAATACCGAAGCCGAATCGGTCGAGGAGATCGTCGAGGCCAGCAGCAGCGCCACGGCAAAGGGCATTTCGCGGCCCAGCCACGGAGCGATGAGCCACACGAATCCCGCCAGGATGACCGCCGTCATCACGACCCCCAGCGTGGCCAGCACCACGCCCGGACCGATCACCGGGCGGATCTCCTGGAACGAGGTGTCCATACCGCCCGTGAAGAGAATGATGCACAACGAGATCATGCCGATGAACTGCGTGATATCCTCCGAACGGTAGGAGATGAAATCCCAGCCGAACAACATGCCCACCCGAGAAACAGCAGCAGGGCGGGCGCTCCGAAACGATAGGCCACCTTGCCGGCCAGCACCGCCACGAACAGGAGCATGGCCCCTACCAATACGATATTTTCTCCACTGATCGAAATCATACGCTGAAAAAGAGGGCCGGCCGCACGTTCCGGAGAGGTTCCGCACACCGACACGCCCGAACCGGGAACAAAAATAGGAAAAAAACCGATTCATGCTTCAATTCGAAGAAAAAAACGGATCATTGCATCCGATTTGCGCAGCGGAATCCGGTATCGGAAGGGGAATGGTGCCGAGGACGCCGCGAGGGAGGCGGGAAAGGAGCTGCCGCCGCGGCGAGGTCAGGCACCGCGGAAAAGGGCGGGAACCGGAAGAAAGGGCGGGAATCGCAGGAAAGAAGGAACGCCGCGGGAAAGGTCGGATGCCGCGGAAAAGGTCGGATGCCGCGGAAAAGATCAGGTGCCGGAGGAAAGGAGGACGCCGCGGCGAGATCGGACACCGCAGGAAAGGTCGGGCGCCGTGCCGGGAGGAGGGATCAGTATTGCGGGATGAAGGTGTAGGTAATGGTACCCTGGTGGCGCGCCGGGGCGGAGGAGTCGATATTAAAGGTCGAAATGCGTGCCGCGCGCAGCGCCGCCTCCCGCATGCAGTCGTCGCCCCCTCGACAACCCGCGCCGAGGTAACCTCCCGGCCCGGTTGACGACGATCGCCACAACGACCTGTCCGCCCGCTTCGCAACGGTAGGCCGGGACATTCAGATCGACCGACTGCCGCAACGGATCAACCAGCGAAAACGAGACCGTAACGCTGCCCTTGACCTTGCGGTCCTCGCGCCGGCCCTCGGCCGCATCCCGGCGGCCGCGGCCGCCGATCGCCTCCGCCTCGGCAAGACCCTGCTCGTAGGCCTCGCGGTTGGCCTGCATGCGTGCCGCGGCATCCTCGGCGGCATCGTTCAGCGCGGCGGTATTCGTTCCCCGGTCATCCCGAAGCTGCTCGTTGAGGGCATTTTCATTCGAGATCTCGTTGCGGACACTCCGCCAGTCGATCGCCTCGCCCTGCTGGCGGCTCTCCACCTCGGACTGCAGGCGGTCGCGCTCCTGCTCCAGCTCCGCAAGGGTCTGCAGATCGATATACATGCCCTGCTGGTGAGGCCGCTCCCCGATCACGATCTTCGACGAGACGAAGACGATCATCAGCACCAGATAGACGATCAGCGTAACGCACAGACCCGCGCGGTGGTCATAGGCCCACACGCCGGCATCCTCGCGGCGGTTTTCGAAGGGCAGGTGCAGCCGCGGACGTCGCGCGGGCCGCGGGGCGATGCCGGCGACGCGGCAGCCTGCTCCCGGACCGGGTCCGGCTGATGCTGGGATCTCTTTCTGCCATGCGATTTTCGGGTTTTCCGGGCAAAATTAGTGTTTTTTACCGTTTTTGTTATCTTTACGGAAAATAAACTCGACCCGGAGCGCCGGACCGGATTTGGTTTTGCGCCCGAGTTATCGTATCTTTGCGTGCAAATTACCATGAACCCGCTTATGACAACCAAACAACAAACGCTCAAGGCCCCGATCACCTTTTCGGGCAAGGGCCTCCATACGGGCGTCCAAGTAACCATGATGGTGAATCCCGCCGAAGCCGGTACGGGAATCGTTTTCCGCCGCACCGATATCGAAGGGCAGCCCTCATCCCCGCACTCTGCGACTATGTCGTCGACACCTCCCGCGGTACGACGATCGAGGTCGGAGGACACCGCGTCAGCACCATCGAACACGTCATGTCGGCCCTCTGGACCCTCGGCGTGGACAACGCCCTGATCGACATCAACGGCCCCGAGACCCCCATTTTGGACGGCTCCGCCTGCGCCTACGCCCAGGCGATCACCGAAACGGGACTCGTCGATCAGGATGCCGAGCGTTCCTTCTACCACGTAACCGAGAAGATGGTCTACACGATTCCCGAAAAGGGCGTTGCGATCATCCTCTACCCCGACGACGAATTCTCCGTATCGGTACATGTGGACTACAATTCGAAGGTCATCGGAAACCAGTACGCCACGCTCAACCCCGGCGACGACTATGCCGAAAAAGATCGCGCCCTGCCGCACCTTCGTCTTCCTGCACGAGATCGAACCGCTCATCAAGATGAACCTCATCAAGGGCGGAGACCTGGACAACGCCATCGTCGTGGTCGAGAACCCCGTGCCCGAGGAGCAGCTCGAACATCTCAAGAAGGTCTTCAACAAGCCCGACATCGAGATCAAGGCCGGGTATCTGAACAACCTCGAGCTGCGCTGCAACAACGAACTCGCACGGCACAAGCTCCTCGACCTGCTCGGCGACTTCGCCCTGCTCGGCGTACGCATCAAGGGGCCGCGTATGGGCCACCCGCCCCGGGCACTTCGCCAACACGGAGTTCATGAAGCAGCTCAAGCACGCCATCCGCAAAGGCCGGCGAAAAACCCCGCTTCACCTACGACTGCCGCAAACCGGCGCTCTTCGACATCAACGACATCCGCCGGATGCTGCCCCACCGTCCGCCGTTCCTGCTCGTCGACCGGATCTTCTACTGCGACGCCACGTCGGTGGCCGGCATCAAGAACGTCACGATGAACGAACCCTTCTTCGTCGGACACTTCCCCGAGGAACCGGTCATGCCGGGCGTGCTCATCATCGAGGCCATGGCCCAGTGCAGCGGCATCATGGTCCTCAACTCGGTGCCCGATCCCGAGAACTACTCGACCTACTTCATGAAGATCGACAAGGCCAAATTCAAACACAAGGTCGTACCGGGCGACACGCTCCAGTTCGAAATCCACCTGCTGGAACCCATCCGCCGCGGCGTGGCCCTCGTCGAAGCAAAGGCCTTCGTCGGCGAAACCCTCGCCTGCGAAGCCGAACTCATGGCCCAAATCGTTAAAAAACAAGAAGTGATGATCAGTCAGCTCGCCTACATCCACCCGATGCCAAAATCGGCAAAAACGTCACGGTGGAGCCTTTCGCCTATATTGCCGCGGACGTCGTCCTCGGCGACGACTGCTGGTGGGACCCGGCGCCGTGATCCACGACGGAGCCCGCATCGGCCGCGGATGCAAGATCCACACCGCAGGCTCCGTTTCGTGCCTGCCGCAGGACCTGAAGTGCGCCGGTGAGAAAACCACCTGCGAAATCGGAGACTACAACGACATCCGGGAGTACGTTACCGTCAGCCGCGGCACCGCCTCGACGGGAACCACACGCATCGGATCGCACAACCTGCTGATGGCCTACACGCACATCGGACACGACTGCGTCGTCGGCAACCACTGTGTCATTGCCAACCGCGTTTCGGTCGCGGGCGAGGTTCACGTCGGCGACTGGGTGGTCATCGGCGGTCACGCCGCCATCCACCAGTGGACCCACATCGGCGCCCACTCGATGATTCAGGGCGGCGCGCTGCTGAGTCAGGACCTCCCGCCCTACGTGATCGTGCGCAACGATACGCTTCGTTTCGCCGGGATCAACAAGGTCGGACTTTCGCGCCGCGGCTTCACCCCCGAGAGGATCGGGAGATCCACGACGCCTGCCGCATCCTTTTCCAGAGCGGTCTGAACTACATGGCCGCCTGCGACCAGGTCGAGCACGCAGGTGCCCCAAAGCCCCGAACGCGACTCTCGTCCGGCGTTCATCCGCACCTCGAAGCGCGGCATCATCAAACCCTACGAATCGCAGCCGGGCCGAATAGCCCGCAACCGCACGACCGAGTTTCGGCGGGCCCGTCCCTTCGGATGCGGCCCGCCGAATATTTTTTCCCATAAATATTTGTATATCGGATTTTTTCACTATATTTGCGTTGTCGAAAGACAAAACGAACGCAGCAAGGGACGGAGAGTCCCCTTTTTTTATGGTTATATACAGCTGAACGACAGCAAGATGATCGACACGAAAGAAAATTATCGAAGCCGCAGAATGCCATCTCGAAGGCACGGACCGCTTCGTCGTGGAGTGCACCTGCACCCCCGGCAACGAGAGATCGAACTGACGATCGACAGCGACACGTCGGTCGGTATCGACGCCTGCGCGGAGTTGAGCCGCGCCATCGAGGCCGACCTCGACCGCGATGCCGAAGACTTTCGCTGACGGTAGCCTGTCGGCGGGAATCGGCTCCGACCTCCGCACGCTGCGGCAGTACCGCAAGATCACGGGACGCCTTCGGTGGAGGTGCTGCTTGCAAACGGCGTGAAGATCCTGGCCAAGCTCGAGGCCGCCGACGAGCAGGGTATCACCCTCTCCTACGAAGAGAAGCAGGCCGTCGAGGGCAAGAAGCGCAAGCAGCTCGTACAGGTAACGCACACCTACCCCTTCGCCGAGATCAACGCGCGAGTGGCTTGACTTCAAATAGGAGACGTGCGTGGTCTCCGTGCGGAAGTCCCGCACGGTCATGCCCGCCGCACGACAGCGAAAAAATACGAAACAACAAAAGATAACGACATTCAAATGGACAACCTGAATTTGATCAGCAACTTTGCCGAGTTCAAAGAGCTGAAGAACATCGACAAATCGACGATGATCGGCGTGCTGGAGGACGTATTCCGCCACGCGCTGCAGAAACAGTACGAGACGGACGAGAACTTCGACGTCATCATCAACCCCGAGAAGGGAGACCTCGAGATCTGGCGCAACCGCACGGTGGTCGAGGACGGCGCCGTGGAGAACCCCAATACGCAGATCGCCGTCTCGGAGGTCAAGGCCATCGATCCCACCCATGAGGTCGGAGACGAATACGCCGACGAGATCAAGCTCGTCGTTCGGCCGCCGCACGGTGCTGTCGCTTCGCCAGAACCTCGCCTCGCGCATCCTCGATCTCGAGAAGGCAAACCTCTACGAGAAATACTCGGAGAAGGTCGGCGAGATCGTAACCGGCGAGGTCTACCAGGTCTGGAAGAAGGAGGTGCTCATCCTCGACGACGAGGAGAACGAACTCATCCTGCCGAAGGCCGAGCAGATTCCCAACGACTTCTACCGCAAGGGCGACACGATCAAGGCGATTGTCAAGTCGGTGGAGATGAACAACAACCAGCCCCGGATCATCCTCTCGCGTACGGCCAACCAGTTCCTCGAGCGGCTGTTCGAACAGGAGGTTCCCGAGATCTTCGACGGTCTGATCACCATCAAGAAGATCGTCCGCATCCCCGGCGAGCGGGGCCAAGGTCGCCGTGGAGTCCTATGACGAGCGCATCGACCCCGTAGGCGCCTGCGTCGGCATGAAGGGATCGCGCATCTATTCGATCGTCAAGGAGCTGCGCAACGAGAACATCGACGTGGTGAACTACACCTCCAATCCGCAGCTGATGATCCAGCGCGCGCTGAATCCCGGCCAAGATCTCCTCGATCACCATCGACGAGGAGAAGCAGACCGCTTCGGTCTATCTCAAACCCGATCAGGTGTCGCTGGCCATCGGCAAGGGCGGTCTGAACATCCGCCTGTCGAAGATGCTCACGGGCTACGACATCGACGTCTACCGCGAGGTCGAGGAGGAGGACGTGGCGCTGACGGAGTTCGCCGACGAGATCGACGGCTGGATCATCGACGCGCTGAAGGCTGCCGGCTGCGACACGGCGAAGAGCGTTCTGGAGCTCCCCGTTGAGGAGATCGCGGCGCGTGCGGACCTCGAACTGGAGCAGGCCCAGAAGGTGGTGGAGATTCTCAAAGCCGAATTCGAATAATCAAACCAAGAAGAAAGGAGAACAGAGACATATGGGTAATGAAAGAAAATTAAGGCTCATTCAGGTTGCCAAGGAGTTCAAGGTCGGTTTGAACACCATCACGGACTTCCTGCAGAAGAAGGGCATCAAGAGCGACGGGTCGCCCAACACGCTGGTCGACGCGGAGACGTATGCCGTTCTGGAGAAGGAGTTCGGTTCGAACCGCAGTGCCGTGAGCGCCCGCGACTCGATTCGGGAACGTATCTCCCAGAAACAGACGACCATCACCCTCGAAGAAGCGAAGAAGCAGGAGCGCGAGGAAGAAAAAGGAGGTTGTCATCAAAAGCAATGTCATCAGCGTGAAGGACGAGATTCCGCAGCCGAAATTCCTGGGGAAGATCGACCTTTCGCCCAAACCCAAGACGGCCCCCCCAGAAGGCCGCCGCGAGCGTTCAGGAGGAGCCGAAGGCCGCTCCTGCCCTGGAGGTGAACCGGCCCCGGCACCGCAACCGAGCCGCGTTTTTCTGAACCCGCCCCGGCCGTAGCGGCAGCAGCGGCCGCCGAGAGCCCGAAAACGGCCCCACGCAGACGGAAGAGACGCGTCCGGCCGCAACCCCGGCTCCGCAGGAGAGTGCAGCACCGAGCCAAACCCCGGCAGCCCCGCACAGACGGCGGCCCGGCCACCCCGGCCACCCCGGCGGTTCCGGCCAGCCGAGAAACCCCCGCCTGCCGCAACCCGAGGCTCCGAAAGACAACATTTTCCGTCCGGCGACGGTGACGCTCACAGGCCCCAGGTGCTGGGAACGATGGACGTTTCGGGCTTTGTTCCGGGCGGCAAGCACAAGCGCAAGCGGCTGCAGAAGGAGAAGGTCGACGTCAACAAGGCCCAGAAGGGCGGTTCGCAGCAGGGCGGCAACCGCAACGGGCAGGCAGCCAGGGTAACCAGGGCGGCCAGAACAACCGTGGCGGCCAGGGCGGCCAGAACAACCGCGGAGGCCAGGGTCAGAACCAGCCCCGTCCGGGCGAAGGACGCCGCAACAAGAACAAGAATACCCCGAAACCGATCCTGCGTCCGGAAGTGAGCGACGAGGAGGTTTCGAAGCAGGTCAAGGATACGCTGGCCCGTCTGACGGCCAAAGGAGCCAAGAGCAAGAGTGCAAAATACCGCCGCGACAAGCGTGAGGCCGTCGCCGAGCGCATGAACGAGGAGTTCGAACGCGAAGAGATGGAACGTTCGACCCTCAAGGTGACGGAGTTCGTCACCGTGAGCGAAAGTTGGCGACGATGATGAACGTCTCGCCGACGGAGGTGATCACGGCGTGCATGAACCTCGGACTGATGGTGTCGATCAATCAGCGGCTGGATGCCGAAGCGTTGGTCGTCGTGGCCGAGGAGTTCGGCTTCAAGATCGAGTTCGTCTCGGCAGACATCCAGGAGGCCATCGCCGACGAGGAGGACAAAGGAGGAGGATCTGGTTCCGCGCCCGCCGATCGTGACGGTGATGGGTCACGTCGACCACGGCAAGACGTCCCTGCTGGACTACATCCGCAAGACGAACGTCATCGAAGGCGAGGCCGGCGGTATCACGCAGCACATCGGAGCGTACAGCGTGGAGCTGAACGGTCAGAAGATCACGTTCCTCGATACCCCGGGTCACGAAGCCTTCACGGCGATGCGTGCGGCCGTGACGGGACGTGGCGATCATCATCGTGGCGGCGGACGACAACGTCATGCCGCAGACCGTCGAGGCCATCAACCACGCCCAGGCAGCCGGAGTTCCGATGGTCTTCGCCATCAACAAGATCGACAAGCCACAGGGCCAACCCCGACCACATCAAGGAGCAGCCTCGCAGATGAACTATCTGGTGGAGTCGGGGGCGGCAAATACCAGGATCAGGAGATTTCGGCCAAGAAGGGTCTGAATCTGGACAAACTGCTGGAGAAGGTGCTGCTGGAGGCCGAGATGCTCGACCTGGAAGGCCAACCCGAACAAGAAGGCCGTGGGTACGGTGATCGAATCGACGCTGGACAAGGGCCGCGGTTACGTCTCGACGGTGCTGGTGCAGAACGGTACGCTGCACGTGGGCGACGTGGTTCTCTCGGGAACCTACACGGGCCGCGTGAAGGCGATGTTCAACGAGAACGGCAAGAAGGTCACCGAAGCCGGGCCGTCGACTCCGGTTCAGGTGCTGGGTCTGAACGGCGCCCCGCAGGCCGGCGATCTG
>VOFC01002516.1_pt1 | contig 24374 bp, 40 predicted proteins | sample 5384161 | NCBI WGS metagenome assembly VOFC01 (sample SAMN12384722, study PRJNA508395) | human gut metagenome | isolation source: healthy gut B | host: Homo sapiens | reverse complement strand
GTTTACCATAATGCTGGCCTACGGGCGGGCCAGGAAGGTGATGAGGGCGCCCGTGAGATTGCCCTGCTGGATGAGGTAAGGCTATGCCGCCCAGGGTGAAGAGTTCGCAGTAGCGGTCGAGCACGGAGTCGTACATGGCTCGAAGGTCGACGCCATGTTGCCCGACGCGCCACCGCCGTCGAGCATGTCGAAGAGCGAGAAGCCGATGATGAGTGCTCCGGCAAGGGTGAGCAGACCCCAGTCGGCGAAGCGCTTCGCCGGCCGGTGCCGGCATATACATGAGCACGGCGGCTGCGGCTTAAGGTTGCCCCAAAAGTCCGATGGTGGTGACCATGTTTGAGTCACGCCCATGGCGATAAGAGCCTTGACGATAGGATTTATCACCACATAAATGCCTCTTTGCAAACTGTCGCGCGAGGCCTTTGCGCTTTGCTTTTATATTCATTGATGCCATTATATTTCTTTCTTGGTTTCTTGCTTGCGCTTAACGCCCAGGCCCTTCATAAGCGCTATGCAGTAGCGGTCGGCCCATACGGCGCGGTACACAGTAGCGCTGCAGCACGAAATTCCAGAACAACGACACCGTCAGCGCCGTGAAGAGGCGCCGGCATAGGAGCCGTCGGGGGGCGGAAACCTATTCTTCCCACGTCCACGAGCTTCAGCAGCTTGTACACCGCGGCGGTTTTCGGGAGTTGAGGAGCATGGCTGCCCGTCCTCACACGATGGTGTATTACTATCACCGCGCGCCAGTCCACGCCGTCGGCGCGGGAAAGTGAAGCGGTAGCGATTATGCAGTTTTATCACCTGCCGCAGATGGGCCGGTGGCGGGGCACCGGGTCGACGCCGGCGAAGGAGAAGAGTGAGGAAGCCGATGAGCATGTCGGTTCAATCCGCTATCTGCGACGACACTATCGAGCGCAGGTGAAGATGAGCGAGAGCTGCGGAGCAAGGTCGAGCCCTCCAACTTTTTTGAGCGGCGATTGATTGTCGCGGTGGGTATCGGCAGCGGTCATGGCACGAATTGATTAGCGTCATAATGAAGCGCGGAATATATGCCGGCTGTGATGTCGCCGGCCATCATGCCCTACGTGCCGTATACTCGCTGCGGCGTATGCCCAAGGGCTTGACGATGTCGAAGAATCGGAAGAGGACGAAGGCCAGGACTATCTCCTGACCACGGCGCGCCGGGCAGCACGGCGAGGAGGGCGAACCACTGCCCCACCGTCTCGTCGGCGCATGCCACCACGGGTCGGGGCCCCAGCATTTCGGCCATGTTGCCCGCCCACACACCGGCGAAAGTATAGCCCACGGCGGCTGCGGCGGTGACGGCCACGCATACCGGCGCCGACGCCCCAGGTAGAGCGGGCAGCCACAGCACCACGGCCACGAGAGAGAGCGCCCCATGTTCCGGGGCCACGGCAGAAACCGACGCCGAATGATGTGGCTATGTTTTCCCTCGAAAGAGCGGAAAGCGCTGCACCGAGCCTTCGGGAAGATGCGTCGATTTGCGGTAGCGGTTCATCGGTTGTGCTGGGTATTCCTTTGATGGCGTTTATCACATAGCGGGTGTATCTGCGATGTCGCGGCGGCAGGAGCGAAGCTGGGCCAGTCGTTGAAGTCGATTATGTTCATGCTTCCGTCGTCGCCCACTATCACGTCGCCGCCGTAGATTTTCACGTCGAGCACGTCGGCGGCACGGGCGCACATGGCGCGGAGCCGGGGTTCGTCGATTTTCAGATGACGCGGAGCGCCGTTCTTCGGCCCTGTCGCGCCGTACTTGCTGTGGTTGTTCTCGAAGGATAGAACCAGTAGAAGAAGTCGGTGCCGGCCACGCCGTAGAACTTTATCAGGTCGCCGTCGAGATGGCGGTTGATTACGGCACGCTTGATGCCGCGGAGGAAGAACTCCTGCAACACTTCCTGGCCTCCTGGGCGTGGCGCACACAGCACACGTCCTCGCGGTGCTGGGTGTGGCCGTCGGCGCGCTTTATCCAGCAGCGGTCCATATGCCGGGCCGTGAGCGCGTCGACCACGCCCTCGTCGGTGCTGACTATTATGCTTTCGGGATAGGGTATGCCCGAACCCATGAGAATGCGCGTCATGCGCTCGCGGGTGCAGTTCTCTATGCCGTAGCCCGAGTTTATCACCAAAACCCGGCGTCCTCCCGCTCCTGAAGCAGAGATATCGAGCGCGCGTCGCGGCACATGTTGAGTATTACGTCTTCGCCGACACCGCCGGCCACGAACTGCTCCTCGTTGTCAGATGTTCACCTCGCAGCCACGCTTGCGCAACTGCTCGGCGACGAGATTGAAAAATCGTGGCGTCGTTGCCTATATGATTCGGCGAGAATGCGCCCGCGCGCATGATTCCCGCTATTTTTATTTCCGACATAGTGGTGTGATCGATTGGTCTTTCAAAACTGCAAAAGTACAAAAAAATCATAATCCAAAGCCCAAAAATCGTCAATGACACGATTTTTGCCCGCTTTTCGACCGACGCGCGCCCGAAGTTTTGCCTTTTTCGCTTTTATTTCGTACCTTTGCCGGAAAGATTAGGTTTAACCTTTAAAACAAACTATAACAAAGCCCTACGGCGGCATTGCCCCGGGGGTATACCAAGAAATTATGTTGCAAAATACACAGGTCAAGACCTCGACAAGGTTGTCGTCCGCTTCTGCGGCGACTCCGGCGACGGTATGCAGCTTGCCGGCAATATCTTCACGAATGTCGGCCGGCCTCGGCAACTCAAGTGTCGACCTTCCCCGACTACCCCGCCGAAATACGCGCCCCGCAGGGGCCTCGCCTCGGCGGCGTCAGCGGCTTCGGTGAGCGTCGGTGCCGAAGTACACACCCCGGCGACAGCTGCGACGTGCTCGTGGCAATGAACGCCGCCGCACTTAAACAAAACCACCGCTTCATCAAGCCCGGCGGCGTGATTATCGTCGACATCGACTCTTTTCCGCGAGCCCGACCTCAAAAAGGCCCAGTATGCCACCCTCGACCCCTTCACCGAGCTCGGCATCAAGGCCCAGCTGGTGGAAGTGCCCGTAACATCGATGACAAAGGCCGCGCTGGCCGACTCGGGTCTCGACAACAAGAGCATGCTCAAATGCCGAAACATCTTCACCCTCGGCCTTGTGTGCTGGCTCTTCGACCGTCCGCTCGAAGCCGCCCTTCACCACCTTCGCAAGAAGTTTGCCAAGAAGCCCGCAATATTCGAGGCAAACGCCAAGGTGCTTCAGGCCGGCTACGACTACGGCCACAACATCCATGCCTCCGTAAGCACCTACCGCATAGAAACCCAGAACCCCCAAGCCCGGCGTATACACCGACATCAACGGCAACACCGCCACCGCATGGGGCCTCATCATGGCGTCGGAAAAATGCGGCCGACCCCTCTTCCTGGGCTCCTACCCCATAACCCCGGCCACCGACATCCTCCACGAGCTCGCCAAACGCAAGGACCTCGGCGTGAAAGCATGCCAGATGGAAGACGAAATCGCCGGCGTGTGCTCGGCAATAGGCGCTTCCTTCGCCGGCAACCTTGCCGTGACGTCGACCTCCGGCCCCGGCCTCGCGCTCAAAAGCGAGGGCATAGGCCTCGCCGTCATGGCCGAGCTGCCTCTGGTGATAATCGACGTGCAGCGCGGCGGACCCTCCACCGGCCTCCCCACAAAGACCGGGAGCAGACCGACCTCATGCAGGCCCTCTACGGCCGCAACGGCGAAAACCCCGTGGCCGTCGTGGCGCCCGGCAACGCCCGTCGACTGCTTCACCATGGCCTTCGAAGCCTGCCGCATAGCCGTCGAGCACATGACGCCCGTCATCCTCCTCAGCGACGCCTTCATAGGCAACGGCTCCTCGGCATGGCGCGTGCCCGACGCCGACGAGTATCCCCGGATAAAGACCAACGACATCCCCGCCGATGTCCTCGCCGCCGGCTGGCGCCCCTACATGCGCACCGAAAACCCTCGCGCTACTGGCCCGTGGCCGGAAACCGAAGGCGCCGCACCGTCTCGGTGGCCTTGAAAGGACGCCGAAACAGGTGCCATATCCAACAACCCCGTCAACCACGAGAAGATGGTGCGCCTGCGCCACGAGAAAAATAGCCCGCATAGCCTCCGACATCCCCGAGCTCGAAGTGCTGGGCCAACGCCGACGCCGACACCCTCATCATAGGCTGGGGCGGAACTTACGGCCACATCCGCAGCGCCGTCGACGAGCTCAACGCCGCCGGCAAGCCCGTGGCAATGGCACACTTCCGCTACATCAACCCCCTACCGGCCAACACCGCCGACGTCGTGGCACGCTACAAGCGCATAATCGTGGCCGAGCTCAACACGGCATGTTCGCCGACTATCTCCAGTCGCGCTTCCCCGACAAGCTCTTCCAGCGTATCAATAAAATTCAAGGTCAACCCTTCTCGGTCAACGAGCTCGTGGACCGCGCAACAAAACTCATGGAGGAATAAACCATGGAACAAGCAAGCTTCCTCCCGCCGACTTCAAAGCGACCAGGCGGTGCGCTGGTGCCCGGCTGCGGCGACCACGCCATCCTCAATACTTTCTCCACAAGGCCATGGCCACCCTCGGAGTAGCGCCCCACATGACGGCCGTAATCCGGCATCGGGCTGCAGCTCCCGCCTGCCCTACTACATGAACACACCCACGGCTTCCACACCCATCCACGGCCGCGCCGCCGCAAATAGCCACCGGCTATAAGGTTGCGCATCCCGAGATGACGGTGTGGCAGATAAGCGACGGCGACGGCTCGGCCATCGGCGGCAACCACTTCATCCACGCCGTGCCGCCAACATCGACATCAACACATCATCCCTCTTCATCAACAAAATCTACGGCCTCACCAAAGGGACAGTACTCCCCACCTCGGCCCGCGGTTTCTGGTGTCGAAGTCGAGCCCCTGGCACCGTCGAAGACCCCCTTCATCCCCGCCGAACTCGTCTTCGGCGCTCGCGGCAACTTCTTCGCCCGCTCCATCGACGTCGAGCTCGCCACATCGCAGGAAGTCCTCGCCGCCGCCGCCCGCCACAAAGAGCACATCGGTGGTTTAGATTCTCCAAAACTTGCGTGATATTCAACAACGGCATCCACAACGCCATCACCGACCGCGAAATCCGCGCCGAGCGCACCATCTCCTCCGCCACGGCGAGAAGATGCTCTTCGGCAAAGACCGCCAGCGCGCCTCGTGCAGGACGGATTCCTCCTCAAAAATAACCCTCGGCGAGGACGGATACACCATCGACGACGTCCTCGTCCACGATGCCCACACGCCCTCAACTTCCTCCACCAGCAGCTGGCCATGATGGACGGCCTCGGCGACCTCCCCCTCGCCCTCGGCGTGTCCGCGACGCGTCGAAGCCCCCACCTACGACGACGCCCTCACCGCCCAAGTGGCGAAGTCCGCGCCGCAAAAGGCTTCTCCACCCTCCGCGACATGATTCTCGCCGGCGAAACCTGGAAGTAAAATAATCACCGCACCAATATCAAAGCCCGGACGCTCACCGCGCCCGGGCTTTTTCATCCTCCCACACTCGATTTAGTGGAATAATTTAACATATTTTGGCCGCATATTAGTGGATTGCGAGCCCAAAATTTTGCGATTTAGTGGAGTTATGCTACTTTTGCGAAGAAAATCAGCGAGATATGGACACACAGCGACTTTTTGCAGATATTGCTTGACCAACGTGAGAGCTCAACTTCCTCGTGCAGGATAACTATGTGAGCGCCCTGAGGCGAAAACCCTCGTTTGAATTCATTAACAAAACTCGCCCAAGTGGTAATCGGCGTCCGCCGTAGCGGAAAGTCGACATGTGTCATATGGCGCTAAGAAAGAGAGACGTGAAATATGGCTACGTTAATTTCGACGACGACCGTGGCATCGCTCTCGGTTGACGAGCCCAACGACGCTCAAAACCCTCTATGTTGTCTACGGCACCGAGATTAAATATCTCTTCTTCGACGAAATACAGAACGTCGACGGCTGGCATCTGTTTGTCAACCGCCTGCTGCATGGCTTGCGTAATGTTCGTCCACAGGTTCAAACGCCAAGTTGCTCAGCTCCGAAGACCACACATCTAACCGGCAGATACAACGAAATACGACTATACCCTTCTCCTTCAAAGGAGTTCTGCCAAGCATGTAACATAGACACAACCCTTCCAACCACCAAGAATATTGCGGCTCTTGCAGAAGGCCTTGCATGACTACCTCATCGAAGGCGGCTTTCCCGAACTCAACGGCATAGCCAATCGCCACGCCTATGTAGGTGGAATCGTCACGCCATAATAACCAAGGATATAAAGGTGCGCGCTTCCGCCTGCAACGCCGACGCCCTCAAAATCCTCGCCGACCACTTGATAAACAGCGTCCGGGCAGCCCCTAAACTTTCAGGAATTATCTGAAACACTTGGCATAGGCACAATCTAAAACCGTACGTAAATATATCGATTATCTCGCCCAGGCCTTCCCTTATATTGCCCGTGAGCAAGTTCTCCTTCAAGCCGCGAACGCCTGCGTTCTCAGAAAGCCTACATAATCGACACCGGCATTATGACTTACCGTCATAATGCTCTTGCGTCGGAAAACCTCGGCTGGCGACTGGAAAATGTGGTGATGCTCGAACTTCTTCGTCGCACCGACCCCGCTTATCAGGGATATATATTACTTCGCCCCACATCGGCGTCGCGCGAAGTCGACTTCGTTGTGGCCGAGCACGGCAAGGTTGCCGAGCTCATCCAAGTATCGCTCGACATAAGCAATCCAAAAACTCTTGCCCGTGAGCTCACCGCCCTCGCCGAGGCCTCCGCACGCCCTTCGTTGCGACAAACTCACCCCTCATCGCTATGTCGGAAACCCGCACCGAAACTCTCGACGGCAAAAGTATAAACGTTGTCTCCGCTCACCGACTGGCTCCTCGGCCAAGAAACCGCGATTTAGTGGAATAATTTAACATATTTTGGCCATATTAGTGGAGTTTGCGAGCCCAAAATTTGCGATTTAGTGGAGTTTAGAACGTTGATACGTTGTTTTACTGATGCTTATCCACAATTAGTAATATTGATGGATGTTTAACGTAATTTTAACACTACAAAGAGTCGCTTCGCGACTCTTTGCCAAAAACATGCGCTTTGGCAACAGCCTCGATGGCTCAGAATTTTAGGGTGTGGCGGCGAGGAGGCCTTGGAGCCGGCGGGGAGGCGACCACCGGGGTAGAGCTCGTAGCGGCGGCGGCAGAGGAGGTTGTCGACGCGCAGGAAGACGCTCAGATTCTGAGTGAGGGCGTAGGTGGCGCTGAGGCCGGGCGAGAGGTGTTGCCCATGTTGCGGAGATGCCATGTGCCGTCAACACCGAGCTCGCGGTAGGAGCGGCAGGCGCGAAGACGGTAGTCGACGCCTATGCGCAGACGGCTGTCGACGCGTGCCGTAACGGCAGCGTCGATTACGGCCTTGGCACCGTCGCTGTCGTCGGCGAAGCCCGACCATACACCCGAGGCCATGCAGCGACCCTCTATGTTACCTCCACGGGGCCGTTACCCTCGAAGGAAGCGCAACCCCGCATACCATCCTCTGAGATTGAAGGCCGAGAGGAGGTTGACCTGCGGCATGGAACCGCCGAGCACAGGCACGACGACCACCGCAGGACGGGCGACATGGTGCGTGTCGAGGCATAACCGGCATAGACGTCGGCGGTGAGACGAAGCTGCCGGAAGCGCAGACCGGCACGCGTCGACGGCGTATAGGCCGGCTGCACGGCGGCATACAGCGGAGCGAACGACCATTCGCCGAGCATGCGTCGCGCAGTGTTGAAGCTCTGGCCGCCGCAGAAGCTGGCGTAGAACTGAACGCGCCGCCCCGATGCGTGTCGAGCGACACATCGGGTGCCACACGCAACTTGGCGCCGGGCGTGCCGATGCCGAGCTGCCTCTTTCACACCTACGCGCAAGGCGAAGCCGCGCCATGTGAAGTCGAAAAGCAGGGTTGAGGGTTATATGATGCCCTGCATGGCGTTGTGGGCCGCCATATTTCCGTGGTCGAAATAGGGTGCGTCGTTGTGGAGGAAGTCGGCGCCGAGACCGAGACCGAAGAGGCCCTTCTCGCGATCTGTCGACATGCGTCCGTCGAAGCCGTAGTTGTTTTCCTGTTGGCCAAGGGCTCGCAGTAGCGCGCCGGCGTTTCCGAAGAGCCGCCGGTATATGCCCCACCACAGGCGTGCGTCGTAGGCCAGCGAGCCTTCGCGCGATGGCCGCCGAGAGGTCGACCTTATCGACCGAGCGGTCGAAGGCGCCCATCCGGGGTGTCGGGGCGTTTGGCTGACTCGCGGCCATATGCAGCCTTTACCGCCAAAACGCGCGCTCCGAAGCGAGACGCAGACCGTAGTCGGGAAGATGTCGAAGCTATGCACCGCAGCCGTGCCTTTGGCGTCGGCGCCAATGACGGGCGTGTGCCACGACGAGCCGTTGTAGTCAGGGCAAGCGTAAGCCGCTGGCGGTCGCTGTGCAGCAGCGAATACCCCACGCCGGCCGTAAGGTTGTAGGGCGGGGAAGTATCCCAGCCACGCGAAGCCGCGGGCTTATGGAGTCGGGGCGAGGCCAGTGGCGCGTATGCCGTCGCCGTCGACAGTTACGGCGAAGTCGCTGCCGAGGGTATAGTCGACGGCGTAAGCGACGTGCCACCGGCTGCCGACGGAAGCAGTCCGGGGATTACGCCGGCCAGGGGCGTGGCAGCCGGAAGGTCGGGAATGACGGTGCGGTCGACCACCACCTCGGTGCTCAGATTCTGTGCGTTGGCCGCCGGCAAGGAGCATTGCGCCGGTCACGGCAATATATCGTGATGCTTTCATTGTTTTCGTTGTCTTTTTGTTGAGGCGAGCGTCGATCATCATGAAAATATCGGTCTCGCCGCCGGGGATAGTTCTCGCGCAGAGCCTCAGATATTCTCGGGCCTCGAAGTCCCTTGCCCTGCGCGCTGTAAATGTCGCTCATGAGGATAAAGCCGCGGGCCACCCAGTAGCGGGTGCGGCGAGCCGACTGCGTGAGGGCCCGCGCCGCGCGCAGGGCCTTTGAGGTCGGCCTTCGTAGAGGGGCCTCTGCGGCGCGGTAGGCGCTCTTGGCGCCGAACTCGTCGGCGGTGTTGCCGGCCTGGCTCTGCCAAAGGGGCTTTGGCCTCGTCGACCTTGCCGTCGGCCTCGGGCGCAGGCCTTGGGAACTTGGCTCGGCCACGGTGACGCGCTCTCGGTGTCGGGGAGCGACGATTCGAGAAGAGGCGTCGGCATACGAAGCGGCCAAAGCGTTGTCGCCCATGTCGCGTGCGGCACGCATGGCGCCCATTATCGCGCCACAGTAGCCACCGAGGCATGGAGGCAATGCTCAACCAACTGCTCCCACACCGCCAGCGCCCGGGGATATCGTTGCGGGCATAGAGGCGGCCGGCCTTTACGGCCATAGCGCCCTCGGTATAACGGCTGTCGGGATAGCGCGCCATTAGCTCGTCGGCATAAGCTCTTCGCCGGCGACATCGCCGCGCCGGGCAGCGTCGCGCATGAGAATGTCGACCATCTCGGCGCGGGTGCACCGACTCGATATCGCCTTGCGAAATCACTCGGCCTGCGCCGCCGAGCCGCTGCCCTTCCACGAGTTGAGGGCCGATGTGTAGGCCATCTCCTCGGCGTCGGCGGCATCGACACGCGGAGCGTTGTCGATCGACTCATGAAGGCCATATAGTCGGCCGCCCTGCCCTGCTCCACATAGAGGTTTTTAAGAAGGGCGGCGGCACGCGGCCTCCCTCGGAGGTGGGGGAAGAGGGAAATAACGGTGCGGTAGGCGGCCAGAGCCTCGTCGGTACGGCCGCTGTCGAGGAGCGTCATGGCCATTTCGGTATGCGCGGCGCCCTGCGACGTGGCGGGATAGTCGGCTATCAGTCGGCGGTACACCGCAATGGCGTCGTCGTTGCAGCCCGTGCTTATGAGCGCCTGCGTGCGCTCAAGCAGTGCGTCGGGAATGAGGGGCGACGAGGCGAAGCGCCGCTCGAAGTCGTCGAGAGCGCCGATCTTGCCGACATAGTCGCGGCCGTAGCCCTTCATGCGCGCCAACTGGAGGGCAGCGTAGTCGGAATTGTCGGTTTCGAGGGCTCGGTTGTAGCATAAGGCAGCGCCGTCGAAGTCAGCCACGCCCTGGCGAATGTCGCCCATACGGTTGAGGGCGTCGGCCTTGGCAGCCGATGCCGAGACCGGGCAGGGCGCGCTCGAAAGCCGAAATGCGGCACGGCCCTTGCCCCTGATTATAGAGCGCGTAGCCCAGACGATAGTACACCACGGCACATTCGCGCCGCCCGAGGGCGCACGGCGGATATAGTCGGAAAGAGCCCTCGGCAGCGGCATTGTCGCCGCGCTGCATGGCCGTAATGCCCTGCAATGCCTTGACTTCGAGAGCCAGAGGCGTCGCCGTCGATTGCCGCTGCATCGTTCAGATGAGCGTCGGCCGCAACATAGTCGTGGCTGCCGATGGCGTTCCATGCCGGCTGTAATGCGCGCGCTGAAGCAGCTCGCGCGTGCGCCGCGACGGCTGCCGTATGCCCGAAAGGCGTTCCTATGGCGCGGTCGTAGTCGTGGTCGGCAATATATATGTGGCCAGGCCGCGGCCACACGCTCGGCATAGGCACCGGAAGGATAGCGGCGAAGGAACTCTCGAAGGTAGCGGCGGCATCGCCGAAGGGCACCGCGGCACCGTCGAGGCGTGCGGAGATATAGTTGTGCAGTAGGCGGCCTCCTCCACGGCCTTGTCGCCGTCGGCACTTCGACGGCCTTATTGAATGCCAGGATGGCGGCATCGCGGTCGCCCTGCTGCAAAAAAGCGACTGGCCGATAAAGAGATACGCCGACTGCTTCATTGCGCCGTCGGCGCCGGCAGCCACGGGGGCGAGACGCTCGGCAGCCTCGGCGTAACGGCCGGGCGATAATCGTCGGTGCCGACGATATAGAGCGCCGAAAGTTCCGGTTCGACGTGGCGTCGAGGTAACGGCGCAGATAATCAAGACCTTCCGCCTCCTTGCCCTGACGACAGAGAGCCTCGCCGGCTATACGCATGAGCCGGCACGGCGGTCGGCGGGAGCGTTGCGCAGGGCGGTCTTGGCAGCAGCCTGGCACGCGGCCACTGCCCGCGCATGAACTCTATCTGTGCCGTATATACGGGCACGCGGCGTCCTGGACTCACCGGCCGGACTCACAAGTGCGAAATGCCGTGCGGCCGCATCGTAGTCGCCGTTGTCGAAGGCTATTACGCCGAGCCAGTAGTTGGCATCCGAACGAGTGGTGTCGGCGGTTGTGGCAAAGGTGAAATAGCCGGCCGCTTCGTCGGGCTGCCTGCACCTTCGTAGGCTGCCACGCTGCGATTAAAATACGCCGCGGCAGCAGCGTCGGGTCCGAGCCGGTCATATGGTACAGCCTCATAGGCTTCGAGAGCACGGCTGTATTCTCCCATGGCAAAAAAGACACTCGGCCACGCCGGCATGCGCGTCGGGAGCGAACTCCGAAGCCGGGTACTGACGCACTACGGCCAAACGGTCGGCCATGGCTTCGTCGTAGCGCCCAAGAGCGAAGAGAGCCTTTGGCGCGGAGCATGAGTGCCCCGGCATTTTCGTGTGCTTCGGGGATGGCGGCGGTGAAGCTGCTCGAGGGCGGCGGCGTAGTTGCCAGCGTCGACGAAGGCCTCGGCACGGTCGATATAGGCGCTGCGGTAGCTGTCGGCGGTAGCTGCCGCCAGCGTGGGCGCCACAAGCAGGGACACTGCAAGGATATGAGCTTTCATAAGAATCATTTTTCGCCACGGCAGCAAAGAGCCGGGCAATGATGAATACGGAGACCATCAGAAGTACTATCAGCGCCGAGCATGGCACGTCGACCACGGCGGGAGAGCATCAGTCCGCCCACCGAGCACAGCAGTGAGAGAGCCCCGAACACAGCAGCACGAGCATGTAGCGACGGTAAAGACCTCGGCGGTGATTATGGGCAGCGAGAGCATCGACATTAGCATCATAATTCCAGCCGACGTATGGCGAGCACGATGCACACGGCCACCAATACCGTCATGGCATACGACACGAAGCGCACCGGAAGGCCGCTCACGGTGGCGAAGTCGCGGTCGAAGGCCACGGCGACGATGTTGCGGTACTGCCACAGATAGAAGGCGTTAGCAGCACGGCCGCGAAGGCGCCGAAGGCCCAAAGGTCGGAGGCGCCTATGGTGAGGATTGAGCCAAGAGCAGGTTGTTGAGCTCGGGCACATAGCCCGGCGTAAGGAACACGAAGAGAACGCCCACGGCCATGCCGAGGGCCCATATCACGGCTATGGCCGAATCTTCGCGCAGGCGCAGGCGGCGCGACAGCCATTCCACCGTCACACTCGATCCCACGGCGAAGACAGCCGCCATGCCCACGGGCTGACGCCGAGGAAGTATCCCAGACCCAGACCTCCGAAACAGGCGTGCGTTATGCCGCCGGCTATCGACACCATACGTCGCGTGATGATGTATGTGCCTATCACGGCCGAGCAAAGGCTTATGAGGAGCACCACCCTATGAGGGCGTTGACAAAGAAAGGATAGTCGAAGAAACGAAGAATGTTAGCCATTGGCGTGTTGTCGTGCCGAGCGCCTCGGCCACTATCATTATGAGTTCGTCGCGCACGGGGGCCGGAAGGGTTATGCCCCCTGAGCTGGAGGCTGCGTGCCCATCCGGCGATATCGTCGGGACGCATGGTGATGAGGACGTCGCGGAACTGCTCAATCTCGTCGTCGGCATAGCCTCGGGGCACGGCCGGCGAAGGCGCCGAGCCTCGTCGTCGTAATATTCAATTTTTGAGGATACGGCCGCCAGCAGGAGTCGCGCTCGCACGTGATGTGCATGCCGCAGCATCTCCTCCTCGTCGGCAGACGCCTCGGGGTTCGGGTCATCGGACGGAGCGGCAGCCTCGCGGCGGCGCGCATGGAGCTCGTAGAGCCAGCAGGCGAGGCCTGTGACTACGATAGCCGCCAAAAGAATCAGGGCTACGGTCATGGTTCTTCGGTCGCGGGCATTGGTCGGCGAGGGTGAAGCCGGCGGCGCGGAGGGCGTCCCAATATCCGGGATAAGACTTGTCGACCACCTCGACGTCGCGCACCACGATGCCCGGATGTAGCTACCGCCACGGGCGCCAGGGCCATTGCCATGCGGTGGTCGTCGTAGGTATCGAACACGGGGAGCTCGCGAACGGGCATGCGCCGGCCGTCCCACGAGAACGTTGTCGTATTCTTCGGTCACGAGCATGGCGCCCACCTTGCGCATCTCGTCGATGATGGCCTGCAGGCGGTCGCACTCTTGTGGCGGAGTACGGCCACTCCCGTGAGGCGGAATGGCATGCCTAGTGAGGCAGGCGGTGGTCACGAGCGAGGGCACGGCGTCGGGGGGTGTCGGAGAGGTCGGCGTCGAGACGGTTGAAGAGATCGGGGTAGCCGAGAGCTCGGCGCCCTCGTCGGTGTAGTCGGTGAGCACGCCCAGGCGCTCGAAGAGTCCGGCGGTGACGGCGTCGGGCTGCGGCGAGCCGGCGCGGAGGCCTTTGAGGGTGACCCAGCCGGCGGTGAGTGCGGCAATCTCATACCAGAAGTCGGCCGCACTCCAGTCGGGCTCAATGGCAATGTCGGCGGGGCGGTATTTGCCTGACGACAGCAATGGCCGGCCTGCCGTCGACGGCCACGGTGTCGGTGGTGATGCCGTAGTGGGCCATCATGCACTCGGTGAGGCGTGCGTAGGGGGCCGACTGCACGTGTGCCCCCGGGTCGATGACGAGGCCCTGCAGCATGGCGGGCGCTGCGAGCATGAGGGCGCTCACAAACTGCGAACTCTTTGAAGCGTCGATGGCCACCTTGCCGCCGTCGAGGCGCTGCCCGATATGGAGCGGCGCGGAAGCCTTCGGCTGCGTTGCATGTTATGTCGGCGCCGAGGCTTCGGAGAGCCTCGACGAGTGGTGCCATGGGACGGCGACGGAGGCGGTCGGTGCCGTCGACAGTCACGTCGGCGCCCGGTGTGCGGCGGCTATAGCGGTTACGAAGCGCAGGGCGGTCTCCGCAGGCGCCGACGTTGATGTCGGCGTCGCCACGGTTTAGGGCAGCCATGGCGTCGGCGGCCACACGCGCGTCGGTGCATGCGTCGCCGAAGCGTGCGGAAGCTGCTGCGTCGCCGGCAAGCGCGGCCATGACGGCGGCACGCACGGCCATGCTCTTTCGATGGCGGAAGGCTTACAGTTGTTTCTGAGGATTTCCTCGGGAGGGAATATGCGGTAGTCCATCTTATTATCAATTAGCATTTTGGCGGCATTCGCACCTCACGGCGTCGGCGAGGCTTTGCGAGGGCGTGGGCCAGCACACAGCGCGGGGTGCCCACGTTGAGGCGCGCGAAGCCTTTCACCCTGACGCCCGAACATAGAGCCGTCGTTGAGGGCGAGGTGCGCCTTTGTCGAGAAGAAGGTTATAATTTCGCGCTGGCACAGATGCAGGTCGCGGAAGTCGAGCCATACGAGGAACGAAGCCTGCGGACGCACCACTTTCAGGCCGGGAATGTTGCGTCGGGCATAGTCTTCCACGAAGTCGATGTTGGCCTCGACGTAGGCCAGCATCCGTCGAGCCACTCCTCGCCGTTGTTGTAGGCGGCTTCGGCTCCGATGGTAGAGATGAGCACGGGCGAGTTGAACTCGTTAACTTCGAGCCAGTTGTAGAAATCGCGGCGCAGGTCGGGATTCTTCACCACCATCCACGAGCTCACCGGACCGGGGGATGTTGAATGTCTTTTAAGGTGCTCGAGCATCACACCGGTGGCTCGGGCGTCGTCGCCGCAGGAGAGGTAAGGGATATGGCTTCGGCCGCCGAGCATGAGGTCGCCGTGAATTTCGTCGCTCACCACTACAATGCCGGCCTCACGGCATATCGCGGCGAGCTCGGCAAAAGGGTGTCGCGGCTCCACTGAATGCCGATTGGGTTGTGCGGGTTGCAGAGTAGGAGCATCTTTATGCCCTTGTCGGCGGCGATGATGCGGCGCAGGCCTTCGAGGTCCATGGCGTAGCCGTCGGAGGTGGGCAGCAGCGGATTTTTCCCACCACGCGACGGCCGTTGCCCTCGACCACGGTGCGGAACGGCGTGTAGACCGGCGGCTGAATCACCACGCCGTCGCCTCGCTGCGTGAAGTAGTTTACGGCCAATGCTATGCCCTTCACCACACCGGGGATGAAGCACAGCTCCTCGAGGGCGATGGCGAAGCCGTGTCGGCGCACGTTCCAGTCGATAATCGACTGCCAGTAGCTGTCGGCGGCCTCAGGAGTAGCCCAGCACGGGGTGCTGCAAACGGTGCAGGAGAGCTTCGGTAATGCGCGGACACACAGCGAAATCGAGGTCGGCAATCCACAGGGGCGTGAGGTCGTGGCGGCCGAACACTTGGTCGAGGCGGTCTATTTTCACCGCCCGAGTACCCTGACGGTCGATTACATTGTCGAAATTATAGCAAGCCATAAGCAACTCTTAAAAATAAGTTTATATTATAATTTTAGCAACTTGCAGTAGCTGGCTGCGATGTAATTTTTGTCTTTTGGCCGCTTTTGTCCTCATCATCCAGGATTGTAGCTCGCCACAATCCTTCTTCTTCGGACAAAAATCAATCCAAAATCCTTCAAATTCCATTGGCAGCTAATTTTTGCGAGTTACTTATCAAATTATTTTGCTGCAAATATACAATTTTTTTTTTTCCCACGCGCCCAAGGCGGCTGCTGCTATGCCAGCTCGGTGTCGGGAGTTTTAAATTATGATGCAAAGTTACGACAGTCTGAAAGGATTATCCCCGATTTTTTCCCAATGGGAAAAAATCGGGGTATTTTTTAATTTTTTTGTCGGTCGAGCGCGACCGACCTCATAGATACCCCCACTGCACTAAATCACATACAACATTGGCAGACAATAAATTGCATGTTTTACATTAAACTTTGTAACCGCGGTAACGGTTGCGGCGGTTACAAAGATTTTCATACTATCCGTTTTTCATGTCTTTTCACAGGCCGAATGCCTGCGAATATCCCACGGTGCCATGCGGCGGCAAGTCGGACTTGAAGGAAAGACCATATAGAATTGCGGCGGTATGTCGAACGGTGCAATTATTCCAAAGGTCAATGCCGGAAGATAAGCGCTCTTGGAATAATATTCGGGCGCCCCCAGTACTACCGAGCAACAATAGTCGCCTTCTTTCGCTTTTCGATGTCCGGCCTCTATGAGAGCCCTGCCGATTCCGCGGTTCTGAAAAGCGGGATGTACTGCCAATGAGGCGAGGGCAACAGCTTTTGTATTCCCGATGCAGATTCGAGAGAACATTGCATATCCCACAATTCGGCCATCGACTTCGGCTATCAACGAAAGGTCTGATGTATTCTTCCGTCAGGCGCAACCTGTCGATGAGATTGTGCTCATCGCCGTCGGTATGCTCGGCTCCGGCAAAAGCCGTCTTTACAACTTCGCGGATTTCATCGAAATTACACTCTTGTTCCGGTCTGATTACCAATGCATCAATCATAGTCTATAATTATATGACGAAGGTCAGCGGAGGTGGAGCTTGGCGGTATGTGGGCCGGAGAGGTGACGATGATAGATGCCCGGGGCTGGACGAGGAAGTGTGACGGTGTCGGAGGCGGAGGAGGCCCGCAGGCCACGACCACACCCGAGAGTGCGGTGAGGCGTGCGTCGATACCGGCGACTCGGGAAGCGCGACAATGATGCCCGATGCGTCGGCGGCGACCTGCATGCAGGGCTCGACGGCCGACGGCCCGGCGAGCCGAGCGGCGGCAGGAGCACTTCGCGGATACCGGCATGGGCATCGAAACGGCCCGCGCCCCACTTCACCGGGGCGGCATCGGTGACAGCGTCGCGACGCGAGGTGCAATCGATGATTTTCGAGATGTCGTCGGAGGATAGCGACGGATCGGCCTCGAGCCACAGCGCCAGGGCTCCGGCAACAGTGGGCGCCGACATGGAGGTGCCGAAGTCGGCGAACCAATAGTCCGTCCGACCGTCACTGTGGCCAATGGCACATGCCGCTGTCGCGCCGTTGGCCTCAACGAAGGGCGTGGAGACGCACAGATATAAGAGCGGCACCCGGCGCCACGACATGCGGCAGCGTGCGCCCGTCGGAGAAGGACACCATAGGACGAGAACGGCGCCACATCGCCGAGTGTGTAGGTGTCGTACTGCCATATTGTTTCGGTGGTGCCGTCGACCTTCGGCCATTCAGGCGCGAGGCCGACGCCCCCACGCACACCACCCGGCGCACATGCCATGGAGCTGAGCGGGCAGTCGTCGGCGCCGTTGCTCCACCCTTCACAAAGAGGCCGTGCAGGGTGCCGTATTCCGATTCTATCCACATGTCGGCATGCTCGCCCGGGGCGCCCTCCACCACGAGGCCGAGATTGGTAGGCGCGCACCCTCTGGTTGGTTTTGGGAATATCGATATGGAACTGAATGTAATATCCGTGCTTTCCCGACGGCGCCCGCTGTGCCAGTGCGAACATAGCTGTCGGTGTAGGCCTTCCCGAGGGCGTCGGAAGCGGTGACGGCAAGGTCGGTTTCACCGCTGAAATCGGGCGTGACAAAGCACGGGGTCGGCCCCGGCATCGTCCGATATATTATAGGTTGCCACCTCCTCGCCCGTGAGGGTGTGCTTCACCACCAATTTCAGCCGAAGCGGCCGGTTGTCGGCGCTCCACCCACGGCGCCGTCGGCGTCGGGCTTCCACGCCACGGGACGGATGAAAGTGCGCAGCGCGGGTTCGGACTCGGTGAATGTGCGGCTCAACGACACACCCGTGCCCATTATATATTGCCCGACGACACCACCACGGCGGCGTCGCGGCTCATGGCCGGAGAGCACCTGCGCGAAGGCGTCGGAGCCGATCGTGCGGCCCGAGGATGTCGGCCAGCGAGAGATTCACCACGCAGGGCTTGCCTTGGGCGCGGGCATGGTCGACGATGCGTGCCACGCCGTCGGCTATGCAGGCGTCGGTTAGGGACCGCAGCCTATGGCTATGTCGGCGTCGAGAACCTGCCGTCGAAGGGCGATTTGGCGTAGACCGTGCCGTCGCCCATCGTGACGGAACCGCGATAGCACCCGGCTATCGTGCCCACATGGCTGCCGTGGCGCATGGCGGGGTCGTCGGTACCGAGGGCCGTGATGTCAGCGGGAGTATCGAACACTACGGCGTCGCCATCGTCGGCGTAGCGGAGAACACGCTCTATCCGGCAACGGCCGTCGGCGTCGGCGAAGGAAGGATTGGCCAAGTCGAAGCCGGAGTCGAAAAATGCCCGGCCAGCACGCCGCGGCCGGTATAGCCGTCGGGACGCGCCCGTCGCCGAGGTCCTCGCCGATATTCACAAGTTCGACTCCGTGTCGACGCGCGAAATATTGTTGGTCGCCGACAGGGGTGCGCTCCAGCGCAAGACAGTCGATTGTGGAGGAGGCGGCAAGGACGTCGAGCACCCGTGCTGGCGCCTCCACAAAAGGTAGGCTCCTCCCGCCCCATGCGCGAAGCACTGTAAGGCGTCGGCCACTGGCTCGCTGCCTGCAATAACAAAGGCTCGCAACGGCATTTCGGAACGCGAACCGTGGCCCCGCGCCTGCAAGAGCCTCACGCGATGGCGCGTCGACCGTGGCGGCTCCAGCGGCAAGCGACGCCAATATCATGGAAATGGCAAACAATCGTATGGTCATAAGTTGCTTCATATTTTTGCACAAAGATACAAAATTTTCAGCCTACACCCACGGCTTCGCAGCAAAAAGCCACTCCAAAAGAAGAATTCTTCAAACAAATCGCTATTTTTGCACTTGCCAGTTGAACCTGCCCTTAAAACGCCTGCCTGAAATTTCGTAAACTTCCGGCGCCCCAATTTTGTTTTTATTGAAGAAAAGTTGTTAACTTTGCAAACCGAAAGGTGCGTGGCTGCACCATTTAATTCGTCCAAATCACTTTTATATTTTGAAATTTTCCAGCCTGCGCAACTCTCTCCACAGCGCAAGGCGTTGCAGCGGATTCGCCTATGCCCGAGCATGACGTATACCCTGCGGATATGCGCGGCCCCCGTCCCCCGGACATTTAATGGAACGCGCTCCCCCATTAATCCCGGAATTCGTAGCTTCACACATCGAAGATGTTCAATATCAATCAGCTCAACGATATGACGGACGCCGACCTCAAGGCGGTGGCCGAAGTGGGTCTTAAAAAATAGACCTTTCACAGAAAGAAAATCTCGTGTACCGCATCCTCGACCGCATGGCCGAGGTGAGCGCCGCCGAGCGCCCCAAGCGCGCCGAAGGCGACGGCGAACTCCCAGAAACGCGGCCGCAAAACCAAGGCTGCCGCAGAAACACCGGCGAACGAGACTGTTGCGGCGCCCGAAAACGACCCGCTCCATCGGCCGCTCCCGCCGACGGCGCCCGCCGAAACCACCCGTAAGCGCCGCGGCCGTCCGCCCAAGGCTCAGGCAGCCGACGCCAAATGCCCCGCAAGCCGAGGTTGCCGCAGCCGAGGCCTCCGGGACTCCCGCTGTGCAGCCACAGCAGGAAGCCGGCGTGGAAATGCCGGCTCCCGGGCATCGGCCGACACCGCCGCCGAACCAGGGAAGCCCCGCCGACGACACCAAGGCCGCCGACACTCCCGAGCAGCCCAAACAATCGCGTTTCGCACCCTCGCACGACAGCTCTTTCGGCGAATTTTTTTCCCGCGCAGCGGGCCGCAAATTCGTGCCCCGCAGCCAGCGCGAGCGCGAAGAACACGCCAGGCAGCACCAGCCGCAGCAACCCTCACGCCCCGACACCGAAGCCGAGGCTGCACAGCCTCAGCAGCCCGCCGCCCAGCACCAGCAGCACCAAAGCAACCCAACGGCAAAGAAAAACAAAGAAAAACCGCCAGGAACCAACAGCCCCCAGCAGCCCCAGCGACCCCGTTACGACTTCGACGGCATACTCGAGGCCACCGGCGTGCTCGAAATCGTTCCCGACGGCTTCGGATTCCTCCGCTCGGCCGACTTCAACTACCTCCAGAAGCCTAAGCGTTTCTTCGGTGCTGCGCGTAACATCGAAGGCGGCGGTTCGCTCACCATCATCGCTACTGCCCTCATCGATACAGGTAGTAAGATGGATGAAGTCATCTTCGAGGAGTTCAAGGGAACCGGTAACATGGAGTTGCAGCTCGACCGCTCACTCAGCAACAAGCGCATCTTCCCTGCTGTCAACCTCATTTCTTCGTCTACCCGTCGCGACGATCTGCTGCAGGACAAGACAACGCTCGACCGCATGTGGATTCAATAGAAGACGAAGGCGAACCCTACGAATCGATCGAAGACCTCTGGCCCGACTACCCCTCCAAAGAAGACTTCTTCTTCAACGAGGAGGAATACTAAACAGGAAATTAACTCAAATTTAGAGTTTAAATAATTGAAATATATGCGATTGGCAAGTTGAAAAATAAACTTGTCAATCGCTTTTTGTATACTTTTGCAGCAAAATTTGGTCACTGAGAATCAGTAAGTTACAAATCGGTTTTTTTGTATAAACTTGGCTAAAATACATCCTGCGTTCCGAAGTTTGGGGTATTGGATTCTGAAGTGTGCGATTTATCTTTTCCTCGGCTATCTTGATGGCTCAACCCAACGCCCAACACGCGGTGGCGGTGGTGGCGACAGTTCGCTCCTTTGGGGGCGCAAGGACGATGAAGACGACCGCCACTATGCCTACCCTTGCATGATGTAGGCCCACAAGATGCTGAAACCGGCTCAACCCATACTTAGTATATCGAGCAGACTTTAAATTTTTTATCTCTAATGGCTATATTCTCACAAATTATTATTAATTTTGCGATTGCAAGCATTTGGCTCGCACATTATAAACGATTGCTCTGAAATAAATATCAACAGCTATAATAATGGATTCTAATAAACCAATGACTATAGATGACGAGATTGCTTATAACAATTATAAGTTAACCGCCGATAAAATTCTACAATTACTATCCCAAATTAGAGAAGATCCCTCTGCATCTGCAAAGCGCTGGGTATGGGAACTTTTGCAGAATGCAAAAGATGTACCGAACCTGCTTTTTGGCAAAGTGACTGTTGAAATAGAATTTAGTATCACCTGACACACTGAAATTCAGACACAATGGAGACTGTTTCAGTACTAAGAATATAACCGGATTGGTGCAACAGGTAAGTTCTAAAAGATTCACAAAATCTTGATGGTCAGACTGGTAAATTTGGCACTGCTTCATCTGCACACATCTTATTTCAGATGTAATTGATGTTGAGGGGTTGTTTCCTATATGGGTGTACACCGCCGTTTTGCCATTACTCGTTGATAGAAGCGGTTATCGTTCTGAAGACTTGTTGCCTCGTATTGCTTCGACTTTAGAGAATCTTCGCCATATTGAGACCACTTATCCAATAGTAGATAACTACGAGGCAAATCGCACCGAGCAATCTTTCGATACTGTTTTACATATCATTTAACCACGAAAGAAAAAGCAAAAGTCTGCTATTGCCGGACTTGAAGACCTTATTAACACTTACCTATAACACTGGTGACCCAATCCGAAAAAATAAAACAGGTACGCGTCATAAATCGTTTAAATGGAACGTATGTGGTCTATACATGTAATTCGAAAATTTGGATGAAAATGTACGTCTGTCAAGGGTTGTTATCGATAAAGAAACCAAGACATACATTAGCTACATCACCAATGATGTTGCATTGACTACGGAGGTGCATCTGAATAATGGCAGATATGAGATCGTAAAGCGTGACAACCAACAGCCTGTGTTATATCGAGACTTTCCTCTCATTGGCTCGGAGAAATTCTATTTCCCATACACGCTTAATGGCTTTGAATTTAATCCGACAGAGCGACGCAATGGCCTATTACTGAATAGCGCAGATCATCCAGGATGTATATCTAACAGGCGGATTGTTGATAAAAGCTGTGGATGCTGTATTTAATTTTAATGAATGGCTCATTAGCCATAATGCAACTAACAGATATCTATTGGCATCATCACGTATTCCCTGAATCTTCTAGAGAAAATATAGTGAGGATGTCGCGGCTCCTTTGGATTAAGAATCTCCAACTAAGATGGAGGGAACGGCTTCTGAAGAACAATTGGTAGAGGCTGATACTGGTGTAGATATTTTGAGAAATCTCTCGGTACCGTCGTTCTCAACTATTGCCACAAAGGAGGTCAACGAGAATTTTTTAAGCTCCTTAGTGGTCAATATATTGGGCGCGGTGTGTTACCTAAGTTTGAGCATCTGCATGGCTGGCTTGAAGTTGTCCGTCCAGAGTATGACAACTGGGGAACAAAGTTGAAGTATGATAAAGATGATTTTCTGACCGATTTGTCTGCTTTTACAGGATCTGTCTACGCTCTGCTCGAAAATCAACAAAACAGAATCTGAAGCATTGAGATGGCTGAATGAGATTTTTAAGTTCCTTGTTGATCAGAATCTACTTGTCGATTTTGACAAGTACGCAATTATTCCAAATCAAAGAGGAGATTTCAAGTTGCTCAAAGACTTGAAGTCAGACCACACTTCCCGTATCCCTGAAATTTTAAAGAACATCTACAATAGCGTTAATCCGGACAATGCTACGGTTCAGCACATGCTTATGAATGCAGGAATTGATGCAACAATTTTTGAAATACTCTTCAGCCTTTCAGTCTGAAAAAGAAATGATTGAGGTGCTGAACACTTATATAAAGCAAGGCGCAAATATATATAAGAACAACGCATTAGTTGATGTTAAAAGCTGAAGTCGCGCATAGTTTACTCTCGCTTTATCCCAATGATAACATACAAAAAAAAAAAAGAGACGTGACATCTATGAGTTCTGTGCGGCATATCGCAATATGCCTGAATATCGTATGGTGGAAATTTCGGAGACAGACCTGTGGAAAAGAAGCAGATAACTTTTGGTTTAATAATAGTTTTTCGGCTATCGTTAGCAAGGGAGAATGGCAGTTCTTGTTACCACCAAGACAGAGGCTTTGTTACCTCACGGTTGAATGCTTATCTTCAGTTTTATCGCGACAACTCTATGGCGATTTGATTAAGGAGAAGGCAATTTTCCCAAATCAGCAGAATTGCTTCAAGAAGTTAAGTGAACTGCTGTTACGATTGTTCGATTCTGAGGAATTCAAGGATTTGGGCTAATCGTGCAAATAATCCCAATACTCCAGTCGACGTGTATCGTCATCAACTTCTTCATAGAGCCATTCTTGGTTATGAACAAATATAATCCCTTACCATTAAAGACATTTGCTTAAATATGTAAAGAAAAAGATTTTATTGATAACATTCCAAAGCGAAGCTTTCTGTCTGTCACACTCATCACAATTATTGCTAAACAAGATTCAGGTGTTCTGAGAGCATAAATTATATGACTTTGCCAAGACTATATGGGTTCCCATTTGAAGAGGCAAAAGTACATCGATACGGCCACTGGTTTTAACTGGGGATTTGCACAAGAAGTTTTACATCAAACTCTTAGCTCAAAAATTTCAAGTTCCGTCAATTCCTTTGAAGTGATTTAAAGGGCTTTTCAACGACCTTCACAGCAGAAATGATGACACCATTACTCTATTGGATTGATGTTCACCTCCAAGGTACATACAAGACCAAAAACTGTTGGAGCTTAGTACAGACAACGGAAAACCCGGCCCATTGGGAATTTTGACGCTCAAGCCTTTATAATTCCAGGACCGTCCGTAAGGATGATAGCATTCAGGTTTGAAGAATTACGTATTGCGAATAATGCTCATATTAAAATGATTTTAGGGAAGAAATGGTACATAACTCCGACCTGTCCAGTTATCAACTGAAACCCAACCGATAACACAGGAAGAAATCGGAAGAGATATTGATGACAAACTTGAACACTATGACGACTTCATTAAGCAGGAATCGAGAGAGATTTCCGTTCTTTGCGGTTTTTCACTAAGAGGGAAATTGTGTGGCCTGGCCTGATTAACAGTTTAAGTGTTATGACAACTATTAGTAAACATATATGAGATGGTAGATTGAAAGGGACAACCAATGGACATCTTGTCCGTTCCGTGTGCAACGGGGGGGCAGCTTTCAGCAATTAAGGGAGATCATAGAAACGCTTCCATTGGGAATTTGCAGAACTAATATTAAGACTGTTCTTCAGAGTTGTCCTGCTGGCTGAGCAAGGTTAAAGACTTTCGTTTAGAGAAACGCTTGCCTCAAATGAGGGGGCTCGGATGGACTCCGACAGGCGGTGATGTTGTAAAGCGAAA
>VOFC01004486.1_pt1 | contig 24375 bp, 42 predicted proteins | sample 5384161 | NCBI WGS metagenome assembly VOFC01 (sample SAMN12384722, study PRJNA508395) | human gut metagenome | isolation source: healthy gut B | host: Homo sapiens | reverse complement strand
TTATTATTTCCGTCAGGGAGCTTTGTATACGCCTCTGGATCAATGGATATGAGCATCGGCGGTGTGCTGGCCTTTTCCCAGCTGGGTGCGGCCATGATCATCCGTGATACTGATCTCCCATTGGCGTAGCAGCGATAGCCCTGTGTTCTGATGGCCGCGCTGTGCAGCAGCTTTTCGCAATCGTGCACGTGATGTTCCGAGTTCCATCTTTGTCGCATCGCTGTGCAACATGTATATCTGGACCGGCATTGTGACACTCATTGTGGACGACGTGTATATTGCATACAGCGAATCCTCGCATCTCCGGCACGATTGGAGTCAAAATCCCTGTGATGATTCTAGTCATCCTACTGGGATACGTACTGTTTAACAATGCACGCGTTTGGGCAAGGATTTGAAGGCACTCGGCTCGGAACCAGACCGCGGCCGTACTTTCAGAGTGTCAGGAGACTGGTGCTTCTGGGCTGAGTTTTGTGATGTTGAGATCTGCACTCAGAATCGCAGCCTTTTCACGCCACTGCGCAACGGCCTCCAGTGAATGCGGCCAGCCGGGACCGTGTGTGCAGATCAACGTCATGGTTGCAATTGTTCTGGGCGGGTTCCACTCTGGCCGGAGGTGCAAGCGCGAGCTGCCAGCGGCGATCGTCGGTGCACTGATGGTGACTATACTGACCAATGGACTCGCATCCTTATGGGCCTCAACCCCTGAGTGGGGCAACTTTGCAAAAGCTGGCGATGCTGTTTCTGATTGTAGTGGCGCTCCACCTCCATGATAAAAAGCAAAGGCAAATTGAGTGCTCTGAGGGCTGCATAATACCCCTCTTTTAACAATTAAAGAAAAACAGGAGGATGAAATGAAAAGAGAAAGAAATTGACGATTGCTAATGGCAGTATGTAGCGCGAGCAACGCTGTTCACGGCCTGCTCACAGAACACTAGCGGCGCAAAGAGCTCCTAACCGGTCAGTCAGAGTTGAGCGCAGGCGAGGAGTATGTCGCTACAGTTCAGAGCAAGTGCGCCGACGTGACAGACGCGCCGACCTTCAAAAATCGAAAGCTTCACGCACACACCGCCCTCAGATACGCTGTCCGCAGCCTACCACAGAGCGCTCGATTAAGTACAGCGGCGGAGTTTGGCTGCGAGATGGTATGCGGAGAGGTCACGTCTGGCGACCTCTCTCCAGAGTGGCGAGGCTGCGTAGAGGAATCTCGGACAGGCGGGCTGCGACGGTGAAATCATTATCTACTGCACCGGCGCTACGGTGGAATACTTTTGATTCCAAGGGGAATCTACTGGGCCTCAGTGTGCTCTGAGATTGTTGACGAGGATATCACTCAGATGGCGTGCGCGTCGGAGTATTACTGCGGCAACATCTGCGAAGTCGATGAGCAGGCGGGCTACGATATGGCGCAGGGGCATGTACGACGCAGGTTGCCGCTACATCGCATACCTCGCCCCACAGCTGAATTGAACGTGTGCCATGACGAGCGTGTGCGTGGAATTGATCGGTTCCTCGATGAACATCCTGATATGGAACTGGCAACCTCTGCGTGGAGTCCGTTTGCAACGGGTGTTCAAGAAGTCCCTCGCGGCATATCCGGACATCGATGGCCTGATGTCGACGGGAGGCGATACAGCAATCCCTGCGGCAATCTATGCGGGTGGGATGGACAAGACTTTGTAAATATGCATGCGTAGATATCAAGAGGGCGTGTACGATCAATTGAAGGACGGTATGTAGTGTATGGGTGGCTGGCGGTCAGCATCCAACCGCGCAGCTCGGTTTCGCTCTGGTTTACAACCACTGGGCATAAATTATGCCGGATCTCTCGACCACCATGCAGCCAGACCCTATGCATCAAGAGCGCCGAGGACTACGAAAACTAAGATAGTGCGGAGGATCCATCCCTGCTATACCGGCGATGAACCCATGATCTGTGCGTTGCTTATTAATGCGAAGCGACCGACGGTGAACTCGGCGCGCTGCTGCAGCTCGGCCGCACAACGCACGATGGAGGATCTGCTGAAAGACACGGTAATCTGGATATTGAATAAGCTGTGGAATCGTTGCTCGGAAGAGGACAGGATTGAACCAAAAATGCACACAATCAAAATCCTCAAAAACGCGGTCAAAGCGCTAATCATGCCGGTTTGCTGTGTATCTGATCTTCACTGCAGTAACAGTAGGTAGGTTCGGCAGTTGGGCGGTCATTGTCACCGTTTTGCGAACGACAGTCGTTCCGATGCTTATCGCTATGGCTATGTCGATGCCCATGCGATTATGGGCATGTGGGGATTTCGCGGGGGCCGTTGTTTATGCTGCAGCAATACTGGGAGCGAATGATGGCTGCATGATGACTGACTGAACACAGGGGTATTGGGGTTGTGCGTCGGCGCAATGCTGATTGCATTGCTGTTGACAGCGGCGTTTTCAGGAGTTTTTGTACAGCCCGGATGAAATCCCGTCGCTGGTGCTTCACATTGGGCACTGGTCATCGTGTACGAGTCTTTTCCACGTCTGATTGTGGGGCAGGCTGCGGCCTGATCGCACAGAAAGACGGATATCTTGCTCAAGCACCGTGGTGCTTCATTCTCTTCTTATTATGCACGTCATCTACTGCGCTGTACAACTTTACGGTGTTCGGGCAGAACATCCGAGCGTCGTGCAAACCAGCCAATCGCATACAGTGCAGGCGTAGACCTATCGGGAGTAAGTTTCCTGTCCCTTCCTATTAGGTGGAACATTTCAGAGCATGGCCGCTATCACTTAACGATGTCTATGAATGTACGCTTGTATGTTGCCTCATCGATGAACTCAATTTCCCTGATTTTTGATCCAATGATGGAGTATATATTGCTCTCTTTGAGTAAATACTGTGGGGTTCACTACGGACTACTGATTGGTACCTTTGACAATGCGGATGCTGAGCACTGGATTGGTCTCCTGGTGACTATCCCGCCACGGCGCGGTCGATTGTGACAGCGATTCTTCCTGCTGACAATTTGTGTTTCTCTTCTAACCAGGAGGTTTGAAGCGTGGACTATGCCGTGAGCTCAAGGAGGACGTAACTAGGGAGTTCGCTGTCGACTCTTCCTAATCCAGATATGTTCGATGGCAGCCATGGGGGCAGATCTGAGAATCTGCTCTCGCATATACCTTGCGAGCGGGTCTTGGCGTTTGTGGGAGCAAACAGAATAAACAGCATCCACAGTTTGAGATATGAAGAAAATGAGAGCTTATTTAACGGATAAAAATCGATTGGCAATGATTGCCGCAATACAGTCGAGGAGAAGGCACTGCGCTGATCACTGAAAATCAAAGCAAGCTGGCTGCCCAACGCCTTTGAAAAAGTTTGCATCCTGGCCAAGGTCAGCCTTGATGGAACCCTGGCATAAAACCCAAATCAGTTATATGGAGGCGTATACTCAAAATCAACTCGCCGGAAACCCCGGTATAGAGGCGCGGATACGAGGGTTCTGAGGGAATGTTCCAGATTAACGAGGGGTTGGCCGCAGTCACAGAGGTGATGGAAAAGGGCCACCGAGCGGCGAATCTTCGCCGGAAGCTTAAAAGATAGTCGAATACACAGATAAAAATATGCTCACAAACGGCAAACTTCCGAGCAGCTTCCCGGTTGGCATGGCACTGGGGGCGTCTTGGGATCGTGGGTGGTTTATCGAATCGGTGAAGCGGTAGGGGCAGGCGCTGCGGCATACCACATCGATATTGTACTGGGCAGCCCAAATGTGAAAATATCCAGCGCGATCCCCGCAATGGTAGGCTATTTGAGAGCTTCAGTGAGGATCCGTTTTCTGACCGCGAGCCTGCGCCGGAGAATGTGGGCGGGGCGTACAGATCAGGGCGCGGCGCTAACGTGAAGCATTTTGCGGCCAATAATCTGAGACCGGAGGTTTGACATCGAGCACATTCCGGTGCGGGGCTCTGTGGCGAAATTCATTCGCCGGATCGCGCCTGCGTACAGCAGGGTGTGACGTCAGTAATGAGCGCTTATAATTCAATCATCGGCACGCCGCGCGCACAACAAATGGCTGACCGATGTGCTCAAAAGGAGTGCTACAAGGGCTATGTCGTGTCCGATTGGGGCGCAGTCTATGCGGCGGCATATGATTTAGCTGCAGGTAGCATAACCTGCTGAAGAACAACAGGGTGCTGCCGCTCTCTAAGAGTGCGAGGGTGAGCTTCTTCGGCGATAAGTGCGACGGATTTTTGGCATGCGGCGAAGGCAGCGCCGTTGTTGACGGATCAAAAACCAGCCTTGTTGAAGGAAGGCAGCACAAAAGGTGGGGGTGGATAATATCTCTTTTCAGAACGCTCCAACCTGATGCAGATGTGGTGGTTATTACCATCGCGTCAAGTTCGTCCGAGGGTACCGACCACAGTGATCTTGAACTCCCGGAAGATGAAAAACAGATGGCGCTTGCAGCCATTCGGCAAGCTAAGGATGCGGGAAACCGGTTGTGTTAATCCTTAACTCCGCTGGCCCTGTTGAAACAGGAGAGTTTATCGACCAAGCAGATGCATTGCTGTGGGTGTATTATCCAGGGATGCAGGGTGGCCGTGCAGCGGCGGATATCCTGTTCGGTGACGTCAACCCGTCAGGAAAACTGCCGCTGACTTTTCCCAAGCGGTGCAAGGACTGCCCTTCATACGGGATTTCCCGGGCGCATGTGATGAGGTCTACTACGGCGAGGGTATCTTCGTGGGGGTATCGCTACTATGACCTCAAGGATGTGGAACCGCTGTTTCCGTTCGGGTACGGACTATCATATACAAAATTTGAAATCACCGCTTTGAAATTGAGTTCCGACACATTTGATCTGGATGCGGGGGGCGAGTTGACGGCGACGGTGAAGGTGAAGAATACCGGCGATATGGCGGGTGCAGAGGTAGTGCAATTGTATATCGCGGACGAGATTTCCCAACTGCCCAAGCCGGTCAAAAGAACTCAAGGGCTTTGAGAAGGTGGTGCTTGCTCCGGGAGAGAAAAAAAAAATAATATTCAAGATTAAAAAGGAGTATCTCGCTGGATATGATTCCAAGTATCACACCTGGGTTAGTGAGCCTGGCTGGTATCGGGCGCTCGTGGGAAATTCCTCCCGCTCGGTTGCCTGCGAGCAGCGTTTCAAGGCCCATGGACACAGCGAATATGACTTTGGACCGGACACTATGATGGTGCGGATACTCAATTGCCCCGAGGCCATCAATGTCATCGACAGATGCTTTGAAGGGATCATCCCGATAGAGGCAGTGAAGGAGCAGGTGAGATATATGCCACACATGCCTTTCTCAGCGGTGTGGAACAATATCATTGCCCAAGCGGTAAAAAAGCCGCCGGACATGATCCGGATGAACTGTACGCCAAAGTGTGCGACAGCCTCAGAAAGATTGACACGGGGAACAATAGCAGCAAACCTGGCGGTAGGCGGGACTTTCGACTCTCTTGATGCGAGGAGGAAACAGATGAAGAAAAAGCGCGATGAAAGGATTTTTGTTGTTGCTGCTTTGTTGCTGGTGATCACTTTCGCCGGGTGCGGGGAAAGGATAAAAAGAAGCTGCCAATAAGATTGTGGGGAATGGCAGCTCGTTTCAGAAAAAAGAATATATTACAAAATATATTTTCTGGAAGAAGACGGCAATGTGTCAGAACAGACGACACTGTTTGACAAAGATGGGAAGGAAGTAAACATTTCTATGTCGGATCTTGTCAACCTTCGCTATGAGGTGGTAGACGGACACACAATCAAGGTCTATGGTACGGCGTTCCAGTGCGATGAGTTGGCAGAAGCAGAAGAAATACATCTTGAATTTATCAACGATGACACGATGAAACTTGATGACGACACCTTTGCAAGGGTCAAGTCGCCAGGGTAGCTGGCCAACTGACACCGACACTCATGCTTAACGGGAAAGAAACCGTGTAAAAAGGCGTTGAGGAAAAACAGAAAACTGAGCGCCGAAAGGTTTTAAACCTGGCCCGGATCGTTTTTGCAAATCTGTCAAAAAACGGTCCGGGCCGAGTCCCTTTGTATGCCAAAGACAGATATAGGGATTCATGCTGCGTTTCGCGTGTGAAGCACGATGGGCAGGCCTCGGAAATGATTCATTTTATTGTTCGAAAAATGGGTACGCCCTCATGAGTGATCTCAACCCAGGCCCTACTCAGGTTGAGCGGCGTGACGCTTTGGGGCTGGACGCTAATGTAAATGAAGTTGGTCTCGCCCCAACAACGCACGCGCAGTGGCAAGTGCCGCCGCTTCCCAGTTCGTAGGGCCTTTGCGCGGAGATGCCGCGAACAAACTCACCGTGAGCCATGTAAGAAGCAAATCTCATAATCGAGATCGGTAGTGATAATCAAGACATCTGTGCGGCCTAGGTCTTTAAGCGCCCGAATCACCTCGAGCGCCGGTCTATCCCAAGTCACATACAACCCTCGATTTCCGGATGCTTTTGTAACAGTTCTTTGGCGGCTTGATAGGCATTTTCGATACAGGAAAAGCTTTCTTTTGCCACCAGTTCGATATTGCTGTAATTTTCTAAAAGCTCTTGCTCAACTGCCCAATCACGCCGGCTGGTCAAGGACGAACTGTAGTTAATAAGGCCCACCTTCGCGTTAGTCTTGCCGTGGAAAAGATCCCCGAGAAGGCGTCCAGCGTTCCGGCCGTTTTCACACTCGTTGTTCGAGATGAAAGCACAATAGTCCTTAGTATTGAGGCCAGCCGGGCTGTTGCCAATCATGATCAACTTTGTCTCTTTTGCTAGTGCCTTGTAAATATCTGTCATCATCTGCTTGTCAGTGGGCAGGCTGATGATGGCGTCCAACTTTTTGCAGCCGTAGGCTTTTGTAGCTGCATGATTTGCAGCCCGGATTAAAAATGGGCTTCGTTGACAGCAACGATGTCGACACCATATCTGGCGAGCGTTTCTCGGATTGCGCGCTCATAGAGTCTCGCCCACCCGTTCCACCATAATGAAAGGAAATACCAACCTTGAAACCACCTGATTTTAGCCGTTTAATCTCCCTCGCCAGTCAGCAGAATCTGCTCGGGAGAGATTGGTGCCTGACCATCTGGCCCCAGCTCGATAGATTTTGTGGATTTGCGGATTATGAGCTCGACAGGTAGGTACACGGTCTCATCGGACCGTCTCTTGTTTTCAAGCATATCGAGCAGCATCTCAGCACCCAGTTGCGCCATTCGGGTGGAATTTGGGGGGTGAGAACTGTGAGGGAAGGGCAGATGGCTTGCCCACTCAATGTTCACAAATCCGACGACTGAAAAGTCTTCTGGATATGCGAGGTCGAGTGCACTGAGACTCTTGAGAAACTTGAAAGTAAGACGGCTATTGCTCGTGATGAATGCGCTTGGAGGATTTTTGAGAGTTAAAAGGTCGATGAGATTTTGCTGGATATCGTTGTCATGCTCGCACTTAAACACAAGCGATTCATCATATGGAATGTTTGCCTCCAGTAGCGCCTTTTTATAACCAATCAGCCTCTCCGAAGGGGCGACGGCCCCCCGGTTACTGATGAGAATGCAGATTCGCTTATGGCCGTTACGGATTAAATGCATCGTTCCTTTATACAGCGCGCTGATGTTCTCAAACAGCACGCTGCTGACATTTTCCGAATTGATGGTACGGTTGAGACAGACAATTGGCATATTCGAGCTCAGCAGCGCTTTATATCGCTTGGGATCCCTGTCGGTCGGCACCAGCACAATCCCGGCGATGCGTTTGTCCGCCAGCAGATTCGTTAATATCCGTTTTTCCAACACCGGGTTGTCAGAAGTGGGGTATGCGGATAGCGTATATCCGCTGCGAGCGAACAGGTTGGACATTACGTTGCCGATATGCATATAGGTTGTGCTGTCCATATAGGGAAAGACGTAGGCGATTTCTGACAGCTTTCCCACGCGGAACTGGTGTGCCCAATCGCACATCTTTACCTCATAGCCAGTTTCCTTGATTGCGGCTTCGACACGAGAAACAAGCTCTGGACTCACATAGCGCGTTTTATTCAAAACGTGGGAAACCGTAGCGGTCGAGACGCTGGCAAGCTCTGCAATATCCTTGATTGTTACTCTCAAAACAGAATCCTCTCTGATATTTACGTAATTTTCTATATAATAACACGTCGTATGGACTTCGTCAAATAGTTTTATCTGCTTACCGGAGCAGCGACGACGGAATAGGTTGTTGCGTGCAGCGAAGATGTGATGGAATATCTGTTGGCTCGCCAGGCCGAGAGAGAAACAACTTATAAAATGATGGAAGATGTTTGCATGGGGCGAGCAGAGGCTTTTGGAGAACCGAGCGATTCTTCCATGGAAGCCAAGCAGCAACAGATTTTGCAGGATTGCGGCTGCACCTTCTTCAAAACGCACAAGGCCACCTGCCAGTGCACTTGCAAGAACGCCTGTCAGTACACCGGCAAAGCCGGCAGGCGAAAGCTATTATCAGTTCTGCAATGTGCAGTTCAAGGAGGATGGAGCGACATATGCCTATCCTACGTTGGAAAATCCAACGCAATAAAATAAAGATATAAGTAAGTAAAGATATATAAATTACTGATCGAATTGATTCGATTCAGAAGCAGCAGTAAGAAAATAATTCTGCAAAAGAACGCTGGCAAACAGTTGTTTCAATGTTATCATATGGAACATGGCAGAAAATCCTGCCGGCAACAGAATATTCCGAAGCGCACCATGAAAAGTAATGAAGGAGCGCTGCGGCCGAGAATGGCCGCAGCGCTCCTTTTGGTGCTCTTTAGGGAAAATATGGGGGTGGGATCACAAGCCCAAACAACTGAATAACCAGCAACGCGGGTCACACCGCAGGTTGTTTCGACGCAAGACAGGCTGCCGTGGCTGGGGTTGAAAGCAGTCGAGCCCCCTTCCACGAGCTGTGAGAGCTGCCAAGCTCTGTCCACGCTGTTCCCCATCGCCGGGGCGCGAGCTGCAAATACGGCGAAAGAAAACCATAGCGACTATACTAGCGACTACAAAAGGCAAAAAATCAAATTTCGAACCGGCATAGCGACTAATGTAGCGACTACGGAATCTGAGATGCAGAAAATCTGGTTTTCATGTGTTGTACGAAACGAAAAATTGATTTTTCCGTCTGGACGGTACAAGAATGAGACTACGTTTTAGGCTCTTCTTGCTGCGCAAGAAAAGCGCAAGCATCGCGTTTTGGTACCAAAACGCAGCTCGCAGGGAAAACCCTGACCCCAATGCCGCCTCCGGGCGGAAAGTTGACGGTTGAACTGCGAATCGTTCATCGGCGCAGCCGTTTGCTCCGCGGCGTGGGGCGCGTTGTGCCGATGTGTGCGGTTTTGTAGACCAGTTGCGCATCCGTGCAGGTCTGCGCCACATAAACGCCGCGTCCGCCCACCGTGGCAGCGTGAAGAAAAATAGAATAAAAAACTTTGATTGGGTAATTCTTCTCGGCCATTCAAAAACCAATTTCGATTCCCAGAATGGGAGAAAGAAAACCAAATGAAGCAGAAACAGTATCACTCGCTGGAAGAATTGCCCCTGATGATGAACATAGCGGACGTTGCCGCCGTCCTTGGTATTTCCAGAGCCGGAGCTTACAAACTCGCCCCATGACAGCCGTTTCCCCGCATTTCAGATCGGCAACCGGATTGTCGTTTCACGCGAGAAATTCCTCGATTGGCTGGACCGGCAGTGTGAGGAACAAAAATGCGCCTGACAGAAAATTGGACTTGCGATTCGGCTGTGCTTGTGGTAATCGTGTGTGCTGACAAAATGAGAAGGAGGTAAACACGATGCCGAAACGACGAGCCAACGGCGAAGGGAATATCCGCAAACGCAAAGATGGTCGGTGGGAAGGCCGATACACCGCTGGATACGATGCAAACGGAAAAGCCATTACGAAAAACGTGCTTGGCAGAACACAGGCAGAAGTCAAGATAAGTTGCGTGCGGCCATTGAGGACAGCAAGAAACTTGATCCAGTGAAGGCCGGCAGTTATACGCTTGAACAATGGTTAAAGCTCTGGTATTCCGTTTACGTCGAACCACAGGTACGGTACTCAACACGGAATTTTACCACAACGCCATCGATCATCACATCATTCCGAAACTTGGAGGCGTTAAACTGGAAAAGCTGACGATGCTGCAAATCCAGCAGTTTTACAACGAGTTGCTCAAAACAGGTCGCGTGCAGAAGAAAAACCAGCCGGAGCTGAAAGAACACGGACTGAGTCCTCGCATGGTGCAGTGTGTCCATGTGGTGCTGAACAAGGCGTTGGAGTATGCAGTGGAAGAAAAAGCTGATTTTAGCAAATCCGGCGAAGAAATGTAAGATTCCGAAGAATACGCGCAGAGAAAATGAATATCCTGCCCGAAGCATTGATCGGCCCATACCTGAGCGCGGCGAAAGAGCACGGGATTCTTGCGCCGATGTATCTGGAACTGACCACAGGTTTACGACGCGGGGAACTGCTGGCCCTGCGGTGGGAGGACTTGGACGTTCAGAACCGCACGTTGTCCATCAACAAAAGCGTCGCGCGGCAGAATGGGAAACTGGTCATCAGCACGCCAAAAACGCCAAATTCCATCCGAACGGTGCTGCTTCCAGAGGAAACAGTAAAGCTTCTAGTGGAAGAACATGACCGTCACCCGGCAAATCCATATTTGTTCCCGTCACCGCGCACAGGTGAAACGTGGATCCGGACGGATTCCGCAGGCTTCACGACAGGATCATCAAGGAGATTGAGCAGAACACGTTCGTTTTCATGACATGCGACACACATTTGCAACCTTATCACTGAAAAGCGGCGTGGATGTGCGAACATTGTCTGAAACGCTGGGACATTTCAGTGCGGGGTTCACGCTCAGCACCTACGTCCACTCGACACCGGGCATGAAACAGAGCGCAGCAGACGCGATTGGAAACACCACCCGAAATGCAATCTGACGCCCAAAATCAAAGCGGCGGCTGCAACTTGCAGCCGCCGTTCGAACGTTCAAAATATTCTTGAAAACAGAGAAACTTGCGCTGTTTTGTCAAATAAATCTCGAAAAAATCCACCGCGTTTTCGCGCCCGTTTGGGTCAAATCTGGGTCAGGTCGCATGACTAAAGAAATGCGGCCGATTTTCGAGAAAGGAAAGTGGAACGATAAGCGGGATACTCCGCAAGCTTCGCCTTGCCGTGCCGATTGCATTTTCTTATGTTTTCTGCATTGCATGCAGAAAAAGCGGCGCTTTTGCGCCGCAAAAATGCATTCGGTCGAACCACAGCGCTTCTCGCGCCACGTATGCCCAGCCAAAACAAAAAAGCCATTCCTTACGGAATGACTTTTTGTTTTGGTGGAGATAAGCGGATCGAACCGCTGACCTCATGACTGCCCATGCGCTCTCCCAGCTGAGCTATACCCCCATCGGCGGAGTTATTCTATCAGATATTTTCGGAAAATGCAAGTGTTTTTTAAAATTCTGAAAAAATGATTTCCGTCAGGCGTAATCGCTGGTCTCGAGCAGCTGCAGGGTGCGGGCGTCGGAGGTATAGAGGGTGTAGAGCGCGGCGTCGGCGTCGGCGGAGCAGACGAGCAGGTGGGCGGTCTCGGATGCGGCAGCCTCTGCGGCGGTGACGGGGGCGGCGGGGCGGAAGAAGCAGCAATAGCCCTCCGCGGCTTCCGCGCCGGCCGGGAGCAGGGCGAGGAGCGTCTTCTGACACACGAGCGCGGCGAGCGCGTCGTTTGCGCGGGCGAGCGCGGGCGGCGGGGTCGGCTTCGCCGTCCGGGACGGTCAGGCCGATGGTATGTCCGGCGGCGAGCAGCTCGAATACCAGCGCGGGGTCGGTCAGGATCTCATCCTCGGTCAGGAAGAACGAGCCCTGCAGGCTGTATTTTTCAGCGCGGCCATGCTGTCACGCATGGTCTGGCTGTCGGTAAAGGCGAGGAAGACGGTGGCGGGCTTTTTCAGCAGCGGCAGGGTCGGTCTGCGTGCCCGGATTGCCGCCGGGACGCTCGGACGGCTTGCCCTGTGTCTGGCCGCCGCCGGCATACTGCTGCACGCGGTAGGCAATCAGGTTTTCCGCCTTTTTCGATGAACAGCGAATCGTCATAGACCTCGCTGCCGTCGGTGAAGCGCAGGGACCTGATAGCCGCCGGCGGATTCGAGCATGGTGGTCTTGAGCCCGAAGTGCGAGGCGCAGAAGGTGAGCGGCAGGTACAAAATGCCGCTGCGGTACAGAACGTTCGCCGTGGAGACGCTGCCGCTCTCGTCGCTGACGGTGCCGGCGGCGAGGTCAAAGAGCATCTGGCGGCTGCGGTTGAAGAGCACGTAGGTCTGCCGGGTCTGGTTATACGACGGCGTGACGCCGCAGGGGCTGGCTGTCGAACACCTGATAGGGGACATAGAGCGTACCGCCGGAATAGGTCAGGGAAGACAGTCAGCGTCAGGGGATGGTATCGTTGACGGCGACAAAGAACAGCTCGCCGTCGGCCGAGACCGGCACGCAGAGGCAGGCCAGCATGGCAACGATGAGGAGCAGACTGAGGATCCTGCGCCGCTTCATGAAAAAATCCCCCTTTCAGAGCAATTCTGTTTTCAATATACCACACTTCGCGGCGGGGGGCAAGTTTTTTGGTTGTGCTGCGAAAAAGAGTGTGATATGATAAACAGAACAGAAAAGAAGAAAGACGCCGAAGAAAACGGAGGGAGCGCCATGGAGCGGATCGTAAAGGAGAACTATTATCTGGACATCGCCGAGACCGTGCTGGAGCGGTCGACCTGCCTGCGCAGGCAGTACGGCGCGATCATTGTCCGCAACGACGAGATCGTGGCGACCGGCTACAACGGCGCGCCGCGCGGGCGGAAAACTGCTCCGACCTCGGCTACTGCGTGCGCGAGCAGATGCGCGTGCCGCGCGGCGAGCGGTATGAGCTGTGCCGCAGCGTGCATGCCGAGGCCAACGCGATCATCTCCGCGTCCCGCAACGAGTGCATCGGCGGCGATATCTATCTCGTCGGGCACGACGCGAAGACAGGGGCGATCCTGTCGGACGCGACCTCGTGCTCGATGTGCCGGAGAATGATCATCAACGCGGGACTGCGGCGCGTGGTCATCCGCAATTCGCGGACGGAATTTACCATCGTCCAGGTCCAGGACTGGATCGACCAGGACGATACGCTGGAGCTGTGACGGGATGAAGATCGGGAATCTGGAGATCCGGGGGATCTGGTCCTCGCGCCGATGGCAGGCGTGACGGATCTGGCCTTCCGCACGATCTGCGCGGAGCTGGGCGCGGCAGTGACGGTGACGGAGATGGTCTCGTCACGCGCGCTCATCTATCAGGACAAAAAGAGCCGGTCGCTGCTGCACAGGACGCCCATCGGCGTCTGCGGCGCGCAGATCTTCGGCAATGACCCTTCCGTGATGGCGGAGGGGGCTGTGCTCGCGCTGGAGGCGTCGGGCGCGGATTTTATCGATATCAACATGGGCTGCCCCATGCCGAAGATCGTGAACAACGGCGACGGCAGCGCCCTTATGAAGGACCCGGAGAAGGCTGCGCGCATTGTCGAGGCCGTCTGCGGGGCGGTATCTCGTGCCGGTGACGGTCAAGATGCGCAAAGGCTGGGACAAGGGCTCGTGCAACGCGCCCGTGCTCGCCGCCATGCTCGAGCAGGCGGGGGCCGCGGCCATCGCCGTGCACGGCAGGACGAAGACGATGCTCTATTCCGGCCTTGCCGACTGGGACAGCATCCGCGCGGTGCGCGAGGCGGTCCGCATCCCGGTCATCGCCAACGGCGATATCTTCACCGCGGAGGACGCCGTGCGCTGCAAGGCCCGGACGGGCGCGGCGCTGCTGATGCTGGGCCGGACGACGTTCGGCGACCCCTGGGTCTTTTGGCAGGCGCAGGCCGCGCTGGACGGGAGGCCCGTGCCGGAGCTGCCGCCGCTTGCCGAGCGGGTCGAGACGGCGCTGCGTCAGTTCCATCTCGCGGCGCAGGACAAGGGCGAGCATATCGCCTGCCTGGAGGCGCGCAAGCATTTCGCGTGGTATCTGCGCGGTGTGCCCTACAGCGGATATTATAAAGAGAAATTTCCTCGATCTCCTCCATGGACGAGATCGAGTCGATCGCAAGAGGGATACAGAGAGATTTGAGGTGAAACCATTGCAGGACGATATCCTGATCCGCAGAGCCGCGGCGAAGGACGAAAGCGCCTTTGAGCAGCTCATGCTGCTGCACCAGAAGCCGGTCTACAACATCTGCTACCGCATGGCGGGCAATGCCGACGACGCGCTGGATCTGTCGCAGGAGGTATTTCTGAAGCTCTGGCGGACGCTGGAGCAGTATCAGTTCGACGCGGCCTTTTCCACCTGGCTGTTCCGGCTGACGCAGAACGTGCATCGATTTTCTGCGCCGCAAAAGCGGCAGCAGCACGTTTCGCTCACGTTCTCAGGCGATGAGGACGAGGGCAAGGAGCTGTCTGTCCCGGATCCGGAGCCGCTGCCGGAGGAACGGGTCATCTTCAACGAAAAGCAGGCGGCCATCCGCGCTGCCATGAACGCGCTGCCGGTCGATTTCCGTGAGATCCTGCAGCTGCGCGTGGTGCAGGAGCTGACGTATGAGCAGATCGCGCAGATCATGGACCTGCCGGTCGGCACGGTCAAGTCGCGGCTGGCCCGGCGCGGCTGCAGCTGAAAAAAAGATTGGACGTCGGGAACTTTTTTGAAACCGATGCGTCTAACAGAGCGAAATAACTGGAGGTGGGCAAGCGATGGACTGTGAAAAGGCGCTCGAGCTCATGAGTGCGGAATTGGACGGAATGTGCACCGAACAGGAGCGGGCGGCGCTGCAGGCCCATCTGGAGGCGTGCGCGGACTGCCGTGAGACCTACCGGCAGCTGCGCGCGCTGGACGAGGCGCTGCAGGACGCGGAGCTGGAGCCGCCGCAGGCGCTGCATGACAATGTCATGCGGCAGATCCGGAAGGAAAAAAGCCGGCCCGCCGCGTCTGGCTCCCGGCTGCGGCCATCGCCGCGGCTGCGGCGCTCGTGCTGCTGGCGGGGCAGGCGGGGGATCTTGTCTCTGCCGGGCTTTGACCGGGAGAACTCCGTGACGGTCAACGTCGGCTCGGCGGCGGAGCGGATCTTCGAGAGGATCGAGCCCGAGGCGGGCGAGCCGGACCCGGCTGCCGCGGAGGAAGCGGCGGCGCTGTCGGCCGAGACGCAGCTCGACGTGCTGCTCCTGTGGGGGCAGGGGACCCCGGCAGAGCTGCGCGCGACACCGTATGAGACGACGAAGACTGGCGCGCGGCTCTACCGCGTGACGGGAACGCTGGCCCAGGAGCTGCTGGACCACTATGCCGCGGCTCTGTACGCCGCGGACAGCGATTTTTCCGACCTGCCGGAACAGGAAGAAGCCTGCGTGCTGGTGATGGAGTAACTGCGCGGAACAGGAGGCAAACAATGGACTGCCCATATTGCGGAGGACCGATGGAAGCCGGGTGGATTCCGGGGACGGACCGGATCCTGCGTGTTGCGTGGATCCCGGAGACGGCGGAGCGAAGGTTTTTGCTGACGCGGACGATGCTGACGGAAAGCGGCGGCCTGATCCTGCAGGACCGGCCGTTCCCGGCCGCGCCCTATAAGCAGGTCTTCATCTGCCGCCGCTGCCGAAAGGGCGTTTTTTCCTTCCAGAACGACGCGGGAGACATCGAAGCCGAAAGCCTCTGACAGCACAAAACAAAGGCTCCCCTTCCAGGGGAGCTGTCAGCTGTAAGGCTGACTGAGAGGTTGTCGCAGATCTGCAGGGAAAAGACCCAAACCGCAAATTCAGTTTGCGGTTTGGAAAGGAAGAAATGAGCACAGAGGATAAGAGACGCCGCTTGCGGCGGCTCGTTCCGCCTGCGAATCAATAGTTGAACCGCAATAGTTGAACCCGGAGAGGGCGGCGAAAGCGAGGGAGGAGAAGATGTGGAAGAGCAGACCGGCGCAGGCACGGACGTGCGAAGCAGACTGGATGTGCGTTTTGGCCTGCAGCCAGTTGAAAAAGACCTCAATCGGCTGCCGCAGGGCACTGATGCGGGTGGACACGGCATCTTCAGAAACAAGAACATCGTACTTTTTCCGCTTTCGCGGTGTGATGAGCGCGACGTTCCGCTCGGTTTGCAGATGGGATCTCCATTCTGCGTCGATATAGGCACGATCTGCATAGAGCCGGCCGTCTGTGACCGGTGCGCAGTCCAGATCGATCTGCTTTGCAGCCCACAGGTCGCAGAGACTGGCTTTGCTGATCTGTACGGCGCAGGGAATGGGAAGCTGATGCGGGCGCAGTTGGGCAAAAACGTGCAGCTTGACGCCGTGGTACCACAGATTTTTCGTGGGATTTCGTGTTAAATTGCAGAGATTTCGTGCCGTTTTCGCAGTATTTGACCGGGAACCGACAGACACCATGACCGGGCAGGAATCCAGCACATACCCGTGCGTCGGCCCGCTGCTGGCAAGTTTTGCTCAAACAGAACCTCGGCCAGCGCGGCAAAGGCTGCCGCCAGCCGATTCAGCCGGCGGCAGAACGCCTGATAGCTGGGCAGCTTCTGGAACTCGCCCAGATGGTATGTTCTGATGAAATTGTAGATACTCTTCCGCGTCAATAAGCCCTGCTGCGCGCCCCATAAGTATGCGGTCATCAACTCCACGTCTGTAAATTGGGCGGACTTATTGTTGCTTCCGTGTTGCATTTTCTCCGCGATTCTGCTATCCTGACTGTGATGGCAAATCGCGCAATAGAGTTCGATCAGTTTGTTCACACCTTACTATCTCTTCTTGCGCCTTTTGTCATCTTTTTTCGGTTTCTACTATTGATTCGCATCATAGGGGAAGGCATGGGAGGCGCGCCGCATTTGGCGGCCCCGGTCGCTTCCGGACTTGACAGAAACGCGAAAGTATGAAAAATAGAAGGAACTTCACGAAAGCAGGTGGCTTCTATGGAAGACATGATCACCGGGCTGTGTCCGCAGTGCGGGCACACGCTGCACATCCCCGCGGAGCTTGCGAGCTTCTCCTGCATGTACTGCGGCGCGCGGCTGACAAAGGAACAGCTGGCGGCTGAGCCGCCGGCTGCGCAGGAGGCGGACGAAGATCGGGCGGCGTATTATGACCGTGCGGTCTCCCGGCTCGGCTGGTGCATCAAAAACTTTGGCGGCTATCAGAAAAAGATCATGCGCGACGTCTTCTTCGAGGCCTTTGAGACCTATGAGACCGGCTGCGCGCCGGTCATTCAGGAGCTGGCCCGCGGCGTGGCGCCGGAGCGGCAGACGCAGTTGCTCGGGCGCGCGGCCGCCGCCATGCTCGACGAGCTGGAGGCCGGGTGGCAGAAGAAGGGCGACATGGAGGACGAGAAGATCGTCCTTGCGATCTTCTTCGTGCCGATGGTGCGCAAGCAGCAGCTGCCGATCAGCGAGGAATTCGTCACGATCCTGCAGAAGCAGTGGGTGGAGCGGTATCCGAAGTCCCCGTTCTATCTGGGCGACTATGAATCCATCTCCGGCGGCTTCCGCAAGAAGTTCCTCGGTCTGTGCTTCATCACGACGGCCGTCTGCCAGGAGCTCGGCAAGCCGGACGACTGCGAAGAGCTGACGGCCTTCCGCGCCTTCCGCGACGGGTATCTCCGTTCCCAGCCCGACGGCGAGGCACTGATCCGGGAATACTACAACATCGCCCCCGGCATCGTCACCTGCATCAACACCTGCTCGGACCGCCACGCGAGCTACGCGCGCATCCGCGAGGAATATCTTGCGCCCTGCTATCAGGACCTGCTCGCCGGGCGCAACGAGAGCTGCAAGGCCCGCTATGTGCGGATGGTGCGGGATCTGGAACGCGAATACCTCAGCTGAGACGGAAATTTTCGAAAAAACAGGGTCTGCCTGCGCGGCAGATCCTGTTTTTTGTGCACCTGGCACAAATGCATGCGGAAGAAAAAAGACAAAACGGAGAAAAACAGGAAAATACTTGACAAGGCGGAAAATAGAGTTCTATAATTGAAAATGGAATGTAAATCCATTTTATATATAGATAAAAATATTGAATCTATTTGATTTCTTTGAAATTTAACGGCTTTTTTACAGACATAATAGAAGCGATCTAAAACCGTCGAAAAATTCTGGAAAAAACTAGAATAAATAAATTGAAAATATTTCCAGAATATGTTACAGTATTGTTGTCGCAGCGATAAAAAAGTCAGTGTCTGATACAAACCATATAACGAGGAGAGGTCTAAGATGGAAAACCGTGTCAAAATTTTGATCGCAGACGGGAACGAGGAATTCTGCGCTCACGTCAAGCGGAGGCTGGAACAGGTTTCCGGCTACGAGATCGTCGGTACCGCCGCCGACGGTCAGCGCGCAGTCGAGCTGATGCGCGCGGCAAAACCGGATGTGCTGGTTCTGGATCTGATGCTGTCGAAGCTGGACGGCATCACGGTCCTCAAGCGCGCCCGGGAGATGGATAAGCCGCCGGCAGCGCTGGTGCTGACGGGGTTCATGACGGAGTATGTGGCCGGGATGGCCGCGTCGCTCGGTGTGCAGTATTTTATGACGAAGCCGTGCGAGCTGGACGCCGTAGCCGAGCGCATCCACGAGATGACCGCGATCGACGGCCAGCTCCGCCAGTCGGCGCAGCGCCGGCAGGAGGTCAATATCGAGGCCATGGTCACCTCGATCATCCATGAGATCGGCGTGCCTGCGCACATCAAGGGTTATCAATATCTGCGCGAGGCGATCATGATCGCGGTGAACGATATGGACGTCATCAACGCCATCACGAAGGTGCTCTATCCGCAGGTCGCCAAGACCTTCGCCACCACGCCCTCACGCGTGGAGCGCGCGATCCGCCACGCCATCGAGGTCGCGTGGGACCGCGGCGATCTGGAAACGCTGCAAAGATTCTTCGGCTACACCGTCTCCAACACCAAAGGCAAGCCCACCAACTCGGAGTTCATCGCGCTCATCGCCGACAAGCTGCAGCTGCAGCTGAAAAACGGGCAGGCGATCTGAGCGCGGCGAAAAACCTGCTGAAATGCTGTCAAACGATCCGGCCCGGGGCAGTGCGCTGCCCCGGGCCGGGACTTTCTTCGTTCCCGGGAAATTTCTGCTTGCGTATGCGCGGAAGGTGTGCTATAATCCGGACAGATGGTTAAATACCTCTAACTGAAATGGGAGAGCCCAACCCTGCAGCCAAAGCTGCGCGGGGGTCCGGAGGGCCGGAAGACAGGGGCAAAGTCTATCTGTTAGTTAGAGATATCTAACCAAATTCAAGCCGAAAGGACGAGCTTATGAGTGTTGTGATTTTGGGCGGCAACGAATGTATGGAACGCCGCTATAAGGACCTTTGCAAGAGCTATCAATGTCAGTCGAAGATCTTCACGAAGCCCGCCGGCGGACTTCGAACAAACTGGGGAATCCCGATCTGATGATCTTTTTACCAATACCATGTCCCACAAGATGGTGCAGGGAGCGCTCAGCGAGCTGAAGGGGCAGAACACCATCATCGAGCGCTGCCACACGAGCTCCCTGTCCGCGCTGCGCGGGATTTTGGATAAGTACGCCGTGCAGGGTGCATTCTGATGTCAGAGGAGCTTGTGATCCGGCAGGCCGCGCCGACGCTCGCCGGGATCAAGACGGGCAGTCTCTTTCCCTGCCCGTGCGAGGACAAGGCGGCGCTGCTCGCCGAGATCCGCGCGTTCAACCGGCGCTATCAGGCCCGCGGCCTGTGCCTGCTGCCGCTGCGGTTTACGAAGGGAAAGGCTCTTTTTGTATCTCTACCGCCCGGCGGCTTTGCAGCGGGATCTGGATTCCGACGCGGCGGCCAAACTGCTGGCCGGGGCCGGATATCCCTGCGGCAGCTGCGGCGGCTGCGTGGCGGCGCTCGTGCGGCGGATGCGCAGCTCGGCGGAATTTCCGCACGAGGTCGGCCTGTTTCTCAGCTACCCGCCGGAGGACGTGAAGGGCTTCATCGAAAACCGCGCGGCGAACGCCAAATGCACCGGCGTCTGGAAGGTGTACGGCGACGAGCGGCAGGCGCTGCAGACGTTTGCAAAATATAAAAAATGTACGCAGGTTTACTGCGAGCGCTGGCAGTCCGGCTCCGGCCTGGATAAGTTAGCTGTCGCAGACCGATAAAAAGCAGACCCGGCTGGCCGCAGACCGGCCGTCCGGGACCAGAAAGGATGACAGATTATGAAGAAAACAGCAGTGATCTATTGAGCGGCACGGGCAACACCGAGGCCATGGCAAACGCAGTTGCAGAGGGCATGCGGCAGGCAGGCGCGGAATGCAGCGTCCTGACGTCGGCCGACGTGACCGCGGATACGGTCGCGGTGCTGGAGGCCGTCGCGCTCGGCTGCCCGGCCATGGGCGCGGAGGAGCTGGAGGAGACGGAGTTTGCGCCGATGTTCGACGGGATCAAGTCCACGCTCGCGGGCAAGGCTGTCGCGCTGTTCGGCTCCTATGGCTGGGGCGACGGCGAATGGATGCGCACGTGGGAAGAGGACTGCGCCGCTGCCGGCATCCGGCTGGCAGCTGACAGCGTGACCTGCTGCGAAGCGCCGGACGACGAAGCGCTGAGCGCCTGCCAGGCCCTCGGCAAGAAGCTGGCGGAGTAAGGCCGCGGCCGCTTGACAGCGCCCCTGCCGTGTGTGATATAATATGGAAAAACACGACAGGAGGCGCTGATATGCTGCAGATCACAAAGGGCCCGACCCTGCAGGTGGCTCAGATCCCGTTTGCCTGGGTCGAGGTCCGGTATCCGGACAAGGACCGGTGGGACGAGGCGGGCTTTTATGCCATGGTCGACGAGCATCTCGCTGCGCTGTGCGGGCGATACAGGGACTATGTCCGTGCGGATGTGTTCGGCCAGAATCCGTATTTCCGGTTCTTCCGGAAGTTCAAAAGACCTTTCCGGTCATGATGCAGTTTGAATCCGTGCTGCTCAAGGGCCGGGGAGTTCCCCAAGAGCAATGCCGTGACCGCCGTGCCGTTTCTGGCTGAGCTGGAAACGCACGTGCTGACGGGGGACGCATGATGTTGAGCAGCTGCTCGGCCCGGCTGAGCTGTATCTGGCCCAGGCGAAGGAGCCGTTTGCGGGGCTGCGCGGCGATCTGGTCCATACGTATCCCGGCGATCTCTTCGCGCCCGCGACGAGGGCGGCATCATCTTCAGCATGATCGCCGGCGCCGACGCGCGGGACCTGCGCGCGGCAGACCAGCCGCCATGTGTTCTATCCGGTCTTCGGCGTGCCGGGGCAGGACCCGCCGCGCTCCGCCCAATGCAGGAGCGGCTGGCCGAATACGCGAGGATCCTCGCACCCGACGCGGAGGTCTCGTGCCAGACGATCTGACGGAAAAAACAGCTGCAGGCGTCCGCATCCGTGCGGGCGCCTGTATTTTTTATCAGACTGTGAACAGATTTCGCTTCTTTTGTGAATTTTAGCACTCTCCTATTGACACTGCTAAAAACCGGTGCTATACTGAAGCTGTTCCTGAGGGGAGGGACGGAAACGAAGCCCCGAGGGAACAAAAAATACAATGTTGTTACATGAAGGGTACGCAAGTCCCGCCGGGAGCTGGCCCCGGTGCGCAGTACGAATGGAGGTATGACTTATGGTGCCCAGCATTTTTGGTGAAAAAATCTGTTTGATGAATTCTGGAACGATCCGTTTGATATGGACAGGATGCTGCCGCGTGGGCCGCGATCCGCTCTATGGCAAGCAGCAAGAACCTTATGAAGACCGACGTGCTGCGAGACCGAGGGCTCGTATGAGCTGGATGTCGACCTGCCGGGCTTCAAGAAGGATGAGGTCAATGTGGAGCTGAACAACGGCTATCTGACCATCGAGGCCGCCAAGAGCCTCGACAAGGACGATACCGACAAGCAGGGGCCGCTACATCCGGCAGGAAGCGCTACGCGGGTTTTCGATGAGCCGCAGCTTCTACGTCGGCGAGGGCCTGGAGCCGAAGGATATCCGTGCAAAGTTCGAAAAACGGCATCCTGCAGCTCTATCCCGAAGAGCGCCCCGAAACAGCTGCCGAAGACGACGGCGATCGCGATCGAGTGAGTAAAATCAAACCGCAAAAAAGGTGCAGGCCAACAAATTTGGCCTGGCGGCATCCCGGCCTTGCGTGGTTGGCGGCATCAAATTTTGATACCGGCCTTCCCCAGCTCCCTGGAAGGGGAGGTCTGGCTCAGGCGATAATCGCATCAAAAGACTTGGGAGGCGGATGGGTTGGGGATATTCTTTGTTTGTCGCTGCAATGCACGCGGCGGAAGACCGCGCTGCAGTCGTTCGGCATGACGGCCTGAGCGAGCAGGAGCTGGTGCGCGCTATTTTGTCGGCCCGCCGCTGTGGGAGTCGTTCGGCAAGTATCTGCCGGAGGAATGCATCTCCGCGGCCATCGACCGTTCCGGGAATACTACCGCGTGACCGGCTGGCTGGAAAACGAGCCGTATCCCGGCGTGCGGGAATGCCTGCAGGCGCTGCAGGGCGCGGCAAAGCGGATGTATGTCGCGACCTCGGCTCGAGACCATGGCGCGGGCAGGTGCTATGGTTTGACCCGCTGCAGTATTTGCGGGCGTCTGCGGCGGCAGGCGCGGAGGATCCGGAGGCCGGAAAGAAGGTTAATGCCGTGCGACGGGGTCCTGCGGGAGAACGGCACGGACGATCTTTTCCCGCGCGGTCCCTCCGGTGACCGGGAATATGACATTCTGGGCGGCATCAGGGGCGTGCAGATCGTCGGCGTGCTGTAATGGCTACGGCAGCCGCACGGGCTGACGGGCCGCGGGCGCGGATCCCTCGCCGCCTCCCCGGAGGAGAGCTGCAGAGCCTCCCTGCTGGGATAACAAAGAACAACGATCCCCGAAGACCTTGTCTTCGTGATCTTTTATGCGTACCAGTTGTTGACGTCCTGCAGGAGTTGCGGTAACGGTCCATATTGGCCCGGGTGACGAGCGGCGCGTCGAGCGAGGTGTGAAGAAGGGGTAGCGTTGCCGCGCAGGAGGGTATCGGAGTGCGATCACGCTCGTCTGCGCTTCCGTACAGCGGCTGGGCCACGCTGCCTGCACTCGCCGCTCTCGACAAGGTCGAGCGTCTTCGTCGGTATAGTCGGTGCCGACGATGATCATATCGTCCCGGCCGAGCGCGCCTGCTTGCCGCGGCCCAGCGCAGGCGCAGGCCGCGCCGGCTGTCGTGTACGCGCCGAGCAGGTCCGGCGTTTTTTTTCATATAGTCCATGACGAGCTGCTTGTTTTTTCCATATGCTCGGTAAAGCGCAGGTCGGCGTTGATGGCGACGTGCGGCAGACTTGACCTTGCGAGGCGGATGAGCCTCACGGGTGACGGCGTTTTCCTGCGCATTGTCCGACGACTGGAGACGGCGATGACGCCATGCCGTCCGGCAAGCTTTTCTGCGAGGAAAGCGACGACGTCGCGCGCGATCTGCCCCGGCGCGGCGGCGATGTTGGCGCGCAGACCGGGCCTCACCGTCTGCGCAGAGGCTGGGGGGCAGACGACCTGAATCCCGGCAGCCGAGAGCTTGCGGATGATATCCGGCTGCGGCAGCCATTATGACCACGCCGTCGACATTCTGGTCGAGCAGACCAGGCAGACGCTGCGGAACGCGGTCTCGTCTGTGTCGGAGATGCCGACGGCACTGGCCTGATAGCCCAGGTGCTGCACGGCGTTGAGGAAGCCTGGCGCACGACGCGGTAGGTCGGGTGATCCAGGATGAGCGCGAGGGCCAGACGCTTGACGGAGGGTCGCTACCGGCGCGGGCCGTGGTATTGCCGGGGGATGACGTCGGCGATGGGACGAGCAGCCCTCGCCGGTCGACGGGCGCAAGCCATCAGCAGCCGGCAGACTGCCGGCGAGCATATCGGACCGGAAGCCGACGCGGGTGAACCGATAGACCGGATGCAGGCGGCTCGTCGACGCTCAGCGCGGCGATGGAGACATCGTCCGGGATGCGCAGCCCGGCCTGCAGCAGATGGTCGGCTGCCTGCACGGCGGTGCGGTCGGAGTGCAGAAGATGGCGGAGATGTTGTTCTTCCGCAATGATCTTCGGCAGCGGTGCGACCAGATGCGGGTCGCCGCCCGCGTCTGGCGACGATCTGCACCCGGGTTGAGCGGCAGGTGCATTCGGCAAAATCTGCCGCTGGTGCCGCTGGAAGACGATCAGGTTCTTGTCGGGGAGAAGTCTTCATTAATATATACAAAGTTCCGGTGGCCCAGCTGCGTCAGCCAGCACACGAGGCGGAAGCCGCGCGGCATAGTCCCAGCGGACGTTGAAAAACGCTTGTATTGAAATTGCCGTCCAGCACCAGAATGTCCGGGGAG
>VOFC01003315.1_pt1 | contig 24377 bp, 42 predicted proteins | sample 5384161 | NCBI WGS metagenome assembly VOFC01 (sample SAMN12384722, study PRJNA508395) | human gut metagenome | isolation source: healthy gut B | host: Homo sapiens | reverse complement strand
TTACGTATTGCTAGGCTACGAAGGAGCAAATACAAGTCGTTCGAATCAGGCGAGGGAAGCGGAAAGCCTTTTGCGGCTCTTCGCCGTACGCGTACATCATGGTCGGCCCCTTCTCCTGCCAAGACTATTCCTGGCGCCGACGCTCCCTTCCTGCCGCCGTCGCAGAAAACAGCCTTGAGCCGTAGACGCCGCCTGCAGCGGAAATCCCGGTGCCATGGAGCACCGGGGAGTACACGCCGCCAGCCGCCGAAATCTTTTCACTTCGGGCCGATGTGGAACCAACAATATCGGCAGACTTCACCGCCATTGTCCACGGACTTGAAACAAGAAAGGGTTTCGACTATCTAAAGTGACAAAGCGTGGAGCATATCAGCTTCGCTGCAATCTCTGGAAACCGACTTGCCGCGCGACGCAAAGACCGAAGAGCTTTTCTGCCTGAACGTGCGGAGAAGTGGTTGCGCGAAAACACCTACACCCACCCGCATCTAAAATGGGGTAGCAATGGAAGTGGCGGAGGTAAAAAACGCGGGCACGGTTCAATCCAGTTGTGCCGCGTCCTGCGGCGAGCATGAATGGGCAGCGCCTTCCGCCTTGCGAGGAGCATCAAGCGAAGTGAACTCTGCTTCACACTTCTCTCTTCTACGGGGCAGCTGTGCACCAATCTCAGCTACGATGTGGCGCACGCCAGCAGTATCCGTGATTATTTGAAGATAGCATCATTAACTACCATACCACTCTGCCCATCTAGCGATCCTGCTGTTCTGTGCCACTACCCAGTAAACGTCCATCTGGAAGAATACATATTCGGGATTGAGCATGTAGTCCAGCATCAGCTCTTGTCTTCCACTTTCTGGAATTCATGGGCATGATTGTGGTAACTGTATTTCAAAACCGGCAGCCTGGCAAAGTTTCTGCTCACTTCATTGTAATAGCCGCAGTAGGTCTGGCAAGTCTTTCAATGTCTTGGGAACGGAGATACGGAGTCACGATACCTTATACTGGCCTCCTTATGGGCAGCAATGCACTGATCCCACCATTTCGCTTCCGTAAAGAGGAACTGCCGGAATCATGTCATATAAAGAGGCCGACTGCCGGTTATTGTCTTTACCCAATTTTGCATCCGGATGATTGTCGTTGTCCAATACCTGATATTCAGGTGCAGAAATATAGATAGGTTCGAGCACGTCGTTCCCGTCTTTATCCTTAGAAAGTAATTTCCTGAGCTAAATACAAATACCGGAATTACTACCTTTAGCAACCTTCCACTCCAACTCCAATTCAAAGTTTTTGAACTTATGAGCAAAAATCAGGTCACCGCCATCACCGTCTTGCGCTTCACCGCCACCGGAACCGTTAAATTTGATACAACCGTCTTCGATAGTCCATTTAGCAGGAACTTTGTCTTTTCCATAACCACGCCATCCGTTAAACGTTTCACCATCAAAGATTGTGATATAACCATTTTCATCAACAGGCAATTTCAGACTATCCAGTTTCCGGTGCTTTCAATGATTTAGAGTAAGACAATGCAACTTTGCTCGGTTCTTCCCTGAGCATTTTGCTTTTTTTCTGACCACCGCAAGAAGCAAAAAACTCCTGCAGCAAGACAACAACAAGCTAATGGATAAAATACTTTTTTCATGATAATAACGATTTAATTTTTTATCTTTAATTTCTAATTTATCTCGGCATATCAGGCAGTCTCCAGCCGTCACGATAAGTATGTTTCACTAATTCAGCAGCAAACTGTTTCGCGTTGATCGGATCAGTCCATGTCTTGTCAAATGTCGGATGACCATCATGAATCTTGAATCCGTCTTTGATAACGGTACGGATCGTTTCGTTATCACCGATATTCGTAAAGCACATGTTAGCTCCATCCCATTCAAGAGTCTTATTCAGCGCTTGCAAACGAATAGCCAATACACCCATTGCCACCATTTCATTCATTGGTCCGGCTTCTGAGAAAGTCAGACTTAGTCATGATACGGTTTGATTTATTTTCTTTACATGCACGTACCCAGTCCATCTCGTGACCACCGTTCATAGCATTGGGAACACGACGACAAACCTTTGGCGCATTTGGTTTACGACCAGAAAGCAACCAAGGATTCTGTCCATAACATCCGCAAATCAAAGTATCTTTCGTTCCGTGGAAAATAGTCAAACCACCACCACTCTGCATCAGTTGTTTTCCTTCCGGGAATCCTTTCGGACGTTCAGGCATCATACCGCCATCGTACCAATGTACTTCCACTTCAGGCATAGCTACTTTCGGCATATTGTCGCGGGCAGGGAAAATCATTTTCACATGCTGTGCCTGCGGAGCACAAGCATTCAACAATAAAGTAGATGACCCTTCCACTTTAGTAGGATATTGCAATTTCAATGCTCTAAACGGCTGATGCAAAATATGGCAAAGCCATATGCCTAATGCACCTGTTCCATAATCCCACCATCCACGCCAGTTCCAAGGATGATAAATAGCATTGTAAGGATTCATTTTAGCAGGACCTGTAAACAAATCCCAATTCAATGTGCTAGGAATTTTATCAACCTTTTCAGGAACATTCAATCCTTGCGGCCAGATAGGACGGTCTGTCGCACATTCCACCTTTAGTTATTTCACCGATTTCACCATTCCAAATCCATTCGCATACCAAATCCGTACCTTCATCCGATGAACCCCTGATTACCCATCTGAGTAACAACACCTGTTGAAGCAGCTAAATTTGTCAATAAACGAGATTCATAAACAGAGTGGGTCAACGGCTTCTGACAGTACACGTGTTTGCCCATTGTCATTGCGTCTGCAGTGATGATAGCATGCGTATGATCGGCAGTAGCAATAATTACCCCATCAATGGATTTACCCATTTCCTCATACATCTTACGGTAATCCCAGTATTTCTTTGCTTTCGGAAATTCATCGAATACCCTTTTGGCATATTTCCAGTCCACATCACAAAGAGCCACAATATTTTCAGTACCCTTTACTTGATTAATATTGGCATGCCCCATGCCACCAATACCCACGGCTGCAAGATTCAGTTTGTCAGTAGGCGAAATATGCCCGTGGCTCATACCTAAAATAGTACTGGAAGCAATAGTAATGCCGGCTAAAGCAGCGGCTCCCGTTTTAAGAAATTTTCTTCTTGAAAAAAGTCTGACATGGTTTTATTTTTTAATAATTGATTTCAGTTTTCTTATTTTATTGAATTTCGTTATTTTCAGGTAATCCATATCCATTTTTCATGTTTCTTCTTCTTTCCCATATTTGCTCAAGTGTTTTCAATTCACCGATGATGCGTGCGGGCATCGTGCAAAAGGTCCATGCATATTCCGATGCGATGGCTGAATCACGTATCCTGATTTTTCAATCTGGAATGTCCCGTGACACTGTACCCACCAAGGGTCTTTATAACTCCACATATTGACGCCCTGTGCATGCCATGTCTTGTATTCGCATCCGGCATACCAGCGTGCAATGTCTACATAATGCATTCCGCAGTCATGGAAGGCAGGGGCCTTCATATTCGTGACCTTCGCCCGGTGCGAGACCCGGAGTCATGTGGCAGATTCGCAGAATGGCAAGTTCGCCGATCTCGCCCTGATTGATAAACTGTTTGATAGCCTGATGATACCAGGCGTTGCGGAGATACAAATTGACGGTTGAAAAACAACTGGCTTTCTCCGTGATGTCCACTACTTTCCATTCTTTGTCTATGGTGTCTGATACCGGTTTCTCGGAGATGATATGTTTCCCGTATTTGATAGCCTTTTCAATCGGTCAAGCCTTGAGTCTGCCAACGCAAAGAGCCCGACCACCTGCACACTTTTCATCATCGAACATTTCCTGTTCGTTTTCGAGTATTTTCGATTCGGGAGATAATTGCTTTGCCAATTCGCGGCAGTCGGGATTAATGTCGCAAATGTATGCGACTTCCCATCTTCCGCTTTTTCTGCATTTCTTTCAAATAAAATCGTCCCATTCGACCGAATCCAATAAGACCAACTTTAATTTTCATCGTATATCTTTTTTAGTTTCTTTATCCCATTATATACTTTGCCTTGTGAGGCATCAGCTTATATAGTAGTGCGGTGAATGCCCAGCTGCAAAGGAAAATACAAACTGCCATCAACGGAACCTGCAACGGAATTGGAATTTCCGAAGGACCTATCAGCAGAAAGAACGGACCTACTACAAAGTAGTGTACCATATAAATTCAAAACCGCATTTGGTCATGTTGGCTAATGCTTTGACGATGACAGGTGTATTGATTACTACTTTCTGCAACATCAGGAACATAGCTAAAGTCATCAACAACACGTTCGGACTACAGAATGTGAAGTAAAGTTCCATCTCAGTCTCCGTAGCATTCGGGTTGGCGGCAGTTGTGCTGAACCCTGTGTACGTCACATAATATCCAATGGCAAACATCACGGCACAAATGAGGAATGTCTTCCAAACACTCCAATCATTAGTAAGACGATCATCTTTTGGCGAACCACTAAAAGGCCAAGAAAATTTTTAGTGCATTTCCGTTGCCGCCTTCTTTCAGATAGTGTCCCAATAGCAAGTACCCGTTGAATCCGGCAAAGTAGTAGAACATACTGAACTCGTTCCACGTGTCAGTGCCGAATACATAGCCGCTCCGGTCGAAAAAAGCATATTGGCTACATATTCGCGGATATACAGGGATAAAACAGGGAAACAATCCAGATGAAAAGGAATATTTTTGTTTGGTTTTATTGCTTGCCCGCTCTACCCATGCAGAGAGAGAAAGGCATATAAAGATATAATCCGATAAGCAGATAGATATACCACATATGGTTCTCCTTATGGCTGAAGTTGAACAGTATCATGGCTACATCTTTCAGAGAGAAATTGATTCATCAGCTTTGCTCTCTGAAGAAAAAGGTTATTGCACGCATTGGACGGAACATGGAATCTGCAATACAGGGGATGGCTTCCTCACCGAGTTGACTCACGTTAGCGGAGATGTTGTAGATATGGAAGCATACGCACAGGCATTTGTTTGCCGTTCAAAAAGAAATCCCGTTTATTTCCGTGAAGTACGTGACTGACATAATTGGCCAGAATTCCGTGAAACATTGGGAGGATAAACTTGCCGATGCACGGCAGGGACTATCGCATTACTTTAACGTCTTGAAAGAAAGAATATGATAAGTGACTCCTGCGGCTATCAATCCCAGGAGAATCTTTACCCATATAAAAAGGAATCAGGAAAAAAATGCAATAAAGCATCGTTCCCCACATTAATACGAGAGAAATTATTTTGGCGCGGAGCGGTATTGCCTTGTTTTCCCGGAAATTGCGGATATATGGACCGAAGTGCCGGTGATTCAGCAGCCAGTTATATAATCGGGGTGACCCTTTGAAATAAAGCGCGGCGGTCAGTAACAGAAAAGGGGTAGTGGGCAGTAGCGGCAGAAAGATGCCGAGAATACCGAGCGCAAGGGAAATACTACCTAAAACAATATAAAGAGTTTTCATTCGGCAAAGATAGTGTAAAAACAGGAAAAAATAACACTCTTTGCTGGATGAAAGCTCTATTTTTTATATTACCTTTGTCCTTGCATCGAGGTGACATTAGATGCATGTAACTATAATAAATACATACAGCCATGTTTACAGTAATCAAACGTTTGGAGATATCAGCTTCACACAAGCTGGTGCTCCCGTATCGCAGCAAATGCGCCAGTCTACACGGTCACAACTGGATTATCACTGTCTCCTGCCGTTCCGCGCGGCTCAACTCCGAAGGAATGGTGGTAGATTTTACCCGAATTAAAGAAGTGGTCATGGAAAAACTGGACCACCAGAACCTGAATGAAGTACTTCCGTTCAATCCGACAGCAGAAAACATTGCCCGATGGGTTTGCAAGCAGATTCCGCAATGCTATAAAGTAGAAGTGCAGGAATCGGAAGGAAACATTGTCATCTACGAGAAAGATCCCGTCGGCAGCAGAAGGACAAGAATAGCAAACCAAACAAATTTTGATGATGAGAAAGATTAATGAAATCTTTTACAGTTTGCAGGGCGAAGGCTACCATACCGGAACTCCGGCCATCTTCGTCCGTTTTTCCGGCTGCAACCTGAAATGTGACTTTTGCGACACACAACACGAAGAAGGAAAAATGATGACCGATGATGAAATAATCGCTGAGGTTAAGAAATATTCTGCCGTAACCGTTGTCCTTACGGGAGGCGAACCTTCCTTATGGATAGACGATGAATTGATCGACCGTTTGCACCAGGCAGGCAAATATGTGACCATCGAAACCAACGGTACACGCCCCCTGCCGGCAGCTATCGACTGGGTGACCTGCTCCCCAAAACAAGGAGTGAAACTTGCCATCGACCGGATGGATGAAGTGAAAGTAGTCTACGAAGGACAAGATATCAGTATTTTTGAACTACTTCCGGCCGAACATTTTTCCTCCAGCCTTGTTCTTGTATTAATACTGCTGATACGGTGGATTGCGTCATGCGACATCCCAAATGGAGACTCAGCCTGCAAACGCACAAACTAATCGACATCCGTTGAACGAAATAGACGGATGTGATGCGGAAGAATGCTTAAATTTTACATAATATATTATGAAAGTAGGTTTATTTATTCCTTGTTATATCAATGCTATTTATCCCAATGTGGGAGTAGCATCGTATAAACTATTGAAAAGTTTAGGAGTAGATGTCGATTATCCGTTGGATCAGACCTGTTGCGGACAGCCAATGGCAAATGCCGGTTTTGAAGGTGAATCGGCTAAGCTGGCGCTCCGTTTTGACGACCTGTTCTCGGGAGTACGATTACATTGTCGGCCCTTCCGCCAGTTGTGTGGCATTTGTGAAAGAGAATCATCCCGGTATTTTAGAGAAAGAAGGACACGTTTGCCAGAGTGCGGGAAAGATTTATGACCTTTGTGATTTTATTCACGATGTCTTGAAAAACCTTCCAAACTGCCTGCACGCTTTCCTCATAAAGTCAGTATTCACAATAGCAGTTGTCATGGGGTGCGCGAACTGTTGATTTCCGCTCCCACCGAACTGAAATATCCCTTATTACAATAAATTGCGCGACCTGCTCGATCTGGTAGAAGGCATCGAAGTATTCGAGCCCAGCCATATAGACGAATGTTGCGGGTTTGGCGGTATGTTTGCCGTAGAAGAGCAGGCAGTCTCCGTCTGCATGGGGCGTGATAAGGTGAAAGACCACATGGCTACCGGAGCCGAGTACATTGTCGGAGCGGACAGTTCCTGCCTGATGCACATGCAAGGTGTCATCAAACGGGAGCATCTGCCTATTCAGATTATCCACATTGTCGAAATTCTAGCGTCGCAATCATGAGTACAAAACATTCAAAGGCTGCCGAAAAGTTCTTGCAGGACAGCAAGATGGCAGCATGGCATAACGAAACCCTTTGGATGGTCCGTGCCAAAAGGGATAAGATGAGCAAGGAAGTTCCCGAATGGGAGGAGCTGCGCAACAAGGCTTGCGAGTTGAAACTATATTCCAACAGTCACCTCGAAGAACTTCTGCTGGAATTTGAGAAGAATGCTACCGCCAACGGCGCCATCGTGCATTGGGCAAAAGATGCCGATGAATACTGCGCCATCGTCTACGAGATACTGAATGAGCATAACGTCCACCATTTTATCAAGAGCAAGTCTATGCTTGCCGAAGAATGTGGACTGAACCCTTTCCTAATGGAGCGGGGCATCGATGTCGTAGAGTCCGATTTGGGCGAACGCATCCTGCAACTGATGCATCTCGAACCGAGCCACATCGTCCTGCCCGCCATTCACATCAAACGCGAGCAGGTAGGCGAACTTTTTGAAAAGGAAATGGGTACGGAAAAGGTAACTTTGATCCTACTTATCTGACTCATGCCGCCCGTAAGAACCTGCGTCATCTTTTTCTGAATGCGGAAGCTGCCATGACGGGCGCGAACTTTGCCGTAGCCTCTACCGGTGATATCGTGGTCTGTACCAATGAAGGAAATGCCGATATGGGTACTTCCTACCCGAAACTGAACATTGCCGCTTTCGGTATGGAAAAGATCGTCCCGGATCTGGACGCATTGGGTGTGTTCACCCGATTACTCGCCCGTTCGGCTACCGGACAGCCGGTGACCACCTATACTTCTCATTACCGTCGTCCCCGCGAAGGCGGTGAATACCATATTATCATCGTGGATAACGGCCGCAGTACCATACTTTCCAAGCCGGACCACATCAAGACATTGAACTGCATCCGTTGCGGTGCATGCATGAATACCTGTCCGGTATACCGCCGGAGTGGGGGATACTCTTACACCTACTTTATTCCCGGGCCTATTGGCATCAATCTCGGGTATGGCCCATGACTCCGGAGAAGTATTATGATAATCTTTCAGCCTGTTCTCTGTGTATGTCCTGTTCCGATGTCTGTCCCGTGAAAGTAGATTTGGCCGAACAGATTTACAAATGGCGTCAGGATTTGGACGGACTGGGGAAAGCCAATACGGGAAAGAAGATCATGTCCGGCGGTATGAAGTTCCTGATGGAGCGTCCGGCATTGTTCAACGCAGCCTTGTGGGCAGCCCCGGTGGTAAATGGCCTGCCTCGTTTCATGAAATACAACGATCTCGACGATTGGGGAAAGGGGCGTGAACTGCCGGAATTTGCCAGCGAGTCGTTCAATGAAATGTGGAAGAAAAACAAAGTACAGGGAAAGGAGGAATCCAAATGAGCAGCAGAGAAGATATATTAGCCAGCATCCGCCAGCATACGCAGACGCGTTATGATAAACCGGATATTGCGGATATGAAACGATTGTCATATCCTGATAAGATAGAACAGTTCTGTGCAATCAGCCGTGCAGTGGGCGGTACGGCAGTGGTATTGGGCGAAGGGAAGATGTGAATGCCGTCATTCGCCGGACGTATCCGGATGCGATGCGCATTGCTTCCGTATTGCCGGATATTTCTTGCGCTACGTTTAATCCGGATAATCTGGACGATCCGAAAGAGTTGGACGGCACAGATGTTGCCGTAGTGAAAGGAGAAATCGGAGTAGCCGAAAACGGAGCCATCTGGATACCGCAGACGGTGAAATATAAAGCAATCTATTTTATTTCGGAGAAGTTGGTCATTCTGCTCGACCGGAATAAAATTGTAGATACCATGTATGACGCCTACCGTGAACTGGACGGACAGGAATATCAGTTCGGAACGTTCATCTCCGGTCCGTCAAAGACTGCTGATATTGAGCAGGCTTTAGTGATGGGAGCGCATGGGGCACGAGGACGTGTTAGTGATATTAACCTAATGTTTCCGTGTTGATTATTCTAAAATAAATTTGGTTTCAAAACAATGGAGTTTTATATTTGTTAGTACAAACGAAATGGAGACTCTGTTGACGCTGTAAAAACAGAGGCTCTATTGATAAGAAATAGAGCTTTTGTTTTATATAAACAGACTTCCGTTTGATGTAAATAGAGGCTCTGTTTGGATAAAGTCCGGCTTCCATCGGATGTAATAGAGTCTTTGGGAGAATATAGTAGAATCTCCTTTGATGTAAATTGAATATCTGTTTCTGTTTGTCCATAGTAGATAAATGAGTTCGTAGGATATGAAAGTAGTAAAACGTTTAATTATAAATTATATGTATGCAAATAAAGTAAAGAAGATAGCTGCCGTTCATGACCTTTCGGGGATGGGACGTGTTTCTCTGACAGTCGTTATTCCTATCTTATCCTCTATGGGTTTTCAGGTTTGTCCGCTTCCTGACGGCTGTATTATCAATCATACGCAATATCCCGGTTTCTCCTTCCTCGACTTGACGGACGAAATGCCCAAGATTATCGCCCAATGGAAAAAGCTGAATGTGCAGTTCGACGCTATTTACACCGGTTATCTGGGTTCTCCGAAACAGATTCAGATTGTTTCCGATTTTATCAGGGACTTTCGTCGGCCGGCCAGCCTGATCGTTGCCGATCCGGTGTTGGGAGATAACGGACGATTATACACCAACTTTGATGGAGAGATGATAAAAAATGCGCCACTTAATCACGAAAGCAGATGTGATTACCCCAATCTGACGGAACTGGTTTATTTATTGGATAAACCCTATAAAGCAGATAACACGGATGAAGAACTGAAAGAATATCTTCGTCTTTTGTCCGACAAAGGTCCGCAAGTGGTTATCATCACCAGTGTTCCTGTGCACGATGAGCCTCATAAAACGTCTGTCTATGCTTACAACCGTCAGGGAAACCGCTATTGGAAGGTGACTTGCCCTTATCTGCCTGCACATTATCCCGGCACGGGAGATACTTTACCAGTGTCATCACCGGCTCCTTGATGCAGGGGAGACAGCCTTCCGATGGCGTTGGACCGTGCTACCCAGTTTATTCTGCAAGGGATTCGTGCCACTTTCGGCTATGAATATGATAACCGTGAGGTATTCTATTGGAGAAAGTGCTTCATAATTTGGATATGCCAATACAGATGGCTAGTTATGAATTAATATAAAAAGATAAAGAGTCTCCACAGCTAAGAAAAAATCACACTGTAAAGAAAAGAATAAGGGCTGACTAAAAAGGACGGAATTGGTATAACCATCCCATCTGCGATGTACGTAAGTAGGGATGAAAAACAATTTCCTAGTCTTTTTAGTCAGTCCTTTTTAACGTTTACAAGCTTTTGTGTTTCAAATATTTCCATTAATTTTACCGGCATTTAGAAAATGGAATAATTATATCTAACTAATGACTCAAACACTGAAAACATCCGAACGTCTGGGAGTAGTGGATGCTCTGCGCGGATTTGCCCTTTTGGCAATTGTATTATTACATAATCTGGAGCATTATAATCTGTTCTTAGTACCGGAGAATGTGCCTGCATGGTTACAGACAATTGATAAATATGCATGGGACATCCTGTTTTTCCTGTTTGCGGAAAGGCGTATGCTACTTTCTCTTTGTTGTTTGGTTTTAGTTTTTACATTCAGTTTCACAATGCAGAGAAACGTGGTATAGACTTCCGCGGACGATTTGCCTGGCGGATGTGCTTGCTTTTCCTGTTTGCGCAGTTGCATGCCCTGTTCTATAACGGGGATATTCTTTTTACTCTATGCGGTAGTGGGTTTTGCATTGATACCCGTGTGCAAGCTAAAGGATAAAACGGTCTTTTGGATTGCCCTGATTCTGCTTCTTCAGCCTTATGAGTGGGGACGTGCCATTTATGCGATGATAAATCCCGACTACGTAGTAGCAACCGGTCATTATATGCCTTATGCCATGCGTGCGCAGGAGGCAACTGCCAATGGGAATTTCTTCGAAAGTACTCTGTTCCAACATCTCCGACGGACAATTATACAGCAATATCTGGCAAGTAGAAAATGGTCGTTTGTTTCAGACGGCTGCTCTGTTCATGTTCGGAATGTTGCTGGGGCGCCGGAAATATTTAATAAAGAGCGAAGAGTCCGTACGCTTTTGGAAGAAGATGTTGAAAGGTGCTGTCTTCGCATTCATTCCTCTCTATTGCCTGAAAACTTTTGTGCCGGACTTACTCACCAATCCATCCGTACAAATTCCTTATAAAATAGCAGTTCCATCCTATGCCAATTTTGCTTTTATGGTCATTTTTGTTTCTGTCTTTACCTTGCTTTGGTTTAAGAAGGACACAGGATATAACTGGCAAAGTCTGCTGATTCCTTACGGGCGTATGAGCCTGACAAACTACATCTCTCAATCTATCATGGGAGTTATTATCTATTATGGATTCGGACTAGCCATGTACAAATACGCCGGACAACGGCAAGCCTGCTGATCGCACTGCTTATCTTCACTGTTCAGCTGATATTCAGCCGTTGGTGGCTTGCCCGTCATAAACAGGGACCACTTGAATTCTTATGGCGTAAGGGTACTTGGATTTAGTGATTTTCCACTATTCGAATTTGACAGTGACTTCTACTAGTTTGTTGCCGTAAATCCAGTCCGGCCCCTCCTGAATCAGGCGGATTGCTTCTTTATCGGCAGACTCGCAAAAGGCTCTCTTTTACTTTGATGTAGAAGGGACGCCCTTCCTTGTTAACAAGGAAAGTTAATACAACCTTCCCTTTCACTTGTGCACACTTTTCATCTGTCGGACGAACGAGATGCTCTTTCAGGTATTTCTGATAGCTACGTTTACCGATGACAGGTTGCGGAGTGATCTCTTTCTCCGTCTGTTCTTTAACCTTCGCATCGCTTCCGAGGGTTGTTGACTTCTTATTTTTCTTAGCGCCATATCCCACTACCACCACTTCGTTAAGTGCCTGTTTGTTTTCGTTCATGGCAATGAGCATCGTCCGGCTGGTATCTACCCGGATTTCTACCGGATCATATCCGATATACTCCGCTGTCAATCGTTTCTTATCATCCTTTTTGACTAACGAAAATTCTCCATTCATATTTGTGATGGTTCCGATATTCGTTCCTTTATATGTCACACTGGCTCCGATAAGCGGTTCTCCTTTTCGTCGGTCACTCTCCCTTTAATCATGTTATTTTGAGGAAGGATAGTCGCTACCTTAGCCAACTTCATTTTCTTATCAGATTCAGATTCGAAAGTATCCATCGTTGCTACTACTTCTTGCAATGCGGCAGTCTCTTCCGAGACTTCTTCCATCATCGGCACAGCTGCCACAGGCGCACCTTGTTGTGGTTGCGAAGTCGTTTGGATTTCGGCAATCATATCTTTCTTATCCGCTTGTCTCGCAGTAATTTCGGAAATAGGAGTGGAATATTTGGAAGCAGGCGTGGAATCCGTTTTTACCTTTGCGGTAGCCAATGCGATTTCCTTTTTGCGGAGTTGCGGGAACTGTTGGAGTGGCAGGAATTGCCGGAGTTGGTGGAGCTGCGGGTTCAGCCAACTTTATGGAAACACTCTCTTCCGCAATGAACACTTCATCTGTCATGCTCTTTTTTTCAGGAACAGGAAATAACTGCTGATACCGAATCCGATAATCAGACACGCAGCGATGCTCCAGGTGATAGCATAAGTGCTCTTTTTCTTTGCCGAATGAGCAGAAACCTGCATCCGCAGTTTCTCGATCCGTTGTTCGTGATTTCCCTCCACTTGGCTGTAACCATCCATAGCATCAGCCAGAAAAGGGTCTTGCATCGACTCTTTTTCCAGTCGATGTGCCTCTTTCCCTTTGCGGAGTCCTCGTATGTAGTCCAATAGTTTCATAGGGCTTGTTTCTTAATACAAATTTTCAAGTTTCGCTTTCCGTTTTGGATATAGCTTTTCACATTGTTCAGAGTAAATCCGGTCTGTTCCACAATGTCGGCATACGACATTTCCTCTAAGAAAGAAACGCGTAATGCTAGTCCGTTGTTCTTCGGGCAACTTTTCAAGACAGTGATGCAATGCCTTCAGTTGTTCCTCCGGACTTTCCTCTTCACTTAATAGATGCAGAAATTCGTCGGATTCCATAACGTTGATCGTATAATCTAACGTAATTTCCTTATTTTCCTTTCGTAAAGTTGCAGGCAATGATTCTTTGCCACCCGGTAGAGCCATGGCTTGAACACTTTTATCTCATAATTGCCCGTTTTCGGCAATAAATCTTCAAACAATTGCATCACCGCTTCCTGTGCACGGTCTTCATCTTGCAGATATTTCAGGCAAAGTCCGTACGTCAGCGGGATATAACGGTTGTATAGTTCACCGAAATATTCCGTATCGTCGGACATTATATAGTGGGTCAGTAGTTCCTCGTCCGATAGCTTCGATATGTTTCTTTTGAAAAACAACATCTATTCCTCTTCTTCGTCGATAATGAGTTGATATTTTTCTTTCATTGCTTCAAAATCACCTGTAATCTGCTCCCTTTGGGCAAGAACGTCCCATACCGGTCATGAATACAGGAATATATTTCACTTCAGGTCGTAGCGACAGGATACGGGCAATGCCGGATTTTATTTTTCCCATCTGCTCCGGTTTTCCTCTGGTTCCTTCCGGAAAAAGAATCAGTGAATACCCGGCATCGATGGCTTCAAGCATCTTACGGATCGGATCGTGCTCCGAATCTTTTTCCCCTTTTCTTCTGATTAGCAGTGTGTTGATGAAAAAGTTGCTGATGGAAGCCTGAAAGCGGGTTTTCCCGAAATAATCTTCTGCTGCTACGGGTTTGACTTTCCACAAAAAGTTCGCCGGGCAGGGAAGACAACAAGCTTAGGGTGTCCAGGTGACTGTTATGGTTGGCAAGGATAATGAATTGCTTTTCCTTTTTGAGGAACTGGCAATCGGTGAACTGAACTCCTACGACCAATTTCAGGAACCATTGGAAAACACCTTTATATATAATCTGCATCGCAGCAGCTTGCATGAATCTTTTTTCCATTCTTTCCGTTTAATATGCAATGTAATAAACTAAATGAAAAAATACAGGAGCAGTGTAGGACAGCGAATCTATCCGGTCGAATACTCCTCCATGACCGGGAATACTGTTCCCCCATATCTTTAATTCCTTTATCTCTCTTGATAGCGGAGATGACCACGTCTCCCGAGAAGCCGGCAATCGCAAGGAGGGCGCTTACCAGAATAACGTTGGGAGCGGAGAGGGGAGTCAGGAAACCGAGGAAGTAACCAATGACAGTGGTACTGATGACACCACCCAGGAAACCTTCCCATGTCTTGTTCGGACTTACTTTCGGAAGAATCTTATGCCGTCCGAGAAGTTTGCCCCAGATAAATTGCATGACGTCATTGATTTCCGTAAGGAATACAAGGAACAACAGCAGACCCTGTCCTCCGGAACTGAATCCCGGTAGTTCGGGAAGCGACAGGAGATAAGCGAGGTGGCTGATACCGAATACTGAAAGCATCAGAATCCACTGCAACAGAGCCATCGACTTGGTAATTCCGTGGGTGTCTCCCTTTAAAACGAGTCGTAAAAGGCAATACGAGGAACATGACTACCGGAATGAAGATGATGAATGCTCCATACCAGGCAAGGTAAGCCAGGTAATATTGAATGGGGATAGCCAGTATGCCCCAAAACAGTGCTCCGCGATCTGCCTCTCTGAATCCCAACACCGAATACAGTTCTCTGAAAGCAATGAAAGAGAGAAAGGCTAGGAAGAAGTAAGAAATATTATAGCTGATAAATACAGCGCCGATAAACATGCCCGCCATGATCCACCATGAGCGCGTGCGTGCGGAGAGTTCGCTGATATTTGTTTTCGGAGATATCTTTTTTACAAGGAAAAAGAATAAGGCTTGCCGTAACAAGCAATCCGATGATAATCGAGATGACAATAATCAACATCGCTTAGTGTAGGGGAATATTTTATCAGTAGATTTTTTCATTTTATTTCATTGTTTGTTGTGTGTGACATGAGGTACAGGCGGTGTATCAGTGTCGCGATAAGGCCGATGTTGATTATTATCGAGCTATGAGACATACCATCCGGTCGTATCCTGCGTGAATGGTGCAGGTGGCTACTACAAAGGTCAAGCGTGAGCAACGCCATGCGGTGTTGTTTGGCCATCGGACCATTAAAGAAATGCTGGTGTGTTTTGTAGGCTCCTATCCAGCGGAAATAAGCTGTCATAACGGCAAGAAGGGCTGCTCAGCCATCCCAGTTCAACTCGAATCCGCCTGCTACATACCCGACGGGAATGATGAACAATGCATCGGCAAAGCGGTCGGGCATATCGTTATAGAGATCTCCCGTTGGCACTTTTTTCCTCCTTCAATAGCAACCATCCCATCGAACAGGTTGCAGAGTAACCGCGACTGCATACAAACGATGAACAGAATGTAGGCTACATACTTGTTGAAACCGGGATCAATGACTGTGCCGATCAACAGAAGGCACCCCACCATAGCGAAAGAATACGCTCATCATGGAAATTTGATTGGGAGTGACACCCCAACGAGTTAGTTTGCGGGCAATAATAGTAGCCCAGGCCGTGTTTCGTGAGGCTATTTCCCGCCTTCCGTCGACTTCGTTTTTCATATTTATAATATGTTTATGATTGGCAAATATACACATCATCTTAAGAGTTGCAAAGGAATGAGTGAGAATTTTTGAAATGACCCTTTTTTTCTGCCGGATAAAAAAAGTGCAGGCAATTTATGGAATCTGTGTGAAATGTGCATCTCTATAGTAAAAAGCGAACTAATAGTAACATTTTTTTAAAATAATGAAGTTATGAAAACAAATCAATTCAGAGCGATGATGCTCGTGCTGCTAATGGCAGTTATTTCTTTAGGTAGGATGAATGCGCAAGCTATTATTGTGTCGGGTACTGTGACGGATGCAAAGGATGGAAATCCGCTTGTAGGCTGTTCGGTACAGATCAAGGGTACTTCGAAGGGTACAATAACGAATATGAAGGGCCAGTACACAATTCAGGCTAAGAAGGGGGAACGTTGTTGTTCCAGTATATCGGGTATAAGCAAGAGAGAAGGGTGGTGAAATCGGCTACGCTGGATGTGAAGATGAAAGCTGATGAAGTGGCATTGGAAGAATGTGTAGTGGTAGGATACGGGCATGAGACAAGAGCTGCAAAAGTAATGTCTACTGCTTACAGGGCAGTATGTCCGACTCCGGGAATCATGTATGATGCTGCAAATGCGGAAGAATACGGGGAGTTTCAGGAGAATGGATTTAAGAGTGTGTCGGATGCTCCGCTTTCTACTTTCTCTATTGATGTAGACGCTGCTTCTTATAGTAATATGCGTCGTTTTATCAATAAAGGTGAACTTGCCTCCTGTAGATGCTATCCGTACGGAAGAATTAGTGAACTACTTTTCCTATGATTATCCGAAGCCGACAGGAAGTGATCCTGTGAAAATTACAATGGAATCCGGAGCCTGTCCCTGGAATACCAATCATCGTCTTGTACGTATCGGCCTGAAAGCTAGAAGAAATTCCGACGGAACATCTGCCTGCATCTAACCTGGTGTTTCTGATTGACGTCTCCGGCTCTATGTGGGGAGCCAACCGGTTGGATTTGGTGAAATCATCTCTCAAATTGTTGGTAAACAACTTACGGGATAAAGATAAAGTAGCTATCGTGACTTATTCAGGCAGTGCCGGTGTGAAACTGGAAGCAACTCCGGGTAGCGACAAACAGAAGATTCGCGAAGCGATAGATGAATTAACGGCGGGTGGCTCTACGGCAGGTGGTGCAGGTATCTTGTTAGCGTATAAAATAGCCAAGAAGAATCTTATCTCTAACGGCAATAACCGTATCATACTTTGCTCCGATGGTGATTTTAATGTGGGCGTTTCTTCCGCTGAAGGATTGGAACAATTGATTGAAAAAGAGCGCAAGAGTGGAGTATTCCTTACCGTATTAGGTTATGGCATGGGTAATTATAAAGATAAGAAGATTCAGGTGTTGGCAGAAAAGGGAATGGCAATCATGCTTATATAGATAACTTGCAGGAGGCCAACCGTGTTTTAGTAGGCGAATTCGGTGCTACGCTGCATACAGTGGCAAAAGACGTCAAACTGCAAGTGGAATTTAATCCGGCTCAAGTGCAGGCATATCGTCTGGTTGGTTATGAGAGCCGTTTGCTGAAAGACGAAGACTTTAATAATGACGCCAAAGATGCCGGAGAATTGGGAGCCGGACATACGGTGACAGCTTTCTATGAAGTGATTCCTACGGGAGTAAAGAATGAATATGTAGGTAAAATAGACGACTTGAAATATCAGAAGAAAGAGAAAGTGTCCGTGAAGCCGACAGGCTCTAATGAATTGCTGACCGTGAAACTGCGCTATAAAGCTCCGGATAAGGACGTCAGCAAAAAGATGGAAGTTCCCTTTGTGGATAATAAAGGAAATAATGTTTCTTCTGATTTCCGTTTCGCTTCTGCCGTGGCTATGTTCGGACAGTTGCTTCGGGACTCTGACTTCAAAGGAAATGCCAGTTACGATAAAGTGATTAATCTGGCCAAACAGGGACTGAATAATGATGAAAAAGGATACAGAAGAGAATTTATCCGTTTGGTTGAGGCTGCCAAAGGATTGGAAAGAACGAATAAGAACTAGGAAATCGGGCGGGAGTCATTGTGAGTGTACGCTATATGACTATGCGTAAGATTCGCAGATATGAATGAACGTAGAATTCCAGATGGATAATCGTAGAAAATCATAGTGACGGTATATGTTCGGGATAGTGACGCTATCGCTGTTGTATACCGTCACTATCTTTGTCGGATAGCGTCACTATCATTTATTTCGTCCGAATTTCGTCCGACCTGAAACGAAAAATAGCCGTAAACTTATCGTTTACAGCTATTTAACTCTGCACGGGAGGAGAGGCTCGAACTCCCGACACCCGGTTTTGGAGACCGGTGCTCTACCAACTGAGCTACTCCCGTGTTTGCGGCTGCAAAGGTAGTAGAAACTTCCGAATCTGCAAACATTCGGGTAAATAAGTTTTCAATTATTTTAATTTTTCCCATTCATCGGGCTTAAAACCTACCAGAACGAAGCTGTCTGTCACTACTAACGGGCGTTTCACCAGCTTACCGTTCGTTGCCAATAGTGCTATCTGTTCTTCCTCACTCATTGCAGGCAGCTTCTCGCTCAGTTTCAGCTCTTTATATACCAAACCGCTAGTGTTGAAGAATTTCTTGATAGGCAGACCGCTACGCGGAATCCATGCCTTTAATTCTTCTATTGTAGGATTTTCTTCTACGATTAAGCGGTTGGTAAACTCAATGTTATTTTCTGTTAACCATTTCTTGGCTTTTTGGCATGTACTGCATGCCGGGTACTGCAAAAATAATGTTGCCATATTCATTTTATAATTTAATACTTGATATTTAATACATTAATACTTGAACTTCACTTCAATATCTGTAAATCCTGATACATAATCCGGTAAGCAGTCGCTTTCTTGTCTAATGCCAATGGGTATGCCCGTGATGAGGAAGGGCATTCGGTAGAGCCGCATGGCGCGACCTTCGAAAACAAATTCGGAGTAATCACCTACTTTGGGTTCTTCTATGTCGAATTGCTGTCGGAGAGTGTCCGTTGCTTTTTGGCCCGTAGTGACGATTGCTTTGCATTCGGGAAGCTGCCGCAGTAATGCTGCAACATCGGTGGCTTCCACTACTTCAAGAAACTTGTCCGATGCATTATCCTGCAACCGACGAATGGATGAAGCGGTATCAAATAGGGCAATCCCCTTTTCGTTTAAAAAGTCTATGATTTGCTCGCGGCAGAACGATTTTAGTGTCGAATTCAGAAAGTGATTCTTATCATTAAAGAATAAGATTCCATATATACGCCACATGTCGTTGTTTAGGTTCGGGTAGTAAAACTCCATAGACCAACGTTTTTTTGTGGCGGAAAACTTCCCAGCATAAGTAATTTTGATTTCGCTGGGAGAAACGGTTCTAACGGATGTATTTCGATTTCCATAATTTCTTTCATTTTAATTTCGTACAAAAATAGTGATAATGTTTATTTCCTTCAAAATCAATGAGAAAAAATGCTAGATTTAAAATAATTAGTTATTTTTGCGGTGTGATGAACAAACAATATTTTATTATATCATTGAAAAAAGAAGTTTTTGTGAGTTGCTTCTTAATAGGCCTGTTTTTTCTGGAGGGAGGAAATTGTTATGCTTCGGAGCAACAAGTGTTAAGAGGGACGATAGAAGTTCCTTCTGATCATAATACCGTGAGAGGGCGTGTAATTGATATCTATGGTGAACCACTGATCGGTGCTACAATACGCGAAAAGGGGGGAGCCAATGGTACTGTGACCGATATTGATGGAAAATTCTTTTTTGTCTGTGCCGGATAGTGCTGTCTTACAAGTTTCTTTTGTGGGTTATAAGACTGTAGAAGTCAATGTGCAGGTCGGAATGTGCTTGAAATACGTCTTCAGGAAGATGCGGTGATGCTTGAACATGTCATCGTAACGGCCTTGGGACTTGAAAAGGATGAAGCTACATTGGCCTATTCTGTGCAAAAAATCAAGGGAGAAAGAACTGAACCGTGTCAAAGAAGTAAATATGATTGCTGCCCTGGCAGGAAAAGCTGCCGGTGTGCAAATCAACAAAAACTCTTCCGGTATGGGCGGTTCCGCAAAAGTTAGTCTCCGGGGAATCCGTTCGGTATCCGGTGATAATCAACCGCTTTATGTAATAGATGGAGTGCCGATGTCGAACACCTCTTCCGAACAGGCTTATTCGGCTATTGGTGGTACGGCGAATGCAGGGAATCGTGATGGAGGAGACGGAATCTCTAATCTGAATCCGGAAGATGTAGAAAGCATCAGTATCCTGAAAGGTGCTCCTGCTGCCGCTTTATATGGTAGCATGGCTGCTAACGGAGTGATTCTTATTACGACTAAAAAAGGCAACTCTGTCGGACAAAGGAATATTAATTTCTCTACAGGACTCACTTTCGAGAAAGCATTCAGTATGCCTAAAATGCAGAATCGTTATGGTGTCAGTGATGTGGTAGACAGCTGGGGAGAAAAGAGAATCTGATGGCTTATGATAATCTGGATGATTTTTTCCGTACCGGATTGACATCGATGACTTCCGTATCTATCAGTTATGGAAATGAAAACCTGCAAACTTATTTCTCCTATGCCAATACTACCGGAAAGGGGTATTATCGACAAGAATAAACTGAAAAAGCATAATATAAACTTGCGTGAGACGGCTACCATGTTCGACAAACGTCTGAAACTGGACGGTAGTGTGAATGTGATGAAACAGACCGTCGAGAATAAGCCGGTGTCGGGAGGTTTCTATATGAATCCGTTGGTAGGGGCTCTATCGTTTTCCTCGTGGGGAGGATTTGTCTTATTATAAAGATCATTTTGAAACCTATGACGAAGAACGGAAACTGGGTGTGCAGAATTGGCATACGTTTACCGAAGACTTCGAACAGAATCCATACTGGATAACGAACCGCATACAAAGTAAAGAAACACGTACACGCATTATCCTTTCTCTTTCAGCAAACTTTAAGGTAAATGATTGGCTGACGATTCAAGCCCGTGGAAACATGGATTATTGGGCGGACAAGTTACGCCAGAAATTCTATGCGTCTACTGCCACCGCCCTGTGTGGAGCGAACGGACGATATATCGAGATGGATTATCAGGAAACCCAGATGTATGGTGATGTCATGGCGATGGTGAAGAAAAAACCTGGGGGATTTTACACTGGATGCGGCGATTGGTGGTAGTATAAATGATAAAGTCGTTAATTCTACCCGATATGATTCGAAAAATGCATCTTTGAAGTTTGCTAATGTGTTTAATATTGCCAATATCGTCATGAACAGTTCTGCCAGTATTGACCAGCGAATAGATCAACGCCGTCAGTTGCAATCTATATTCGGTACGGCACAGATCGGTTATAAGGAAAAATTGTTTCTTGATTTGACGGCCCGTAATGACTGGGCGTCAACCTTGTCTTATACCAGCCATGAAAAATCCGGATTCGCTTATCCTTCTGTAGGGGCTTTCCATGCTACTTGATAAATGGGTGAAGTTACCCGAATGGGTTTCTTTCGCAAAATTGCGTGGCGCTTATAGTAAAGTAGGGAATGATATTCCTCCATTTATCACTAATCCCTTTTCGCAGATCAATGCCGGTGGCGAGATACAGGCGAATGACGCCGCACCTTTCAAGGAAATGGAGCCGGAAATGACTCATGCCATCGAATTTGGAACTGAATGGCGATTCTTTCAACACCGTTTAGGGGTTAATCTGACTTATTACCGTACCAATACTCATAATCAGTTTTTCAAACTTCCCGCCCTTGCCGGAGATCTGTATGCATACAGGTATGTAAATGCCGGGAATATCCAGAATCGGGGATGGGAATTGACATTGAATGGAACTCCCGTATTAACTCCTGATTTCAACTGGAAAACTTCTGTAAACTTCTCTACCAATAAGAATAAGATAGTGAAGTTGCACGAAGATCTGAAAGAAATGATTTACGGGCCTACCAGTTTTCTTCCAGCTATGCCATGAAGCTTATTAAAGGCGGTTCTATCGGTGATATTTATGGTAAGGCTTTTGTGCGTGATGATGCAGGCAATATCGTCTACGAAACAGAGGGTGATAATAAAGGACTTCCATTGGTAGAGGGTGATGGGAATACGGTGAAAGTAGGCAATGCCAACCCTGTCTTTATGATGGGATGGGACCATACATTCTCTTACAAAGGCTTCACCCTTTATTTTCTTCGCTTGATTGGCGTTACGGAGGCGAAGTCCTTTCGCAGACGCAGGCGGAAATGGATCTTTATGGGTATCCGAAATAACGGCTGATGCGCGTGACAGGGGATATGTAATGCTCGACGGTCAGCGTATAGACGATGTGAAGGGATTCTATAAAATAGTAGGCGGGCGTGCCGGGGTGACGGAGTATTATATGTATGATGCTACCAATTTACGGTTGCGTGAAGTATCATTGAGCTATAATTTCTCCAGGAGGTGGATACAGAAAACGAAGGTACTGAAAGATGTTCAGCTTTCGTTTGTAGCCCGCAATCTATGTTTCTTGTATAAGAAAGCTCCTTTTTGATCCGGATTTGGTACTTTCTACAGGCAATGACAATCAAGGCATTGAAGTGTTCGGAATGCCTACGACCCGTAGTCTGGGCTTTACTCTGAAATGTGAATTTTAAAGGCAGGAGAGAGAAATGAAGAGAAAATATGTATATCTATATTTGTTGGGGTTATTGCTGTTCTCTGTAGCTTGTACCGGTAATTTCCGTGATTACAATACCGATTTGTCCGGTATCACGGATGATGACTTGATTATTGATGACAATGGCTATGGAATCCGTTTGGGAATTATTCAGCAAGGTATTTATTTTAATTACGACTACGGAAAAGGAAAGAACTGGCCTTTCCAATTGACACAGAACTTGAACGCAGATATGTTCAGCGGGTATATGCATGATGCCAAACCATTGAACGGAGGTTCTCATAATTCCGATTATAATATGCAGGACGGTTGGAACAGTGCGATGTGGACACACATGTATTCGTATATTTTCCCCACAGATATATCAGTCGGAGAATGCTACCCGAAATACACACATCCTGCTCTGTTCGGGATAACGAAAATATTAAAGGTGGAAGCGATGCATCGTGTGACGGATTATTATGGTCCTATCATTTATAAGAATTTTGCTAATGCCGAAAAACATTACCGTCCGGATAAACAAGAGGATGTCTATTATGAGTTTTTCAATGAACTCGATTCTGCTGTAGTTGCTCTCACCAACTATATAGATGAGAAACCGGAATCCAATGGATTTGCACGTTTTGATATTTTGTTGGATGGGAAATACGCTTCCTGGGTGAAGTTTGCCAATTCGTTGCGTTTGCGGTTGGCAATGCGTATTGCCTCTGTTGCTCCCGATAAGGCTTGTGCTGAAATACAGAAAATAAAAAAGAAAACGATTATGGCTTCTTTGAAGCGGAAACAGGCGGAGCAATCGTTTCTACCAAATCCGGATATACCAATCCATTGGGAGAACTTAACCGTGTGTGGAATGAAACTTACATGAGTGCTAACATGGAATCAATCTTGGTCGGATATGATGATCCTCGTCTTGGAGCTTATTTCGAACACTGTACGGATGAAGCTTTGAAAGGACAATATCGTGGAATTCGTCAAGGGACATGTTTTGCTCATAGTCATTATTCCGGATTGTCGAAGCTGTTTGTCCTGCAAAGCACCGATGCGCCTCTGATGACTGCCTCGGAAGTCTGGTTTCTGCGTGCCGAAGCCGCTTTGCGCGGGTGGACCGATGAAGATGAAGAAGCTTGTTACCGGAACGGCGTAACTACCTCTTTTCATCAATGGGGAATTTATGGGGTGGAGGATTACCTGAAAAGTGAGCTGACAGCTTCCGACTTTATAGACACTTATGATGAAGAAAATAATATAGAAGCGCGTTGTAAAGTCACTCCCAAATGGAATCCGCAGGATGATAAGGAGACAAAACTGGAGAAGATTATCACGCAGAAGTGGATTGCCATGTTCCCGGAAGGTTGCGAAGCTTGGGCCGAACAAAGACGAACGGGATATCCCCGTTTATTTCCCGTTCGATTCAACCATAGCAGAAACGGATGTATTGACACGGAGATCATGGTGCGCCGTCTTAATTTCCCAGGTACCTTGCAGACGGAAGCCCCGGAGCAATATTCTGCTCTTATGGAGGCTTTAGGCGGAGATGACCATGGAGGTACAAGACTCTGGTGGGATACGGGAAATAATAACCTGAATAAAAAAAGACAGAAGTAATGTGTTTATATGTGTAGCTTTTTAACTATTTTTGCATCTTCATTTAAACACATTTACT
>VOFC01007159.1_pt1 | contig 24389 bp, 39 predicted proteins | sample 5384161 | NCBI WGS metagenome assembly VOFC01 (sample SAMN12384722, study PRJNA508395) | human gut metagenome | isolation source: healthy gut B | host: Homo sapiens | reverse complement strand
CCGCACTGCTGGCGCAGCGGTTGGGCGCGGAAAAGAAACGGGTGCACATTGTGGCCATGGGCGATGTGGGCGGTACCTTGTTGATTGGGCTGTCCCTTTTTTTGGGCGGCGATTGTATTGGAGAAATTGGAATTTATGATTTTAACCAGGCTTTATGCCAGCGTTGGGAAACATGAAATCAATCAGATTGCCTATCCCTGGGCCTATGACCGTTTGCCCACTGTTACGGTGCTGGAGCAGCCGCAGTTGTTCCAGTGTGATGTTTTGTGTTCTGTGCTTCTAAAGCGATTCCGCCGGTGGGGGCTGCGGTGCAGGATGTGCGCATGGCGCAGCTGGGAAGCCAACAGCGCAATCATCAGTCAGTATGGACAGTTGGCCCGTCAAGCGCAGTTTCAGGGGTTATTTGCCGTTGTCTCTGACCCCGGTAGACCCTTTGTGCCAGCGGGTGTGGGCGGCCAGCAATCGGGATACTGCCGGCAATTGGGACGGCAAAGGCTTGCGGCCGGAGCAGGTGCAGGGCTACGGCTTAGGTGTTATGAATAGTCGGGCTGCCTATTTTGCCAAGCAGGACAGCCGTTTTCAGCAGTTCCTTACCGAAGGCCGGGCTTATGGGCCCCATGGTCAAAAGCTGGTGATTGCCGACAGTATTCCCCATTACAATCAGGGAGCGTTCTCTGGAGCTAACCAAGAAAGCGGTGGAGGCCAACCTGGAGGTACGGGCGTTGGGCTATAAGCCTACATTGCGCCGGCGTTATCCTCGGCAGCCATTTCTATTTTGCTGACGCTCCGTGGGCAGTGGCATTACAGCTCTAACTTTTTAGGCGGTATTTATATGGGCTGTAAAAAAATCGCAATACTTGTTACGGGGTGGAGCTGGAACATCTGCCGTTGCCGCAGCAGTTGTTAGAACGGCTGGAAGCGGTGGCAGAGGACTTAGCGGCCTTGTGCGTTTAAGCAGACGGCAGAAACATGGAAAGAGGTGCATTCCTATGGAACAACAGCCATTGCTGGTGATTATGCCGGAAGATGGGGCGCAGATAGAAAATGCCCGTTTGCAGCAGATTTTGCAGTATGCCGTCAAAGACTATCCGGTGGAGCTTTGGCGCAAGGCGGAGCAATTTGTGCCGGTGCAGAACCGCCGCATTTTATTTGTGCTGAATTTAGGCGCCGATGGCGTCAATTTGGAATATCAAAAAGCTATTGCGCCAAATTCGCCGTCAGCCTGCTTGTTTTACGGCTGCACAGGGGGCTGTGCTGATTGATGCTGACAGCGAGCTATACACCAAAGCGATAGGGCGGGAGCTGGTTTTTGCGGCCAACTGCAGCGGTTGTTTGTTTCCCGGCAAGCCTTTGGTGGAAGGCACTGGTTCGTTGGACAATTTTTATTGTGCAGGCCACGCAATTTGATACCGATAAGCTGGGGCTTACCGGCATGCGGCGCGGGCTTTGGTGGAACAATTGCTGACCTTTCAGCTGCCTTTGCACCGCAAGCCGCAGATTTTGGCTGTGCATGCCAGCAACCGCGCCACCTCCAATACGTTGACGTTATGGCGCAAGGTGAAACAGCACTTGGAGCCCGCTTGTACAGTGCAGGAAATATCGCTGCAAAAATGGCAGCGTGATTGATTGCAACGGCTGTCCTTATCAAACCTGCCGTCACTTTGGCGAAACTTGCAGTTGTTTTTATGGCGGCGTGATTGTGGAGGAAGTGTATCCGCCTATTTTAGATTGTGACGGGCTGATTGTGCTGTGTCCCAACTATAATGATGCCGTCAGCGCCAATTTATCGGCCTTTATTAACCGGCTGACCGCTTTGTTCAGTCAGCTGCGTTTTTATGATAAGGCGGTGTTTTGTCTGGTGGTTTCTGGTTATAGTGGCGGCGATATTGTTGCCAAGCAAATTTTGGGGGCGCTAAATATGAATAAAACCTTTTTGTTGCCTGCCAGATTTGCGCTGCTGGCTACCGCCAACGACCCGTTCAGCATTAACCGCATTGCGGAAATTGACCAAAGGGGCCGAGGAATTCGCCCAGAATATGCTGGCGCAGCTGCGAAAGGAGCCAACGACATGATTCATCTGATTGCAGCGGTGGCGCGAAATGGCGTGATTGGGTTTCGCGGGCAAATTCCCCTGGCGGTTGCCGGAAGATTTGCGCCACTTTCAGGCGCTGACAATGGGGCATACGGTTATCATGGGGCGACGGACCTATGAAAGCATTGGGAAACCTTTGCCGGGACGGCAAAATCTTGTGGTATCGGCAAAATTGCAGCCAGGAGAGGGCTATCAGGTGGTGGGCTCTTTACAGGAAGGGCTGGCATTGGCCACGGGGGAAAGAAATTTTTGTAATCGGCGGTGCTAAGCTGTATGAAGAAGCATTGCCCTTAGCGGAGCGGCTCGATTTGACGCTGGTGGATTTGGAGCCTTTGGGCGATACGTATTTTCCAAAAATAGATTGGAGCCACTTTGAGAAAATCGACGAAGTGCAGCATGAAGGCATCCCCAGCTATCAGTTTGTGACATATGGCAGGATTGGTTCTTTTTATGGTGCCATGAGTTTTTTCTTTTGCTATTGCAAGTTGTTTTAGCTGAGATGGACGATAGTCCAAATCGAGGCAAACAGCGCAGTAATTTGTCCAGAGTCACGGAGGAACGGGTGAAGGATAGCCAAAAGAACCGAAGTGGCAGCAGAAAATTAAAAAAAGAAAGACGTGCAGCAATTTGCACGCCTTTCTTGATGTTCGTTCTTTAATATATATATTAAAATCTAGGATATTAATTTACAATTAAAGTTTAGTAACGTTAGCAGCTTGAGGTCCTCTAGCACCTTCAACAACTTCAAATTCAACTTCCTGGCCTTCGTCCAGGGTTTTGAAACCTTCCTGTTCAATCGCAGAAAAATGAACGAATACATCTTTACCGTCCTGACCTTCGATGAAAACCATAACCTTTTTCTGCGTTAAACCATTTTACTTTACCTTGCATTTGAATCATCCTTTCAAGATAGATAAGTAGCTGCACAGTTACAACCACTGCTACTATTATAACGGTCTTTCAAATAAATGGCAAGGGCTTTTCGGCATTTCGCAGAAAAAAATATTTTTACAGAACAGGGTTTAGTCGATGGTTGGCTGGATGAGACCGTAATGATTGTCTTTCCGTTTGTAAACCACGTTGATGCTGTTGGTTTCAGCGTTTAAGAATACGAAGAAATCATGTTCCAGCAATTCCATCTGCATGATGGCTTCTTCTTCGTCCATCGGTTTTACCACGAAGGTTTTGGTCTTGATAATTTTTTTCGTCTTCTTCAACGGCTGGCGCTTCCTGAACTGGAGGCAGGTCGTTAAAGGTTTGTACTTTGCCTTTCCGGTTGATTTTGGTTTTGTATTTGCGAATTTGCCGTTCTAGTTTGTCCAAAACGCCGTCAATTGAAGCGTACATATCGTTGCTGCTGTCTTCTGCGCGCAGGATATAGCGGTTTAGAGGAATGGTGGCTTCTACGCGGTGCAGACCTTTTTCCACCACCAAGGTTACAGTTCCGGTTAAATTAGCGTCTACAAAATATTTTTCCAGTTTTGCAAACCGTTTTTCGATATAATCAGTTAATGGCTCAGTTACCTGAGTATTTTTGGCTTTTACAGAGATTTTCATAAATGCCAGCTCCTTTTCGGGTTAAAAAATTGAGTCCCAGATAGATAAAAAATACTTATCTGTTAAGTCTATTATGAACCATAAACGTCATTTTGTAAATGTTTTTTTTTTAAGGAATTGAAAAATATCGCTGCGTGTAAAGTATAGGTAATTTTTGTATGAAATAAGGTTTCAAGAAAAACAATGCTGTGGTATAATATAGGTTATGGAAAGAATGTTGTCTGCAGAATATTGCCTGCAGCGCTCAAAAACTAGAAGGAGGGTCTATTTCGTGGCTTTTGAATTTTTGAGAAGTTATATTGAAAATAGCGATACCAAAAAGGATATAAAAAATTAGAAAAAGTTGTAGCGAAAATTAATGGTTTTACCGATGCAATTGCCAAGTTGTCCGATGAACAGCTACAGGCCAAAAAACCGGCGAGTTTAAAGAACGGCTGGCCAAAGGGGAAACGCTGGACGATTTGTTGCCAGAGGCTTATGCCGTTGTGCGGGAGGCTTCTGACCGTGTGCTGGGTCTGCGTCATTTTGATGTGCAGCTGATGGGCGGCGTGATTTTGCATCAGGGCCGTATTGCGGAAATGAAAACAGGGGAAGGGAAAACCCTGGTGGCTACGCTGCCCGTTTATCTGAATGCGCTGACGGGAAAGGGCGTTCACGTGATTACCGTCAACGACTATCTGGCAACCCGTGACAGTGAACAGATGGGCAAGCTTTATAACTTTTTTGGGCCTAAGCGTAGGTCTGATTGTACATGGTTTGGATTTTAATCAGAGAAAAGAAGCTTACAATGCCGATATCACCTACGGCACCAACAATGAATATGGTTTTGACTATCTGCGCGACAATATGGTGATGCGGCCTGAAAATATGGTGCAGCGGGAACTGAACTATGCGCTGGTGGACGAAGTGGACAGTATCCTCATTGATGAAGCCAGAACGCCGTTGATTATTTCCGGTGTGGCGGAAAAACCGAAAGATTATTACACCATGGTGTCTAAAATTATTCCCCGGCTGCGGGCGGAAGAAGATTATACTGTGGATGAAAAGCCAAAAATGTTACGCTGACCGAAGAAGGGGTCGCCCATGTGGAACAGATGCTGGGCATTGACAATCTGGCCGATGAATCCAACATGGAATTGGCGCACCATGTGAACCAAGGCTTGCGGGCCCATGTGATTATGAAGCGGGACCGGGATTATGTGGTGAAAGACGGACAGGTTATCATTGTCGATGAGTTTACCGGTCGTTTGATGTTTGGCCGCCGCTACAGCGAAGGGCTCCATCAGGCCATTGAGGCCAAGGAAGGCGTAAAAATTGAAAAGGAATCGCAGACGTTGGCAACCATCACCTTCCAGAATTATTTCCGTATGTATCAGAAGCTGGCGGGCATGACTGGTACTGCAAAAACGGAAGAAGATGAATTCCGCAGCATTTACGGGATGGATGTTGTCATTATCCCAACCAACAAGCCGGTGGTCCGTGAGGACCGTCCCGATGTGGTGTACCGCACCCAGATGGGGAAATATAAGGCCATTGTGGATAAGGTGGTAGAACGGTATGAAGCAGGACAGCCGGTGCTGGTCGGTACGGTATCGATTCAGATTTCCGAGCTGCTCAGCGAATTGCTGCGCCGCCGCGGGTGCCCCATCAGGTTTTTGAACGCCAAATATCATGAAAAAAGAAGCGGAAATTGTTGCCCAGGCCGGTCAGATGAAAACCGTTACCATCGCCACCAATATGGCAGGCCGTGGTACCGATATTGTGCTGGGCGAGGGCGTAAAGGATTTGGGCGGTTTGTATATCATTGGTACTGAACGCCATGAAGCCCGCCGGATTGACAATCAGCTCCGCGGCCGTAGCGGTCGTCAGGGCGACCCGGGCTTTACCCAGTTTTATATCTCGTTGGAAGACGATTTGATGCGCCGCTTTGGGGCCGATAATATTACTGGCTTGATGGATAAAATCGGTATGGACGACGACATGCCCATTGAAAATAAAATGATTTCCAAAAGCATTGAAACGGCGCAAAAACGGGTGGAAGCCCGCAACTTTGAAATCCGTAAAAATGTGTTGGAATACGATAATGTCATGAACAAGCAGCGTGAAGTGATTTACGGGCAGCGCCGTCAGGTACTGATGGGCGAAAATATGAGCCAGAGCATTCAGGGCATGATTGAGTCTATCGCCACTGATATTTTGGAAGAAGTGGCCGCTGCCGGCAAATATCCGGAAGAATGGGATTTGGATTTATTGCAGCAGCGCATGAACGATGCCTTCTTCCTGCCGGAGCCGTTGGATAAAGACGCCATCCTCAAGATGGAAAAAGAAGAAGTGCAGAACTATCTGCAGGAAGTGGCTTTAAATCGCTATCATCAGCGGGAAGCTGAGTTGGGTGCGGAACAGTTCCACGAAATTGAACGGCTGATTTTGCTGAAGAACGTAGATATGAAATGGATGGAACACTTAGACGCTATGGATCAGCTGCGGCAGGGGATTAATCTGCGGGCCTATGCACAGCGCAATCCGGTAGACGAATATAAAAACGAAGCCTTTGATATGTTCCAGCAGATGATTTCTGAAATTCAGTATGAAACCATCCGGCTGATGTTCCGGTGACCATTGTGGAAAAAGCGGTGGAACAGCCAAAGGAACGGACCGATATTCTGAATGCCTCCCATGGAGACGAGGCGACGGTGAAAAGCCCAAGGTCAACAAGGAAAAGGTAGGGGCGCAATGACCCATGCCCTTGTGGAAGTGGGAAAAGTATAAGCATTGCTGTGGAAAATAGGTGTTTTTAAGGCGGTATTGCTTGGAACCCTAGAAAACTAAAATAGAATTATGGAAAAGCTGCCCAAGCAGGCGTGGAATGGTTTGCTTTGGGCAGCTTTTTTGTTTGAAAAAGACTGTGAAAAATAGGGTAGAACCCCTTGACCTTCCCCTTAACGGGAAGGTTTATAATAATTCATAATAAGAGTCGAAGGAAAGGGGGAGAATTTTATGCAGCGAAGTGGGGAAGCCATCGGCTTCATCGAAACATTAGGTATGGTTCCGGCTATTTACGGCGCCGATTTTATGCTGAAGGCCGCCGATGTGCAGTTGGTATCCTATGAAAATGTGGGCTCTACATTGGTGACGGTGATTGTACAGGGCGATATTGCAGCCTGTAAAGCGGCTGTGGAAGCCGGAGCAAAGGCGGCGGCCTCGGTAGGCAAGCTGACAGCCAGCAATGTGATTCCGCGGCCTATTCAAGCGGTATCGCAAATTGTGGCGGTACACGATATTAACCGATGACAGGAACAGGAGAGCGCAGGTATGAAACAACAACAGGCGATTGGTTTAATTGAAATTTTTGGGTTGGCCTATATCCTACAGGCTGCTGACGCTATGGGCAAAGCGGCCGATGTGGAAATCTTGGGTTATGAAAAATGTGGCTTCCGGTTATATTTCTGTGCTGGCAGGCGGCGATGTGGCTGCTTGTCGGGCGGCGGTGGACGCTGGCGTGCAGGCTGTGGAAGCAATGGGCGGACAGGTGTACAGCGCTGTGGTGATTGCCAATCCCCACCCGGATTTATTAAAAATTACAGAGCGTTATGCCTTTGACCGTCTGTAGGCGGAACAAGATGGCAGGAAAGTTTGTATCACAAGGAAGTGCATACTATGAATTTGCTAGATTAGGATTTGCTGTCCGTTCAAGAGGCCCGCATATTGGCCGAGCGGGGACGGGAAGCGCAAAAAAACTGGCGGCTTTCTCTCAGCAACAGTTGGATACCATCGTGGAGGCCATTGCCATCGAGATGGAGCAGCATGGAGAAGAATTGGCCCGTTTATCGCAGGAAGAAACCGATTATGGCCGTTGGCAGGATAAATATGTGAAGAACCGTTTTGTTTGTACGACGCTGCGACAGCAATTAAAGCCGCTGCGCTGTGTGGGCATCATTGAGAGGATAAGGCGCAGGGAACCGCTGATGTGGGTGTGCCCCTTGGGGTTATTGGGCGCTGCCACCGGCAACCAGCCCGGTCTCGGTTACTATTTCTACGGCTATGATTGCCATAAAAGCCGGCAATGACGTAATTTTTTCGCCCCATCCCAGAGCGTGCAGCACCATTGGTAAAACCTTAGACTATTTGATTGCTGCGGCAGAGGCTGCCGGACTGCCAGAGGGCGCAATCGCTTACCTGCACACCCTTTCTGCGGCCGGTACAAAAGAGCTGGTGCAGCATAAAGCGACGGCGTTGCTTATCAATACGGGCGTTTCTGAGATGCTGGAGGTTTGTAAGCAGAGCGGCAAGCCGTTTATCTATGGCGGTCATGGACACGGGCCTGCTTTTATTGAACGGACGGCCAATCTGCAACAGGCTGTGGCGGATATTCTGCTCAGCAAGACCTTTGACTACGGCATGGGCGCTGGAGCGGAGCAGGCTGTGGTGGTAGACGGCTGCGTGTCTGAAACGGTACAGCATGAATTTGAGAAAAAGGGCGCTTATTTTTTATCCGATGCCGAGAGCCGTCAATTAGGCCGGCGGCTTTTTCCGAAAGGCGAGTTGGATGTAGAATTGGTGGGGCAGAGCGCCGAAACAGTTGCAAAGGCGGCCGGATTACAGGTTCCGGCGGGAACCAAGCTGTTGATTGCGCCCCAGTCCCACGTACCTTTGGACGATGGCTACCGCAGGCAGCTGCTTTGTCCGGTGTTGGCCTGGTATGTAGAAGAAGATTGGCGGCATGCCTGTGAAAAATGTATTGAGCTGCTTTTAACAGAAGGGACGGGCCATACCCTGGTCATCCATTCGCAGGATGAAGCGGTCATTCGGCAGTTTGCGCTGCAAAAAGCCGGTGGGACGGATTTTAGTCAATACGCCTTCTGTTTTGGGCAGTGCGGGAATTACCACCAATTTATTTCCTTCCTTTACATTGGGCAGCGGCTCGGCTGGGAGCGGAATGACTGCCGATAATGTTTCACCGCTGAATTTAATTTATATTCGTAAAGTGGGTTACGGTGTGCGCAGCGGCGCGCGGCCCTGAAACAGTTAGCTGGTTCGGCAGTGGCGGAGAAACCGACGGAAGCAATCACCTTGGAGCAAATGGTTCGTTTGCTGTTGGAGCAGGAATTGCGGCAGAAAACATTATAGTGGAATAGATATCAAATTTTTTATAGAAAATTAGAGGAGAAACGCATGGATATGCATGAATTTTCTGATAAATTTGCGGCTGCAACGCAAAAATTATCGGCGCAGGAACGGCAGCTTTTATTGCAGGCTTTTGAAAAGGTAGCGGCGGAATTGGAGCAAAAGCCGCAAGACACGACGGCTGGAGCCGCTGTTGGAACCGGTGTGCCCGATGGTATGACAGAGCGTTTGAAGCGATTAAAGGCCAATTATATGAAACAGGTTCCCCGCATTACCACCTATCGAGCGCGGGCCATCACCAAAATTGCCAAAGAAAATCCCGGTATGCCTAAGATTATGCTGCGGGCCAAATGCTTCCGTTATTGCTGTGAAACGGCGCCGTTGGTCATTCAGGAGGATGAGCTGATTGTCGGTCATCCCTGCGCCCCGCGGCCGGCGCCTTTTCGCCCGATTTAGCTTGGCGGTGGATGGAAGAGGAAATCGACACCATCGGCACCCGTCCCCAGGACCCCTTCTATATTTCTGAAGAAGATAAACGGATTATGCGGGAAGAATTATTCCCTTACTGGAAAGGCAAATCGGTCGATGAATATTGTGAGGACCAATTCCGGGAAGCCGGTTTGTGGGAATTGTCGGCCGAATCCTTTGTATCTGATTGCTCTTATCACGCCTTTAAACGGCGGCGGCGATTCCAATCCGGGCTATGATGTTATTTTGATGAAAAAGGTATGCTGGACATTCAGCAGGAGGCCAAGGACCATTTAGCCCAACTGGATTATGGCAATCCGGACGATATTGAAAAAATTTATTTTTATAAATCGGTCATTGATACGACAGAAGGGGTTATGATTTATGCCCGCCGTCTATCCGATTATGCGGCAGAGCTGGCCTCCAAAGAACGGAACCCGCAGCGCAAGGCCGAGCTATATAAAATTGCGCAGGTTAATGCCCGGGTACCGGCCCATAAGCCGGAAACCTTCTGGGAAGCAATTCAGGCTGTTTGGACGGTAGAATCGCTGCTGGAAGTGGAAGAAAACCAGACCGGGATGTCCATTGGCCGAGTAGACCAATATATGTATCCCTTTTATAAAGCCGATAAAGAGGCTGGTCGTTTGACCGATTATGAAGCTTTTGAATTGGCGGGCTGTATGTTGATTAAAATGTCGGAAATGATGTGGATTACCAGTGAAGGCGGCTCCAAATTTTTTTGCCGGCTATCAGCCCTTTGTCAATATGTGCGTGGGCGGTGTGACGAGGGAAGGCAAAGACGCCACCAACGATTTGACCTATTTGTTGATGGATGCAGTACGGCATGTGAAAATTTATCAGCCTTCTCTGGCTTGCCGCATTCATAACCTGTCGCCGCAGAAATATATGAAGAAAATTGTGGATGTCATTCGCTCCGGCATGGGCTTCCCGCTTGTCATTTTGACGATACCCATATCAAAATGATGCTGGCGAAGGGCGTTTCTATGGAAGATGCCCGGGATTATTGCCTGATGGGCTGCGTGGAACCACAAAAGTCGGGCCGTTTGTATCAGTGGACTTCCACGGCCTACACCCAGTGGCCAATTTGCATCGAATTGGTGCTGAACCACGGCAAAACCTTGTGGTATGGAAAACAGGTCTGCCCTGATTTGGGCGAACTGAGCCAGTTTAAAACCTATGAACAGTTTGAAGCGGCAGTGAAAAAACAAATCGAGTATGTGACCAAATGGTCCAGCGTGGCCACTGTGATTACGCAGCGGGTACATCGGGATTTGGCGCCGAAACCATTGATGTCCATTATGTATGAAGGTTGCATGGAACATGGCTGCGACGTTTCTGCCGGCGGCGCTATGTACAATTTTGGCCCCGGTGTTGTATGGAGCGGTTTGGCAACCTATGCCGATTCTATGGCGGCCATCAAAAAGCTGGTTTACGATGACAAAAATATACGCTGGGACAATTAAATGAGGCCTTGAAGGCCGATTTCGTCGGCTTATGAACAAATCCGCAAGGATTGTTTGGACGCTCCCAAATACGGCAACGATGACGACTATGCCGACAACATTGCTGCCGATATTATCAGCTTTACCGAAAAAAGAACATCGCCAGTATAAAACATTGTATTCGGTGTTGAGTCATGGCACGCTGTCCATTTCAACAATACGCCGTTGGGACAGATTACAGGCGCTTCCGCCAATGGTCGGAAGGCTTGGCTGCCGTTGTCAGATGGGATCAGTCCAACCCAAGGCGCCGATTTCAAAAGGCCCTACCGCCATTATCAAGTCGGTGTCTAAAATGTCCTGCGATAATATGAATATTGGTATGGTACACAACTTTAAGCTGATGGCCGGGCTGTTAGATACGCCGGAAGGCGAAAAACGGCATTATCACACTGCTGCGCACTGCCAGCCAGATGGGCAACGGGGAAATGCAGTTCAATTATTTGAGCAACGAAACTTTGCTGGAAGCACAGAAACATCCAGAACAATATCGGGATTTGATTGTGCGGGTGGCAGGATATAGTGCGTTCTTTTGTAGAATTATGTAAAGACGTGCAGGATGAAATCATCAGCCGCACCATGTTGACCCATTTTTAAGCGAAAGAATTGAGATGGAAACGATGATTGAACGCAAAGCAACCATTTTTAATATCCAAAAAGTATAACATGTATGATGGCCCCGGCGTGCGGACCTTGGTGTTTTTTCAAGGCTGCCCGCTGCGCTGTCAGTGGTGCGCCAATCCGAAGGCATGGAACGCCGGCCGCGCCTGCTGTTTAAGGCGGCTTCCTGTGTAAGCTGCGGTGCTTGCGTAAAGGCCTGTCCGCAGGGCATTCACTGGATGAACGGACAGGGTCAGCACGAGGTGATCCGCGATTTGGAGCGGAAGTGTACTGGCTGCGGTAACTGTGTGCGTGCCTGCTTGCAAAATGCCCTTTCGGTTGTAGGCGAAGAAAAACAATTTCTGAATTGCTGGAGATTATCCAGGAAGACCAGGCTTTTTACAGCGTATCCGGTGGCGGCGTGACATTAGGCGGCGGAGAAGTGTTGATGCAGCCCGGAAGCGGCGGCCAATCTGTTAATGGCCTGCAAGCGGGAAGGTATTCACACCGCCATTGAAACCTGCGGATATGCAAAGACAGAAAATCTTTTTACAAGTGGCTGAATTTGTCGATTTATTTTTTATTTGACATCAAGCATTTGACAGCAAACGGCATGCCCAATTAACCGGCGTCCACAATGAATTAATTCTGAAAAATCTTGAAATTTTTGCTGCAGAAGCGGTATCATGTAAAAATAAGAATGCCGTTGTTAAAAGGCATCAACGACAGCAAAGAGGAAATTGAACAGGTGGTGCAGTTTTTACTGCCCTATAAAGACAAAAAGAACTTTCATGGCATTGATTTATTGCCCTATCATAAATTGGGAGTCAATAAATATCAGCAGTTGGGCAAGGAATACCCCATTGTTGGCGATCCCAGCTTGAGCGACGAGGAGTTGGACCGAATTGAAAGCTGGATAAACAGTCATGACTTTCCTGTTGCTGTGATTCGTCATTAGGAGGCCGGCCTAAATGGATATTCGTATCATCAAATCGCCTTCTGCAGGCACGATGGAAATTCTGAAACACCGAATTAGCGGTGCGATGGAGAAACCATCCTGCAAGCTGATGCAGTCGGCTTAATACAAGGGAAGCTCATTGATATGATTTGCGCTGCCGATATTGCTGAAAAAATCGTGGATGTTGCAGTACGGGACGTGCGGGGCAGTTGTCCGCAGAATATGATTTTGCTGGCTATTTTCGGCGAGACTGCCGCTGTGGAAGCTGCTATCACGCAAATTAACGCTGCGTTGAAGTCTTGTAACGGTGCCAATTTATAACATAGAAACAGACAGGTGTAACCTACGTGCGGTTTACACCTGTTTTTCATTTAAAAAATTTCTTTCCTCAAAAAAAGTCGGAAATTTGTAAAAAAGGGCAGATGAAACGAAAAAGTGTTGTCAGAAAGAAGGAGAATCCTTTTTATTACGAATATACATAAAATAAAGTATTTTTCAGCAGTCGTTTCTCATACAATGTAGGCAGAGAGAGGGTGCTTATGATGTTAATGCGGGAAGAAATAGAGCAGTGGGGAGCGGCAGCAGCTTTCGCCGCTGGCCATGTTATCCTCGGAAAGTTTAGGGCGCAGCAAGCCAGAAGAGCCAGACCCGTTGCGTACCTGTTTTATGCGGGATCGTGACCGGATTATCCATTCCAAGGCATTCCGCCGGTTAAGCCAAAAAACGCAGGTATACATCACGCCGTCCGGAGATCATTACCGGACACGGCTGACCCATACCTTAGAGGTCAACCAGATTGCCAAGACCATTGGCAAAGCGCTGCGTTTGAACGAGGATTTGATAGAGGCCATTGCGTTGGCCCATGATGTGGGACATACGCCTTTCGCCCATACGGGAGAAGAGGTCTTAAATGAATTGATGCCTGGCGGATTTCGGCATAATGTCAACAGTGTGCGGGTCTTAGAGCGCATTGAGCAGCACAAAAGGGCAGCAAGGGCTGAATATTTCAAAGGAAGTATTAAACGGCGTTGCCTGTCACAGCGGCTACGGTACGTCACAAAAAGGCGCAGCTACCTTAGAAGGACAGATTATTCGGTTCAGCGATAAAATTGCTTATGTACAGCACGATATCGATGACAGTATTCGGGCCGGTGTGCTACAAGAGTCTGATTTGCCGCAGCAATATACAGACGTGCTAGGACACAGCCATGGAGACCGTATCACGACGCTGGTGACCGATTTGGTACTGCATGCGCGGGAATTGATGGGGAACGCGGAGTGCAGAGAACAGGTGCAGCTGTGTTTTACACCGGAGGTGGATAAGGCACTAAAAGGGCTGCGGTCCTTTATGTTTGACAATGTCTACAAAGGCGGTATTTGTCAGCAGGAACGGGAGCGGGCTGCTTTGGTGGTTCACTATTTATTTGATCATTATTGTAAGCACAGGGGCGCAAATGCCGACGCTTTATCAGCAGATTGCGGAAACGGAAGGTGTTAAGCAGGGCGTTTGTGACTATATTTCAGGGAATGTCCGATGCCTTTTGTATTGCTGTTTTTAAGGAAATTACTATTCCCCGTTCCTTTATTTGAAGCAGCTATTTTCTGAAGCAGATGTTTTGCTGAGGTAGATGTTTTGATAAAGGGCGGAAACTGTGTTGAAAAAAAAGGAAATAAAATTTGTTTAAAAAAGAGGAATTCTAAATTTTTAGAGAATTATAAGCAAGATAAATGAAATTTGGGTGATGATGATGTCTACTGGTTATATTCCACAGGAGATTTTGGATGAAATTGTCGCCCGATGCGATATTGTTTCTGTTGTCGGTGAATATGTACCCTTAAAGCGAAGAGGCAGCAATTATCAGGGGCTTTGTCCTTTTCATAATGAAAAGACCCCTTCCTTTTCCGTTTCACCGGCGAAGCAGATTTTCCATTGCTTTGGCTGTGGAAAAAGGGGGCAATGTGTTCCGGTTTATCATGGAAATAGAAGGCGTCTCTTTTTTGGAAGCAGTGGAAAAACTGGCAAAACGGGCCAATGTGAAACTGCCGGAAAAAGAACTGACGGCAGCGCAGCGGGAAAAGCTGGAACAACGTAAACGCTATCTGCAAATCAATAATTATGTAGCCAGATATTATCATAAAGTGTTGTTGGAAACCAGTGCGGGACAACCCTATCGGGATTATCTGAAAAAAGAGAAATCAGCGAAGAGACGATTGAAAAATTTCAATTGGGGGCGACTCCACCTGGTTGGGATAGTTTGTATCAGGCTTTGAAAAAACAGGGTGTCAAAGAGCAGGAAATGCTGGATTTGGGCTTAATCAGTGCCAGTAAACGGCCAGGGCAATATATAGACCGGTTCCGTCAGCGTCTGATGTTTCCAATTGGCGATGAAAAGGGCAATATCATTGCCTTTGGCGGGCGGATTATTGACAAAGACTCCAGCCCGCAAAAATATCTGAATTCGCCGGACACGCCGTTGTTCCATAAAAGTCGCAATCTTTATGGATTACATTTGGCTCGCACACAAATTCGCAATGCGGATATGGCCATTATCGTGGAAGGCTATATGGATGTGATTAGCTGTCATCAGTACGGTATTTGTAACGCTGTAGCGCCGTTGGGGACGGCGTTTACACCGGAACAGGGACGTTTGTTGATGCGCAGCACCTATCAGGTCGGCATATCCTTTGACGGTGATGCAGCCGGCATTAAGGCCACCATGCGTTGTTTAGATATTTTGTCAGATTTGGGCTGTACCGCCCGCGTCATTCAAATTCCGGACCAAGCCGACCCCGATGAATATTTAAAAAATATGGAAAAGAAGCCTTTGAAGCACTAATTTCTCAGAGTCAAGAGCTCATTATGTATAAAATTGCCAGATATATGGAAACAACTAATACAGATACGATTACAGGAAAGATGCAGGTGGTTGTACAGCTGTTGCCCGATTTGCGCAAAATGCAAAGCGCGGTGGCTCGCGAAACGGCAATTCGAAAAAATCAGTGTGAGTTTACAGGTCAGTGAAAAAGGCTATCTGGGATGAACTGCACCGTTACAACACGGCGCCTGCCGCTGGCATGCCGGAGACAGAACAGCGTGATGAGGTGCAGGAAAACAATCTGTCGGTAGGGAATATAGAAAGTAAAGTCGAAAAAATATTTTGCGTGTTTTGACGGAACGGCCCGATTTGCTTGCGGTTGTGGAAGAATACGGCGGTTCCTCAATTTTTAAGCAGCACGGCAGCCGATTTGTATCAGGATTTTGCGGCCAGTATTCAGCGTTGTGGTAAGGTGAAAAGCGCGGAGATTTCGCAGGAAAAGAGCCAGTTGTTGGCCGAGCTATTGATGGAAGAAACCTATCTGGGCGATGCGGAAAAAGGTTTTAAAAGATTCGTTGCGGCAATTAAAGCAGGAGCAGCTAGATCAGGAATATCAGAGGCTGACACAAAAATTAATAGAGATTCAGCAGAATCAAAAAATGGAGGCAGCAGAAGGGATGCAGGAGGTATTGCAGAAACTGGATTTAATCCGACGGGCGAAGAAAGAATATGAAACATCGAGAAGGGAGGAGTAGCAGATGACAGAAACAAATATGATGAAAAAGAAAAAAGAAAAAAATTAAGCAGTTACTGGCTAAAGGGAAAAAGAAAAGGGCGCGCTGTCCTATCAGGAAATTATGGACAGCCTGAGCAAGACAGAGCTTTCTCCAAGAACAGATCGATGATATTTATGAACAAATTGGCGCTATGGGTATTAAGCTCATTCATGATGATGCGGATAAGAACAAATCCAGTTTGGGTGATGATGAAGATGCCGATGTTACGCTGCTGGACACAGAGGATGATGGTTTAGCAGTTCCTGTATTGGAGGAAGAGGTTCCACCAGAGGAGTTGGAGGAAGAAGTCATTGATTTGGATCTCAGCGTACCGGAAGGCGTAGGGATTGACGATCCGGTGCGGATGTATCTGAAAAAAGAAATTGGACGGGTTCCTTTATTGAGTGCCGAAGAAGAGGTGCAGTTGGCCAAACGGATGGCAGAAGGCGATGATGAAGCCAAGAGACAGTTGGCGGAAGCCAATCTTCGTCTGGTTGTCAGCATTGCAAAAGCGGTATGTAGGGCGCGGTATGCTATTCCTGGACTTAATTCAGGAAGGCAATCTGGGGCTCATCAAAGCGGTAGAAAAGTTCGACTACGGCAAAGGGTTCAAGTTCAGTACCTATGCAACCTGGTGGATTCGCCAAGCCATCACCAGAGCGATCGCGGACCAGGCCAGAACCATCCGGATTCCGGTGCATATGGTGGAAACCATCAATAAACTAATTCGCGTTTCCCGTCAGCTCTTGCAGGAGTTAGGTCGTGATCCGACACCGGAAGAAATTGCTGCCGCTATGGAAATTCCGGTGGAACGGGTACGTGAAATTCAGAAGGTGGCCCAGGAACCGGTTTCTTTGGAAACGCCTATTGGGGAAGAAGAGGACAGCCATCTGGGCGACTTTATCGAGGATGAAGACGCGCCAGCACCGGCAGAAGCAGCCTCCTATATTTTACTGAAGGAACAATTGGAAAGCGTGTTAGACACGTTAACCCCGAGAGAAGAAAAAAAAGTGTTGCGGTTGCGGTTTGGGCTGGACGATGGACGCTCCAGAACTTTAGAAGAAGTTGGCCAGGAATTTGGTGTTACCAGAGAACGTATCCGGCAGATTGAAGCCAAGGCATTACGCAAATTGCGCCATCCCAGCAGAAGCCGGAAGTTGAAGGATTATCTGGACTAAGTTTCGATAAAAACATTATTCGGATTATTTAAGAAAAAAGCTTGACTTTATCGGTATAGTAACGTATAATACAAAAGGCTCCTGAACCAGGGGAAACTTGTGGGCCTATAGCTCAGTGGTTAGAGCATCCGGCTCATAACCGGACGGTCCTTGGTTCGAAACCAAGTGGGCCCACTATTATTCGTTTCTATACTGTATGGCATGTTGGAGAAGCGGCTTAACTCACCAGCCTTTCACGCTGGCATTCACGGGTTCGAATCCCGTACATGTCATTCATCGGGCGTTTAGCTCAGCTGGGAGAGCGTCTGCCTTACAAGCAGAATGTCGGCGGTTCGATCCCGTCAACGCCCATCAAAAGTGGTGTCGCAATGGCGGCACCACTTTTTTTGTATAAAAATTTCCTGAGAGGGAAACCCTATAGAAAAGAGGAACAGAAGAGATAAATTTAAGATGGTTGGAAAGCTCATAAGGTAATTTGATTTTTCAGGGAGAAGGAGAATCTATGATTAAAATTATTACCAAAACGCCGCAGGAATTAGAATATTTGGGCAAGCGGATGGCGCAGTTGGTGCGTCCTGGTGATTTTTGGCCTTAGATGGCGATTTAGGCGCAGGCAAAACTTTATTTACCCAGGGCATGGCGCAGGGGTTGGAGATTGCAGAAGACATTACCAGCCCGACCTTTACCATTATTCATGAATATCAATCGGGCAAGCTGCCGCTCTATCATATGGATGTGTATCGGTTAAAACAACCGGAGGAATTATATGATTTGGGCTACGAAGAATATTTTTACGGAGAAGGTGTAACGGTAGTGGAGTGGGCGCAACTCATTGCGCCATTGCTGCCTGAGGAATATTTGGGCATGGAAATTGCTGTTGTGCCGGACGGACGGGAGCTGCGTTTCTTTCCCCATGGGACACGCTATGAACACATGATTGAGGAGTTGACAGGCTGTGATTATTCTAAGTATCGATAGTTCAACGCCAGTGGCAGGAATTGCCATTGCCGATGGCAGGAACTTGCTGGGTGAAATCATGCTCAACACAAAAATACCCATTCTGAAAAATTGATGCCGCTGGTGCAGCAGTTGCTGCGGGAAGTACAGGTGACCATGCAGGATTTGGACGCCATCGCAGTAACGCAGGGGCCGGGCTCCTTTACCGGTTTGCGTATTGGAATGGCAACGGCCAAAGGACTGGCGCAGGGAGCCAAGAAGCGGTTAATTGCTGTGCCGACATTAGACTGCCTGGCTTACAATTTGGTGTATTATCCGGGTATTCTCTGCCGATTATGAATGCCCAGAAAAAAGCAAGTATACACAGCCATTTACCGCAGCAAGGCCGATGAATTGGAGCGGCTCAGTGATTATCAGGCCATTGCGGCAGAACAATTGGCCCAGCAACTGCAGGCGTTGCAGCAGGATATCTGGTTTGTCGGCGATGGGGTGGAGGCTTTTGCCGAGGTATTTTCCACCCAGTTAGGACAGCATTGTCACTTTGCCGATGGACATCAGAGTTTTCCGCGGGCAGGCTCCTTGGCCATGCTGGCGGCACAAAAAGCGGAACAGCAGCAGTTTGACGATTTATTTCAGACAGAACTGCTGTATATTCGAAAGTCGGAGGCGGAAGTACAATGGGAAGCACGGCATCAGAGTTCATGATGCAGAAGCAGTTGGCTGAGAATTCAGAATTACCGGATATTTCTGGTCAAGTATTTGTGTGCCTGATGGAGCCGAAACATATTGGCTCTGTTTGTGAGATTGAGCAACTTTGTTTTGCATCCCCCTGAATGCCCACATGTTTCAAGAAGAATTGAAAAAAATCCGCTCTGCCGCTATTTCGTTTTGCTGGACAAAAAAATCTGAGCTGTGTGGTGGCTTATGCCGGCTATTGGAAGGTGCTGGAGGAAGGCCATATTACCAATGTGGCAGTGCGGCCTCAGTGGCAGCATAAAGGCGCTGGCACCTATTTGATGCGGCAGATGATGGCTTTTGCAGCCGCTGAAGGCGTGACTGCCATGACGCTGGAGGTGCGGCGCTCCAACAAAATTGCCCAGTCACTTTACGGGAAGCTGGGATTTGCAGTGGAAGGGGTACGGCCTAAATATTATGAAGATAATGGAGAAGATGCCCTGTTGATGTGGTATCGGCAGGCACAAGAGGAAGGAGAACGCTGATATGGAAGATACAATCATACTGGCCATTGAATCTAGCTGCGATGAAACTGCTGTAGCAATTATTAAAAATGGACATCAAATTTTATCCAATGTCGTTTCCACGCAATTGCCATTCACCGCCGTTATGGCGGCGTTGTGCCGGAAATTGCCTCCGCAAGCATTTGGAGCTCATCAATGCAGTGGTGCAGGAGGCTTTAGAACAGGCGAAGCTGCGATTGGAGGATGTGACACATATTGCAGTTACCTATGGCCCTGGCTTAGTGGGTGCGCTGCTGGTGGGCGTGGCTACAGCGAAAGCATTGGCTTTTGCCTCTAACAAGCCGTTGATTGGTGTGCATCACATTGAAGGCCATATCTGCGCTAATTTTTTAGTAAAACAGGATTTGCACTTTCCGTTGGTTTGTCTGGTCGTCTCAGGCGGACATACCAATATCATTAAGATCACAGACCATGGACAATATTTATTGCTTGGTCAAACCAAAGATGACGCTGCCGGGGAAGCCTATGATAAAATTGCCCGGGCTATCGGGTTACCCTATCCCGGCGGACCGCAAATTGAAAAGCTGGCCAAAGAGGGCAATCCCATGCCATTGAGCTGCCGCGGGCTTGGATGGGCGATGACAGCTTTGATTTCAGCTTCAGCGGTATGAAATCGGCGGTGCTCAATTATTGGAACAAAGCAAACATGAAGGGCGAGGAAATTATAGCCGCCGATGTGGCTGCCAGCTTCCAGCAAGCTGTTTTTAGACGTGTTGGTGCAAAAAGACCGTGCATGCGGCTGTGCAAAATCAAGTCGATACCATCTTACTGGCTGGCGGCGTGGCGGCCAATGGCACACTGCGGGAGCAATTACAACAGGCGGCCGCTGCAGAAGGGATCCAGGTGTATTATCCGCCGGTGCAGTTCTGTACCGACAATGCGGCGATGATTGGCGCTGCCGCCCACTATAAAGCCATCAAAGGCGATTATGCTGACTTAACCTTGAATGCAGTGCCCAATTTATCCTTTGAAAAATTGCTGAGCGAGAGAGCCAAGGGCTGACAACGGATTTGTAAACGGAATAGACGATTGACTGGAAGCAGATGTATCGCTTGGGATGCATCTGTTTTATTTTAGAAAATAGCGGAAATTTTATTGTGTCTGTGTTATAATAAAGAAAATCTTTGTCTATAAAGGGGGATGGCTATTAATATCAGTAGAGCTAACCGTAATTTGGCCATTTTTGTAGGAGCTTGTCTGTTATTCTGTCTTTTGCTATATGGACATTGGATAAGCAGTCCATTGATAGGCGTTGGCGCAGAAAAACTGGAACAGGATGCTAGAGAAAATTGCTATATTGCGGAGACATGGCAGATGATAGAGAGCACCTCATCAGATGGAAATTTTGTCGCGATGCTTTTCTACGATTTTGCGCAGACAGATTACACCTTAGTGACGTATAGAAAAACAGATGAACCGTTTCATTTTGGTTATTTTTGTTGTGGTGTTGCTAGTGGCGTTGTAGAAACTTGCAGTTTTAATTTTAATGGAGATTATGTCACAGTATACTCTTTAAATCCTTCTGATATTGCAAAGTTAGAGGTAAAGAAGATGGATGAGACTTTGACATTCCAGTTAGATTCGAAAAGCCTTTTGTGGTGATTATTCATAAAGATTATGAAAGTATTACACTATATGATAGTACACAGAATGAGATTTTATGGTAATTTGAAAAGGTACAATCTTAATAACTAAAATTAAAATGTTAAAGGAGTGCATGATGGTATGTTTATCTTACATGTGACTTATACGGTGAAACCGGGAGAAAAAGAAAATTTTGTGGCTGCGGTAGCTGCCGCTGGCATTGATACTGCTTCCCGCGCAGAGGCTGGCTGTGTGCAATACGATTATTTTATGCCGCCCAGGCAGAGGATAGGGTGTTGCTGGTAGAAGTGTGGGAAAAGTGTGGAGGCACAGGCGGCCCACACCCAAACGGCTCATTTTCAAAAGCTGGCGGCAATCAAAGAGCGCTATGTTCTGAAAACCGCTGTGCAAACATACATTGGGGAGTGAAGAACGGTGTTAGCAGCAGATTGTCATGTACATTCGGCCTTTTCCAGCGATTCAGAAACGCCGGTAGAAGCTATGCTTGAGGCGGCCATTCAGCAAGGTCGTACTTATTTTTATTTGACCGACCACCATGATTACGATTATCCGGTGGGAGAAGATGAACGGGATTTTATTCTGGATTTATCAGCTTATACAGCGAAGCTGGAAGCGCTGCGAGAGCAATACCGGGATAAAATTAAAATTCGCATCGGCGCTGAGTTGGGCTTGATGGCCCATATTGCCGATAAAATCAATGCTTATGCGGCCAGCTATCCCTTTGATTTTTGATTGGCTCCTCCCATCTGGTGCATGGACAAGACCCTTATTATGCCGAATATTATCAAAATAAAACAGAAAAACAGGCGTATGCCGAATATTTTCTTTCCATTCTGGAAAATGCCAAAACCTTCGATTGCTTTCATGTCTATGGGCATCTGGATTATGTAATCCGCTATGGTCCCAACAAAGACAAATTTTATAATCCGTTGGATTATTATGATATTTTCAAGGAATTGCTGACGGTTCTCATCGACAAAGGCAAGGGGATCGAGATTAACACCGGCAGCTTGTACAAAGGCTTTGCCTATCCCCATCCCCATGAAACCATTCTGAAATGGTACCGGCAGTTAGGCGGGGGATTGTCACCGTAGGCAGTGATGCCCACGTGCCCCAATATGTGGGCTATGGTTTTGAACAGGCAGAAGCATTGCTAAAACGGTGCGGGTTTCATCATTATACGTTGTTTGACGCTGGCAAGCCGCAGCAAATAACCTTTTAGGAGATTGCGATGAAACAGATTACAAGAGAACAATGGCTGGAAGCCTTGCTGGCGATCCAGCAGGGCAGCCGGCTCAACCAATTATTAAGTGTGATGAGCGGCGGCACCATTCAATATGTAGCGTGGCTGGATACCGCTTCCTTTGCTTCATTAGACGGCGCTGAACAGGGTCGTGTTTTTGCAGCAGATGCTGGCGCAGGAACAGGTGGAAAGCTGTTGGCCAGCTCAGTGGGGAGCAATGGCAGGGTGCTGGCATTCTGCATGATCAGGCTGGCAACAAGGGCTTATTGGTGGTAGCGGCCTATGCTGCCATGGAGGATTTTCAGCAGGCGCAATTACAGCAAAAGCTGCATTGGCTGCGTCAGATGCAGCAACAGAACGGTTTTCCAATACGATTATTGTTGTTGGCGTTCAGCAAGGTTCCCGACGATGCCCAAGAGCAGCCCGGTATGCTGGAAACCTGGCAGTGGGAAGAAATTTTAGAAACCGGCGTGCAGATAGCAATTGGTCAGCAGGCGGTATTGAGGAAGTGATGATACTGCCCATGGTGGCCTATCGGCGTTGGCTGGAGACAGAAGCGTAAATAGGAGCTTTATCATATTCCTGCAAAGACCTTACAGGCCGAAATGGGGTTTTGGTCTTTTTTGCAGAAAAAAATCCGTACAGCATATTTTTTACTGTACGGATTTTTTAGCATTATGGCATTGCAGGTATCACGGTTTTTGCTTGCGCTTGGAGAATTTCTTTTTGGTATGGTTTCAATCATTGAAGTGCAATGAACTTGTAAAACGTTTCGCGCTGTCTTGAAGAAAATTTTGTCAGAAGCAAATATAGACGCGTACATGACAAAATCCTTGGCAGTCATGACGGGATATTGCATCCAGCTGCGCTGGTGGATGTAATTCATCCAAGAGGATAAAAAGCAACTCATTGGTCGAACTGTATGCGTCATAGGCCACATAGCCTCGATAATGCTGGGCATCTTTGGGGAAAGAGAAGTCGGCAAAAATATCATTGGACGTATAACTTCCAAACAAATTATTTTGCTGGTAGACTGCTCTCTCCAGGCGGTAATATGGCGCGGTATAGGTTTGCCCCTGGTTTTCATACAGTAGCTGACCGGAGAATTGGTCCGGGATATGCCAATATTCGCTGTGTTGAGAATCGGCAGGCCATAGTTGGATAACGTCGGTGCCATAAAATTGGGGCTTTTCAATCCAGCAAAAATGGTGGAATACCTTCCAGTGATTTTCTGCATCGGATAACTGCACAGCAATGATGGTGGTGCGCAAGTCTGCGTGTGCAGTTTCTTTTTGATAGACCAGATAGCTGTCTGTATATTTTGAACTATGACAGCTTTTTGACAGGCAGCTAAATCTTCGGCAATTAAATCCTCCAGCACATCGGCCGGAAACCCCAATTCCTGTAAAGGCATCTTTTTGCTGCTGCTGGTCTGTCTGTTCGGCAAGCGACAGGGCTGTCCAATCCATCGGATATTGATTGAAAAAAAGATAACCGGACAGGATACCCAACAGCAGTGCAATCCCCAGACAGCCGCTTAACACTGTGTCAGAAAAACGGACAGGCGCAGGAGCGGTTTGCGAAAGAAGGAGGTTGCATTCGCTGCACAAAATGAAATAATTGGCACAAGCAGTAAATATAAGCGATAATAAGAACTGTGGACAAAATCAGCCCCTGATATTGGACATAGGCCAGGGCGCATAAAATCAGATACCAGAGGAGCAGCAACCCTACAGCGGCAGCCTGCGGCGGCTTTCCTGTCTGTCGTTGTAAACAGTGAGATGCTTGCCATAAACAGAACAAGGTAAGGATGGGCACAACAAGCTGAAAAACGGCCAGCACCTGAAAGACAGGCAACTGATACAAGCTATTGTTCCAGATAGTAGCATTTACAATTAAAATGAATAGAAAAGCAAATGTTCGCAGAATTGTAACGATCCAGCAAGCCTTGAACCAGCTGTTTACTTGGCGCAGCCTGCGAAAAGCCCAACCACAAAAACAGCAGGCCCATGGCTGGCAGAATATACTGCAGATTGAGAAAATTTAAAGTCAGTGTGAGAGTGCCAAACCAATAAAGATTGGATAGAAAAGATTGGGCGGCTGCTCTTGCGCCAGGGTAGTTTCCTGCGGCATAACATTGGTTGCAGCAGTTGCGGCGAAGTCTGTGTTTTCTGTCATGGCATACACCTCCGCACCCATTGTACCAAGATTGGTTAGTAAAGACAACTACTATAAA
>VOFC01005491.1_pt1 | contig 24399 bp, 40 predicted proteins | sample 5384161 | NCBI WGS metagenome assembly VOFC01 (sample SAMN12384722, study PRJNA508395) | human gut metagenome | isolation source: healthy gut B | host: Homo sapiens | reverse complement strand
CAAGCTACGTATTGCTTGTTCATTCGTCACCGGCTTCGGTTACTGCTAATGTCTCCCAACAGGCAGCCGCAGATGGCTAAACGGCAAAGGCCTTTATCGCCTGCTACGAATACGACTTCATCCGCTCCTTTGCCGGGCGCAGGAATTCCTTCGGTTGCCAAAGAGAACGAAAAGGTTCCGGTGATGAAGATGTCCAGCCTGGGCGTATCTATCAAGAATCCGCAGCGTGATCAGGCCGCGCAGAATGCAACTGTAGCTCATGTTCCCAGAGTGCAGCAACCGGAACAAGACTCTAACTTCAATGAACGGGATTTGATATTGGCAGGAGTATGCAGGTCAGTTGCCGAAAGAGCAGGTGGCTATCGCAAAACGCATGCAGGTGCTTCGTCCGGTGTTGCTCAATAACTCTACCACTTTTGAAATTGTAGTGGATAATGAGATTGCTGCAAAGGACTTTACGGCATTGATTCCTGAGTTGCAGGATTATCTCCGTGGCCGGTTGAAGAATAGTAAAGTGGTGATGACGGTACGGGTAAAGTGCACCGACAGAAACGGTTCGTGCAGTAGGTCGTGTGGAGAAGTTCCAGATGATGTCTCAAAAGAATCAGGCATTGATGCAGTTGAAAGAAGAATTCCGGATTGGAACTGTATTAGTTTCGGGTAGAAATTCCCGCTTCCTTTTTCTGCAAGACAAGAATAGAAATGACAAACGTCGGCAGACTTGCAGTGTTCTCACTCAAGTCTGCCGACGTTTATTTTAATGTAATCGGTTGTTCATACGGTCCTCATATCCATCTCCCGGTCTTCTTTCCGGCATTACGATCCATAGGATGATATATATGATGATTCCGGCAAAAGCGGTGAAGATTGTTGCTAATACATAGACGATTCTTAATAGGGTGGGGATCCCAGCCGAAATAATCGGCGATTCCGGCACATACCCCTGCAACCATTCGGTTACCGGCGGAAGCTCTGGTTAATTTTTTGTTATTTTCCATAATATACTGTTTTTTGTATAAGAAAAAAGCTCCGAATATTACTACTCGAAGCTTTCATCAATTACTCTTATTGTTGGGGGGTGGAAGACCGGACTCGAACCGGCGACATTCAGAACCACAATCTGACGCTCTAACCAACTGAACTACATCCACCATGTCTGCGTTTCTCTAACGCGGTGCAAAGATAGATATTATCTTTAAATCTCCAAAGAATTCTATTACTTTTTTTTTATAAAAGTGTATTCTTTATTCCCCGATTGTGCTTGCTGAAAAGGATCGCGCATCATTCGTGAAGATTTTCAACGAGTTACGGGCTTTAAAGGAACTAACTCTATCGGTAAGTTTACCGGAAGTAATTGGTGATTTTTTTCTCAGATTGAACCGGTCGTGCTGTCCATACTAAGCTATACTCGCAGTTGTTGAGGCGGACGGTACTATCCTTTACCAGTTCCATTTTTACCATGAGTCCAAGCCGTCGGTACGGCGGCGGACATATTGAAATATAATTTCCCAAAAGAATATACGACAAGATGTTTGTCATTTGTCAGGCTATCCGTACGGACTTCAATTGGTTGGACAACGTGCGGATGTGAACCAATGACATGGTCTACTCTTTTTGAAGAAGCCAGCCGGCAAGGAACTTTTGCTCTTTTATCAGGAAGGGATTGATATTCGATTCCCCAATGCATACAGGCGATAATGGCATCCGATGCAGTGTCTTGCTCACTTCGATGTCTTTGGCGATAATAGCCGTATCAATATAGTTCACGATATTGGGAGGAGTAACGGCGATTCCGTTGGTTCCATACGTATAGTTGAGCAGGGCGATACGGAATCCGTTCTTTTCTAACAGGAGCGGATATTTTTTTCGCGTTCTTCGGCATTGGTGTACGTACCGGCATGAGGGATATTCAGCGAGTCGATCAGAAGAATAGTACGTTCCAATCCTGATCTTCCACGGTCGAGACTGTGGTTGTTGGCTGTCACCAGTACGTTGAAACCGGTGTCGTGAATGGCGGTGAGGAATTCGTCGGGTGCGCTGAAAGCAGGATAACCTTTATAGGGCTTTCCACCTAAAGTAACTTCCAGATTGGCTATGGCAAGATCTACACTCCCAATTTCTTCTTTCACGTATTCAAAGCAAGCGGAGTAATCATAAGTCCCTGTTGCGGTACGCGCAGCATTGATCTGTCCTTGATGTTGCATGAGATCGCCTACGAAAAGAAGCCGCAAAGGTGTCGGCAGACATGATGCTGTCGGGTGTCGACAGAGTATCAGATAAGGTATTAATAGAATCTCTCCTTGCCTGCGACCGGGAGGTGCAGGACAGGGAGAGAAATAAAATCATCAGAAACAGTGCATGTCTCATTGATAAATGGCTTTCTTACCGGCTAAAAGTGTATTTTTCATTAACGATACTATCGTCATCGGACCAACGCCACCCGGTACGGGGTGATGTAAGAGCATTTTGGCGCTACTTCGTCGAACTTCACGTCACCCGTCAGCTTGAATCCGGATTTCTTGGTTGCATCCGGCACACGGGTAGTACCTACATCAATTACGACTGCACCTTCTTTCACCATTTCGGCTTTTACGAAGTTGGGTTGTCCCAGGGCAGCGATAATAATATCTGCTTCCTGGCATTCTTTTTACCAGGTCTTTGCTACGGCTGTGACATACGGTGACGGTTGCGTCTCCCGGATAAGCCTTCTGATCATCATCAGGGCAGCCATATAGGCTTGCCGACGATATTGCTACGTCCGAGTACAACACATTTTTTGCCGGAAGTCTCTATTTCGTAACGTTTCAACAATTCGAGGATACCGTTCGGAGTAGCGGATACATAGCAGGGAAGTCCGATGGACATACGGCCCACGTTGATCGGGGTGGAAGCCGTCTACATCTTTACGGTAATCAATCGTTTCGATTACTTTCTGTTCGGAGATATGTTTAGGTAAGGGAAGTTGTACGATAAAGCCGTCTACATCGTCGTCTTCATTCAGTTCGCGTACTTTGGCAAGTAGTTCTTCTTCGGTCACATCACTTTCATAACGGATGAGGGAGGACTTGAATCCACATGCTTCACAGGCTTTTACTTTGGCAGCTACATACGTTTCGCTACCACCATCATGTCCTACAAGGATTGCCGCCAGATGCGGGCGTTTTCCGCCACGAGCAACAATTTCGGCTACTTCGGCTGCAATCTCTTGTTTTACTTGTTCGGAAATTGCTTTTCCGTCTATCAGAGTCATATTTTCAGAGTATTTATTGGTGATGGACAAAAGTAAAATAAATAACTGAACTCTCCAAAAGGATTGTTGTTTTTGTCGGGATACAAAAAAACAGAGGCTCTATTTAGGTGAAACAGAGCCTCTGTTTACCCCAAGAAATAGAGCCTCCGTTTGATGCAAATAGAGCCTCTGTTCGGAAACAGGCTAAAAAAGGACTTTTTTTGGTCCTGATTAGATTTCCATATTCTTATTCGTTAATAGCTGTCCTTTGTACTCTCCGGTCAGTGTGCGGAGGAAGGCTACAATCTTATCTACTTCCTGTTGTGGCAAATCGATGCCCAACTGGTATTTAGCCATTGCACGGACTGCGTCATCCATAGTAGCCATGCTGCCGTCGTGGAAATATGGAGCGGTCAGTTCGATATTCCTCAGACCGGGCACTTTGAAGCGGTGACGGTCACGCTCTGCTTTTGTCTGCTTGAATCGTCCGTTGTCTTCTTCAGTCATTTCTGCCTGACGGTCTGCGAAATAATCATGCTGTACACCGATCAGTTCATAAGATTTCCCTCCCAGGATTTCTCCTACATGGCAGGTTGCGCAATCATACTTCTTGAAAAGTTCGTATCCGGCGATTTCGTTTTCGGTGATTGCATCTTTTGTCCTTTCAGATAGCGGTCGAAGCGTGAGTTGGGAGTCAACAAAGTCTTTTCAAACTCCTGAATGGCGTCTGTGATATTCTTCTCACTCAATCCGTCGGGATATACTTCGTTGAATGCCACTACGAAATTCTTGTCTTCAGCCAATTTATCGATGATCTGGTCGAATGATTCGCAAGCCATTTCCACCGGATTCAACGGAGGACCGGCAGCTTGTTCGGCAAGAGTTCCGGCACGGCCATCCCAGAATTGAACGAAATTGTATGCGGCGTTGTATACTGTCGGGGCATTGACGCCACCAAACTGTCCGCCTACACCTTCGGAATATTGTTTGTTGTCCACGCCGCCTGTATCCAACCCGTGGCAACTGGCACATGATACGGTATTGTCAGCAGATAAACGTGTGTCATGATACAACAAATTACCCAGAACGACTTTGCGTACATCCACTGCGATAGAATCGGCAATGGGACGAATGGGTTCGTTGGCAAATTCCGGTGCTACTGCCAATGTCCGTATACATTCCCATACGGTGACTTTTGCCCAGTTCAGTGCGACTTCCTTTTTGCGTCATTGAAGGAAGCCCCCAATGCACAAGGTAATATTTTTTGCCTGGGGCATTTTTCCGTCGAGGATCACTTTTTCTATTTTGGCCAGGTCTGCCGGATTGAGGGGCTGTCCTGCTTCCAGATCTGCCTCCATTTGGGTCATGTCGAAGGCACGGTATGCCTTGCTGACGTCTTCCATTACAATTTTTCCGGCCACAGGCATGCTTGCATAGAACGGTAGGTCCGGTGTTGAGGTATGACATCTCAAACATCCTGCATCCGTAATAATCTGCTGCATCTGCGCATTTGCTTCCAGATCGGCAGAAGGTACGCGGTGCATAAGTCGATAAGTGACTGCTAATGCCGCTACCACTACCAACAGTGCCACAATTAGTTTTGTACTTTTCTTCATTTCACATTTGTTTTTTAGGTTAGTTATTACGATTATATAAATGTACGCTTTGTTGGGCCGCCGGTAAATAATTTACTCCGTACCAGCACATCTTCAAAGCCAGGAAGGACATGATGAGCAACACATAAAGCGTTTTCCGTCCCGTTTTCCGAAAAAGACGGAGGTGTACGTAAAGTAAATACCCTGCCCAAGTGATGACTGCCCAAGTCTCTTTCGGGTCCCAGCTCCAATAGTTTCCCCATGCTTCTTTTGCCCAAAGGGAACCTAGCAGCATACCAATGGAGAGGAATGCTATTCCCGCATAAACCAAATTGTCGGCTGTGTGCAAGTATTCTTCCTTATGGCGGAACAACCCGGTCAATGCGATTATAAAAGCACAGCCCAATACAGAGTAAGAGAACATATATACGGTTACATGCGGGATGAACCATACACTTTGCAGCGCCGGCATCAATGACTGGTCGTGTATCTCGGGCTTCATCAGATTGATAATGACAAAAGACTGTGAGCAGTGCCGAGCCGAAAGAAAAGAATCCAACGATACTGCCATCTGATATAAGTCAGTAGTCCGGCTATGCCCATGAAGAAAGAGAATACCACAAACGGGTTTCCCCCATAGTGCGTAACGGAGGACGTTGCAGGAAGAGCCATAATCCGGTAATGAATACGGCCAGAACGATAATTACGCCTGACGTAAAACCGATTGCTGTCTTACTTCTCGTTGACGAGCGAAGGGCAAATACTGCTCCTATCAGCCATAAGCAGATAGATACTGCTGCAAATACATAGAAATTATCCCAGTTTATCATACGCTTTAGCTCCGTTTATAAATAAAAGAACTGCTCCCGCAAGCATCATCAGAATACCCGCTACCATCACATATTTCCAGGGTTGCTTTACTACCTGCAAGATGCAGTACTCACTCTCGTTGCCTTTCGTTACGTCATAGCCGGTGAGGTAAATATCTTCTCCCAACCGATAGGCGTATGGGTGATTGACTTCAAGCAATGCTTTTTCATTTCCCAGACGTACATTGGCGGCAAAGCGGGAAGGACGCCCGTTCGGGTAGTATTCTACGGCAAAAAGAGTTGAGTTCGATTTCATAATCCAAATAATGCGATGCACCGTTCATGTCGAATGCTTCGCGTGATGGCTCACCTTTATATAAAGGTACGCGTAGTGTCCGTGTGTCACTGCTACCTAGAAATCCGGCAAATAGAGCCAGCCATAGCCCCACGTGATTCAGGATGAATCTCCAACGTGCCTGTTTGCGGTAATGATAGGCGTGGATGGTGATCATTGCCAGATTGCTTAATAAGAACAAGAAGTATGGCGATGAATATCCATGAAGTCATAAAGTTATAGCAACCTAAAAAGGCTGGAAGCCCTTCACGCATTTTGCTTCCGCATCCGGATAGTTGAGGGAAAAGACCTATTATCAGGCAACCGCAGATGAACAACTGATAGATAGGATACTTGACCATTTTCATCATTTTACGAGTCTGGTCGAATTGTTTCAACAGGCGGTTTACTTCCTGAATCGTTGTACCGCTACCTTTCGCAATACGTGTACGGCGTGAGCCATTCAATATTTCCGGATTGGAACGCTCTGCCGGAGTCATGGAATAAATGATTGCTTCGATGCTTTGAAAGCATTGTCGTCAATATCGATATCTTTGATAGCCTTGCCTACGCCCGGGATCATGGAGGCAAGGTCTTTCAGATTACCCATTTTCTTGATTTGTGCAATCTGGCTAAGGAAGTCATTGAAGTCAAACTGGTTCTTGGCTATTTTCTTCTGTAAACGTTTGGCCTCTTCTTCATCGTATTGTTCCTGTGCACGTTCTACCAATGAAACGATGTCACCCATACCAAGAATACGGTCGGCCATACGGGCAGGGTGGAATTGGTCGATTGCTTCCAACTTTTCACCTGTACCAACAAATTTGATCGGTTTGTTCACTACCGTACGGATAGAAAGAGCGGCACCACCGCGAGTATCACCATCAAGTTTGGTCAATACCACACCGTTGAAGTCCAGACGTTCGTTGAATTCTTTAGCTGTGTTTACGGCATCCTGACCGGTCATGGAGTCTACCACGAACAGAATTTCGTTCGGGTTGATTGCTTATTTGATGGCGGCGATTTCGTTCATCATCTCTTCGTCTACGGCCAGACGACCGGCTGTATCGACGATAACGAGGTCATATCCTTTGGCTTTAGCTTCCTGAATGGCGTGTTGTGCGATTTCTACCGGATTCTTGCTGTCCAGTTCGCAGTACATCGGTACTTCGATTTGTTCTGCCAATACGCGTAACTGTTCGATAGCTGCCGGACGGTAAACGTCGCAAGCAACCAATAAGGGCTTACGGTTTTTTTTGGTTTTCAGCATGCGTGCCAATTTTCCGGAGAAAGTAGTCTTACCCGAACCCTGCAAACCTGACATCAGGATGACTGCCGGACGGGCGTCGATGTCAATCTTCGGCTGTCTCTCCACCCATCAATTGCGTAAGTTCATCATGTACGATTTTCACCATCAACTGGCTTGGCTTCACAGCCGTAAGCACGTTCTGGCCAAGAGCTTTTTCTTTCACTGTATCTGTGAAATTCTTTGCTACCTTGTAGTTTACGTCGGCATCGAGCAATGCCTTGACGTACATCTTTCAGCGTTTCCGCCACGTTAATTTCGGTGATTTTACCTTCACCTTTCAGAATCTTGAATGACCGTTCTAGTCTTTCACTTAAATTATCGAACATAGTTATTTAATTACGAATTAAATTACGAATTAATCTATTTTATTTGAGCTTGCAAATGTACAAAAATCTCTTGTATTTATATCTTTTTATTCTGCCATTTTGCTTTTTTGAGGTAAATATAGCTTGTTATCAACAGCAAGCTATAGTACAGAATCTCAATCGTAAAGCAAATTTCGATCGGTGCTTTGAGCCACATTCCGACGAAAATGATGTATGAGCCGTAGATGATAATTGTAATCGTTTCGAGCAGTAGGGCGGCTTGTGTATTTCCTGTGCCCGAGATACCGTTGAACACTACATTGGCTACGGATGCGATGAGCATGGCGATACAAATCACATAGACTGAAGGGACGGATTCTGCAATCAGTGCTGCCTCACTGGTATAGACGGACAGCAGTAGTTGCGGGAATAGTGCCGATGACCGCTACCAGCCCCAGCATAATAAAGAACGAGAATCTCGCAATTTTATTAATAAGCGGCATTACGTGCTGATACCTCCCGCACCGATAGCATTACTGACAAGACTGTTTGTGGTCGGTTGCCAGTGCATTCACCGGAATCAGCAGTACGACGTAGATACTACGGACAATGTTGGCAATGGCCAGTTCCCGTTGTCCCAACCGTTCTACGGCAACAAAGAACACGAACCAGGTAGCCATTGACAGGAAGTATTGGAGCATGGTGAAGCAGGAAATGCTGAGAATACGCATCAGCAATGCCGGATCGAACGAGCGCAGACGATTCAGTCCGTATTTCTTCAAATCGATAGTGACATACGTGTAGATGACGAAGAATAGGATAGAGGAGGCTTCTGCCAGTACGGAAGCAATGGCGGCCCCTTTGATACCCATTTCCGGCAAACCGAATTTCCCGAAGATCAATGCGTAGTCCAGCACGACATTGGTCAATGCCATGACGACTGCGTTAATGGTTAGCACTTTAGTACGTGTAATTCCGATATACAGTGCCCGGAACATGACATTGACAAACGAGAAGAAGAACCCGTAAATACGCCAGTCCAGAAACTCCATAGTGCCTTCGTAGATGGATTCGGAAGAAACCAGCAAACCGCATGATATTTCCTCCGAACGCTTTGGTGAAGCCGAAGAGTAGTAATGCCATGACAAATAGGAACATAACTTCCTTGAATCATGACAGGACCGACATCTGTGTAGCGTCCTTCGCCGTTACGTCGTCGCAATGACGATTTGCGAACCGGTACTGAATCCGAAAGCGATGGTGAATATACATATATAAAATAGTCCACCCATAGCCGAAGCTCCCAGGGCCACTTCACTAACGTGACCCAGGAACGCCGTATCGGTGACATTGATGACATTTTGCGCCAGCAAGCTGAGTAGTATCGGGTAACTGACACTCCAAATCTGTTTGTTGGTATACATATTAAGCGTTTAAGTTTACAGTTTGCAAAGATAGTGCTTTATTCCGAATCTGAAGCGATCGGGTAGGTGAAAACAATTTCCGGACCCTCCGGGGTTTGGGTATTGATTTGATAGGTTCCTCCGAAATGTGTCAGCAATAATTGATTGATTTCGTGCCGGATGACAGTTTCCTGTGAGACAAAGGTAGTATCCGCCAACGGTGAATTAATGATTTGGAAATGAAGCATTTCATCTTTTCCGGCTGAGTATGTGAAACGGATGACGCGTTCCTGTTTTTTGGTCTTGCTGGTATTCATACGGGTAAACCAGTGTGCTAAGTATCATCTGTGTCAGGCGGGCGGTATCTGTGCGGACGGGCTGTGATTTCGTTTCTGTGTAGAATCGGACTTGGATGCCTGTCGTTTCATTCTTCATACGTGCCATATAACATGCTTCGTTGCATAGTTCGACAGCATCGTAAACTTGTATCTGGAATTTCATCATTTGAGCTTCCAGGCGTGATAAGTCGAGCACATCGTTGACAAGTCTCATTAACTTTTCAGAGCTTTGGTGGATTATGTTTGAATATTCCTTCCTTGTTCCTTTCGTCAATATTCGGTTCGCACGCTATGAGTTGCGAGAATCCTACTACGTTATTGAGCGGAGTGCGGATGTTATAACTCATGTTCGAAAGAAAGCGGTTCTTTATTTCATTCGTTTCCCGAACGGTTGCGGCGGCTTTGCGGATTTCGTTTTCCGAACGTTTCAATGCCTTTCGTACCATAGCCAGACGGAACATGAAAATGAATAATACAAATAAAACAACGATAATCACAGCCAGAAAGATGAGGCGAATCCGGTTGTTGTGCCGTTGTTGTTCCATATTGATTTTATCCAGTTGATAACTGCTCTTTATTTGTTCCATTTGATTGTTTGCAAGCGACATGGAGGCGGAATCTTTAATGGCAAGTGCCTTCTGATATAGTGGAACGGCCTTTTTCGCTATCGCCGGCCTTTACCCATATTTTAGCTTTCACCAATAACTGTTCGGCATAGTCGCTGGCATAGTTGTCTTTCAGCATGACTAATGTGGTGTCGATATAATCTGAGGCTTTTTTGATATTCACCGATATATTTGTAATATCTGGCGTAGGTGTCGCAATAAAGTACCTGATACATGAAATAGTTGTTTTCGTTCTGATATTCCTTAGCTTTCACCAGATGTTCATAGGCTCTTTGCGGCTGTTGGGTATTCAGGTAATAATAAGCATAGAACAATTCGTTGAACAGAAATACGTCAGAGAAACCGTCTTTAAGAGAAGGATTTTCCTTGATATGTTTATAGAGTGTGCTTTCGAGTTCTTGCAGGTATTTAAACAGCTTGCTGTTATTCTTCATTTCTTTGGTGACAGATACCAATTGCGACAGTACCGAGATGCGAACTACCGGATTAGCGTCCGGAGCAAGTAGCTTGTAGGCTTCTTCCAGTGCTTTGATGCCTTCCTCCCAACGTTGACTGCCGATGTAGGCATTGCTCAGACACTGATGAGCGGCTACCAGTCCCCGATGATTGTTTTTTCGAAAGCTTGTTGCTTCATCTTGTTTGCCTCGCTAATGGCACGCTCGTATTCTTCGTTGTAAGTGTACAAGTCGATCTGGAAACGTTTGGCGTCGAAGAAATAATCCCATATACCGGATTTGTGGACGTGTGGTTCCATTTGTGTAATCCATTTCGCTACGCTGTCTGTTTTGTTGTGGTTATAATAGTACAATAGGTGATAATAGGCTGCCAGTCCTGCGTATTTATCATCCTTCTGAAACAATGCTTCTTTCATTAAAGTGTCCGGAGAACAGGATGCATTTAGGATTATTCTGTTCTATTCTTATAATGTTGTTTAAAGCTACAAGACGGGTTGAGTCATGAGGCAGGTTTTGAAACACCTGTATCAAACTGTCCGTGTTCATTTCATAATCGGCTTTTCCGACAAGAAAGCAGCAACAGACTATGTGCAGTAGTATTAATCGTTTCATCTTGTTTCCTCCTTTCCTTGGTCGCTTTTGTCAATAGGATGTGTAAACAAGAAACGTGAACCTTCTTCGTAATCGGGGTCGATCCAGATACTACCTCCCAGTTGTTCGATGATGAGTTGGCAAATCGATAGTCCGAGCCCCGTACCTTGGGCATTTTCATTGAGCTTCTCGAAACGGTTGAATATCTTGTTCTGTTTTTCTTTAGGGATTCCTGTGCCGGTATCGGTGACAGAGAAAAAAGGGCCGTATCTTCCGTTTGTTGCTCAAGTTGCAGAGTGATAGAGCCTTGTGAGGTGAATTTAGTTGCATTGATAAGCAGGTTGATCAGTACTTGTTGCAGGCGGGCACTATCTGTCAGTAGTTCCAAGGAATCGAGAGGAGTGGAGAAGCGGACGTCTGCATGGGTCTGCTTTATCTTTTCCACCATATCAATGACGTTTCTGCATAGTCCTACTGCATCGCATATTTTGAACTTGAATGTCATCTTTTCCAATTTCAAGGCTGGATAAGTCAATCACGTCATTAATCAACTTTAGCAACAGTTCCGAATTTTGCTGGATAATATCATTGCACTGTTTTTCTCGTTTCTTCATCAATGGATTCTTCCGTCAGAATGGTGGAAAAGCCGGATAAGGCGTTGAGTGGAGTACGAATCTCATGACTCATGTTAGAGAGGAAAAGGCTTTTAGTGCGAATCGAATTTTCTGCCTGTTTCTTTACTTTTTCTTGTTCTTGTTGCGATTGGATCAGACGTTTGTTGTTCCTTTTGATGCGGAAGATGAAGAATATAATTAAGGAGAGGACAGACAGGATAATAAACCAGCTCCAGTATAAGATTTTCTTTTTGCCTGTTTATGTTGTTTAATTCATTCTTGTCAATCTGATACAGAGGTATGCAATTCATTGATCTGGCGCAGATAGCTATTGGCGTCAAGTGAGTCTTTGCGTGCGTTAATCACTTCATATTCCTCACATGCTTCTTCGATACGTCCCATTAATGAAAGAACTTTTGCCCGTTCTTGTGATATCTGTATGTCTTTGTACGAACCGGATTCTTTGACGTATGGCAGTAATTCATCATACGATTGCAATGCTTGGGTATATTCTTTTTGCGGCGATATGGTAGGAAGCATATAAGTATTTGATTAACAGAAGAAAATATGGATACGGATGTTTGGCATAGATTCGCTCCATTTTTTTGCAGATGTTCCAATGCCGAAGGGAGTTTGTCTGACTGTATCTCATAAAACGCACGGCAACAGGGAAGATAAAAATAGCAAGGTGAATCGGGCCTTTTGTCGCAAAGAGCTTCCAAGTAGTTGATATCTTTTCTCAATTCCTGCCATTTGCCGGTTATTGAGCTTAATAAGTATCATTTGAGATAATGCGTTTTTTAAATAGATGTCGGCTTCGGGTATCTGTTGCATAATCTCTATTGCTTCTTCATAAGAACCTATGGCAACTTGTGGTGTTGATGAGCTTAAATATGTATTTCCGATTGCACGTAGTGCAAGAGCTGTTCCTAGCGGGTAGTCTATCTCTTTAGCTTTCTTATACATTGAATTGGCGTTGTCAATAGCCAGGCTGATATTTCCTTCTGTTATTGATGACTGAACCGCCATTGCTTTGAGCTGGAATAAGATGTCGTATCGTTGCTGCTTTTCAAGTTCAGGTGTTAACAACTTCTCCATAAGATAATACTGTCTGTGGTGACGCCGGTGTTAAAAGCAAAGGTCATACTGAATAAGCGGCTGTAATAAAGACAGACGTTCTGCATTAGTATGTGCAGCGTACAATGTTACCGATATGAATACCGTTATAATTGTAGTAATTATGTGGTGTAAGTTTCTATTCACCGGATGTTTGTTTGCAAGGTTTTATGCAAAGAAACAAAAAGAGCGAAGACTGACAAGAATCTTCGCTCTTTTTTTTCTAATTTATTTTCTTTTGATAATATCACGTGCGCTAGGGCCTTCGTGGTTGGGGTAGCCGGGAGTATGATTTCTGCATCTCGGGTCGGCGTCTACTTTCAGACTGCGGTAATTATCTTTTGACCGGGTGATGTAGTCGTCGAGCATGGCACGGTGTTCTGCAAGAACCTTGGCATATTTGGGATTCTTGGCGAGGTTCTTACGTTCACCCGGGTCGTTCTTCATGTCATAGAGTTCTTCTCCGTTGCCTTCCAAATAATGGGTGTACTTTATATCTGGGGCCACGTACCATACGTCCGGGAGTAACTGTGTATTCATATTCACTATGCCATTCGGATACAACATATGGATGAGTCTTCTTTTTTTGTTTTTCTCCTTTTAATGTCGGTGCGAGGCTGATTCCTGCCTTTTCTGCGGGAACAGGAATGCCGGCCAGGTCACAGAGGGTTGGCAATAAGTCTAGTGTAGGCTGCGTGAGCAAGTGGTCTACCGGTTTTTTCTGATGCTTGATACCGGGACCTGCAAAGATAAATGGTACGTTTGTCATTTCATCATAGAAACTGATGTGCTTGGTCACCATACGGTGTGAAGTCATTCCGTCACCATGGTCGGCAAGGATAACAACGATTGTGTTCTTTCCTGCGGGGGTGGAGTATAATGCTTTCAAAACACTGTCTACTTGTTTGGATACCATTTTTGTATAGTGCTGGAAAGCGGCGATGTAATGGCGGTAATTTTTCCTCACTCCAATGGGAGGCTTGCGTCATACGCCGGTGGCTGCAACAGATGTATTGCACCGGGGGTAGGTATGTTGTTCCAGTCTTCTACATCGAAATTGTCGGGCAGTTCCGGAAGTGTGCCGCTGACAGGTCGGTCAGTATGTACTCCTTCATTTTCTCCTACGAATCCGCAGATATTATGGGGGATTCTGAAAATCGGCAATGCATATGAAAGGTTTTTCCGAAGGATTGCTTAAATAGGAAACAACGTCCTCGCAGGTTCCTACGTCCAGAAAACTATCATTATTGACCGGAAATTCCGGGTCGGTAAATGGCTTTGCTACCGGTTCTTTATGTTTGAATCCTCTTAATGAACCCATATCGTGCGTTTTCCGAAGTGTACAGCTTCGTAACCGTTTTCCGAAAAAAGGCTTCCTAATGTCGGAACGTTTTCCGGTATAGGTGTATTGATCGGGTTCGCTGGAGTTGGAGCGCACGTTAGTTTGATGAGGCATCATGCCACTCCATAAAGCGGCGCGTGACGGTTGGCTGAGGGGCAGCCTACATAAGCATTGGAAAAGATAACTCCTCTTGAAGCTACTTCGTCGATAGGAAGGGTGCAACCTTGTGTATGACCGTAGGCGCCAACGACGCGTTGTGAAAAGATGGTCGCATTGGATAATCAGAAAATTGGGCTTTTCTTGTGCTTGGGCTGCTATGCCGCAAAGAGCCAATCCCATGAAAAAGGATTAATTGTTTTCATTCTTGGTTAGAATTAAGTGATACTTGATTTTGGGTAGCAAAGTAGGAAAAAAAAAAGCAAAAAAGGGGGGGATACTTGTTTTGGACGCAAGTGAAAGTTTTTGTACAAAATTGGAATAAATGACAGGGTGAATAAAACTGATAAAACTATAAACGGTGAACAAACTGCGATTATAACGCATTCTGTTCACCGTTCATTATTTATGGTTTACTGCTAATTAGCTGTTCATGCTCATCAGGAATTCATCGTTGTCTCTGGTTTTTTTTTCAGACGGTCTTTTACGAAGTCCATTGCTTCGATCGGATTCATGTCGGCAAGATATTTACGGAGAATCCACATACGGTCGAGAGTTGTCTTATCAAGTAACAGATCGTCATCGACGAGTACTGGATGCGGTAATGTTGACTGCCGGAAGATACGTTTGTTGGACAGGTTGCGGTCGAGTTGCAACTCCATGTTACCTGTACCTTTGAATTCTTCGAAGATAACTTCGTCCATTTTGGAACCGGTATCAATCAATGCAGTTGCGATGATTGTCAGTGAACCACCATTCTCGATGTTACGGGCTGCACCAAAGAAACGTTTCGGCTTATGAAGTGCGTTTGCATCCACCCACCGGAAAGTACTTTGCCGATGCAGGAGATACTGTGTTGTATGCACGTGCCAGACGAGTAATAGAATCAAGGAAGATCACTACGTCGTGTCCGCATTCTACCAGTCTTTTTGCTTTTTCGAATACGATACCTGCGATTTTCACGTGGCGTTCTGCCGGTTCGTCAAAAGTAGAAGCGATTACTTCGGCATTGACGCTGCGCGCCATATCTGTTACTTCTTCCGGACGTTCGTCGATAAGCAACATAATCATGTATACTTCCGGATGATTGGCTGCAATAGCATTTGCAATGTCTTTCATTAAAATTGTCTTACCGGTTTTTTAGGCTGGGCTACGATTAAAGCACGTTGACCTTTACCGATAGGAGCGAAAAGGTCTACAACCCGGGCAGACATGGAGTCTGAATAACCGCCTTTGCAGAGTCTGAATTTCTCGTCCGGGAAGAGCGGAGTCAAGTGTTCGAAAGGAACACGGTCGCGAACGAAAGCTGCGTCACGTCCGTTGATCTTTGACACCTTTACTAACGGGAAATATTTTTCTCCTTCCTTTGGGCGGACGGATGATGCCTTCTACCACGTCACCGGTCTTAAGACCAAATAACTTAATTTGTGACTGTGATACATAAATATCGTCCGGAGAAGAAAGATAATTGTAATCGGAAGAACGGAGGAATCCGTATCCGTCCTGCATGATTTCCAGTACGCCTACTCCGCTGAAGGATATCATCGAATTCATAAGGCTTTTCACGCTCAATAACTTTTACGTTCCTGCTGCTGTTGTGGTACCGGAAGATTTTCGTTCGCGTTGTTTGGCTGGGCAGGACGCGGCATCGGTACACGCTGCTGGTTCTGATTTTGGTTATTGTTACGTTGGAAGTTATTATTGTTATTATTATTGGCGTTATTGTTACTATTGCTAGCATTATTATTGCCATTATTGTTGTCACGCGGACGGACAATGCGTGGACGTTGTTGCTGTTGTTGCTGATGAGCCTGTTGTTGTGGCTGTGGTGCTTGTTGTTCGGTAGCAGTTTGTGCCGGTTCAGTTTTGGTGGCTTCGAATTTTCCAAAAGTTCGGTGGGAAGTTCTATCTTTTCTGAAGGCAGATCTTTCGATAGGAATAAAATCATCGTCGTCGGCACCGGATAAGATATTGCTTTCTTCGTCTATAACGGGTTCGGCTTTCTTTTTGCGGTTGCGGTTTCACTACTACTTTCTTCTCTTCAGCAGGTTTGTTGGCTTTTGTTTTCTTTTCGGGACTTGTGCCGGGACTGCGTTTTCTATTACTTCAGGAGCTTTCTCAGTAACTACTTTATCTTCCGTTACTTTAGGAGTTGCCGGAGTTGCAGTTTTCACGCTTTCAACTTCTTTTTGCTCTGCTGCATCGGCATTTTTACGCGGACGGCCTACTTTACGTTTAGGAGCTGCGGTATTTTCTGCTTTAACTTCAACAGCAGGAGTCTCTTTTCTTTATTTGCACTTTCCTCTTTTTAGAAGGCTGTTGTGGCTTGGCAGGAGCAGCTTCTTTGGCTTTCTCAGCTTCTCCTTCCTTGGTTGCGGAAACTACTTTGTTATCTTTCTTGGCAGGCGCTACGCGTGAACGCTTTTTCTTTTGTTCTTCTTTGCGTTCTTCTTTAAAAAAGCTTGTCTGCGGCAACTTTCTTTGTGGCTCCGGCGATTGCTTGTTCATCGAGTATTTTGTAAACAAGGTCTTCCTTTTTTAATGAGTCTGTTTTTTTATGCCTAACTCTTTGGCAATAACTTGAAGTTCCCACAGATCTTTGTCGTTTAATTGGATAATGTTATACATATAGTATGGTAAGTTATTAATATTTCTTTTTTGCTGAATTATGGACAGCATTACTATGACTCTCCGGTCACAGATATGCGAGCATACGTTTTGTTTTTAATTATGAATTAGGGATGTATGTGTTGAATCGTAGAATGTTTCAACGGGGCAAAGATAATAAATTTTTTTGGTTTCATGAACAATCAAACCTTTTTTTTCAGCGTAAAAACGTATCTTTGCTGTATAAAAGAAAATAGTATGACAGTAAATGAAGCTCGTTTAATTTATTTTTCGCCTACACACACATCAAAACAAGTAGCCGAAGCAATTGTTCACGGAACCGGAATAAAAAATATTCTTCCTGTTAATGTCACTTTGCAGACTACCAGGGAAACTGTAATTCCTGCATCTGCATTAGCTGTTATCGTAGTGCCTGTATATGGAGGCCATGTGGCTCCTTTGGCTATGGAACGTTTGCAGAATATTCGTGGTTTGGATACACCTACTGTGTTGGTTGTGGTTTATGGCAATCGTGCTTATGAAAAAGCCTTAATGGAATTGGACGCTTTCGCCCTTCCCCACGGATTGAAAGTGATTGCCGGCGCAACTTTTATCGGTGAGCATTCATATAGTACGGATGAACATCCGATTGCTGCCGGACGTCCGAATGATTCGGACCTGGCTCTGGCTACGGAGTTCGGGAAAAAGATCATAGAAAAAATAAAAAACGGCTACCGGCCCGGATACTCTTTATCCGATAGATGTCCGTGCTATCAAACGCCCGAGGCAGCCTTTCTTCCCCTTATTTCGTTTTTTTTGAGGAAGGTTATCAAGTTACGTAAAAGTGGCACACCGCTTCCTCGTACTCCGTGGGTAAAAGATGAGAGTCTGTGTACACATTGTGGGTTGTGTGGTTCATTGTCCGGCGGGTGCTATTACAAAAGGCGATGAACTAAATGTAGATGAAACCAAATGCATCAGATGCTGTGCTTGCGTGAAAGTCTGTCCTAGGAATGCAAAAGTGTATGATACTCCTTTTGCGGCTTTATTATCGGATTGTTTCAAGAAAGCAGAAACAGCCTCAGACTATTTTGTAAATAACAACGCGTTTCGTTGTTTCATCAATACGGAAGCGGTTATCTATTCGTTCGCCTATCAGCCATGCAATGCGTTCTCCGCAACAGAGCACCCATTGACGCTCTTTCTGACTGATAGAAAATTTGCGGTCGGTCAGGTAATCGCTTATTTTTTTTTCTTGCCTTTCATTCCGAAAGGAATAAAATGTATCACCGATTTGCCATTTACGGTGATAGATTTCTTCATTCAACTTGTCAGCGTCAAAACATGCTGTTCCTTTTTTTCCCGTGGAATCTGAAAATTTGACGTGTATTCTTTCTCTTCTTTAATTAATGAAAGGGGGGATGAGTCTTTTCTTCAGACCGGATTTCTTCCAGTAGCAAAAATTCCCTGTCTTTAATCACTCTCCATTCTTTGCTGGCAAACTGTTTTCCCGATTGTCCATGAAGTGAGTTTGCAATATCTTTGATTTGTGTGGAGTTAAAGCCGAGTGGATGCAGAGTCTCGAATAAAATAGTTTCGGGTACAGCTTCTTTTAATAAACTGCTGATTCGGATTCCTTCTGGTGTGACTATTCTTGCTTTTGTTTTTGCTATACATTTATTATATATAGTAGCTACATCATTCAGATAATTACTCGTCTCCACCAGACTATTCTTGACGGATGGATTAATCTCCTCCATAAGTGGAAGGAGGTTGAGCCGGATCTTGTTGCGGGTGTATTCATCTTCCAGATTTGTACTATCGGTTACATAATCTTGTTCAATGTTTTGTAAATATTGAATGATCTCTTTGCGGTTGACACAAAGGAGGACGTACAATAGCTCCGTTGCGAGGACGGATTCCGAAGTAATCCGGTGATTCCTGTGCCACGGATTAGATTGAGCAAACATTGTTTCTATACTGTCGTCCTGGTGATGAGCAACAGCGGCAATGACATCGGCCCGGTATTTATTTTTAATTTCTTCAAACCAGTTATAACGGAGTTCCCGCGCTGCCATTTCTATCGAAATATGTTTTTCGGCTGCGTATTGGGTTGTGTTGAAATCAATGGTATGCAATCGGATGTTGTATTTTTTCAGGCAGAGTTGGCGGACAAATGATTCATCGCGGTTTGATTCCTCGCCGCGTAAATGAAAGTTACAATGTGCGGCTTCGCAGTGATAACCTGCTGTGTGGAGAATACGTAGCAGTGCCACAGAGTCGGCGCCGCCGCTCAATGCTACCAGAATTTTGCTGTCTGATGAAAACAGATGATTCTTTTCTATATATTGTGTAATCCGTTGCTGTATCATGTTTGCAAAGATAATAGTTTCTTGCTTATCTTTTGAATTTTTTTATTTTTCTGTTTCCTCTTTTTCTGATTAATCTTTTTAGTGAGGAGGAGAAATGACTCTTATTTAAAAACAATCTAAATAATTTGCGTGCTCGAAGTTATGAATTATCTTTGCCGAAAATTTAGAGAGTTATGCGTTTGTCCGAATTAAAAACAGGCGAAAAAGGTGTCATCGTAAAGGTGCTGGGACACGGTGGTTTTCGTAAACGTATTGTGGAGATGGGTTTTATTAAAGGTAAAACTGTTGAAGTTTTGTTGAATGCTCCATTGAAAGATCCCATTAAATATAAAGTCTTAGGTTATGAAATTTCTCTTCGTCGTCAGGAAGCTGAAATGATTGAAGTTAGTCAGCGAAGAAGAAGCAAAAAAACAAGCCGGGAAACTATTTATCACGAAGGTTTGCCTGAAGATGTTTCTGTAAAAGAAGAAGATATGAAACGGTTGGCGTTAGGTAAACGCCGTACCATTAATGTTGCTTTGGTCGGAAACCCGAACAGTGGCAAGACTTCTTTTTTAATCTTGCATCCGGTGCTCATGAGCATGTTGGAAACTACAGCGGCGTAACCGTGGATGCCAAAGAAGGTTATTTTGATTTTGAAGGCTATCATTTTCGTATTGTAGATTTGCCGGGGACATATTCTTTATCTGCATATACGCCGGAAGAAATCTATGTGCGTCGTCATATTATCGATGAAACTCCGGACGTGATTATTAATGTAGTCGATTCCTCTAATCTGGAGCGAAACTTATATCTGACTACTCAATTGATAGATATGAATGTCCGCATGGTGGTAGCTCTGAATATTTATGATGAGTTGGAAGCCAGTGGAAATACATTGGATTATCATCTGTTGAGTAAGTTGTTCGGGGTGCCGATGTTGCCTACTGTCAGTAAGAAAAATCGTGGATTGGATACCTTGTTTCATGTTGTTATCAATCTGTATGAAGGAGTAGACTTCTTTGATAAACAGGGAAATATGAATCCGGAAGTTCTTAAGGATTTGACCGAATGGCATGATTCTCTGGAAGATCGTAAGAACCACGAGGAAGAGCATTTGGAAGATTATGTACGTGAACATAAAAAGACGGGGCGTGTCTTCCGGCATATTCATATCAATCATGGTCCTGATATCGAAAAAGCGATTGAAGCTGTAAAAAGTGAAGTGTCCAAAAACGAATTTATCCGTCATAAATATTCTACCCGTTTCCTATCCATTAAATTGTTGGAGAATGATCCTGACATTGAGCGCATTGTGCGGACATTACCAAATGCGGATGAGATATTCCATGTCCGTGATAAGATGTCGAAGCGTGTTCAGGACACAATGAATGAGGATTGTGAATCGGCTATTACGGATGCTAAATATGGATTTATCAGTGGTGCACTGAAGGAGACATTCACAGATAATCACTTGGAGCAGGCGCAGACAACAAAAGTGCTGGATTCGATCGTAACTCACCGTGTCTGGGGATTTCCTATTTTCTTCCTTTTTTATGTATCTGATGTTTGAGGGTACGTTTGTCATTGGAGAGAATATCCGATGATGGGGATTGAATGGCTTGTCGAGCAGATTGGTGACTTGTTACGCAATAATATGGCGGAAGGTCCATTTAAAGATTTGCTGATTGATGGAATTATTGGTGGGGTAGGAGCGGTTATTGTCTTTTTGCCGAATATCTTGATTTTGTATTTCTGCATTTCCCTTATGGAAGATTCCGGATATATGGCTCGTGCAGCTTTTATCATGGATAAAATAATGCATAAGATGGGCCTTCATGGCAAATCGTTTATTCCGCTTATTATGGGATTCGGTTGTAATGTGCCTGCTATCATGGCTTCCGTACTATTGAGAACCGGAAAAGCCGTCTGATTACGATGTTGATTAACCCGTTGATGTCTTGTAGCGCGCGTCTGCCCATTTATCTTTTGTTGGTAGGGGCTTTCTTCCCGAACAATGCGAGTTTGGTGTTGTTAAGTATTTATGCGATTGGTATTGTACTGGCTGTGGTAATGGCCCGCTTGTTTAGCAAGTTTTTGGTAAAGGGTGACGATACTCCTTTTGTGATGGAGCTTCCTCCTTATCGAATGCCGACGGCAAAATCCATATTCCGTCATACATGGGAGAAGGGAGCGCAGTATCTGAAAAAAATGGGAGGGATTATTATGATTGCTTCTATTATCATCTGGTTCCTCGGGTATTATCCGAACCATGAGGCTTATGAGACAGTAGCCGAGCAACAGGAAAATTCTTATATCGGCCAGTTGGGACGTGGTATAGAGCCAGTTATAAAACCACTGGGATTTGATTGGAAACTAGGTATTGGCTTGCTTTCCGGTGTGGGAGCGAAAGAATTGGTAGTAAGTACATTAGGTGTCTTATATGCAGATGATCCGGATGCTGATTCAGTAAGTTTGGCAGAACGAATTCCGATTACTCCATTGGTTGCTTTCTGTTATATGTTGTTTGTATTGATTTACTTCCCGTGTATTGCGGCGATAGCGGCTATAAAACAGGAATCGGGTAGTTGGAAATGGGCGCTTTTTGCTGCTTGTTACACAACGGGATTGGCTTGGCTTGTATCATTTGCTGTTTATCAGATTGGAGGATTGTTTGTATGAATAATTGGCAAGATTGGGTAGTCGGAGTACTGGTTGTACTCTGCATTGCCCGCGTCATATATGGAATATTTCGTTTTTTTCGTCGTACGCGAGAAAATCAGAATCCTTGTGACAGCTGTGTAAGTGGCTGTGAACTAAAGGATATGATGGACAAGAAACGCGGAGAGTGCGATGTAAAGAAAAAAAGTACAAAGAAAAATTGCTGCGGATAGTTGGTAGTTTCAAAATTTGTACTACCTTTGCAACCGCAAACGAGAAATAATGGTTCCTTGGATGAGTGGCTTAGTCAGCGGTCTGCAAAACCGTGTACGGCGGTTCGAATCCGCCAGGAACCTCACGAAGCCCTTTCAGATGTTTTCTGGAAGGGTTTTTCTTGCTCTTAATTGAAAATGGTACTACATTGGTACTACAAACTTTTATCTTATTTTATTCTATTTTCTTTGTGTGATAAATAATTTGTTGTTTTTTATATTAAATTGCTTTCCTCATAAATTTGTATAAAAATCTAACAGCTTTTTGTTAGCCAAATGAACGAAAATAATTATTTACCATTTTGGGCGTCTCATTGTTGATGGCGTCAACAACCATCATTGTTACCGGGCGTCTTCATGTATCATTTTTATTGTTGTGAGTTGCAACCCATTTCATTTAGTACTGTACAATTTATTCCCATACTTAGACCTGCATTAAAACTGGTTGCCGGATTCTGCTGATTACTAATACTGTCCAATAACGCAAGTCTGGCAATACATTACGTTAACCGTTACTTTATCAATTGTTTTTGGCAAAGAATCTTTTAGTAGTCTTTCGATAAACTGCTCTCTTCTTCTATCCGTTCTTTGCTAAGCCAGGCTCTATTACCATTTTCATAGTTATATTTTATATTGATTGATTCTGTTCTTGTCGTTAAGCATTTCTCCCATAGAAAGCAAGAAGGATGATGCAAATAATTAGTATAGCGTTCATAATTGATTCAAATATCAAAAGTGTTCTCCTTTTTCCTGAATATCCTATAGCCAGTGTATAGGCATCCAAATACTTCTCAATATCTCCATCCTCGTTATGGCTTAATGGTTTGTAACCTGTTGGTATCATGGAGGCTCTCATTATCTCCTAATGGTGTAGTCACTTCTATTGCCGTGTACTCTTCGTGTTCGAATACATTATGCTTTATTCCTTCTATCTTTAGCATGGTAGTAATATCACTCTACTTTGCTTGCTCTCTATGGAAAACATAAACCTTTGTTTCTATCATATTCAGTATGAATTTATGATAGGGAAATTCCCCCTATAGTTAATAATTCCAGTGAAAAGGAGGCACCTATTTTCAAAACCAGTACTTCCATGAAAACAAATCAAATACCTTATGAATAAAAAACTTCAGTCACCATAATACGAGCCACACCATGCCCCGATTAATACGGTTTTGATATCGACTATAAGAGATACCCTCTTTGCGTGCTGCTATCTTCGCCTTTCCTTGCGTTCCCTTTGCTTCCACTTCTCTTCTGATACGGTCTGGCTTCGTTTAATGCACGAAAAGAAAGAATACGAACTAATGGCAGCTTTAACAACAAATTCTCTTCCGCGTACCTTTGCTTCACGTGCTTTAGTCTCTGCTTCGATTGGCAGTTTCTTCGGCGTTCTTCTAACCTCCGACTTGCCATGCTCCAAGATTTGGAGTGCATCGGAGAATGTCAGGTGCTTTGCACGTGCATTGTTATGCAAGTTGTGTGCTCTCTTCAAATTATCTGGCTTAAATTGTGGCGTTTCATATCCGTATGTTTTATGTTTTCGTTTTATGATGCAAATGTAATATAAAAACAATTTTGAACCATTAAAAAGAAATATTTAACATTACTTTAACCGAAAAAAATGTAACGTTATTACGGTACATTTAATAATAGTCTTATATTTGTACCGTAAACTAAAACATTTACGAGGAAGTATAAGTTTAAGAATAAAGGAGTTATAAAAGAAAGGCATGACCATAGCAAGAGCTTGCCGATAAGATAAGGAATATAAATAGAGGTGAATCTATCTAATATAGTTGTGGTAACACAACAGTCGAAACAAAACAAAATAGCAGGTGCTTTGGAAGTTCAGTTACTGAACTCTTTGAGCAACCAAGTCTGGAACCGCTTCTCTCACCGCAACTTGTCCCCAGATTCAATATCAAAGAAATGGAGACTATGAATGGAAATGAAACAATTATTGAATGAAGGAAGTTGATACGCTCAAGGTTGAGTTATCAACCTTGCGCCCCTGAAGAAGCACTGAAAAGGTTCAAGATGCTTTAGATATTAGATATACTTATAGAAGTAACCACATAGAAGGCAAATTATTTCCCAACTTTGCAGGCTACGCCTAATGTATTAAATGAAGATTTACCATATCCGGTAAATCTGTGCTGACGAACATTTTGGAAGCTATATCAATCATATGAAGCTATTGATTATATCAAAGATATAACGAAGAGGATATGAGATAAGCGAACGCACTAAAGAAATACACGCTCTTATTTTGCGTAAGACTCC
>VOFC01002015.1_pt1 | contig 24400 bp, 33 predicted proteins | sample 5384161 | NCBI WGS metagenome assembly VOFC01 (sample SAMN12384722, study PRJNA508395) | human gut metagenome | isolation source: healthy gut B | host: Homo sapiens | reverse complement strand
CCAGCAGGTACTCGCCAAAGGTGCGGGAAGGTTCTTCATAGAAATAAGCCATACTCTAAACTCCTTTTTTCTTAACGCATCAACAACGGGCCAGCATCAAAATAATTCATGTTTGCTGCTTATAAATTGATTGACTATACTTTACCACAAACCCCGTCAGAATACAAACCCCAGCGGCAACAAACTTTAGAACTGTCCTTTGCGGAAAAACAGTAAAATTGACCACCAAAAACGTGCAAGGTCATACTTTTCGGCCTGACAGGCAGGTTTTCTGGCACAAATTAGGAATGCAAAAAAGTCCGTACCGGAAAACCGGACGGACTTTTTTGCACACGAAGCGGAATATCGCCTGTGCGGTGTCGGCCGACAGCTGTGAAGGAGAACAGCCGGAGGAGGAGAAGGCCCTGCACCCGATATCTCTTATTCAACAAGAAGAAAAAGATTTCAGTCTCAAAAAGCGCTCATCGCTTTCTGTAACCATATTGTAACTCTTTTGTTTCCGTTTTGCAAGACCTTTTTCGCAGATTTTGTAACCGATTTTTGTAATTTTCCTCGGATTTATTTTGTAAATTCCAGGTAGCATTCAAACGCAGCGTGCTCTTCGCGGCGGCCCACCACATACCAGCCATCGGCCGAGGGCGCATAAAACACCTCGACCTGACTGCCCAGCGGGATCTCCCGGTGGTACTTGACGGAGACGAATTTCAACGGCCCGCCTTTGACCACCTCCAGCGGCAGGGCATCACAGGCGATGTCCAGATAGCAGGCGTTATTCACATGGCCGTTCAGGTCGCACAGGGAGTAGCTGGCTGTCCGGCTGCCTGCACAGGTCAGTTCCTTTGCTTTGTGCACCAGCTGGGGCAGCTCCCCTTCCAGATCCTCGTTCCAGTAACCGGGCGTATGCCAGGAGGGCTGGCGCAGGATGCACTCACGATCGGTATCCACCATGATCCACCGGCTGTCGATCAGAGCCACTCCTTCCCTGCTTCGTCCAGAATGCGGGTCGGCCAGCCGCTTCATCGAGCCCTTCTTGCACTGCTCGCAGGCGGTGACAAGGGTCAGCTTCTCCGCCCGCAGGGGCATCCGGGTGATCTGCACGGCCTGCTTCCCCACCAGGAACGCCGTGTGGTGCGCTCTTGAAGAACGCATCGTCCATGCCGTAAGCCCGGGCGTGGTCCGCCGACACCTGTTCAATGTAGCGGAACAGGGCGCTGGGCTTCAGATCATCCGGCGGAAATCGCCGTCTGCGTTCCAGGACGGTGGTATGATAGGTATATTGATTCATACGTTTCCTTTCCAAAAGAACCCTCTCCGTCATTGCTTCGCATTGCCAGAGGCTTTGACGGAGAGGGCTCTTTCTTCAATACTGATTCCGGGTCTTTTTGCGCACCTTGCGCCAAATATTGAAGCAAGCCAGAGCTACCATCGCAAGCAGCAGCATCAGGAACACAACGCCGCTGCCGCCCTCATTGTAGCTCTTCATCTCGCTCCACTTCACGTCCAGCTCGCTGTTCACCTCGTCGCTCAGGGCAGTGAACACCTCTTCCTTGGCTTCCACTTCCTCAGGAGGGGTACGCGATCTCGCTGTACTTGAGGTCTTCATCCAGAATATCCCACACACAGTGCATAGGGGTGGTGTAGCCGATATACTCGATATTGGCCTTGCCGACGTCCGGCTTCACACATGAAGTTGATGAACATCTCTGCGGCTTCCTCATGCTCGCTGGCGGCAGGCACAGCCATGCTGTCCACCGACAGTACCCTGCCCTCCTCCGGGAATACCCAGGCAAGATCGGGGTTATCATCGATCATGGTGATGGCATCGCCGGAGTAATACACGCCGACCGCTGCCTCGCCGCCGATCATCTTATCGAAGATTTCGTCCATAACATAGGCCTGCACCAGAGGTTTCTGAGCCTTCAGCTCCTCCACCACCGCGTCCACTTCTTCCGGGGTCTGGGGGTTGACGCTGTTGCCGCTCTTGAACGCTGCGATGGCGTAGGCGTCGCGGCTGTTGTTGAACATCAGGATGTTGCCGGCGTACTGTTCATCCCACAGGTCTGCCCATTTGGTGGGTGCATCGTCCACCATCGTTGTATTGTAGATGATGCCGGTGGTACAGAGCATGTAGGGCACCGTGTAGGCGTTGGTGGGGTCGTAATCCGCGATCCGGTACTCCTCGTCGATGTTCTGGAGTTCGGGATGTTGCTGTAGTCCAGCGGTGCAAGCATTCCCTCGGCGATCATCTTTGCCACCATGTAATCCGAAGGGATGACCACATCGTAATTGGCCGCACCGGATTTCAGCTTGGCATACATGGATTCATTGGAATCAAACGTGGTGTAATTCACTTTGATGTCCGTCAGCTCCTCGAAGGCCGACACCACGTCCAGGCTGTCGTCGGAGCCGTTGGAGATGTACTCACCCCAGTTGTAGACGTTCAGGGTGATGTTCTGGCCCTTGAAGCGGGTCCAGTCGTAATCGCCGGACACGGAAACGTCCTCTGGTCACCTCAATGGTTCCGGCGGCAAAGGCGGGCGCAGCACAGCAGAACACCATGGCCAGCGTCAGCAGCAGAACAGACAAAACGTTTCATTTTACGTCCTCCCCTCTCAGTGCCTTCTGATCCCGGCGATACTCCCGGCTCTCCATGGCATTGGAGATGAGGATGATGGTCAGGATGACCACGAACATGATGGTGGACAGGGCGTAGATCTCCGGGCTGACCTTCTTGCGGGTCATGGAGTAGATGGCGATGGGCAGTGTCTCCACGGTGCCGCAGTTGAAGTAGGAGATCATGAAGTCGTCGATGGAGTAGGTCAGGCTGATAAGGAAGCCCGACAAGATCGCCGGGCTGATCTCGGGCAGGATGACCTTGAAGAAGGTGCCTTGGGGTCGCAGCCCAGATCCAGAGCTGCCTCATACAGCTTGATATCCAGCTGTTTGAGCTTGGGGGTGACATTGAAGATGACGTAGGGCACGTTGAAGGCAATGTGGGCGATGAGCAGCGTGGGGAGGCCCATGATGTTATCGGGCAGGGAGTCCACCCTTTCGGAAAAGCGCTGGTAAGCCACAAAGAGCATCATGAGCGAGATACCGGTGATGATCTCGGGGTTGACCGTGGTGATATAGGTGATATTCGTCACCAGCAGGCGGCTTTTGCGCCTCATGGAGGCGATGCCCAGGCTCGCTGCAGTTCCCAGCACTGTGGCGATGACGGCCGAGAAGAGGGCCAGATCAGCGACACCCACAGCGCGTGCAGGATCGACGCATTGTGGAGCAGGCTGCTGTACCACTTGAGGTAAAGCCTGGTAAACAGTGAATAGCCCTTGCTTTGGTTGAAGCTGAACACGACCATGTACGCAATGGGCAGATACATGAAGCAGAAGAAGAGGATGACATAGGCGCGCTGCATCAGACGCAGATGTTTCGTTTTCATCAGGACACGCCCTCCATCTCATCCTCGTCGAAGCTGGATGTGAAGCTCATGCACAGCAGCACGATGATCATCAGCACGAGGCTCATGGCAGAGCCGACGTTCAGGTTGTAGCTGTTGCCGAGGAACTGCATCTCGATCAGGTCGCCGATCAGCAGGTTGGAACCGCCGCCCAGCATACGGCTGATGACGAAGGTGGACACTGCCGGCACAAACACCATCGTGATGCCGGTGCTGATGCCGGGCACGCTCATGGGGATGAGCACCCGGAGCAGGGTCTGGGTGGTGGAGGCCCCCAGATCCTGCGCCGCTTCCACGATGCTCTGATCGATCTTGGTCATACTGGTGTACAGCGGCAGGATCATGTAGGGCACATAGTTATACACCATGCCCAGCACCACCGCGCCGGAGGTGTTCAGCATGGTATAGGGCCTCCAGGCCAAACAAGCCCAGCACCGCGTTGACAGGGCCATTGATGCTCAGCAGGCCCATCCATGCGTAGGTGCGGAGCAGGAAGTTCATCCACATGGGCAGCATCACCAGCATCAGCATGATATGCTGCTTGTTGACGCGCAGCCGGGAGAGGAAGTAGCCCACCGGAAATGCGATGATCAGGCAGATCACGGTAGCGACCAGCGCCAGCAGCAGGCTGCGGGCGAACACGGAGCCGTAGCCGCTGACGGTCACCAGATTGTCCAGGGAAAGCTGCCGGTGGAGTCGGTGAGGGCATAGTAGACCACGATGATCAACGGCACCACGGTAAACAGTGTCATCCAGATAAAATACGGGTACGCCAGTTTTTTATCGTAAATCTTCATGCGGCCTCACCCCTCGGACCGCGACATGATGTGGATCTCGTTGGGGCCGATGCGCATCCCGATGGTCTCGCCCGGCGTGCAGGCGCGGGTGGAATGGATGAGCCACTCGCGGCCCTCGCAGTCCACATGCATTTCGAAGTGCACGCCCTTGAAGATCACGTTGACGACACCGGTCAGCTGGCCTTCCACCGGGGAGACCACTTCGATATCCTCCGGGCGCACGACCACCTGTACGCTCTGCTCCCGGGCAAAGCCGCGGTCCACGCAGGGGAAATGCACACCCGAGAACGAGACGAGGAAATCCTTGTGCATCACGCCGTCCACGATGTTGGAGTCGCCGATGAAGTCAGCCACAAAGGCGTTCTTCGGCTCGTTATAAATGTCCTCCGGGGTGCCGATCTGCTGCACCTTGCCGCCGTTCATGACGACAACGGTGTCCGACATGGTCAGGGCTTCCTCCTGATCGTGGGTGACGTAAATGAAGGTAATGTTCATCTCGCGCTGCAGACGCTTCAGTTCCAGCTGCATCTCTTTGCGCAGCTTCAGGTCCAGCGCGCCCAGCGGCTCGTCCAACAGCAGGATCTCCGGCTCGTTGACCAGGCTGCGGGCGATGGCCACGCGCTGCTGCTGGCCGCCGGACATCTGGCTGATGCTGCGGCGCTCGAAGCCCTTCAGGCCCACGACTTCCAGCATATCGCCGCACCTTGCGGCGGATGGTCTCTTCGTCCATCTTCTTGAGGCGCAGGCCGAAGGCCACGTTCTCGAACACGTTCAGGTGCGGGAAAAGGGCGTACTTCTGGAAAACGGTATTCACCGGGCGTTTGTAGGGCGGTACGCCGGTAATGTCCTGTCCTTTCAGCAGCACTTTGACCCGAGTTGGGCTCCAGAAAGCCCGCAATCAGGCGAAGAGTGGTGGTCTTGCCGCAGCCGGAGGATCCCAGCAGCGTTACGAACTCTTTGTCATGGATGTCGAGGTTCAGCCCATCCAGGATGCGCTGACCATCAAATTCCACCACGATGTCTCGCAGTGAAACGATCACCGAGTTGTCCATGATTCCATTATCCTCCTTAAACTCAGATGCACAACATCCATGACATCCATGACATCCGTAATATTGCAGTTATTCTGCCCTGTCATCGCCTATCATAAACAATCCGAACTGAAATGTCAATCACTCTGTCGAGGTTTGCCGAAACTTTACATCCGGCAAAATGCAAAAAAATCCCGCGCCGGTATTTTTGGATATTTTCGCACACAGCGCGGGAGCAGAAACGGGTATTCTGCTTTCAGCGGCTTCCGCGGGGTACAAAAGCGCACTCACCACACTGGCATCCACCGTATAAACGGAGCTGTCGCCTCTCCACCATCAGGTAACAGCCGTCGCTGTCCCCATGGCATAGGTCAGATTTATTGTGCCATCGGCTGCGGTGACCTCTGCTGTGACCAGCGGGGCCTCAAACCCATACAGGCCGCCGGGTCTGCACATCTGTTGCCTGTGCTGCCCGGTGACATATAGGATGCAGAGCGCCGCCAGAGGATGGCATCCGTTTTGTCCGTGTCGAGGTCTGCCGCGGGATCCCCCGCCAGCCGCCAGACCGTCTGATAGGCGGTGCTGTCGGCCTCCTGCTGCTGCAGGCTCCGGAGTTTGCCTTTCAGGGTCCGCATGGTTTGGGATCTCTCGCCATCGGCCAGCGTATAGGAGACGGCTTCGATCTCCGAGGCCGTCAGCCCCGCCGGGTTGAAGGCACCAAATAGCTCCGCCCTGGTCAACTCAAAGCAGGCGGAACCTGTCCCGCGTACCGTATAAATGCGTCGCCGCTGTTATTCTTGCGGACATAGAGATCCCCGTGTCATGGTATTCTGGCCCCGAAGGTATAGGTGTCCGTTTCGCCCGCTGCCGTTACCTCTATGGTCAAGCGCAGGGCTCCGCAAAGCCGTAGTCCTCCCCTGCCTGCGGGCTCAGCTCCGCTTTGCGTTCAAAGAGGAAAGCGCGGTGAGCATCGTGTTGCAGGCAGAGGTGGTCCAGATGGTAGTCCGGGATCTTCAGCCAGCGTCCAGCCATCGGCGGTATAGAGCAGGGTGTGCGTCTCGCCCTGATAGTGGAGCACGATCTGCGTCAGGTCATTGCCCGAAACTGCCGCCAGCGGAATGGTTCCATCTGCGGCCGCACTGGCAGCCTGTTCTTCCCGGGCATTCCGCAGCGTCAGCAGGGCAAACACGCCGCCTGCCAGCAGGATGAGGAAAAGCAGCACCCCATGAGGGTACGCTGTTTTGCTTTCATGGACAGGTCCTCACTTTCTGCGCCGCAGCACGACCACCACGGCACCCACAGCCAGCAGGGCCGCAGGCAGAACGATGACAAAGAGCAGCCCCAGCGTAGAGGGCGGCAATGCCTGGCACTTCCAACGGAGCTGCTTCCAGTGCCTTGCTGTCAATGAGGACAGCGTTCTCCTGCCCGGCCAGCGAAGCCGCACACCCCTGCAGGAAGGTCACATTGCCCGGATGACCTGATAGATGCCCTCATTGTCCATATTGCCGCAGTTGATCCAGATGACCTGGGCCTCGGTGTCCTGATTGCGGGCGTAGGCTGCCAGCGTGAAGGGACCGGCAATGTCGCCGTCCGCTTTCTCGGTGGTGGTCATCTCGTAGCCTTCCGGCTTGCTGTAAGCACTCGTCCGAGCTGACCAGCAAGGCCTCCCGAGACCACCTGCTCTGTCTCGGTCAGGGTGATGCCCTGTGCCATCTGCAGCAGGACGCTAGCGGCTGGTGTTCACACCGTCCAGCGCGGTGGTTCCTCTGTATCTGGCATAATCCGGCAGCAGGTAATAGGGCCGGGTAGCCATTGAGGTAATGGTTGGTGTCGCCCTCCACCACAAGACCCTCGGTGCGGGTCAGGCCGAACTCGGCCATCACAGCATCCAGATTCGGGTGTACTATAATAGGAATCCGTCAGGTGAGCATCAGATGTCCGCCGTTTTTCAGGTAGGTGCGCAGCGCCCCAGCTCGTCCACCATGCTGCCTACGCCGGAGAAGTCCTGCGCCGGATCGTTGATGACAAGCAGGTCACAGTCGTCGGGGATGGTGGGAGTCAGCAGGTCAAGTGGGCTGACGGAGAGGTTCTGGCTTCCAGCGCATCGGTCAGGGTGGAAGTGAGGCGCTGTTCCCCGTGGTTCGTCGTGTAGTACACGTGGATGTCGGCTCTCCGCTGGTCAGCTGGTAGATGGCCGAGGTGATCCCGCTCTCACCGTCAAAGGTGACGGTGGCCGAGCCGGTGGACGCATAATCGCTGTAATCGTAGTCGTAAAGCTCTGAGGCATCCAGCACCTTGCTCTGTTCCCCGCAGACCAGGATCAGCCCACCGGAGGTCAGATTCTGTGCGCCGTACTGGGCGGCGAAGGTCGGGTAGACGGCGGGATCTTTCGTCTCCCACTTGATATGGCTGCTCTGGGAGGCGTACTTGTCCAGCAGCTTTGTGATAATGGCATCCTCGCTGCCCGTCTCCGCCAGATAGTAGATGGTGACATCCTGCGTCAAATCGTGGGCGATGTGCTGGAGCTCTCGCTGAGGGTGTAGAGCCCGGCCTCCGAGAGGTCCCACTCCGTACTCCGTCGGGACGGCCCGGACGATGAGGTTGAGCAGAATGACCAGCACCAACACCAGCACCGTGACCGCCGGACATAGACCACGCTGCGCGGAACGCCCGCCCGTTCCAGCGGGCCTGCGCTTTTTCAAAAAATTTCATTCATGTGTTCCCTCCTCTCAGTTCCAGCGGCGCTTCTCAATGTCCTGCGCCGTAAAGAAGAGGAAGAGCACCGTCACGTCAGATAATAGACCACGGCAGGGATGGAGAAGCTGTTGTTGACAACTCCTCAAAGGGTGTAAACAGGCAGAGGGCACTCAAAACAGCACTGAAGGCTTCGGTAAGCCAGGCCCTCCGAAGCAGAAACAGCCCCGCTCAGGCCGAAGCAGAGCGCCGCAAAGCTCAAGCAGCCCAGCACGAAGCTCCGGGTGCGCAGGCCCACCACCAGCAAGGGAGGCTCCCCCGACAGAGCCGTAAAGACCGCCAGCGCCACGGCACTTCCGGCATTGAACATGGTGCGGAGACTGGGCATCAGGTAGGCCAGCAGCAACACTGCAAAGCCCATAACGGCGGCAATGATCTGGTTCTCGGTCAGACCGGAGAGGAACTCCCCGATGCGATGGCCGCACAGCCCAGCAGAAAATAGCAGAGCAGCGCCCGCAAGGTTTGCGAGCAGAGCCGAGACACGTGCCGCCCAGCGCCCAGAGGATAAAGATCATCACCGCATCCACGAGCGCAGGGCAGTGCGAACACGGCCGCCATGGCAAAAAATTTGCCCACCACGATGCCCCATACGGACACCGGGCTGGTGAGAAGAAGCTGATCCGTGCGGGCGCGGCGCTCCTCGGCCAGCGAGCGCATGGTGAGCACCGGAAAATAGAGCAGCAGGATAAAGATGGTCTGGTAGAGGGTATAGTAACTGAAATCCGTCAGGCCGTAGATCAGGCACCTGGCCAGGAAATACAGATGCCGGTACCTGGCCACCAGGAACGCCGTGAGGAGACACCCCAGCATCCCGTGGAAGTAGCTGCGGAATTCCCGCTTAAAAATAGCTGTCATTCTTCTCCTCCTCCTTTTTCTTCTTCTTCCGGTCTTCCGGCCGCCGCCGGTCAGCTCCAGGAAACACCTCTTCTCAGCGCTCTTCAGCCATCGGCGGTCAGCTCCTGCAGACTGCCTGCTGCCGCCAGTTTGCCCTTTGGAAAGGATCAGGATCTGCTGGCAGACGGCCTTCACCTCGCTGAGGATATGGCTGGACAGGATGACGGTGTGGGCCTGGCCCAGCTCCCGGATCAGGCGCCGGAGCTCGATGACCTGAGCCGGGTCGAGGCCGACGGTGGGTTCGTCCAGAATGATGAGCTGCGGCTGCCCAGCAGAGCCTGCGCCACGCCCACCCGCTGGCTGTAGCCCTTCGAGAGGCTGCGGATGAGCCGGGGCAGGACATCTTCCAGACCGGTACGGCGGGCGGCAGACTGCACCTGCGCCGGGCGGTCGGCTTTCTTGACGCCTTTCAGTTCGGCGGCAAAGGTCGAGATATTCGGTGCACCGTCATCTCCGGGTAAAGGGGCGGCTGTTCGGGCAGATAGCCCACACAGGCTTTGGCGGCATCGGCTTCCTCGGGCAGAGGATGCCCGCCACCGTCACCTGCCCACTGGTGGCAGAGAGATAGCCGGTGAGGATGTTCATAATGGTGGATTTGCCGGCGCCGTTCGGCCCCAGCAGGCCGTAGATGACGCCGTCCTCCACCGTGAAAGAGATGTCGTCCACTGCCAGGCGGCTGCCGTATTTCTTAGTGAGGTGGGATACTTCTATCACAGAAAAACGCTCCTTTCTCAAGGCATCGCAAAGTGCCCCCCCATGGAATGTTCTGCATCATTTTAGCCCGGAAATGTGTCAGAAATAAGATAACCTGTGTGTTTCCAAATATTGTTTTGCTTTTGCGCTGGTTCGCGGCAGTTTTCGCGGCCTGGAAAACAAAAAAACGCCGCCTCCCCGCAAAGGAGACGGCGCTGAAAAAGACCAGTAATTACTTACGGCCGAAACGCTTGTTGAAGCGCTCAACACGTCCGCCGGTGTCAACCAGCTTCTGTCAACCAGTTCTGTACCAGTGTAGAAGGGGCACTTGGAGCAAACTTCGACGTGGATCTCGGGCTTGGTGGAACGAGTCTTGATGACGTTGCCGCAAGCGCAGGTGATGGTGCAGTCAACGTAGTTCGGATGGATACCCTGTTTCATTCTTTTTTCACCTCATTTCTGGTTCTGACTTATTGGGGCCATAAAATAATGTCGTTTTGGATTTATTTATTTTGCTATAAATTCCCAGATTTTACTCGGTTACCCGTTCTGCCTGTTCCAGCATGGTCTGCGCAAAGATGCCGTACCCCCGGGTGGGGTCGTTGACCAGCACATGGGTGACTGCCCCCACCAGGCGGCCGTTCTGCACGATGGGGCTCCCGCTCATCCCTTGCACGATGCCGCCGTCTGGGCCAGCAGTTCCCGGTCCACCACCCGGAGGACCATGTTGCGGCGGGGGTCCGCATCGCTGATCTTCTCAATTTTGACCCGGTAAGCCCGGGGCGTCTCGCCGGAGGTGGTCGTCCAGATCTCAGCGTCCCCAGCCTCCACCTCCTGCGCAAAGGCCACCTCCATCTTTTGGCCTGCAAACTGGGCGCGGGTGCTGCCGTAGACGCCGTTTTCCCCATTGATCCGGATGGTGCCGATGGCGTGGGCACTCAGGAAGCGGCCTTTCAGCTCTCCGGGACTGCCTGCCGTCCCCTTGCTGCATCCGGTGATCTGGCAGGGCACGATCTCTCCGCTGCGCAGGGCAATGCTCTCCCCCGTGTCGCCGTCGCTGATGGGGTGGCCGAGCCCCGCAAACACGCCCTTTTCCTCGTCAGCAAAGGTCAGGGTTCCTCGTCCCGCCACTGCCCCGCAAAGGTCAGGGTCCCCCCCGCCCCGGACCGCACCAGCGCCAGCCAGACCGCCGCCTGCTTTGCGTACCGATGCCCTCTGCGGCCGCTCTTCTTTTTCACACGCGCCATCTCCCCGGAGTTTTTTCGATAGTATGCACCGTTTTCCCTTCCTTTATAAAAGCGTCCCCGGAGCGATTGACTTTTTGGCGCAGAATTGGTATAGTTATTGCATTGACGCGCGGGAGTGGCGGAATGGCAGACGCGCTGGTTTTAGGCACCAGTTCCCAGTGAGTGAGGGTTCGACCCCCTTCTCCCGCATCCAGAAAAGACCCCCGGCACTTCACAGGCCGGAGGTCTTTTCCATATTCGCTTCACCCGGCACAGGAGGAGAGTACTATGAATGTTCCTGAGCCCGGTGGACCGCGAAAAAATACCCCGACGCCCCGCAGGACTGCCGTTTCCAGCTGGTGGAGATCCACAGCGTCGCGGGGCATTGAGGGGGGAACGGCTAAAAACAAAGACCGCATGAACACTGAACATTTCAGCATTCATGCGGTCTTTTTTTCTGTCTGGTGCGAGGGAGGGACTCGAACCCCCAAGGATAAACCACACGCACCTCAAACGTGCGCGTCTGCCAGTTCCGCCACCCTCGCATAACCATATTCACTTTGCGGTCCCCGGCATCTGAGGCCTGAAGCCGTGTTGCGGACTGCTTGAATATAGTATCATATTACCTTCTGAAAGTCAAGCACTTTTCATAGAAATTTCAGCGGGCGCATTCCCTGCATACCGCCGGACCGACTCTCTGGCCGGCTCATACGTAAACTCGAGCGAACCCCATGTGATTGTGTACTATCCCGAATTTTGCCCGATGGCATTCTTTGTCGCATTTTTTCCAGTCTCTTCCTTGATTTTACGGTTTTGCGTGTTATAATATATAGCTGCACCGCCCGGAATGAACCGCAGGCGGCGCTTTGTTGTTGCTCTGTTTTTTCAGAATGGTGTAAGATCAAACCATGCTTCAAAGGAGGCGGAATTTTTTATGGCACAGACATCCCGGACCGGTGACCTGACCAGCGGTCCCATGCTCAAAAAAGATCATCCTGTTTTCCCTGCCGCTGGCAGCATCCAGTATCCTGCAGCTGCTGTTCAACGCGGCGGACGTGGTTGTGGTGGGCCGGTTTGCCGGCAGCACCGCACTGGCCGCCGTGGGCTCCAACGGTGCCCTGATCAACCTGCTCGTCAACCTGTTCGTCGGGCTTTCGCTGGGTGCCAACGTAGTGGCCGCCCGCTGCTTCGGTGCCCGGGACGAGAAGGGTGTGCAGAACACGGTGCAGACCGCGGTGACGCTGGGCCTTGTCAGCGGCGTCCTGCTGGCCTTCGTGGGCTTCTTTGCGGCCCGGGGCCTGCTGGAGCTGATGTCCTGCCCCGAAGACGTCATCGGGCTCTCCGCCCTCTACCTGAAGATCTACTTCATCGGGATGCCCATGACCATGCTGTATAACTTCAGCGCCGCACTGCTGCGGGCCGTGGGCGACACCCGCCGCCCCTGTACTGCCTTGCGGCGGCCGGTGTGATCAACGTGGTGCTGAATCTGGTGTTCGTCATCCTGTTCCAGATGAGCGTGGCCGGTGTCGCGCTGGCCACCATCATCAGCCAGACGGTCTCGGCCTGATGGTCACCGTCCTGCTGATCCGGGAAGAGGGTGCCCCTGCATCTGGACCTGCGGCATCTGGGCTTCCACAAGAGGGCACTGGTGCAGATCCTGCAGATCGGCCTGCCCGCCGGGCTCCAGAGTACGGTGTTCAGCCTGTCCAATGTGGTGATCCAGTCCGCCATCAATTCCTTCGGCTCCACGGTCGTGGCCGGAAGCTCGGCATCGTCCAATCTGGAAGGCTTCGTCTACACGGCCATGAACGCCTTTGCACAGGCCGCCGTGACCTTCACCAGCCAGAACGTAGGTGCCCGCCGGTACGACAATCTGGACCGCGTGATGCGCAACTGCCTGCTGTGCGCCGTTGTGGTGGGTCTGGTGCTGGGCGGCGGTGCCTTCCTGACCGGCGAGAGCCTGCTCCACTTCTACTCCACCGATGAGACCGTGGTGGCCGCCGGGCTTGCCCGGATGAAGGTCATCTGCACCTCCTACTTCCTCTGCGGCATCATGGACACGCTGGCCAGCTGCCTGCGCGGCCGCGGCTACTCCGTCCTGCCCATGATCGTCAGTCTTGTGGGCAGCTGCCTGCTGCGTCTGGTGTGGATCGCTACCATCTTCCAGCTGTTCCGCTCCACCACGACCCTCTACATCAGCTACCCCATCAGCTGGCTGCTGACGGCCAGCGTCCACCTGACCTGCCTGCTGGTGGTGCGCCACAAAACAAACGCCCGGCTGAAGAATTCCGCCGCCGCGGCCTGAAATCGATTGGATTTGGATCACGAAGAACCCGCTGTGTAAGAGCAGCGGGTTCTTTTTGTGTTGGGGTAACAGCCCTCTCAGGCGCTTCGCGCCAGCTCTCCCAAAGGGAGAGCCAAGGCATCTGCGAGGGCAGGCCCTATCTGAATTTTTCCCCCCAAACGACAACGCCGCCCTGGACCCCCGGAATGAGGGTGCAGGGCGGCGCTGACATACTTCAGGTTCTCAGCGCTGTTTGTTTCTGTATCAGTCAGTTGGTGTCTTCCGTATTGTCCGCCGGGGTCTCCTCGGGGGTGGTGGGCTCGGTGGAGGCGCTGGGCGTCTCGGGCGCAGGGGTGGCGGGGATATTCTCCACGCTGGGGTCGGCGGCGATATAGACGGTGATGACGCTTCCGGCCTCCACCTTCTCCCCGGCGTCGGCGCTGCAGGAGACCACGCACCCGGCCACAAGGGAGCCGTCATTGACCACCATGAAGCAGCTGGGCTTCAGGCCCCGGCTCTCCAGCTCCTGGATGGCGCCGTCCTGAGTGAAGCCGATGATGTCGGGCATCTCCACCATCTCGGGGCCTTTGCTGACCACCAGATCGATGGTGCCGCCCTTCTCGATGACCTCCCCGGCTTCGGGCACCTGCCGGATGATCTTGCCCTCGTCCACGGTGCTGCTGTATTCCAGCGTCACATAGAATAGGTACTCCCCTGCATAGGTGTGGTTGTTGCGCACCTGGGTGTTATAATCCAGCCCCACGAAATCGGGGGTCAGCTCCACAGGCTCGGTCACCTCCGAGCTGGCGGGCTCCGAAACGGCAGAGTCGGGTTCGGGTTCCTGCCGCTTCTGGCCCACCATCCCCCATACCATCAGGAGGATCAGGATGGCCAGCAGGATCAGGATCGCGGCCAGAAGGTTGCGCACCCCCAGCAGGTGTTTTTTCTGCTCCTCTTCCGGGCGGGGGAGCCGGGGCAGCCTGCTGCAGGGTCCGGGTCAGCTCGGCGGTGTATTCCTCCGAAGCCAGCGCCCGGAACAGCTCCGGCACCGTCTGGATGCGCTCCGCAGGCTTCAGCTGCAGGCCCATCCGGAGTACCTCCGAAAGATACTCCGGCACGTCCGGGTTCAGGGTGCTGGCCCGGAGGTTGGAGTCGGAGACGAGGCGCTGGGCCGCCGGGACGGGGCTTACCCCGCAGACCATCCGGTAGAACACCGCCGCAAGGCTGTATTCGTCGGTGTAGCGGCCCTCGAACTCCGCCGTGGAATACTGCTCCGGCGCAGAGTAGCCCTCGTAGAGCTGCTCATGCAGGCCGCCGCCTGCCGTGCGCAGCCCCACCGTGGCGTAGCCGGTCAGACGGGCACGGCCGTTTTCCAGCACCCGGATGTTCTCCGGGCAGATACCCCGGTGGACCAGCCCCCCTGATGCATGGCCGCGACGCCGTCGAATACCGGCTGCAGCATATTGCGGGCCGTCTCGGGCGAAACGCGTTCCGGGGTGCTGCTCCAGCCACTGCTGCAGCGGGATGCCGCCGGGGTTCTCCATCACCGCATAGACGGTGTTGTTCTCCTCGAACACATCCAGCACGGCTTCCAGACCGTTGGAGGGCGTGATCCGCTGGATCGAGCGGTAGAGGTCTGCAAAATCCATCCGGGTGGTCTTGAACAGCACCTCGCTGCCCAGCTTGGGCCGCAGCAGGGCGTCCGTGCCCCGCTCCGCCGACAGCGTCAGGGGCAGGTACTCCTTGATGGTGACCCGGAACCGGCCCACATTCTCCACCCCGCGGTAGAGGATGCCCTCGCCGTCCACGCTCTGGATGTCGCCCACCGTATACCGGCCTGCCAGCACGGTGCCTGCCGGAAGACTGCCCGACGGGTTGCGCCCCGCCAGCACCCCGCCGCAGAACGGGCAGACCGACACCCGGCTCTCCAGCTCTTCCATGCAGTAGGGGCAGATGCGTTTTGTCTCCATGTGTCACACCTCGCTGTCAGGATCATTTTGACTATTGTATCATATTTGCCGCAAAGGTGCAACGAAGCCCGCTGACAACTCAATATTCGATTCCCCGCCGGGCTTTTATCCCCTTCTGGTAGGGGTGGCGGTGGCATTTCATCTCGGTGGAGTAGTCGGCGGCGTCCAGCATCCATGCTGGGGCCGTGTGGGCCGTCAGGACGCATTCCTGCGCGGCGGGGCGTTCCAGTACGGTCTGCCTGAGCAGGTCCTTGTCCACCATATCCAGCTCCCACGCCGAGCCTGCTTCGTCCAGTATCAGCAGGTCGGCCGGTTCGGCGCCATTCGCCGCCGCCAGATTGGCGTTCTGCACTTCCCGGGCCGCCGCCTTTTCGGCGTCGTTCATCTGAAAAACGAACTTCTGCCCGGCCTTGCCCCGGTAGATCTTCGCCCCCAGCTGTTCCAGAAGGGGGGATCTCGCCGCTGCTGCCCCCCTTGCAGGAACTGCACGATGACCACCCGTTTTCCCTGTCCCAGCGCCCGGAGAGCAAGGCCCATGGCCGCAGTGGTCTTTCCTTTTCCGTCGCCCCAGTAAAGTGCAGAAGTCCCTTTCCATTTCCATCAGTTGTCCTCCCTGCGTTCTGCCATTTTCTTCACGCCCGATGCAGGACGCGCTGTTCCGGAAAAATTTTCCAGTCACGGGCATCCAGCAGATAGCCGCCCGCGTTTGGGCCGCAAACGCACCGTTCCTGAAAGGAACGGCGGGGCAGTGCGAACCGTTCCAACACAGCCATCTGGGTACCGCCGTGGGCCAGGATCACCAGCCGCTCCTGCCCTTCGGCCAGCGCTTTTTTGTCCGCCAGATCGGCAAAGGCGGCGCAGACCCGGCTGCAGAAATCGCTGTCCGCTCCCCATCCGGGTGGGGGCTGGTCTCGTTCTCCCGGACCCATTCCAGATACTCCGGGTCCTGTTCCACATGGACGAAGGTCTTCCCCTCAAAGCGGCCGAAATTCATCTCCTTCAGCCCCTCCACGGCACCAGCTTTGCCCCGGGGCCAACAGGACCCGCGCCGTCTGGGACGTGCGCTGCAGCGGGGTCACATAGACCACCTCCGGGCAGAAATCCGCCTGCCGCAGCCGGGCAAGCCCTTGTCGGCCGACAGCGGGATGTTCCGCTGCCCCTGATACCGTTTCTGTGCATTGTATTCGGTCCTGCCATGACGCAGCAGATAGATCAGCATGGTTGCATCTCCTTAAAAAAAAAACGCACCCGCCGCAGAGCCTGCGCAGGTGCCGGGAATCGTTCTGGGTTTATCACTCGTACAGGGGGAACTGCTTGGTCAGGGCCAGCACGCGGGCGGAGATGTCGTCTTTCTTCTCGTCGTAGTGCCAGATGCAGTCGGCGATGCAGTCCGCGAATGACCTTCATCTCGGCCTCGCCCATGCCGCGAGTAGTGACCGCGGGAGTACCCAGACGCACGCCGGAGGTGACGAACGGGCTGCGGGTCTCGCCGGGGACGGTATTCTTGTTGGCAGTGATGTGCACGCTGTCCAGACGGGCTTCCAGATCCTTGCCGGTGCACTCCTCGTCACGCAGGTCGATGAGCATCAGATGGTTGTCGGTACCGCCGGACACCAGCTTGACGCCGCGTTCCTGCAGAGCTGCGGCCAGAGCCTGAGCGTTCTCCACGATCTTGCGGGCATACTCCTTGAACTCCGGCTTGAGGGCCTCGCCGAAGCAGACGGCCTTGGCGGCGATGACGTGCTCCAGCGGGCCGCCCTGGGTGCCGGGGAACACAGCCGAGTTGATGCGCTTGGCAATGACCGGGTTGTTGGTCAAAATCAGGCCGCCGCGGGGGCCGCGCAGGGTCTTGTGGGTGGTGGTGGTCACCACATCGGCATAGGGCACCGGGCTCTGGTGCTGGCCGCCGGCCACCAGACCGGCAATATGGGCCATATCCACCATGAGGTATGCACCGTAACCGTGGGCGATCTCGGCCAGCCGTGCAAAATCAATGGCGCGGGGGTAGGCCGAAGCGCCGGCAACGATCATCCGGGGCCGGACCTTTTTGACCTGCTTTTCCAGCTCGGCGTAGTCGATCACGCCATCGGCATTGACGCCGTAGGAAACAAAGTGGTAGTTCTTGCCGGACATGTTCACGGGGGAGCCATGGGTCAGATGGCCGCCCTGGGACAGATCCATGCCCATGACGGTGTCCCCCAGATCCAGCAGGGCGAAGTAGACCGCCAGGTTCGCCTGTGCGCCGGAGTGCGGCTGCACGTTGGCGTACTTGGCCCCGAACAGCCTGCAGGCCCGCTCAATGGCGATGTTCTCCACCTCATCCACATAGGCGCAGCCGCCATAGTAGCGCTTGCCCGGCAGGCCCTCGGCGTACTTATTGGTCAGCACACTGCCCATGGCCGCCATCACCGCCGGCGAAACGATGTTCTCGCTGGCGATCAGCTCAATGTTCTCCCGCTGACGGGTCAGCTCCCGGTTCATAGCCGCAGCCAGCTCCGGGTCCTCAGTGCCCACCAGACCAATGGTATCCATCATTGTTCCGTACATTCTTGCTTACCCCTCTCTGCGTATCGGAATACAGAAAGCCCGGCCCTCATTCGGGCCGCAAAAGCTTGTCTTTATGATATGTCTTTATGATAACAGAATCCGTCGGCTTGTGCAACCGTATTTTCGCCGAAGCTCTTGCTTTTTCGGGCCGCAGCGTTTATTATATCTGTATAAAAATTTCCGGCCGGATTTGTGCGCTTCGCACAGGTCCGCCGGGATTCCCGAGGGAGGAAACGCGCATGGACATCTCTGCCCTGAAACAGCAGCAGCGCAAAGCCGGCATTGCGGCCCGCAGGGCCCTGCCGGAACCGGTGCGGGCGGCGGCCAATGCGGCGCTCTGTGCCCGCATCGCCGCGCTGCCCTGCTTCGAGCGGGCGCGGACGCTTCTGGTCTATGCTGCCTTCAACGGAGAAGCCGATCTTGCGGCGCTGGCGGAGCAGGCCCGGCGGATGGGCAAGCAGGTCGCCTACCCCATCTGCGGGGCCGGGTTCACCCTGACGGCCGCCGTGCCGGGGCCGGACGGCTGGGAGACCGGCGCTTACGGCATCCGCACCCCGGTGCCGGAGCGCTCGGTCCTGCTGCCGCCGGAGGCGCTGGATCTGGTGCTGGTGCCCTGCACCGCCTTTGACAGCAGCTGCCGCCGGGTCGGCATGGGCAAGGGCTACTACGACCGCTACCTGCCCCGCTGCAGCAGCGCCGTCCGGCTGGGCGTCGCCTTTGAGGTGCAGCGGGTCCCCGCGCCGCTGCGGACGAACATGACCAGCGGCTGGACGGATCTATCACAGAGGGAGGGATCTATCTTGGAACTGACAAATCTGAGCTGTGAGAGCTTTCTGGCAGAACTCTCCGGCAAAGCGCCTGACCCGGGCGGCGGCGGTGCTGCCGCACTGGTGGGGGCCGTCGGCGTGGCCCTCGGCAACATGGTGGGCAGCCTGACCGCAGGCAAAAAGAAGTATGCCGCCGTGGAGGCCGACATCCTTGCCCTGAACGGCCGGGCCGCCGCCCTGCGCAAGCGGCTGGAGGCACTGGTGCAGGCCGATGCCGACGCCTTTACCCCGCTGGCCGCCGCCTACGGCCTGCCCTGGAGACCCCGGAGCAGCAGGCCCATAAGGCCGCCGTGCTGGAAAAGGCCCTGAACGGGGCCTGCGCGGTCCCGCTGGACATCATGTCCGCCTGCTGCGAGGGCATCGCGCTGACGGAAGAATACGCCGAAAAAGGCAGTGTGCTGGCCGTTTCCGATGCCGGATGCGCCGCGCTGTTCTGCAGGGCTGCCCTGCAGGCCGCACAGCTGAATGTCCTTGCAAACACCCGCCTGATGGCGGACAAAGACCATGCAGCCGCCCTGAATGCAGAGTCCGACCGGATGCTGGAAGAGTTTCTTCCCCGGGCGGACGCTGTTGCCCGGAAGCTGTCGGAACGATTGAGAGGTTGACGGATATGGCTCAGATCCTGAAAGGCGCGCCCGTTGTGGCCGCCATGAACGAAGCAAACGCGGCCCGCTGCGCCGCCCTGAAAGAAAGAAAGGCATCACCCCCACCCTTGCCGTGGTGCGGGTGGGTGCGCGCGAGGACGATCTTTCCTATGAGCGCGGGTGATGACCCGCTGCGGCAAGGTGGGCGTGGAAGTGAAACAGTATCTGCTCCCCTGCCGACGCAGCACAGGACGACCTGCTGAAGGTCATCGCAGAGATCAACGCCGACGATGCCATCCACGGCTGTCTGCTGTTCCGCCCGCTGCCCAAGCAGTTTGATGACCGCACCGTCCGGGCAGCTCTGGCCCCGGAAAGACATCGACGGCATCACCGACGGGTCTCTGGCCGGGGTGTTCACCAACACGGCCATCGGCTACCCGCCCTGCACGGCCCAGGCCTGTCTGGAGATCCTGAAGTATTACAGCATCCCCCTCTCCGGCAGGCGCGCCGTGGTGGTGGGCCGGAGCCTTGTGGTGGGCAAGCCCGCCGCCATGATGCTGGACCGGGAGAACGCCACGGTGACGATCTGCAACTCCCGCACACAGGACCTGCCCGCCCTCTGCCGGGAGGCGGATGTCCTCGTGGTCGCCATGGGCCGGGTGGGCGCCATCGGCGGGGACTGTCTGCGGGCCGGTCAGGTCGTGGTGGATGTGGGCATCCACGTCAACGAGGAGGGCAGGCTCTGCGGCGATGTCCGCTTTGCCGAAGCGGAGCCGGTAGTGGACGCCATCACCCCCGTGCCCGGCGGTGTCGGCACCGTGACCACCTCGGTGCTGGTGGGCCATGTGGTGGAAGCTGCCGAAAAAACGCTCGGATCATAAGAAACGAAAACGCCCGGCCGGGAAATTTCCCGGCCGGGCGTTTTCTCTGTGTGGAGGATCAACAAACAGGAGGTACCATTCGGAACTGGGCTGTTTTTTCTCAGGCTGCCTTTGCCGGAGCAAAGACGAGGGCCTTTTTCTGCCGGGCCTGCATGCCGCGGACGATACAGCTCAGGGTGAAGTTGATGACAAAATAGATGATGCAGGCGGTGCCGAACAGCACCATGACGTCCGAGACATTCACGGTGCCAAGGCCGTTGTAGGTGCCCGCCGCACTCAGCAGCTGCCGGATGCGGGCCATCAGCTCAATGGTGGCCACATTGGCAAGGTAGGACGAATCCTTGATGGTGGTGATGACCTGACTGAGCAGGGTCGGCACGATGTTCCGGTAGGCCTGCGGCAGGACGATGTAGAGCAGCACCTCTGCCGTGTTGAAGCCCTGGGCGTAACCGGCTTCAAACTGGCCCTTGTTCACGCCGTTCAGGCCGCCCCGGACGATCTCAGCGATGACCGAGGAGTTGAACAGGATCAGGGCCAGCGCCGCCTTGAACAGCAGCTTCATCTCCACGCTGGTCAGGCCGAACATCTTCCGGGCCAGAAAGGCCGGACAGGGGCAAAACACCACGCAGACAAAGATCCACAGCAGATACGGCGTATTCCGGAACAGTTCGATGTACGCCGCCGAGAGCCAGCCCAGGATGCGGGCCGGGCCCTTTTTGCAGTAGGTGCGGGCCAGCGCCAGCAGGCTGCCGAGGATCAGCCCCAGAATCACCCCCAGCATCGAGATGATGCCGGTGAAAGCGATGCCCCGCAGCAGATAGGTCAGGACACCGGGCTGGGCCAGAATGGAAATGCTGGATGCAAGGGTCTTCATTTATGCCGCCTCCTTCAGTGCCGTCCGCTTTGCCGTGCGCAGAGCGGGGTCTGCCCGGCCCTTGCGCTCCTTGAGCGAAGCCCCCCAGCGGGTCGCCAGCGTGGACAGCGGGAAGCAGACCACGAAGAAGATCAGGCCGCAGACGAGATACGCCGGTGCGTAGGCACCGCCGGTGGAAGCACCGGTCACGAAGCTGTAGGTCACGCTGATCAGGTCTGCACCGCCCACGATGTACAGGCAGGAGGTGTTCTTGAACAGGTTGACCACCTGATTCACCATGGGAGGCAGCATCACCGGGATACTCTGGGGCAGGATGATGTAGACCATCCGCTGCAGGTAGTTGAACCCCTGGGCCTGTGCGGCCTCAACCTGGCCTTTGGGCACCGACTCGATGGCGGCGCGGATCACCTCGCCCATATAGGCACCGGCGTAGATTCCCAGTGCGATGATGCCGGTGCGGATGACGCCGAGGCTCAGCCCCGCAAAGGCCAGCGCATAATACAAAAAGCAGAGCTGCAGCAGCAGCGGGGTGTTCTGGATGAACTCCACGTAGACCCGCGAAATGAACTTCAGGAGCTTATTGCCGCTGGTCGCCATCAGACCCAGCGCGGCACCGATGGCAAAGGCCAGCACCAGTGCGCAGACCGCAGTCTGCAGGGTGTTGCCAAGCCCCAGAAGAAAGCTTTCCCGGTGGTTCCAGACGGTCGACCACGCACTCCATGAAAATAAACCGGACATCCCGAACACTCCTTTCCTTTGTCCCCTGCGGCAGGATCGCCGCCTTTACTCCAGACCGTTGTCCTTGATCAGCCCGTCAATGGTGCCGTCGGACAGCCAGCCGGTGACCAGCTCGTCGCACAGAGCCGAGAACCCGCTGCCCTTCTTGGTGGCAATGCCGTACTCCTGCGGGCTGAACTCGGCATCGATGTAGCTGCGGCCGTCGGTCTTGTAGATGGCCAGGATGGACTTATCCACGCAGAAGCCGTCCACCTCACCGGCGCTCAGTGCCGTGCTGATGGCGGGATAATCGTCGTACTGACGGAAGGAAACGCCGTCCTTCCAGGTATCGGCATTGAAGGTCTCGGCGTCGAAACCGGTATCCTCGATGATGCCCTCGTCGATCATCTCCTTGACCAGTGCCCGGGCGGAGGTGGAGCCGGAGGAAACGCCGACCACCTTATCCTTCAGGTCTGCCAGCTCCTTGATCCCGGCGGAATCCTCCACCAGAACGCTGACGTAATCGGTGTAGTAGGGCGTTGTGAAATCCCAGCTCTGCTTCCGCTCCTCGGTGATGGTGAAGGTGGCCAGCACACAGTCGATATCGCCGGAGTCCAGCAGCTCGCCGCGGGTCGCCGCCGTGACGGTGGTGAACTCCACGTCCACACCCAGATGCTCGGCGATCAGCTCGGCCAGGCTGTCCTCAAGGCCGGTATACTCGCCGGTCAGAGTGTCCTGAAAACTGAAGCCCTTGACGGCATTCTTGACGCCGACCTTCAGGACCCCGCGGTCCACGATGGCCTGCACATCGGCGGAAAGTGCTTCGGAAGCTGCTGCACTGCCTGCCGCAGCGGAGGATGCTGCGGAGGATGCTGCGGCCGTGCTGGAAGAGCCGCCGCAGGCGGTCAGGCTGCCGCTGCGGCAGCCATCCCGAAACAGCCAGAAAACTACGACGTGAGATCTTTTTCATAATGACACACTCCTCTATAAAATCTGCAGCCGGGCGGCTTTCCCTTCCGCCCCTCGTTGGCTGCGTTATCAACAGCGGCGGCCGCCGCTCTGCGGCCCTTCCGCGGTGATCGGGTTTACCGGATGATCTTGCCCAGGAACTGACGCACCCGCTCGTTTTTCGGGTTCGTGAAGAAGTGTTCCGGGGTTCCTTCCTCAATGATCTGGCCGTCCGCCATAAAGACGATCCGGTCCGCCACCTGACGTGCAAAGCCCATCTCGTGGGTGACCACGACCATGGTGATGTTCTTCTCATGGGCCAGGTTGACCATGACGTCCAGAACTTCCTGAATGGTCTCCGGGTCCAGCGCACTGGTGGGCTCGTCGAACAGGATGATCTTGGTCTGGGCACACAGGGCCCGGGCAATGGCGATGCGCTGCTGCTGTCCGCCGGAAAGCTGGGTGGGGTAGACATTTGCCTTGTCCCGCAGGCCCACGACTTCCAGATAGTGGTAAGCCAGCTCCTCGGCCTCCTGTTTTGTCTTGTGGTGCAGCTTAATGGGTGCCAGCGTCAGGTTTTTCAGCACCGTCATGGGGGGGTACAGGTTGAACTGCTGGAACACCATGCTGGTGGTCTCGCGCACCAGCTTCGTCCTGTTCTTCGCCGTCAGCTCCTGTCCGTCGATGTAGACATGGCCGCTGGTGGGTTCTTCCAGAAAGTTCATGCAGCGGACAGTGGTGGACTTGCCCGAGCCGGAAGGCCCGATGATGACCAGCTTTTCGCCCTTGGCCACTTCCAGGTTGATATCCTTCAAAACGTGCAGATCGCCGAAATATTTTTCTACATGCTCCAGTCTGATCACAGATGCTTCCGCCTTTCCCTATCTCGATTCCCTCCTCAGAGCCTCATTGCCCTGCAGGGTACGAAAAAAAGGCGCCCGGTGATCTCACCAAGCGCCTTTGCTTTCGTTGTTAAAAGTATAGCGGGTTTCGTTTTTACTTTCAATCCGAAAATTGCAACAACTTTTTCCTCACACTTTTCTGTGTTTTGTAAAGTTGCACAAAGTCATGCCTTTATTTTTTGCTTTTTCAGCGAACCAACAGCAGCAGCCAGGCCGATGCCACGGCCTGCAGGATCAGCCAGCGGGCCACCACCTGCTCATCGCTCCAGCCCTTGCGCTTGCGCACATGGTCATGCAGCGGGGTCAGGGTGTTCTTGAGGATGCTGATGTGCAAAAACCGCTCGAAACTGATCTTCAGGATGCCGAGGCTGCCGTCCACGATAAAGACCAGCGCCGCCAGAAGGAAGGCGAAGGGGTGACTGCTCTTGAGGGCCAGGATCGCCAGGAAGAAGCCCATGGCGCGGCTGCCGGCATCGCCCATCAGAAGGGTAGAAGGCTTGGCGTTCTGCCACAGGTAGGCCAGCAGGGCACCGATAAAGACGATGGCTGCGGTGGCATAGTCCCCCAGCTCTTCCCCGTAGGCCAGCAGGAAAGGCCCGATGCTGACCACGGCAAGGCTGGCGGACAGGCCGTCCACGCCGTCGGTGCAGTTGACCACGTTGATGCTGGCCCAGATCAGGATGATGATCAGGATCAGGTAGACGGCATAGGGCAGCGTGAAGCTCCAGCCCAGGAAGCGGACGCCGGTGCCGTTGAAGTTCAGATAGGTGACACCGGCCACCACAGCGATGACCAGATCGATCAGGCCCTTCTTGTACTCGTTCCAGGCCGTCTCGGCGGCATCATCGAAGTAGCCGGAGAGCATGGAGGCGATGAGCAGGACGGTGTAGATCACATACTCAACCTTGAAGGGCACCACCGCCAGCGTCACCAGCGCGATGCAGAACACGAAGATCAGGCCGGAGCCCCGGGCCTTACCCTTGGAGAGCTGGCCGTTCACCGCAAAGGCACGGC
>VOFC01003679.1_pt1 | contig 24422 bp, 50 predicted proteins | sample 5384161 | NCBI WGS metagenome assembly VOFC01 (sample SAMN12384722, study PRJNA508395) | human gut metagenome | isolation source: healthy gut B | host: Homo sapiens | reverse complement strand
ATTGCTCCAAAAAAGCTTGATTCTTTCTGGATCTTTTCTCTTCGCTCTTTTGCTTCCTTGTCTGTTATAGCTCCGGTATTTAAATCTGCATCTATAGCCATCTGTTTACCGGGCATAGCATCAAGCGTAAATCTTGCTGTAACCTCTGCAACTCGTTCAGATCCTTTATTGATAACTATAAACTGTATTATCACAAGTACTATAAATACAATGGCACCAATAACAAGATTTCCACCACCAACGAAATTACCAAATGTCTGTACTACAACACCAGGATTTCCTGTAGACAGAATAAGCCTTGTAGATGATACATTTAATGAAATTCGAAATATCGTTGTAAACAAAAAGAAGGGTGGGGAAAAAAACGACATATCCAGAACTTCTTTTACAAAAAAGGACATTAAACAGGATTATCAGTGCTATACCAATATTTATTGCAAGCATAACGTCCAAAAAGTAAAGAAGGAATAGGAATGATAAAAAATATTACTGCACAAAGTAAATATAAACCTACTCCAATATCTGCTTTCTTTACCATTATCTAGTCCTCCTTTCATTTAAATATTTTTAGTTTTATAGATCATTGCAAGTATTTCTGCAACTGACTGATATAATTCCGGCGGTATCTCCGCCCCGATATCCACATTATGAAAAAGCATCCGCGCCAGCGGTTTATTTTCTACAATCTCTACATCATTTTCTTTTGCTATTTCTTTGATTTTCATTGCGACATAATCCTGACCTTTTTTGCAACAACTACAGGCGCTGAATTTTCGTTGGCATCATATTTTACCGCTACAGCAAAATGTGTCGGGTTTGTAATAACAACATCTGCTTTGGGTACATCCTGCATCATACGGCGCTGGGATGCCTCCTGCATTTTCGCTTCTGCCGTCCCTTTATCTGTGGATCTCCCTCGGTATTTTATATTCATCTTTTACTTCCTGCTTGGTCATTTTCATGTCTTCATTAAATTTATGTTTATTATAAACAAAATCTGCTATACCGACAACCAGATAAACTATACTGATCTTAAGTCCTGTATTTATTATTATATCGCCAACAAGAAGCAATGCCCTGTTAAGCGGGATATCATACAATATAAAAATATCATTTTCATGATCCTTTACCGCAGTATATGCAACATATGCGATAATCCCTATTTTAAAAATAGATTTAAAAAGTTCAAATAGAGAATCTTTTGAAAACATACGTTTAAATCCGTTTATAGGATTAAACTTGCTAAGCTTGGGCTGCATGGATTTGGCTGTCACCTTCCATCCTACCTGAATGATGCTTATCAGAATGGTGATCGCAACTCAAATATAAAAAAAATGGAAGAACCATTAAAAACCATTTTAATATGATGCCCCGCATAAAATTATTGACTGCGATGGATGACAGATCCTGCTCATTTATTTCTATAAATTCGGTATTCTGTCATATACAAATGAAAAAATATTTATCATCTGTCCGCCTATGAATGAAATAAAAATTTTCAGTACAAGAAACAGAACTATAAGGTCAAATGCAGCTGTAAGCTCCTTACTCTTGGCTACTTTACCCTCATCTCTTGCATCCTTTAATTTTTTTTTTCTGTAGCAGGTTCGGTCTTTTCTCCTCCCTCGCCATCTTTAGCAAACATCTGAAGATTATAATGAATCAATATTTTATTTTCTTTTAAAATATCAGTACATTCCTTCAATTATCAAAACCACCATTGTCTTTATTTCATTTATAATGAAGTTTGCAATACTAGGAACCAGATAAATCGTCAAAAACAAGACCACAAATCCAACCAGTAATTTTATCTGAATTCCGACAGAAAACATATTCATCTGCGGTGCGACTTTTGCCATAATTCCAAGTATACAGTTAAGGATCATCATACACGCAAAAATGGTAAAAATATTCTAAACCCTATAACAAACAGATCGGTCATGTATTTTGTCATTGCTGTCATAAGATGGTCAAAACTAAATTTTGCCCCTCCAAGTTTAACAACTGAAAATGAATCACATACCGCTCTTAATAAATATGTATGCATGTCAGAAACCATCAATAATAGTAATATTATGTAATAATAAAAATTACCTGTTATGGTCGATTCTGTATTCATAGACGGATTAAATTCCGTTGCCATAGACAATCCTATGTCCATGTCAATCAAATTACCTGCGAACACAACAATGGAATTACATATATACGCTGAAAAGCCGATCAGCAGACCTGTAATTCCTTCTTTAACCACAAGCATAGCATATCCTATTGTACTGATATATGAAAGCTCGGGTCTTTCTATAATATTGTACATAAATACTGCCACTAAAGCCGAAAGACCGATTTTAACACGACTGGGAACCGCTGAATCGCCGAAAAACGGAGCGATGTACATAAATGAAGCAATCCTTACCAGTATCAGAAGAAAATATTCAAAATCGGCTATAGAAAAAGAATAATCAATCATATATTATCCCATACTTATATAATAACTAAATTTCGACCAAAGATCTGTCATAAAACCAGACATATTGTCAAGCATCCATGATCCACACAGCATCAATGCTACAAACACTGCAATGATCTTTGGTACAAATGTGAGTGTCTGTTCCTGAATGGATGTAACGGTCTGGAATATACTGATTATCAGACCTACAACAAGTGAAACTATAAGTAATGGCGCCGATGTGATAATCATCGTATATATAGCCTCTCTTTGCTATGTCTATAACTGCTTCCTGTGTAATCATAATACTGCCTCCTAATAAAATGTCTTCACAAGATTGCCAATCACAAGATCCCATCCATCCGCAAGAATAAATAGAAGCACCTTAAACGGCAATGAAATTGTCGTAGGAGGAAGCATCATCATTCCCATAGACATAAGAACAGATGAGACAACCATATCAATAACAATAAATGGTATATATATTAAAAAGCCTAAAATAAAAAGCAGTCCGCAACTCGCTTAAAATAAAAGCTGGAACAAGTGTTGTAAACGGAACATCATCATAATCATCATATGTTTCGCCTGACATATCAACAAAAAGTTTTAAATCTTTTGTCTGTGTCTGTCCATACATAAATTCACGGAAAGGTTCTTCTGCTGCTTGTATTGCCTCCTGCTGGGTTATTGTCCCCTCATCCAGAGGTTTGATCGCTTTCTCATTAATTTCAGAAAACGTAGGCCACATAATAAACAAAGTCAAAAATAGTGCCAGACCAACAAGTACCTGGTTTGGCGGAGCTGTCTGCGTACCTATTGCCGTTCTTACAAAATGCAGAACAATTATTATTCTGGTAAACGACGTAAGCATTATAAGTATAGATGGCGCAAGTGACAATACTGTAAGCACCAGAAACATACGGATTGGCGTAGAAAGTGAACCGGAATCATTGTTGTAATATATATTAAGTCCATCCGTGCTGTTCTTTGCCGCATCCGCAAGGTCTTTGTCATTAGCATCCATACTTTTCACATCATCTAACTCGCTTGTTATTTCAGATGTATTTATTTCATCAGCCATAATATACGTAGGCTTTATGATTAAAACAGCCGCAGTAAAAATCAATACTGCCACTGCAAAGACAAATGACATTTTACAATATACTTTTTAAATTTATTCATTTTTGCTCCTGTCACTATGAGATTTCTTTTAGCTTTTCAAGAATATTCGCAAAAAGATTCCTTTGCGGATTCTTTATCAGGTTCATCTAAAAATGATAAATCCTTTAATTCGTCTTCTTTTATTTCTGTAAGAAAATGTACATCATCTTTTCCTACAGAAACTGCTATGTATTTTTTGCCGACAGCAACAATCGAAATCAATTTATTGTTGCCTACAGCAATAGTCTCAATTATTTTAAGATTTTTGTTATAACTCCTGCTTTTTTGAAATCCGCCATCCACCTTGTTGTAACATAAGTAATGACGAGAACAAACACAAATATCACAAGAACGGATATAAGCTGCATAAAGCTTTCCAAAGAAGAAGTCATTAAAATATCATCCATATCTATTTCTAATCCTGTTTTGGTTTTGGCACATTAACTATCTCAGTAATTCTGACACCAAAGCTTTCCTCCATAACAACAACCTCACCTTTTGCAACGTATTTGCCATTAACTAGCACATCGATCGGCTCTCCTGCTATTTTATTGAGTTCAATTATTTTTCCCCGGTCCAAAATCGAGAATTTCTGAAATCTTCTTATGTACGTCCTAATTCTACTGTAACTTCAAGAGGAACATCCATAATCAAATCTATATTTTCAGGCTGGTACATACCATTTGGCATAGCACCAAATGCTGAAAACTGTGCAGGCTGTACGTTTACCTGCTGTCCCATTACCTGTGGCTGTCCCATCATAGGTTGTCCCATCATAGGCTGTTGTCCTGACTGTCCCATATTCATTGCTCCCATATTCGGCTGCTGAGCAGACGATGTATTGGTCTGTGATGCAGCTGCATTATTTCCACTTATAGGTTTTGAATCTTCTGTTATACTTTCCGAATCTAATTCCATGTTCTTTGTAACACCCTGACACATTTCCTTTGCAAACGGAATAGGATACAACTGCATGATCTCACTGTCTACCAGATCTCCAATCTCCATCTTAAATGAAATCTTAACAAATTCCCCTGTAAGGAACTCATCGATCTGTCCCTCATCTACAGTTTCTTTTTAAATCTACTATATCTGCAACAGGCGGACTTATATCAATTGTTTTGTTAAGCATAGAAGATAATGATGTCGCTGCGGAACCCATCATCTGATTCATCGCTTCACTTATGGCGCTCAGATGAAGTTCTCCAAGTTCCTCATCCGTATTCGTGCCATCTCCACCCATCATGAGGTCAGTTATGACCTTTACATCTCTTTCTTTGAGTACGAGAATATTGCTGCCGTCCAATCCAACTGTATATGCGATCTTTATGAATACACATGGTTTTTCATATGATGCGACTATATCATCCCAATTGCTGAATGATACTACAGGTGTAGAAATTTCAACGCGCCTGTTGACCAGTGAAAAAAGAGTTGTTGCAGCTGTTCCCATACTGATATTGGCAATTTCGCCAATAGCGTCTTTTTTCTTCATCTGTTAAAAGGCGGTCATTCTTATCCGAAGAATCACTGCCTGAATCATCATTCAGCAGTGCATTTATTTCTTCCTGCGATAATACTCCATCCATTTTATTGCTCCTCTCTGATTACAGAAGTAATCCTAACTGCATATTTATCGCCGGATGAACCAGGCAAAGCAGTAAATTTTTGAATATTTCCAACGTAGACATCCAATTCGTCTTCAACATTTTTGTCAAGTCTTATGATGTCCCCGGCTGAAGCGTTGCAAAATCATTTACCGAAATCTCACTTTTTCCTAAAAGTGCACGGATCGGAATCTCAGCTCTCTGTATAAGGCTTTCTATTGCGTACGCATAATTTGTTTCATCATGATTCTGAATATTTGCGTACCAATATCTCGTATTAAGTTTATCTATAACTGATTCAAGTGTAATGTATGGAAGACATATATTCATAAGTCCTTCAACATTGCCAATTTTCATATTTATTGTTACAATGCAAATCATTTCACTTGGTGAAATAATCTGAGCATATTGTGAATTTGTTTCGATTCGCTCCAAATGTGGTTGTATTTCTACAACATTCTCCCAAGGTTCGATCAAAAGATTAACACAGACAACCAGAATCCTTTCTATTATAAGCAGCTCTATTTCTGAAAAAAATCTCTTTGGCTTTTCTAATGTATCTCCCCGGCCTCCCAGCATTCTGTCAACAATCGCATATCCAAGGTTAGAAGCCATCTCAACTATTATATTTCCAGGCAATGGTGCAAAATTTACTAAACCAAGTAATACAGGATTAGAAAGGGCATTAGAAAATTCTGAATATGTAACCGCCTCAGAATTCATAACTTCTACCTGAACACTTTTTTTTCTTAAATAAACCGGAAGATTGGTTGTTAAAAGTCTTCCATAATGTTCAAATATTATTTCTAAGGTTCTTAAATGTTCCTTTGAAAATTTTTGAAGGTCTTGCGAAATCATATTCTTTTACCTGTTTTTCATTTGTGTCTTTAATCTCCTCGACATCTAATTCTCCACTGCTTAAGGCATTAAGCAGGTTATCTATCTCACTTTGAGATAAAACATCACCCATCTGTTTATCACCACCTGTATCACGATATTATATTAGGAAAATTTATTGTGTCAACGAAGATGTAAAGTTTACACCAACTATATAATCTGCCCCAAATTTATCCTGAAGTGCTTTCAGTATTTCATTATAAACGGCATCCTTATCGTTATTGAAATCTTCCATTGTATGTTTTCCGATTATTGTATTAATATCTGCTAAAATGATATTTTTCTTTTGAAGATAAATCTTCTCCATATGTCTTGTATCCATCGCTCTCTTTATTTAAAGAAAGCGAAACTCCACAAACAAGATAATGCTGTGTTCCATCTTCTGATGGCGCAAAATTAATTGTAAGCGTCTTGTCCTCTTCGTTTAATGCATAATCCACTATCTGATCCTGAGGCAGATTGGCAGTACTTGTCGATGCCCCACTGTTTAAATCAAGTGATACAGCCTCACAGATCTGATCAATAAGATTGTTTGCTTTTTTTTAGTCTGTGGAATAACTGTAAACATTAATATTGCTGTTAAAACAAAATTTGCAAAAACCAAAGCCAAAATTATAACCGACATTAAATTTTTTTTCATAATTTATCCTTTCCTCAGTCAAGATTTGAGTTGTATGAATTATATATTTTTATCTCAACTCTTCTATTTTTTGCTCTTCCTTCCGGAGTTGAATTATCTGCAACAGGTACATACGAACCTCTGCCCGAAGACTTTATATGTGACGGATCTATATCTGTTGTATCTCTTATATAATTCGCTACATTAAGCGCTCTGTACATCGACAAAACATCATTGTCTTCATACTTTCTTGTGTTTGCCATCGGAACATTATCTGTATGTCCCTCAACTTCTATAATATTATCTTTATAATTTGAAAGAACAGAACAAACTTTGTTTACTATCGGATAAGCTTCGTCTATAACCTCTGCCTTTCCCGATTCAAAAAGAAGCGCTCCGCTAAGACTCAGTGTGACATATTCACCATTAAAGTCAACATCGATCAGATCCTGGACTTTTGAATTGCTAAGCTGTTTTTCTATCTCTTCAGCCATCTTTTCTGATTCATCTAACTGCATCTGTTCATACTGTTCAACTGCATTCTTATCTTCGCCGTCAGTAGTACTCTCGGTCTGTGATTTAGAATTTGCAAGATCATTATAGTAGCTGTCTAAAAATTCAAGCTGGTTAACTCCTGCCGAAACCATTTCACCATCGCCTATTGATGTTCCGCCAGCCGGAAGGATACTCATACTGGTTGAAAATGAGGCAATAACCTGTTGAAACTTTTCAGCATCAACTGTAGACATTGAAAACAGCAACACGAAGAAACAAAGCAGCAGATTCATCAGATCCGAGAATGTCGATTGCCACGCCGGTGCACCCTTTGGCGGATCTTCAGGTTTCCTCTTTGCCACTATTCTTCACCTCCAGCATCGCTTGATAAACTAACTCTTAAATCAGGTGCAAGGAATGATTTGAGTTTTTCTTCTATTACTCTAGGATTTTCACCCGCCTGTATAGACAGCAGTCCTTCTATAGTAAGTGTTTTCATCAAAACTTCCTGTTCGTTATTAGTCTTTAATTTATTAGCAAATGGAGCGCACAGCCAGTTTGCGATGAGTGATCCATACAGTGTCGTAAGAAGTGCAACCGCCATATTAGGTCCGATCGATGAAGAATCCTCGAGGTTCTTAAGCATATTTACAAGACCAACAAGTGTTCCGATCATTCCCCATGCAGGTCCCTGTTCACCCCATGTCTCCCAGAAAGAAATTGTCTTTTTGTGCCTGTCCTCCATACTTATAAGATCTGTTTCCAAAATTCCTCTTACAAGTTCTGGATCTGTTCCATCAACGACAAGCATGATTCCTTTTTTCAAAAATTCGTCTTCAATTCCATTTGCTGCTTCTTCGAGAGCAAGCAGACCTTCTTTTCGACCAACATTTGACAGTTCAATTATTTTTTTGATCGTTTCACCCGGGTCAGTAGCTTTTTTCCTTGAATGGCAATGCAAACGATTTGAATCCCGCAATAAAACCACTAAGTTTGTTTGAACTCAGCAGTGAACTGAGCGAACCTCCGATAGTGATAATTATAGATGGAATATCTATAAAGTTTCCAAGTAATGAAAAACCTCCATCACCGGTAACGATACCAAATATAACCATCGCAAGTCCTATTATTACTCCTAAAAGAGATGCTATATCCACTTATGTACACCTTCCCTTATATTTTTATAGTTAGTAACAAAGTATTACAGATTTAATTTTACTAGACTTTGTCCAGATTGTCTACTTTCTTTTCTATTATATAACAAATTTTTCATATTTTGAAACAAACTATTGGGGAATGTCATTATACATTCCCCAATATATATTTATTTTATTTTTACCAGTTTAAATTATCTCTTAAGATTGATAAGTTCCTCAAGAAGTGTGTCTGATGTAGTAATTACACGTGAGTTTGCCTGAAAACCTCTCTGCGTCACTATCATATCAGTAAACTGTGCCGAAAGATCAACGTTTGACATTTCAAGCTGTCCTGAATTTATAGCACTTCCATCGGCTGAAATTTCAACTCCGATACCATCAAACTCACCTGAGTTAAGTGTTGTCTGGTAACAGTTGTCGCCTATTTTTTCAAGTCCTGATGCATTGGCAAACTGTGCAACTGAAATCTGACAAAGTAAAACTTTATTACCATTATCGTATGAACCATATATTTTTCCATCACTGTCGACAGATATTCCTGTAAGCGCTCAAGAGCCTTTCCTTTTCCGTCTCCCTTGGCATTACCGCTATCTCCACCGATCGTAGATGTTTTGTTATTGTTATAGTTCATAGAATCACCGAAATCTACTTCAATATTTCTGAACTTACTTGGGTTATTTGCCTGACCCGGTCCAGTGTATTTAATGCCTCAAGGTTAAGATTTACAGTTCTTCCAGGATTAGCAGCTCCTGTATTGTCTATTGATTTGAATGTACCATCACTCTGATCATAGATAAGTGTTGCATTTGCGAAAATATCATTAACTGCTATCGGCTGTCCGTTATATGAATAATTGATAGAGCCATCAGCATTTGTCGTTGTGATAAGGTTTCCATCATTGTCCAGATCAAATATAGACTTTCCGTTTAATCCGCTCGAATCAATTATATCTGTAAGTGATACTGTATATGTACCATCTGTATTTGTTTTTTGATATTGAATTTTGCTGTATATTGGTATCCAAGGTCATCGAAAAATCCCATCGTGATGATTCTTCCTGTATCAGCTGCCTGCGGATCATTTTTATCCAATACGCCTGTAACTCTTCCTTTTGTTGTAGCTTCCGGTGCAGATGTCATGTTTTTCGTAGCCATAACCTGAAGCGGGGATACTGTATCTTTCAACACAACACCCTTATCATCTACCTGCCATCCCTGAAGAGTATAGCCTGTAGAGCTCATACATAAGTATCCGTTTCCATCTACATAGAAATCTCCGGCTCTTGTAAAATATCTGTTTGTGCCATCACTAACCACAAAAAAAAACTTGTGGATTTTTTTATCCGAAAGCCTAAGGTCAAACGGAAGACCTGTAGTTTCTGCAGCTCCACCATTTGTGATACTTACAGATGTAGCTCCTGTTGTAACACCAAGACCTATCTGTTTTGCATTGACTCCACCAATTCCTGTCGCACCATTTCCAGATGAAGCAGATGATGTTGTCTGATACATGATTTCACTAAAACGCACAGAAGAAGATTTAAATGCTTCTGTATTAACGTTTGCGATGTTATTACCAATAACATCCATTCTTGTCTGATGTGTCTTAAGACCAGACACAGCAGAGTAAAGTGATCTCAACATAATTTTTTATCCTCCTAAGTAACTGAGGCGGTATTATTTCTTCTGTCATTCAGAAATAAAAATAGCTTCCATAAGGTCCAGCTACATTATTACCGCACCATCAATATTTGTAAACACATTACTGTTTGTTTCACCCTGTTCCATAGCTGTTATAACAGTCCTATTTGGAACATTAACGATAAATGCCAGATCATCCACAAGTACAAGCGACTCATTCACGCCCTTATTGTCAGCTTCTTTAACGGCATTTTCCAATCTTTCATTCTGTTCGGCAGATAACGTGATATTTCTATCATTAAGTCTCATCGATGCATGCTTTGAGAACTTGATCCCACTCTGGTCTGTTGTCTGCTTTTCTTTTAAAAATCTCTTCAAAAGATTTCTGCGATGACTGTAATCTATCTCTCGAACTGCCATTTAAATACTGCTGTGTAAACTGTTCTATCGAGGAAAACTGATTTGATATTTTATTCATATTTTTTCTCCTTTATACAGTCGTATTTGTATTTGTTCCCGCAGTGTCTGAGTCTGTGCCATCTGAATCTGTTGTATCTGTTCCGTTTCCATCAGTTTTATCCGATGGATCATCACTTTTTTCCAGAGATTTTATCTTATCTTCGTATATAATAAGCTTTGAGTAATCATCTTTGCTTATAAACTGCTTTTCATAATCAGTAAGACTATCATACAGTTTTCTTGCCTTTTCAATAATTTCCTTTGTATCAAGAGTAACATCATCCACTTTTGGAAAACTTGAAATAAGAACTTTAAATGTTCCCGACTTAACTATAGCATCATAATATTTATCGGTTGAAACTGAATATAGATCTGAGTATGAATATGTTTTATCATTTATAGATAATTTTATCTCGCCATCTTCGTATGTTACGAAGTCTACTTCTCCGCTTGTATATCCCGAATCAGAAGATTTATCTACAACAACTACTTCTTTTCCCACAAGTGCTAAAGCTGCCGATTTCTGGTCTTCTGTATAACTTGAAGACAATGAATCTTTCATGGAAAGAGTAGCCTCAAGCTGTGAGAACGTAGCCAGCTGCGCAACGTAATCTGTGTTGCTTGTAGGTTCAAGTGGATCCTGATACTGCATTTCAGCACACAGAAGCTGTAAGAAATCATCATAATCAAGATTTGCTCCCTTGGCTGTAATCTCTTTTCTAGATGATTTAGGTGTTGTATACTTAGGATCAAGCTGTCCGTTTACAACATTAGCTGTTACTGCCATATTTTCTCCTTTCTTATGCCATAAAGTCAACAGAATTTCCGTTATCATGCATTATCTGCGCAACAAGGTTTTCTTCTTCTGTCATTATACCCGACATCTCGTCAAGCGACGACATATTTATATTTTTTGCGGGTACTTTTAAAAGCTTCCGCTTTGTTCCTGTTGTTTTGTTCTTTTGAGCTGTTCTGTTCAAGATTCTGTTCAAATTCATGTGAAGCAACAGTTACTTCTACTGCATCAACTTTAACACCTGCCTGACTTAGAGTTTCCCGTAAGTTTCCAAGCTGAGATTCAAGTGCTTCCCTGACAACTTCATTCATCACCATCATATGTGCTGTGATCTGACTGTTTTTCTGTGATACATTCACATAGATCTTTCCAAGATTTTCAGGATTAAGCTGCATTTCCATCGATGTTTCATCCGATGTCATCGAAACTTTTAAGCTGCTCTGTGACCTGCTGTATGATATCAAGTATATCAACTTTTCCAGACGCTTGTGATACGGCACTAAACGGTGTTTCTGGAATCTGCACATTACGGATTCCATTATCGACAGTAAATGTTGCTTTACCAGCGTTATTATCTGATACTTTTTCAGATAGGATATCAGCTTTTCGTTGGTCTGCCGCAAAATCCGGCTCTTCTGCTTTTTTCTTCTGTGTTTCCATCAGCAGAATCTGAATTACCATCTGCATACTGCCCTGCTTCTGATCCATCAGTTGTTTTATCTGTTACAACAGTCACAATATCGTCATCCGTTGCAGGCATTTCATCAGTCTGGTTATCTGTATCCTGTATTTTTTCAGATACAGATTTTTCTGTCTGAACCTGTTCCGAAACTACAGACGTTTTAGATGCAGCTTCTTCACTTTGCGACACATTTTCTGCTATTTCTGATATATCAATACCAAAATTTTCATCTGATGATCCATTATCCGGTTCTGTCACAGGTTCCATAACAGATATGATTTCATCCATCTGTTCTGAATCTATATCACATACCTGTGCTATCTCCTGTTTTACAGAAGACATACTTAACATAAGCTGCTGGAAATCAGGATCAACGATCATATCTGTAAGATCAAGACTGCCTTTTATCTCTGATACGAAATCGGCAAGATTTTGTGGATCCAGTAAATCCATGAATGTAAAACCAAGCTGTTCCATAACTGATTCTATTTCTTCATCACTGATATCAAGCTGTTCTTTTATAATATCTTTAATGTTATCTGCTTTCGCATCAACCTGTGATACAACGTCTGAAATCTTATCATTTATGTCAGATTTTCTTGCAGCTGGCACACTATTATCCTTAAATCTGATATCAGAATAAGTATTGTCTGCTTTTGTGTCCGAGAACTGTTCTTTTGCGCTGCCGTTATTTATCATCCCCGAGTTTGCCTTTCCGAGAATATCTCCAAACAGCTGCTGGATTCCTGATGTTTTGCCAGCTTTGCTTTTGGCTTTTGATGCAGTATTTTGAATCTGTCCATTCTGAACATTGCCTATACTGTTTGTTCCCTGCAATCCATTTCCTCCTTTCCTTAAGATTTACGAAGGATTCATAATCTTTGTGATCTTCGCAGCATTATCAGAATTCATGGCTCCAAGGATATTTGCCTGGAATCAGAATCCATAGCCCCAAGAATTTTTGCCACAAGATCAAAATTGTCAGTCATGCTGTCAAATATAGCTGCGGCCTCCTTAGGTTTCATAGATGCATATGTATTTGCATAATCAGTGACCTTCTGGTCATCCTGGAGCTGTTGAACTACCTGTTTATATAAGACTTCCGCATTTTCCGAGTCTATGCTTTCATAATAAGCCTTATATTCTTTTTATATCGGGAGCTTTATCCGAAAATACAACCTCCTCATAGTACTTTTTGCTTTTCTTCCTCAAATGCCGCCTGATCTTCCTTATAAGTACTAAGATCTGCAACCTGTGAATTCAGATCATCGATCGTCTGTGAATCTTCTGCCACCTGGCTGTTTGCTGCATCAAGCTGTTTTTCAAGTTCTTTTATCTGTTCTACAGCATCTCCTACATTGCTGTACTGTCCTGATTCAGACTCAGTAGATACAATTTCATCTGAAGCCGGGGAGTATTTTATTTATCACCGGTACATCTATAAGTATAGGCTGAAGTACTGAGGAGCCAAATCCTCCAACATCAGCTTTTTATAAGTAAGGCAATTATTCCCAGCCAGATCACTATGATAAGAAGTGTTACCAACACAAGAACAACTTTATTTCCGCCTTCAGTTTCTTCATTTTCTTCTGCATTTTTGTTCTTTTCTTTTTTCAAGTTTTTTTCGAGTTTCTTTTTCTTTACGGCTCTTTTATTATTCTCAGCTTTATCTGCTTTTTCCGTTTTCTTAGCCTCGTCCAATTCTTTATCGTCAGCCATGATATCTCCTTACCATCATCAGTTATTATATGTAAAACTTACAAGTTCGTCTATTTCCTTTGCTTCTGTAGCTTTTAATTCCTTTTGGAAATCCTCAAATGCTTTTTCCTTCAGTTTTTCGTGTGTCTTGCGTTCTATCATAACATCACTCAAAAAGTTTTCTTTTTATTTCAAGCTCATCCTGAGCTTTTTTTACCTCAAACATCTGGCTTCTTATAATAGTCTTCATTGTATTAGCGTCTTTTCTTGCATTCGAAATTTTAACTACATTTATTTTATCAGATAATAGTTTTTTCAAATTTTCTTCATAGTCAACACGTCTCAATACAAGCTGCGAGAGTTTTTCCTGTTCAGACAAATATTTCTGATTTGCCATTGCATATTCGTTTTTAGCCTGCGTTTCAAGTTTTGTCTTGACATCAAGAATATTTTGCATTCTATATTTAAATTTTGCCAAAATAACTACCTCGATCAGTCATTAAACACCTGTCTTAATAATTCTATTTCTTCATCAAATTGATATTTTTCATCTGTGCCCCGGCATAAAAAATTATTTACCGCTGAAATCTTCTGGATCGCATAGTCTATTTCCGGATTGGAGCCATTTTTGTATGCTCCTATATTTATAAGATCCTCTGCTTCGTTGTATGTAGCTAAAACAGTCTTTAGTTTTCCGGCAAGTTCTTTATGCTCCTTAGTAGCAATCGCACTCATAACACGCGATATACTTTGCAGGATATCAATTGCAGGATAATGATTTTTCTGTCCTAACTTTCTTGATAACACGATGTGTCCATCAAGAATACTTCGTGCAGTATCAGTGATAGGCTCATTAAAATCATCTCCATCTACAAGTACAGTATATAAACCAGTTATAGATCCTTTTTCAGATGTACCGGCTCTTTCGAGCAGTTTAGGCATCTCTGAATATACACTTGGCGGATAGCCCCTGGTTACTGGCGGCTCACCAGATGCAAGCCCAATCTCTCTTTGTGCCATAGAAAAACGTGTTAATGAATCCATCATAAGAAGAACATCTTTGCCCTGATCCCTGAAATACTCTGCTATAGCTGTCGCTGTCTTGGCAGCCTTGTTTCTTATAAGTGCAGGTTTATCTGATGTTGCAACAACAACGATCGATCTTTCCATTCCTTCTTTTCCAAGATCTCTTTCGATAAACTCCCTTACCTCTCGTCCTCGCTCTCCGATGAGGGCAATAACGTTTATATCTGCCTTAGTATTTCTTGCAAACATTCCAAGTAATGTACTTTTTTCCAACTCCGGAACCTGCAAAGATTCCTATTCGTTGTCCTTTTCCTACTGTGATCAGACCATCCACAGCTTTTACGCCAAGCGGCAGCACTTCACTTATGATCATCCTGTTCATAGGATCCGGTGGTGGTGCCTCAACCGGATATTTATACCCTGTTTCTATCTCAACATCACTGTCTGTTATACGTCCTATACCATCTACCGTGTGCCCCTAAAAGTTCGTTTCCTACCGAAATCGAAAGCGGATGTCCTGTATTTTCTACTATACATCCAACTCCAACGCCTCAACATCCTCAAATGGCATAAGTATAAGGTGTGAATCATGAAACCCGACAACCTCAGCAATTACATACTGTGTCTGTGTCTCTTCCAGATATATCTTACACAAATCGTTAAGTCTGGCCTCCGGTCCGACTGATTCAATCGTAAGTCCGACCACCTTAACTACTTTTCCAAAACATTTATAATATTGTCCATCAAGCAATTTTAAATACTTCTCTGCTTCTTTTAACAATGGTGTTTCCCCTTATCCATTACATAGAGATTTTATATCTTTGACAAGATTGTTAAGTTCCATATCGATTCCACAATCAAATACCCCGAAGCTTGTTTCTATCCTGCAATCTGACGAATCAAGCTTAGCATCATTTACTACTTCCCACATCTATATCATTTCCAATCCTCTCACGGATCTCACCAAGATGCGCTATAAGGAATTTGTAATTCGCCTGCGAAACATGTATCCTGAATTCTTTACCGACTTCAATCTTTGATATCGTATTTTTAACGAGATGTAAAAGCATATCCTTTTTTATCATCAAATTGAATATGAAAAACCTTATTAAAAAACTTTTTATAACAGCATCAATTATGTCTGATTCCAGTTCATCTGAATACTGCTTGAACTCTCTTTCAAGCTCGCTGCGCTTAGATGCGATATCCATCTCGATCTGTTTTTCCCTTTTTTCGAGCTGTTCTCTTTTATCCTCAAGTCCGGTATTATAACCTTCCTCACGTTTTTCTTTGAATATCAGCTCTGCCTTTTCTTTAGCTTTTGATATTATGTCATCAGCTTCTGTTCTGGCATTATTTAATATATCGTCTGCCTGTTTTTTTGTGCATTTTCCAATATATCATCTGCCTTCTCCGGTACGTTTGTTTCTGACACAACATCTGCCAGAATGCCATCCACAAAAGCATTATCCTCTGCCTGCTGTCCCTCTGGCATTGTAATATCATCGGTCTGGATTTCTGATGGATAAAGCTGACTGTTTTCATATACCCGCTCTTCTATTTTCTTATTATAATTAATAATTCTTGTCTTTGAATTTGGCTGTACTACATAGTACTGTTTTTACAAGATTAGACAACTATCTCATCACCTCCGCCTCGTGAAATGACAATTTCAGCTGAATCTTCAAGACGCCTTATAATACCAACGATCTTCTGCTGTGCTTCTTCAACATCTTTCATACGAACAGGTCCCATAAAGTCCATATCCTCTCTTATCATTGCAGCAAGACGTTTTGAAAGGTTTCTGAAAATAACATTCTGAACCTCTTCTGTTGCACTCTTAAGGGCAAGCTCAAGATCAGCATTCTCAACTTCACGAAGTACTCTCTGTATAGATCTGTCATCAAGAAGAAGGATATCCTCAAATACAAACATCTTCTTCCTGATCTCATCAGCAAGCTCTGGCTCTTCAATTTCAAGTGATTCCATAATATGTTTTTCAGTCGATCTATCGACACTATTTAAAATATTTACTATAGCATCAATACCTCCGACTATTGTGTAATCCTGATTAACAAGCGAAGCAAGTTTCCGTTCCAACACTCTTTCAACCTCTTTTATGACATCCGGTGATGTTCTATCCATCTGCGCTATACGTCTTGCAACGTCAGCCTGCTTTTCAGGTGGAAGAGCACCAAGTACCATCGCTGCCTGTGCCGATGAAAGATATGACAAGATCATCGCTATAGTCTGAGGATGCTCATCCTGAATAAAGTTAAGCAGCTGGCTTGGGTCTGTCTTTCTGATAAATTCAAATGGTCTGACCTGTAAAGAAGCAGTAAGTTTTGCAATAACTCCCTGTGCTTTTTCTTCGCCAAGTGCTTTTTCAAGCAGCTCTTTTGCATATCCGATACCGCCTTCAGCAATATATTGCTGTGCGAGGCAGACCTGATAAAATTCTTCAAGCACCTCCTCCTTATCCTGTGGAGACACACTCCTTGTATTGGCAATTTCAAGTGTAAGCTCTTCTATTTCTTCTTCTTTAAGATGTTGGAATATTACCGATGCCTTTTCAGGCCCCAACGTAATTAAAAAGTATAGCTGCTTTTTTGTATTCCAGTATATTTTTCGCTCATTTTACTCCCAATCCTCATTCAGCCAGTTTCGCAATAAAAGTGCAGCCGCATCAGGGATTCTCCTCAACAAATTTTTCGATAAGAACACGTGTTTCCGTCTTTTCTGAATAGCCTATCCTCAAGTGTATCCGAAGCCTCTGCCGTCTTATCAAGAAGTGACTCAACAGAAAGTTCCTCTTCTGCCTCTTCAACAGCCTTAGGTGTGTGGACACTCTTAAATACTACAAATCCGAGAAGAGCAAATATAAGTACAGCAAGAACTATCTGTAATATATCACTTAACGATCTTCCAGAAGTATCCTTATCAACAAATTCTGGCTGTTCATATATAAGAAATGTAATCTGTGATATTCCTGTTGCATTCTGTACTGATGTGACAAGATCCTGATCAACATCATCCACCTTCACAGGATCAGCATTCTGTGCTTTAAATTCTTCCCATGTAAGATCTTTGAGTTCTCCATTTTTTCCATAGTTTCCTGATCATATACACGATATCTTGTCGCGACAACAGAAACTGATGATGTGTCATAATTTATGTTGCCGCCATCATTCTTTGTCGTTGTGATCTTTTCGTCATTCAGGTAATCTGTGTCCGTATCAGAAATGTTGGATTCTGATTGCTGATTGTCCTGTGTGACATATGTAGTGTTGTCGCCGTTTGTGTCAGTTCCAGGAGTTGCCGCATCACCATTTGTCGCACTTGATTCATACACCTTCTGTGAGTCCATAAGGCTCTTATCCTGGTCAGCCGGAAGCGAGTAATTTTTTCTGCCACTTCTGTTTTATCAAAATTAACATCAAGATTCATTCCGACCTCAATATTAGAGAATATATTTGAGCTTTCAAGTGATGTAGTAATTTCTTTTTTTTACCTGTTCTTCAAGTTTCTGGCGGTATGACAGCTGGGAGCTTGCCACTCCGGCTGAAGACTCTGAATCTGTTCCTGAATAAAGCACGTTTGCCTTTGTATCTATAATGGTAATTCCCTTAGTGCTGTCATTTCCGAGAGCAGTAGCGATAGTTCTTGCAATAGCATATGCCTGATCTTCAGAAATAGAGTCCTTAAGATCAAGTGTTATAGCTGCTGTTCCCTCTTCTTCAGATTTTATGATCGTTCCATCATCATCGGGCATCGTTATGTCAACCGTTGCACTTTTTACATAATTAAGCTGCTCAAGATGTTCTTTAAATTTAGATTCAAGGTATAATCTGTATTTTTTGTTTATCTGCTTCTGTTGTAGAAAAGCTTCCATCAGTAACATTATTAATATCATAGCTTTCGGCCGGGATATTGTTTTCGCCAAGAAGCATTATGGCATTTACTTCATCATCTTTATCAACATAAAAAACAAGGTCATCTCCAACCTGATATGTGATATTATTGTCACTCAACAGACTTTTTATCTCTGACGCCTGTTTTGCATCATCACTTGCAACAAGTTCAACCATCTTTGGTTTTGACATAACCACACTAAGGATCACAAGTGCAATTATGACCACTCCCACTGAGCTTATCATTAGCATTCTCTGTTTATTGTTGAACTTTTTCCACCATTGTACTATTTTTGTCTAATATCGCCCGTAAACGTTCCTGCATCTTTCAATACTCCAATAGACATCTGCATAAGTTCTTTATATGCGTCTATTATTTTATCTCTCACTGCAACTGTGTATTGTAATGCTGTAAGAGCTTTTGTCTTTGCCACAAGCAGATCATGTGTATTTTCTGCCTCGCCAAGAGTAAACTGAATTTCTTTTTCTTCAGCTGTATTCTGTAAATCATTTGTTTCATCTATGGAATTCATCATTGATGATAAAACGTCCGAAAAATTTTCTGTTGTATTTGTTTTTCCAAGCGTCATATCATTGATCTGTGAGGTAATACTGTTTGTATCAATATTATTAACCGCAGAAATATTCATTTTGTATCACTCCTAATAATTATTTTCCTATCTGTAGACCCTTTTCCGCCATAGCCTTGCTTGCATCAAACGCAGTTGCATTTGCCTCATACGCTCTGGTCGAATCTATAAGGTTTGTCATTTCTGTAACAGTGTTTACATTAGGATATGAAACATAGCCGTCAGCATCCGCATCCGGATTAGATGGATCATACTCTTTGGTAAATTCTGTTGTGTAATCTTCTGTAACCTTGCTCACCTTTTACTCCATTTCCTGTTGCTGCATTTTTAGAAGTAGAATAAATCTGGCTGAACGGAGTCACATTTTTTCTGAAAATGTAACTATCTTTCTTCTGTATGGTTCACTGCTGCCTGTAGATGTTGTGTTTACATTTGCAATATTTTCAGCAATTATATCTGTTCTGAATCTCTCAGCAGTCATTCCCGACGCACTGATATTAAAAGCCTGAAATAGTCCCATTTCTTCCTCCTGTTATTTAGCTGATAACAGCTTTCATTCTCTCAAATTCTGAGTTGATGCAGTCTGTCAATCCTTCGTATCTTATCTGTTCTGACGCAAGTTCAACGTTTTCTGTATCGATGTCTACATTATTGCCATCCATGCGGTATGAATAATTTGCCGAATCCACATATATCTGTGGATCAAGTCTGACAGATCTACATCTGACACTTTAGAATCAAGCGACCATGCTTGCATCTGCCAAGTTCTTCTGTCAAGACTCCCTGGAAGTTCAGATCCTTTCGTTTATATCCTGGAGTATTAACATTTGCAATGTTATTCGAGATAACAGTTTCCCGTTTCCAGCTTGCATCTGCTGCTTTTGTAAGCAAATTAATATAATCAAATGAAGTACAATTGATCATTTCTCTTCTCCTTCATATCATTCATAATAAGTCTATCATATTTATTATAAGTTATATTGCTAAAAACTCAAGTGATTTTTGGCATTTTTTACATTATATTGTATTATTTTGTCAAATATTATACAAGATGTCTGCTTTTTGTCCAGGAAAAATTACCTATCTTCCAAATTTTGTAAAAAATATTCACAAAAATAAAAAAGACAGCCCATGATATTTTCATAGACCATCCTTCCTATCATTTTATTTTTTGTTTTTATCTTTTCAAGCTCATCAAACACAACGTCATTCACAACTTTTATGTATGTTCCTTTCATGCCTGATGAACGCGATTCAATGACCCCTGCACTTTCAAATTTTCTCAATGCGTTTACTATAACAGACCTTGTTATTCCGACACGGTCAGCAATCCTGCTTGCCACAAGAATCCCTTCGTTTCCGTCAAGTTCATCAAAAATATGCAGGATCGCTTCGAGCTCCGAAAACGAAAGTGTTCCTATTGCTGATTTAACTATTGCAATTTTTCTTTCCTCCTCGGCACTTTCCTCATTGACGGATCTCATCATCTCAAGACCCACAACCGTTGTCCCATATTCTGTAAGTATGATGTCATCTATATCATATTCCTTATCACTTCTATATTCAAATAGTGTTGCCGAGCCTTTCTCCGGCTATATCGATCGGTGTGATTATCGCACGATAAGGTTTAGTGTCTTCTCCAAACCCCAGTGTTTCCAGATTTACATTTTCTTTTGTCGACAGTATCCCAAGAAGTCTTTCATTAAGATCTGCATCTATATATCCGCCAACCTCATCTATAATAAGCTCATGCAGTTCATCGACACTTTTACACACACTTGAACCAAGTACCTTTCCTTTTTTACTGATAACAAGGATATCTGAATCCAGCACGTCTGTAAGCACCGGCATATATCATTGAACACAACCTTTGACGAACTGTTATTGTGTAATAATTTATTTATTTTTCTTGTTTTATCGAGCAGCTGCACTCCCATATAATGTTATCCTCTCATTCATTTTAAATTATCATCATAACTGCTGTGCATTGAACAGTTACTTATTTTCTTCATCCTTTTTATCGGTTTTTCAGTAACATAACCGCACTGCTCATCTGCGCAGGCAATCTTATTTCCTTTAACAACCATATATCCACCGCATCTTGGACATTTCTGTTCAACCGGACGTCCCCAGCTCATAAAATCACATTCAGGATTATCTATACATCCATAATACTTACGGCCTTTTCTTGTCTTTTTTTAATGACAACGTCCTTGCCGCATTTCGGATACCACACCTATTTTTTCAAATAAGGCATTGTATAGCGGCACTCCGAGAATCCCGGGCAGGCAAGAAATTTTCCATGCGGTCCATATTTCACGACCATATTTCTTCCACACTCAGGACATATTTCTTCTGACACTTCGTCTTCTATAGTCACTTTTTCAAGTTCTTTTTCAGCCTTATCTACGGCATTTTTTAAATCCGGATAAAAGTTTTCAATGACAGTTTTCCAGTTTACCTCTCCGTCTGCCACTCCGTCAAGAAGACTTTCCATATTAGCAGTAAAATTTTCATCCACGACTGTCGGAAACGATTCTTTCATGATAGCATTGACAACCTCTCCGATTTCTGTCACATACAGATTTCTGTTCTCTTTTGTAATATATCTTCTTGCAAGAATCGTAGATATAGTTGGTGAATAGGTACTAGGACGTCCTATTCCCAGTTCCTCAAGCGTCTTTACGAGTGAAGCTTCAGTATAATGTGCCGGTGCCTGTGTAAAATGCTGCTTAGGTTCAAATTCTTCGACTGAAAGCTTTGAATCCTCATCGAGTGACTTTAAGACAACCTGTTTTTCCTTTTTTGCGTCATCAGCCTGAACGTATGCAAGCTCAAAACCATCAAATAACAATTTGGACGCAGAAAAGCTGAATATATAATCTCCAATGGAAATTTTTACAGACGTTGTCTCATACACTGATTTTGCCATTCTGCTTGCAGCAAATCTCTTCCATATCAACTGGTATAATCTGAACTGATCTCTTGAAAGAGATTCTTTTATGTCAGATGGTACCCTGTTTATGTCAGATGGTCTGATTGCCTCATGTGCGTCCTGTATTTTTTCGAGCTTTTTCTTTACGGCAGCATCATCTGAAAGGTATTTTTCGCCATAATTTTCTTTTATGAATTCCCTTGCACTTGAATCTGCTTCCTCTGAAATCCTTACAGAATCAGTTCTTAAGTATGTTATAAGACCGACTGTTCCCATTCCCTTTACATCAACGCCCTCGTACAACTGCTGCGCTATACGCATGGTTTTTGATATTGGGAAATTTAAAGCTTTTGAAGCTTCCTGCTGCAGTGTACTGGTCGTAAAGGAAGCGGTGCCTTATTTGTGCGCTCCCCTTTTTTTATGCTTACGACCTTACATTCCTTCCCTTTAGTTCAGACAATATCTTGTCCATTTCTTCTTTTGAAGAAACTGCTATCTTATCATTTCCCTTCGAATACAGCTTTGCAGCTATAGGTTTTTCTCACCCTCTACGTTGACGAGTGCATCAAGACTCCAGTATTCCTGCGGGATAAAGGCATTTATTTCTTCCTCACGGTCACAGATTATCCTAAGCGCAACAGACTGTACACGGCCAGCACTCAGTCCTCTTTTTGACCTTTGCCCATAAAAGCGGACTTATCTTGTATCCCACCATACGGTCAAGAACTCTCCTTGCCTGCTGGGCATCAACAAGATCCATATCTATTTTTTTCTTGGATGTTTAAGAGATTCTTTAACAGCATTTTTTGTTATCTCGTTAAAGCTTATCCTGCTGACGTTTTTTCCTTCAAGTTTGAGGGCTGCATATAAATGCCACGAAATAGCCTCTCCTTCACGGTCAGGGTCAGTTGCAAGGTATATCTTGTCAGCTTTTTTTTGCTTCTTTTCTAAGCTTTGCAAGAATTTCCCCCTTTCCCCTGATAGTAATATATTTAGGTTCAAAGTCACCCTCTACATCTATTCCAAGCTGGCTTTTCGGCAGATCCCTGACGTGTCCGTTTGATGCCATTACCTCATAATTTTTACCCAAAAACTTTTTGATCGTCTTAACCTTTGCAGGCGACTCCACAATAACTAGATATTTTGCCATAGATAAAACTCCTTTTACATCATATAGGCTACAATGTTTTAATATAATAATTTGTAATGCATTCCTTAATAAAACCGATATGTTTCAGATACTCAATTATTTCAATAAGCTCTGATAATCCATATGGTACTTTTTCCAAAAGTTCACCCAAACCAATTGGGAAAAATCGAGTAAACTATACACCAACAAACTCTTTTTATCAAGTACATTTTTTTCTGAAATCCATTTGAACACACTCTTTAAACACTGTAAGAGTAATATCTGCAATGAAATCATCTATATCATAAATTATTCCTGCCCCCTGCTTTATAAGGCGGTTACAGCCTCGGCTTAGAGGGTCTGTGATACGTCCGGGAACAACGTAAACATCTTTTTCCCTGTTCCATAGCATAATCTGCTGTTATAAGTGATCCGCTTTTTATCCTTTGCCTCAACAACCACGACCTTATCGCACAGTCCCGAAATTATTCTGTTACGCAGCGGAAAATTACGTGCAACCGCCATTGTTCCAGGCGGATTTTCCGAAATCAGGCCTCCTGAATGCGGAATTTTTTCATAGAGAAATTTATTTTCCTTTGGATAACAAATATCCACACCACTTCCCAATACTGCATATGTCAATCCATTTTCTTCCAAAGCTCCAACACGCCTGTCCCTGTCTATTCCCCGTGCCATGCCGCTTATGACCGATATACCATTCCGTGCCAGCTTCTGCGCAATTTTTTTGCAACTTCGCACCCATATGCACTTCTCATCCTGGCTCCGACTATTGCAACTGCCTTTTGGGACTCATCCGGCAGTTTTCCAATGTAATACAGTGCATATGGACTGTCCGGTATTTCAACCAGCTTTTGCGGATAGTCCTCCATTCCGATGCTCGTAAAATTAATTCCTGTAAGAACAAAATCCTCCCACTTTTTTTTTTCTATATCCCATGTCTGTCTGGATCTATCTATTTTTTCTATATCTTTTCCTGTTAGTATCTGTAATTTTTCAAGTTCATCATTTTTTTCATATAAAACAATGTCTTGGCATCTATTCCTGATCTTTTAAGTTTATTTTTTTTAGTATTATCTATGTAAATATTTGACAGCCAATATTCAAATTTCATTTATTACAACTCCCCCAGAACTTTTCATTTATACTTCTGTAA
>VOFC01001385.1_pt1 | contig 24454 bp, 37 predicted proteins | sample 5384161 | NCBI WGS metagenome assembly VOFC01 (sample SAMN12384722, study PRJNA508395) | human gut metagenome | isolation source: healthy gut B | host: Homo sapiens | reverse complement strand
TCAAAAAGGCTTCCGGTTCTCCTTAGCAGTGAAGCATGATTAAAAAGTCAAGTGCTCTACCGACTGAGCTAATACCCCATAAAAGACTGGGCTAGCTGGATTCGAACCAGCGAATGCAGCAGTCAAAGTGCTGTGCCTTACCGCTTGGCGATAGCCCAATGGCGAAGGGTGGATACAGGGATTCGAACCCTGGGCCTCCAGAGCCACAATCTGGCGCGCTAACCAACTGCGCTATACCCACCACAGCGTGCCTGAAGGGATTCGAACCCCCGACCCACGGCTTAGAAGGCCGTTGCTCTATCCAGCTGAGCTACAGACACATCTCTCCTCATCAGAGAAGCGGGTGATGGGAATCGAACCCACGTATCTAGCTTGGAAGGCTAGTGTTCTACCATTGAACTACACCCGCATTTACGCTGAAACGGTAATGTTGTTACAGCAGTCGGGGTGACAAGATTCGAACTTGCGGCCTCCTGGTCCCAAACCAGGCGCTCTAGCCAAACTGAGCCACACCCCGATGTTTACAACATCATTTCTATGAAGTTGTCATTCCTCGATCTCTCAAGAATTTGTTTTCTCTCGCTCAAGGCAAGAGTTATTATATTATATGGCCTTCCATTTGTCAACACCTTTTTTACATTTTTTATATTTTTTTCAAAAAATAGAACAACTCCCGGAAAACCGCATAAAATAAGGGCTGGCGGCATTTCTGCCGCCTCCATTTTCCCCTTTTTGGACCTCGTTTTTCCTATTTTTCCTAAAATTTCTTCAAAAAACTTTTCCGAATTTTTTATTCCGCTCCATCTTCCGTCTGGGCAAATCCGCCGGTAAGCATGGTCTCAAAGAATGAGGCAAGCAGATCTGTCTCCTGCCGTTCCAGGGTCAGGGTACCGCCCTCAACGCCAATGGTCATTTCCGTCTCTGTTTCATCCTCGAAGGTAAATGCAAATTTCATGTCGTTTGCTTCATCATAAACCAGATAGGTGCCTTCCGACTCCTCGTCCTCTCCCAGAACACCCATACATGCCCAGACCAGCTCTGATTTCTCTGTATAATTGCCACCAGTCCGTTTGCATTCTCAAAATCAAATGCCATCAGAATATCCGTACCCTCTTTTTTCATTGTAGGTACCATAATAAATATCCTCAAAGCCTTCCATCATGGTTGCTATCGCTTCGTCTACATCCAGATTTCCGCTTTCCACAGCTTCCTGTGTACCGGACAGATAATCTCCGCCTCCTGCAGGCTTCGCTGCAAATGCCTGTACCGGAACCATTATTGCCGTCATAAATACTGCCATTCCTAATACAACTTTTCTCTTCATAAATAAAATCCTCCTGTTTTTATTTTCCATGAAATATCTGTACACCCACCACTGCAAACCATGCTTATCACATAAGCATTTTTTTAGCTGTTCAGTAGTCCTGATCATTACTGCTTCTACGCCTCAGCCTGAATCTCCCCGTCTTCTACAGTAAACAGAATCACATCCGAAGTGGCACTTTCATTTCTTGCGTCCACAAGCTCAAACATCATGGCAAAGGTTCCATCTCCCAGATCTTCCTCGCCAAAAGCGGTGTCCTCTGTAACGGTGAAGGTATCTACCTCCACCAGTTCCAGTTCATCATCGCCGGAAAGGGTTCCGCCATAGTGAAGGGTGGTAATCTCATCTCCTGGTTTTAACTTCACCAGATTACGGTCGGACATTCCATTGTCATCCAGCCCTTTTCTTGCTCCAAGGATCTGGAAATCCTCCTCATTGTAATCATATACCACATGAAGCTGATATTCCTCGCCATTCAGAAGGATCGGCACGCTGTACAGGTTATAGTCCTCGCCTTCATAAATAATATCCATATACACCAGATAACCGTCTATTGCACCCCACACGCCCCGGAAATTATCGGTAAACACGCCGTTCTCCCAGTCCATATTAATGTCATTGTCCTGTCCAAGGTACAGAAGAATATCCTCTTCCTCATCAAAATAAGCCAGCTGGCAGTAAACGCCCTTCAGCATATTCACCGTATCCATGGAAAGCTCCATTACGCCGTAGCCGTCATCATTGACGTAAACCGGATAATCGGAATCTTCAGCCGTTTCCAGGGTAGCAATCTCTGGTACCTCATCATATCCCATTTCTTCCACATACTGCTGTCCCGCTTCACTGAGACTGCCGCTAAGCGCATAGCCGTAAAAGATATTTAAAGGATTCGCTGGCACCAATTTCCGAATAAATATTGAAATCCGACAGGTTTCCATCATAGGAATAATAACAGGACAAGCCTCCCGCCTGCTGCCTGTAAGAGCCGTTTACCTTATAAACCACACAGTCTTCCAGCGCCGCGATCACATCCTCACAGGTATCCGTAAGAATATCCTGGTTATTTTCCGCCAGGTCCCTCAAATCTACCATATTGGTATATCCAGTGTCCTTTGTGTTGCCGCCGTAGTTCTCCGCATATTCCGCATTTCGCCCGAAGCAGGAAAAGAAGGACGGATCCTCACAGGCGTAGGAAAGCGCCTCTTTTCCCATATTATCATATGCAGTGCACTGCACCGATCTTTGCCAAGATCCACCACGGAAAGAGTAGTCTCGTCCTCTGTGCCGTACATCTCACAGCCTTCCATATAGGTATCGCAGATCACAGTTCCAAGCTCTGCCCCGTCCATCTGCGGATTATCTGCAAGGGCCTGGACCCATCCTGTGTAATACCAGCCGTTTCCCGGCTCTGTTTCCTCGCTTGCCACCATATAGCGGGCAATATCGGAAAAAAGCATTGGCGGTATCCACAGTCGCCATCAGACAGGCATCAAATCCCACCAGTTCCAGGGGAGGATTTTCCTCAGACAATTCATAAACCGAATCAAAGGCGTCATAAATTTCTGCCAGGGAAAGGAATCATAGCCATACAGCTCATCAAAGCCACGCCGCCAGCACTTCCGCCTCCGTGATTCCAGAAAATCACTGCCGTATGCTCTGCCGGATAATTGTCCCTGCAAAATTCCAGGAAGTCTGCCAGCGTGCTGCTCTCTCCCATATTGGCCGAATCCAGCTGCTGCACACACTCAAAGCCTTCACTGCTGTACACATACCGTTCCAGATAATCCGCTTCCACCGTCTCATTCTGCCACTGGCTGCTTCCGCCTGTTTCTATAACAATTTTTCACATTTTCCGGAAGTTCTGCTTCCATCAGCTCACTAAGATCCTCTGTAGCACTTCCATAATTGCTTTCCAGATCACTGCCGCACAGGTACCAGTAGATGGCCCAGTCATCCGTTTCCTCGGCCTGTACTGCCTTTATTCCCTGCATATTTCCAAGGAAAGACCCTGTGGTGCAAATGCCAGTGCCCCGGCTAATAAAAGGGAACCCGCTGTTTTTACTGCGCATTTTCTCTTCATACCGTCTCCTCCTGCTTTTCATATATGGTAATGTCCACACTGGTGACATGTCCGTTTTATCAGAACTGCTTTCATTTTTTTCATTATAAGTCCTGTTCCAGATCTCCACAATACATCTGGCAGGAACGTCTTTTTTCTGGCAAAAGCGCAGAGTGTGCTACACTGGTTGGGAATAACAGGATGGGAATGCAAAGGATGTGAACGACATGAAGATTGCCCTTGTGGACGATGAAAGGATTTATCTGGACGAAATGCAAAAGCTCTGCCTTGAATTTGCAGCGCAGCACACCATCCAGCCAGAGATTTTCCGTTTTTCCAGCAGCGAAGATTTTTTGAAAAGCTGGCAGCCCGGTTTTTATTCAATTATTTTTCTTGACATTTTTATGAAAAATGGAAATGGCATTGAAACAGCCCAAAAGCTCCGTGAGGGAAACGACAATTCTCTTCTTGTTTTCCTCACATCCAGCAGTGATTTTATGCCGGATGCTTTTTCCTGCCATGCCTTTGATTATATTTTGAAGCCAATTACCAGAAGCAGAGTTTTCCAGGTACTCCTGGATGCACAGAAACTTCTCCCCCTGGAAACTCACGCTATATTGAAGTGAACAGCAACAGACAGAATATTCCGGTCTTTTTGTCGGACATCAGTCTGCCGCCACAGATGCCCATTATCTGGATATCCATCTGAAGGACGGTAGCCTTGTACGCACCCGCATGACAGCCTCGGAATTTCTGAAGCTTACAGGCGAGGACTGCCGCTTTCTGGTGATCAACAAAGGCCTGATCTTGAACATGGATTACATTTTTAATATGGAAAACAACAGCTGCATTATGACAGACGGCTCCCGTTTTCCCCTGCGGATCCGTAAGGCCAAAAGAGCTTGCCCTCACCTTCCGTCAGTACCAGTTCAGCCAGCTTCGCCAGGAGCAGAAAAACAAAGGCTGGAATACATAGAGCGCACCCGACATCACTTCAGGTGCGCTCTGTTTTTTTTATTATAAAAACCGGATCTCCACTTCCGGTTCTTCTCCTTCGTGCAATTCCATCACTGCATAGCTTGGCTGACGGCCCTCCTGCCTTGGAAAAGAAAGGCTGCCGGGATTGATTACCAGTACGCCATTTTTTCTTCTCGATTACCGGCTTATGTGTGCCCGAAGCATACCATCTCGCATTCTCTGGCTGCCGTCTCCTCTGAAATTCCGTAAAGGTCCATGGAAACACCGTAATTGTGTCCATGAGTTACCATAATCTTATGCCCTTCCAGAACAATCTCATCCTCTCTTGGAAGGTCGCTGAAAAAATCATTATTCCCGGCTACAATGGTGCAGGGACATTCTGCCAGAGCTTCAATAAAAACTCTCTTCCCCTCCACATCGCCGCAATGGATCAGATAATCAAAGGGCTGCTCCACTGCGACCGCAGCTTCCAGCTTCTCGTCTCTTCCGTGGGTATCGCTGACAATCAGTATTTTCATCGCAGTTCTTCCTTTATTGCCTGCAGAGCCTTCCCTCTGTGGCTGATCTTATTTTTCTCTTCCATGGAGAGTTCTGCCGAAGTACAGCCATATTCCGGAAGATAAAAGATTGGATCATAGCCAAAGCCGTTTTTCTCCTTTTTTCTTCATAGCCGATTCTGCCTTCCATGGTTCCTCTTACCGTCTCCACTCTTCCATCCGGAAAAGCAGCTGCAATGGCACAGACAAAACGTGCGGTACGCTTCTCATCCGGAACCCCTTCCAGTCTCTTGATCAGGCTGGCATTCTTCGTATGGTAATCTGTGTGCTCTCCCATATATCGAGCAGAATAAACGCCTGGTTCCTTATTCAGATAATCAATTTCCAGGCCGGAATCATCCGCCAGCACGATCTCGCCTGTCAGCTTGCTGATAGCGGTAGCTTTGATCACAGCATTTTCCTCGAAGGTTTTGCCGTCCTCTACAATGTCCGCCTGGATTCCTGCTTCTTTCATGGACAGAATTTCCGCATCCAGATCTGCCAGGATTTTACGGATTTCTTTCACTTTATCTGCATTTCCTGTTGCAAAAATAATTTTTTCATGATATGGTGCCTTCTTTCTTTTCCTGGGACTGGCTGCGCTTCGAGGGCTTTGGTCCCAGGAACTGGTAAAAATATGTTTTCAGCATTCCGTTATAGATTTTACGGTTCTTATCTGCCTTGCGTCCAATGTCATTCTCAGCTTTGTCATAAGAAGTGATCAGATACATTGACCACTTATCAAGGCCGCGATAGCTCTCACCGATCTCACGGTAAAGCTGGGGCAGGGCTGCTTTTTCCTCAAGACGCTCGCCGTATGGGGGATTGGTGATAATAAATCCGTATGGCTTGGGATGATGAAGCTCTTTTTACCGGACGCTGCTGGAAATGGATCAGGCTGTCTACCCCTGCCATCTTAGCATTAGCACGGGCTGCTTTGAGAGCTTCTGCGTCAATGTCATAGCCCTGGATATCGGTTTCAATTTTTAAGTTTACACGATCCTGCGCCTCTTCTACAGCGTTATACCAGCATCTTCTTGGCACAACGTGCTTCCAGTCCTCAGCAAGGAAGGAACGGTTCATGCCGGGTGCAATATCTGCTGCCATCATTGCTGCTTCAATAGGAAAAAGTACCGCTTCCGCAGAAAGGGATCCACAAGGCTGCGGTCTTTTTTCCACGGGTAAGCATGATCAGGGCGCTGGCAAGCGTCTCGGTAATCGGCGCTTTAACTGTCATCTGGCGGTATCCTCTTGTGAAGGGATACCCCTGAGGTATCAATACCGATCGTGGCCACATCTTTCATAAATGCCACGCGGATAGGAAAGCTTGCCCCATCCTCTTCAAACCAGGGCACCCCGTAGACGCCCTTCAGACGCTCTACAATGGCTTTTTTTCATAATGGACTGGATGTCAGAGGGGCTGAACAGCTTGCTCTTTACAGAGTTGGCCTTTGCCACCCAGAACTTGCCGTCCTGGGGAATGTAGCGCTCCCATGGAAGAGCCTTGGTTGCCTCAAACAGCTCGTCAAAGGTCTCTGCCTTCACCTCTGCAACCTTCAGAAGAATGCGCTCTGTAGTTCGCAGGAAAACATTGGCGTCTGCAATTCCCTGGGCATCTGCCAGAAAAGTAACCTTGCCATCCTCTACCTTCTGATCTCATAGCCAAGATCCAGTATTTCCCGTTTCAAAAACCGCTTCCAGGCCAAAATGGCAGGGTGCGATCAGTTCAAATTTTTCCGTACTCATTTACCGTATTTTCCCTTCTTAAAGTACAACGCTTTTTACAATATTTCCTGGAAATCCTTAATGGAAAAAATGCCATCCTCAAGCACTGCATATGTAGGCGGGTTTCCTTCCTTTGGAATGGAGACGGAACCTGGATTCAGAGAATATAGCCGTCCATCTGCTCGGCCTTCAGTACATGGGTATGTCCGTGGATCAGGATGTCTCCCTGGCATAAAGGCGGCAGATTATTCTGGTTGTAAACATGTCCGTGGGTGGCATAAAATGTCTTTCCATCAATGGCAAGGATGCAGTAATCTGCCATTACCGGAAATCCAGAACCATCTGGTCCACTTCTGCCTCACAGTTTCCTCTTACTGCATAGATTTTGTCCTTCATGGCATTCAGCATTGGAATTACCTGCTTGGGGGCATATTCATATTCCTTTGGAAGGTCGTTGCTCGGGCCGTGATAAAGCAGATCGCCCAGCAGAACCAGGCGCTCTGCCCCCTCTTCTTTTTCGAAAGCATCCAGCATTTTTCCCTGCAGTAATATGCAGAGCCATGGATGTCTGAAAATGTATTCAAACATATATTTCATTTACGGCACCTTTCATATGTCATTTCTCCTCTGTTTTTAAACATAGTAATCCAGCATTTTGGCAGAAATCGGCTCAACGGGAAACAGGACAGATCCCCTTTTTAACCAGTATATGCTGATTTTTCTGTTTGGGAACAAATTTTCCACTTTCCTATGGAGGTGATAAATTATGCAGAAAAAAAGACACAGAATCCCAAATGTCCTGTGCCTTTCTTCTGATCCGCCCTATTGGGCTTCACCAAGCTTTTGTTTTTCAGGCAGTATGATTCTGCCTTTTTCGCTTTTATTTGTGCTGCTTTTTACAGCCAGCAGATTCTTTTAGTATTTGGAAGTGGTATCTTCCTCGGACTCGTAAGAATTGGGTTTTATTTTTGCTGCTGTTTTTTGTGTAAGTGTTTTTGCAGTCCTGAGAATTTGTCTCACTTTCGTAAGCTCTGTTTGTTGAATTCTTGCTGTTCTTGTTTTCAGATTCGTAATTTTTAGCCATTTGTGTATTCCTCCTGTTGAATGTTATCGGATTACTTTGTATATTCTCCCCAAAACCAACAAGAATATTCATCAAAATGATATTGCTTTTTTTTTTTCCAGTTTATATTATAATTGCTCTTGTAAAAAAGAATTTACCCTTCAAAAATTTTTTTTTTTTTACATAACCCCTTATTTCATTATTTATACTCCTCGAAATACCCGGTAGCTCCCTACCGGGTATTTCTCTGTGTATTTATAAGGGTTTGCGGATTAGTGGAAACACTGTTCTTGTAATATTTTCGTAACATTCGATAGGTATGTCCAAAATATGTCCAAGCTTCGATTTTCGATTCCAGGCTTAGTTCTGATTCTTCATAACCTAATATAATCAGCCCCGGAACAGAATATGAATCTGTTTCTGGGGCTGTCTTTAAATTTCTTTCATTTATGATTACTTATGCTGCAGGAGTCTCGCTGTCATCCAAGGTATCTCCAGCCATATCAGTCTGATCGTCATACTCTGTAATCTCCTCTGCACCGCTTCCAGATGCAGCTTCCATTACACTTTCTAGCCAGCCGTCCGGCATTCCGGCGCTAGTAAGATTCGCTGTGATGGTATCCATGTTAACGTCCTCACCGAATTTCTCCACATCTGCGTCATTACTGAAGTCATAAACATCTGTGAGAGAAGCAAAATCAACAGCTTCCAGATCTTCGCCCTCATTGCCGCCTGTAATAGATAACGCGCCAAGAGAAACGCCGTTTGCTGCAAGTGTAAGGTTCCACTCCATATTATTTTCATCTTTGCCGTCAGTTGTAAAGATCAGCTGCATTCCGCCAAATGGATCATAGGAATTGCCGTCCTCATCTTCGATCGGTGCTCCGGAAATGGTGTAGGTACCTTTCCAGATGCCGTTCTCAACAGCCTTGGTGTCATAATCTGCAACCTCAATCACGACTGCATCCTCTCCGCCGGAAGTAAAGGTATAAGTTCCGCTTAAAACATCACCGCTTAAGGTTCCGCTTCCGTAAAGTCCCACACTGTCCTCATCGGAACCCATAGTAAAGGAAAATCCTCTCTGGTCGCCGTCAGTTGTGCACAGATAGCTGAAAAGACTCTCTTCCTGCTCACCGTCATCAGCAAGCACCTCGCGTCCTACCACTTCTCCATTGTCATCCACCCATGCTCTTAACACAAAGCCGGATGTATCGCTCTCATCAATTTCTCCGTCCAGATCCTTCTCCAGATCCTCGATTGCCTGCAGGAATGTATCATAGGAATATTCCGGATCGTTCATAGCTTCTGTCCAGCTCTCAATCAGTCCCTTCAATTCCTCATCCGTCTTGGCAGTGTCCAGAATCTGCTGGAACATTGGCTGAGCCTCTGCCTGTGTCACATGGCCTTCCAGTACTGTCAGTTCTTGGCTGACATCACCTGCTGCAGAACTCTGTGTCCCCGGATTCTCTCCGTCTGTCACATTGTCAAAAATAATGTCAGAATATCTGGTAAGGATGGAAGTCAGAGCATCCGCCTCCGGCAGATTATCCAAAGTAGAAAAATAGCTGTTCATAGCATCTGCCAGATCCATGCTTGTGGAGAACGAAGAATCCATTCCTTCCTCTTCCATTTCAGCTTCTGCTTCCTGGGTCATCTGCTCCATGTTCATTTTGATATAGCCTTCATTCAGCTCCGGAATTCTCATATAAACTTCAGAATTCTCTGTATCAAAATAGTACTCGATGGTACAGATCTTCGTGCCATTTACCTTCACATCCATGGTTTCGATCATGGTACCCTCATTTAAGTTCACCTTAGTGTCCATAGATGCATCTTCAAGCCAGGAGATATCCACAGGTGAGCATTCCAAGGATTGCTTTTCCACCGTCATCCAGACTCAGCTTGATCTCTGCATTTCCTTTCACTGCGCCATCGCCGATCTGTGCAAGATCCTGTGCATAATCTGCGCCCATTTCCTGGATTGCTTTTTGGCAAATGCGGCTTTCTCCGTTTCCTTGTAGGAATCTGCTGCCCATGCGGTCGCAGGTACTGCACTGATTCCCATAAGAGATGCTAATATAATGGCTGTAATCTTTCTCTTCTTCATACTTTCCTCCTTAAGTCAGAATCTGTTACTGTTCACACCCGTGCCCAGTAACACGCTTCGCGGAATATTACCAGTGAACAGTAGCCCGAATCTTCTGAGATACATTGACATTTAGTTGATTATGTCAGATAATTAAGTTGTTATTAGAATATCATCTGGCATATTTAATGTCAACAGATTAACAGTATTCAAATTTATTTTTGTAATCTGCATTTTCTCGCTATTGAGAAAAAAACTATTTTTGCCCTTATATTTCTCTTATTTCTCGCAAATGTACTCACCCAAGTTTTCCATATATCTCTGATCCCGCTCCACCGTGATCACCACCACATCATCCGGCTTGTACTCTTCCAGAAGCTCCGGGGTAAAATCATCGATGCGCACAAACACCGCATTCTGATAACGATACGGAAGGAATTTCTCCAGACGGAGCCGGAAGGAATCCCCAATCACAAGAATGGTTCTCTCATTAGACGAATTAGAAGAAAAGACCTTCAGCGTCTCCTCCCCGCCTTCACTTTCTTCTTTTTTTCACCTTATAGTGAAGTCCATCGTGAAAATCACTGAGCCCATATTCCCTGTCATCATCCAGTTCCTCATATCTGCCGATCATCCGGGACAGGTCCCCGCGACAGGGCTTCTCCCCTTTTTCTATCACAATCTTCTCAATTGGCAGGGATTCTCCTGTCAGATCCCGGGTAATCTTTTCACTGGTGATATAGCCGCCCAGATTATTCATATGGGTATCATATTTGCGGAACAGCTGATACTGTTCGGAATATCCATCAAGATAATCATAAAGATACTCAAATTCCACATCGGAATTTTCAGCCATATACCTGGCGAAGCTTTCCATTCTGGAATCCCCCTCACCGATGATCTCCGGCTTATCCGGCATGTACTGGGTATAAACAGTCTCCTTGTTCGGCGCTACATAATAATGGAATGTCTCCACGCCATACCCGTAGAGCCAGTCTTGCACCTTGGCAATTCCAGCCGCAATTTCCCTGCTTTTTTCCTCGGTATACAAATTGGTCTTCTGATAATCAGCCATTGCGTTTTCCCCGTCCTTAGAAGGCAGGTAAAAAGCCAGTTATCCTTTCCAATCACCACATCTCCAATCTTCGTATTCCGAAAAAGGCTGGTATCCATATAATTATTCAGACTCACCAGCGCATTTTGAAGGGAAGATGATCCTTATAAAATTCCTCAAAGGCCTCTGGAAATTCCCCAAGAGAAGACAGACTGACCTCCGGAAACGCCGCCAGTTCCCTGTTCTCATTATTCTGCGTATTAAATTTATCGGAAAAAAGCTCCGAAAATCACATTGGGCAGTATCAGACTTCCTGCAAATAACCAAATCAAAACTTTTGTTTTCTCATATTCTTCCTGTCAAAATCTGAAATAAATAAACGGATTGTAGCTGTTGTTCACTAACGCCATCACACAAAAAGCCACAAAATCGCTATAGATGCCACGATTCTTGGCACTGTGACCACGCCATTCTCCGGAAATTTCCCCGGCATTTTTTTCCCGCAAAGCCCATACACCTTCTGAACAAATCCCGCGAACAGAATTCCCATGCTCAACAGAAACAGCAGCTTTTTGTCCAGATATGCGGAGGTCAGAATCATTCCTCCATGGGACACAAACAGGTTCTTCACATAAGAACAAAACAGTCCGAAGTCCTCCGCACGGAAAAGGATCCAGCCCAAGAACACCACGATCATGGTATATCCCCAGCCAACAAAGCCAGGCAGCTTCTCCAGCTTTTTCCCCAGCCACACCCGTTCCAGGATCAGAAACAGTCCGTGATAAAGTCCCCAGAGAATAAATCCGGTTCCTGCGCCATGCCACATTCCGGTAAGGAAAAACACGATCAGAAGGTTTCGGTAGGTGCAAAGCGCTCCTTTCCTGTTCCCGCCAAGGGGAATGTACACATAATCCCGGAACCAGGAGGACAGGGAAATATGCCACCGTCTCCAGAATTCTTTCACAGAGCCGGACACGTAGGGATAATCAAAGTTCTCCTGAAACTGGAAGCCGAACATTTTCCCAAGGCCGACTGCCATATCGGAATAGCCTGAAAAATCGTAATAGATCTGCAGCATATAGAGAACTGCCCCAAGCCACAAGGCCTTTCTTGACACGGCTTCCGGTCCGTACTGAAAAATATCATCCACCACTTCCGCGAAAGCATTTGCCAGAAGAACCTTTTTCCCAAGGCCCCAGCAAAAGCGCATGACTCCTGCCGCAAATTTCTCCACAGTCTCCTTTCGTTCCAGAATCTGCTGCGCAATATCCCGGTACTTTACAATTGGTCCTGCGATCAGCTGGGGAAAAAAGGAAATGTACAAAAGCATATACCAGAAATTCCGCTGTGCCTTTACCTCTCCCCCGGTAAACATCGATCACATAAGACAGCGCCTGGAAGGTATAAAAGGAAATTCCAATAGGCAGTGCCACCTGGGGAATCGAGATTTCAAGGCCGCCAGGCAGGATTTTGCCAATTATCTCTGCCAGGAAATTAAAGTATTTAAAATATCCCAGAAGGCCAAGATTGATCAGAACCGTTCCCCACAGAATTCCTTCCTATGGGTCTTATGGTCTTCCATAAAAATTCCGCCCATGAAATTAACCAGAACAGAACAAAGCATGAGAAGAATATAAATAGGTTCTCCCCACGCATAAAAAAGCAGGCTGAAAAACACCAGAATCCCATTGCGGATTTTCCTCGGGCTAAGATAATAAGCCGCCAGCACCAGCGGCAGAAAAATCCACAGAAAAAGCATTGAACTAAAAACCATTTGCCTCTCCTTTCTGTGGCATTAGTATAGCAAAAAAAAACCTTCCGTACACCAGAGGCTATGTAAAAAAGCCGCCGATGTATGGAAGGTTCCTGATTTATGTGGATTATGGAATAAAATTACCAGATTTTAGAATCCACAGCTGCACGCTCGATAGAAAGGCCTTTCATGTATCTTTCCATAAACATGTTGAAGCCCTCTACTCCCTCCGGATCCGGGTTCAGGGTACTGCCCTGATTTCCTGCAAATACCTTGGTATCCAGGAAGTCTTCCAGAGTTTCATTTCCATCTTTATTTACAAGATAGGAAGCCAGAACTGCGATTCCCCATGCGCCGCCCTCTCCGGCAGTTTCCATAACAGAAACCGGGCGTTCACTGCGTCTGCAAGAATCTGCTGTCCTACGCCTTTGGTCTTAAACAGTCCGCCGTGTCCAAGAAGACGGTCTACTTTTTACGCCCTCTTTCTTAAACAGAATGTCAAGGCCTACTCTCATGGCACCAAGACAGGTGTAAAGATGGGTTCTCATAAAGTTTGCCAGATTGAATTTGCTCTCCGGGGAACGTACGAACAGCGGTCTTCCTTCCGAAAATCCGGTCATATGCTCGCCGGAGAAATAGCAGTAGGACAAAAGTCCGCCGCAGTCTACATCGCCTTCCAGAGCCTTGTTGTATAAGGTTCCGAAAAGCTTGTTCATATCAGCTTCCATACCCATTGCTTCTGCAAACTCACGGAAAATATTTACCCATGCATTTAAATCTGTTGTACAGTTGTTGGAATGTGCCATTGCTACCGGATGTCCGGACGGAGTGGCTACCATATCAATCTCAGAATATGGGGCAGATAATTCTTTCTCCAGTACGATGGAAGCAAATACAGAAGTTCCAGCGGAAACATTTCCGGTACGCTTTTGCAACGCTGTTGGTAGCTACCATTCCAGTGCCAGCGTCACCTTCCGGCGGACACATAGGAATTCCGGCTTTCAGCCTGCCTGTTACATCAAGAAGCTTTGCTCCCTCTTCTGTAAGGCATCCTGCATCTTCACCGGCAACCAGACACTTAGGCAGAATTTCACGAAGCTTCCATGGGAAAACGTAAGAAGAAACCAGCTCATCAAACTGCTGCACCATGGTCTCGTTGTAGTCCTTCTTGCTGCTGTCTACCGGGAACATTCCGGCAACATCCCCGATTCCAAGAACTCTCTGTCCGGTAAGCTTCCAGTGTACATATGCTTCCAGAGTAGCGATATAATCAATATCCTTCACATGAGGCTCGCCGTTTAAGATAGCCTGATACAGATGGGCAATGCTCCATCTCTGCGGGATATTATACTGGAAAAAGCTCTGACAGCTTTCTGCTTGCCTCTCCGGTAATATTGTTTCTCCAGGTTCTAAAAGGAACCAGAAGATTTCCAGCCTTGTCAAAAGGCATATAGCCGTGCATCATAGCACTGATTCCAATTGCTCCCACACGGGTCAGCTCTATGCCGTATTTCTCCTTTACATCCTTTACCATCTGCTGATAGCAGTCCTGGATGCCGGACCAGATGTCCTCAAGGCTGTAGGTCCACACACCATTCTCATAGCGATTCTCCCACTCATGTCCGCCTGATGCGATAGGCATGTTATTTCCATCTACCAGTACGGCCTTGATTCTTGTGGAACCAAACTCGATTCCAAGAACGGTTCTGTTCTCCAGGATCGCCTGTTTTTGCTTCTGCTGCTCCCATTGTAAATCCTCCCTTTTATTTGCCGGAACGCAATCTCGTTCCAGCGAAGTTCATTCTTGAAATTACGAATTGTAGTATCTTCGTCAATGTAAACAACGCTTCGATTCCCATTGCAGCTGCCCAGTCACCCATCTGCTCTGCAGTAAGGTCATAGGTAAATGCAGTGTGATGTGCGCCGCCGGCAAGGATCCATGCTTCTGCTGCTGTGGAAAGATCCGGCTTCGGTGTCCAGAATGCGCTTCCTACAGGAAGCTTCGGCATTGGTTTTTCTGTCTTCTTGCAGTTTACGTCATTGATGATCAGACGGAAACGATCTCCCAGATCTACTAAAGAGGTTGCAATTCCAGGTCCTGTCTTGGATGTGAATACCAGTCTTGCCGGATCCTCTCTCTGTCACCCATGCTAAGCGGGCAAACCTTGATGGCTGGCTTTCCATCTGCTACAGACGGGCAAACCTCCAGCATATGGGACTGCAGGATTCCTTCCTTACCCGGAACCAGATTGTAGGTATAGTCTTCCATAAGGGAGGTACCCTTGGCATCCTTCATTCCAGATGACATGATCTTCATCAGGCGTACCATTGCGGCTGTCTTCCAGTCACCCTCTGCGCCAAATCCATAGCCCTTTTTCCATCAGTCTCTGGATTGCCAGTCCCGGAAGCTGCTGCAGTGCCCCAAGATCACCAAAATGGGTAACAATTGCCTGATAATTTTTTCTCCTCAAAGGAATCTCTCGAAACCAATCTCGATTCCTGCCTGTACTGCTACATGACGTTTGAATTCTTCCGGATCTCTACCCTCCAGAATAATGTCATATTTATTATAATATTCTTCCACAAGAGCGTCAATATCTCCCTTGGAAACAGCACTTACATATTCTGCGATCTCGTTTACCGGATAGGCGTCAACCTCCCAGCCAAATTTGATCTGAGCCTCTACCTTGTCACCCTCTGTAACTGCTACGTTGCGCATGTTGTCTGCGAAACGGCAGACACGAATATGGCTGCTTTCCATAATACCAATGGCAGTTCTCATCCAGGATGCAAGACGCTCCTGAACCTTCTTATCAGCCCAGTGTCCGACGATAACTTTACTCTCGATTCCCATTCTGCTGACAATATGGCCATACTCTCTTTCTCCATGAGCAGACTGATTTTCATTCATGAAATCCATATCAATTGTGTCATATGGTATTTCCTGGTTAAACTGTGTATGCAGATGGCACAATGGTTTTCTGTATTCCTTCAGTCCAAGGATCCAGGATTTTGCAGGAGAAAATGTGTGCATCCAGGTGATTACACCTGCACAATCCTCATCTGCATTTGCCTCGTTGAAGGTCTTGCGGATCAGTTCGTTTGTGATCAGGGTTGGCTTCCACACGATCTCATAGGGAAACATTCCGGATTTGTTCAGCTCATCCACAATAATGCGGGAATGCTCTGCTACCTTGCGAAGGCACTCATCTCCATAAAGGTCCTGTGATCCTGTGCAAAACCAGAATTTGTAATTTCTTCCTGTTTTCATTGATAAAACCCTCCTTGTGTTATATATTTTGTTAATATTGTTATTATCTCAGTCATATTTCCGACAGGATCCTCGGATGATCAGTTCCGGCTGTATCATTCGCTCCACCTTTACTGTCTTCTTCCGGCACACCGGCGATTTTTTCCAGAATCAGCTGTGCGGCCATCTCCCCCAGTTTTTCCTGGGGATGAGCTATGGTAGTAATTCCGGTTCCACGCTGGGCATAAAGAGAGTTGTCGTAACCGGTTACGGATATGTCCTCCGGAACCTTCAGCCCGCAGGCTTCCAGCGTCTCGATCACCTGCACCGCGATCTGGTCATTGTAGCAGACAATCCCGTCCGGCAAATTCCCGCTTCTTACCATTTCTCGAACCATCATGGCAGGCTTGCTTTTCCGGTCTTCTGTATGAAACCATACAACTGCATCCGGATCGTAGCTGATTCCAGCCTCCTGCAGCGCCTTTACATACCCCTTTGTGCCGATTGATTCCCTGGATATCATCCGCCTTGAAAAAATCCTGTAATCCGGCGGTGTCCCAGTTCCAGAAGATACTGGGTGACCAGATATCCTCCCCGCACATCATCCATAAGGATATGGGGCTTGTCCTTCATTTCCGTATAAATTCCCTGAATAAAAACATAAGGGATCTGGTACTTGTCCAGATTTTCATAGAGATTTGGGTGACGGCAGCTAAGCTGGCTTTTTGCTCGGCTCGATGATCAGTCCATCAATATCCTTCTGCAAAAAGCTCCTCCAGACATCTGGCTTCCTTCTGACGGCTGTTTCCCGTATTTTTCAGAATAATGCTGTATCCCTGCTCGGACAGGATATTATCCATTCCCTGTATCAGTCTCGGAAAAATATAATCAGAAATATAGGTGGTCACTACTGCAATATTTCTGGACTTCTTCATGTGCCGCATTTTTTCTGAGCAGAAGGTTCCCTTGCCGTGATAGGCTTCCACGTAGCCTTCCCGTTCCAGAAGTGCTATGGCTTTGCGCACGGTATGTCTGCTGAGGGAATATTTCTCTGTAAGCTGATTCTCGGAGGGCAGCTTCTCTCCTGGCTGTATCTGGCCGGAAAGGATTTCCTCTTTCAGCTCTTCCATCAGGGTAAAATATTTGGGCTTGCCGTTTTCCGTCATGTTTCCTTCCTCCTGATTTGTATCTTACAACTTGTACGCACATATGGACAAGTTGTTGTTTACTGACAGACTGCAACAAAATATATATAAAGACTTTGTGAAATTTTACTTACTTTTTTGGATTTTAATAATGATATGAATAATAGAAAAAACTGTTATTTCACGCTTATGGCATTTACACCGAAGGCTTTTCCCGGATCATATCCATGAATGAGCCATGCCAGGCATAAACACATTCATGGATACGGTCCAGAACTTTCCTGTTAATTATAAGATCTCAATCAACGCATCAATATCTTCCATCTTTGTGGCCCAGCTTGTTGCAAAGCGAACCACTGTATGATTGTCGTCATATTTTTCCCAGAAGCCATATTTCACCTTTTTGCCCAGTTCTTCCATCTTCTGGTTCTCAAGCACTACGAAAATCTGATTGGTAGGAGAATCGAGAAAGAACTGATAGTTCTTTTCCTTCAGGGCAGACTTTAATTTCGCAGCTGTATCAATGGCATTTTTGCTGATTTCCAGGTACAGGTTGTCTGTGAAAAGTGCATCGAACTGAATTCCAAGAAGCCTTCCTTTGGCCAGAAGTGCCCCCTGCTGCTTGATCATGGTGAAGAAATGCTTCGGAGCCTTTTTCGGGAACACAACCGCTTCGCCGCACAGCGCGCCAACCTTTGTGCCGCCAATATAAAATACATCTGTGTATTTGGCAATGTCCTTCAAAGTTACATCCGTATATGCCACCAGGCCGTATCCAAGTCTTGCGCCGTCCAGGAACAGCGGGATCTCATATTTTCTGCACACACCGGAAATATCTTCCAGTTCCTGTCTGGTGTAAAGGGTTCCGTATTCTGTGGGATGGGAAATATATACCATTCCCGGGAAAACCATGTGGTCGTAACTTCCGTCTGCATAGTAGGTTTCCAGATAATTCTTCAGATCTGCAGCTGAGATCTTGCCGTCTTTCTGAGGCAGCGGCAGCACCTTATGTCCGGTAAATTCGATTGCACCGGCCTCATGGGCATTCACATGTCCGGTCACTGCAGAAAGCACGCCCTCATAGCGGTTCAGCATGGATGCAATCACCACTGCATTTGTCTGGGTTCCTCCAACCAGAAAATATACCCCTCCATCCGTGCAGCCGCAGGCAGCCTTGATTTTCTCCTTTGCCTGGTCACAGTAAGAGTCCTGTCCATATCCCGGCACCTTTTCCATATTTGTTTCCAGTAATCTTTTAAAATCGCCTCATGGGCACCTTCACAGTAATCGTTCTCAAAATATAACATTTTGTACTCCTTCTGTTCTTTACTTGTATCATAACTTGTATGCTTCAGAACAAGCTTGAAATATCTCCCCCATTTCCAGCAAAGTGGGGCATGCAGATTGCGGGAATGATTTTGAGGGCACGCTCTAATCATACCCCTGGAAAACTTTTTTACAAGCCTGCTTTTTTCTGTTGACAAATCCAGGTTCTGCAAACTATAATGACCACAATGAAAGGGAGTAGCTGGCATATTGATTTTTTGCTTTTGGGAAGCATGATTCATTATGGATTTTCATGCGTCAGAACGGTAAGCAGTGCAGAAGCATATTTGCGAAAAGATTTCTGCATGCTGCAAGCCCGCATAGAATTGAAATAGCAAGACTTTTATTACAATATTCGCATATCTTTAGGTATGCCTTATTGTAATAAAAGTCTTTTTATATATTTTTTCACAATACTACCCCAAAGGAGGAAACACTATGGAATTTTTAACAGATGGAATTATGGCTCTGACATGGCAGCAACTGGTAATGTACGCTGTAGGAATCACTTTGATCTGGCTGGCAATCAAGAAAGGGTTCGAACCAGCCTTGCTTTTGCCTATGGGATTTGGTGCCATTCTTGTAAACCTGCCATTTTCCGGAGTGGTAAATCAGACCCTCACCGGAGGAATCCAGGCAAACGGCGTCATTGAGTGGATGTTTCATGGGAATCGAAGCTTCCGAGGTGATGCCGATCCTGCTGTTTATTGGAATCGGCGCAATGATTGATTTCGGCCCCCTGCTCTCCGGACCTTCTCTGTTTTTATTCGGTGCCGGCGCACAGTTTGGAATATTTGCGGCTATTCTCGTGGCTGCCCTGCTTGGATTTCGTCTTACAGATGCGGCCTCTATTGGAATTATCGGTGCAGCAGACGGACCAACCTCCATTCTGGTATCCCAGGTTCTTGGCTCCAGGTACATCGGCGCCATTGCAGTGGCAGCCTATTCCTACATGGCTCTGGTTCCCATTGTGCAGCCCCTTCGCCATCCGCCTTGTCACTACAAAAAAGAACGCTGCATTCACATGGATTACAATCCCAAATCCGTTTCCAAAACCATAAGGATTGCCTTTCCCATCGCCGTAACCATGATCGTGGGACTTGTTGCCCCTCAGTCTGTTGCGCTGGTAGGCTTCCTTATGTTCGGAAATCTGATCCGTGAATGCGGTGTTCTTGGAACCATGTCCGATACTGCCCAGAATATTCTGGCAAACCTGATCACCCTGCTTCTTGGAATCACAATCTCCTTCAGCATGCGTGCGGATCAGTTCGTAACCAAAGACACCCTGCTGATCCTGGTGATCGGGCTTTTTGCCTTCGTAATGGATACCATCGGCGGAGTCCTTCTGGCCAAATTTATGAATCTTTTCCCTGAAAAAAAGATCAATCCCATGATCGGCGGTGCCGGAATCTCAGCCTTCCCCATGTCATCAAGAGTAATCCAGAAAATGGCAATGGAAGAAGATCCCACCAACGTGATTCTCATGCAGGCTGCAGGTGCCAATGTATCCGGACAGATTGCCTCAGTCATAGCCGGAGGCATGGTCATCAATCTGGCTGCTTCCTGCAATCAGGCAAACACCGTAATGGCTGCCCTTACCATCATGGGAAAAGGCATGGCAGGAATCTTCGCCGCTATCCTGATCATCCTCCTTCTGGTATGGATTCTCAGGAAAGTCAGCCGTTAATCCTCCTGTGACTCATCTTCCTCTTTCTCCCTGTCATAATTTTCTAGGAAGGAATGACGGACGCCATACTGCTTGTAGCCAACAACGGTATCAATATTGACGTTCTCAACGCTTTTGAAAATATTGCCTTCTACAAACGGGTTCACCTGCTTCAGGTCGCGGATCAGTTCCTTAATCTCCACACGCTTGGAGCGGTTCTCGTTGTTGCAGGTGGTACAGGTATCTGTAAACTTGCATGCGCACTGGATAAAATGCAGATCATTGTAATCTCTCCATGCCTTGATGTCATCCTCACGGATCAGATACATCGGGCGGATGAGTTCCATCCCTTCGAAGTTTGTACTGTGGAGCTTCGGCATCATGGTCTGAACCTGGGCGCCGTAAAGCATTCCCATAAGGATTGTCTCAATCACGTCGTCAAAATGATGTCCCAGAGCAATCTTGTTGCAGCCCATTTCTTTTGCAAAGGCATATAAATGGCCTCTTCGCATTCTGGCGCAGAGATAGCATGGAGACTTCTCTACATTAAATACAGATTCAAAAAATATCTGACTCAAAAATGCGGATGGGAATGTTCAGCTTCTTCGCATTTTCCTCGATGACCTGTCGATTCTCGGGACTGTAGCCCGGATCCATAACCAGGAACTTCACCTCAAAATCAAATTTATTGTGAAGCTTCAGTTCCTGGAAGCATTTTGCCATAAGCATGGAGTCCTTGCCGCCGGAAATACAGACTGCAATCTTATCTCCCGGCTTCACAAGCTCATAGGTATTGATAGCCTTGGTAAATTTGGACCAGATTTTTTTCTTAAATTTCTTGCGGAGGCTGATCTCCACATTCTTAGCAAAATCCTCATCCTGGGAATTCTTCATCACGTCCATAAGCCAGGCAATATAGCCGCGCTCCAGGCTCACTGCATCCAGGCCTTCTTCCGTCAGATTCTCAGCCACTTCCTTGCTGTTGATTCCGCGGCTGCAGCATATGACAAGCTTCTTCACCTTATCCACATCCGGATTGCTCAAAATTTCTTCTGGCTTACAGGCAACTGCGCCCTTCACTGCGCCATGGGAAATTTCGATTTCATCGCGGATATCAATGATCTGATAAGAATTTTCGGGTAACTGTTTTAATTCTTCTATTGTTATACTGCTCATTGAAAAACCTTTCCTCTAAAAAATGTCTTAATCCATTAATTCCGGTTCTTGATCAGTGACAGGATAAACAGGATCACTGCCAGAACAGCGAAGAACGGAATCACCGCCACAAGAATATGGAACAAAAGAAATACGATGATCAGCAGGCCTACAACGACAAGCAGCTTGCTGTACCAGGTATCAAAGCGCCATCCATGGGCATGCTTCCCTGCCGGAGCTCTGTGTGTCCTCTGTCTCGTCTGAATAAGTGCTGTACTCTGCATAGTCAGCCTGACCATCATCCACATCTGTATCAAGTAAAGTCCTGGCGATCAGCCTTGGATCTCCAAGCTCCGCAAGAACCTGCTGTTCATCACGGCCGCTTCTCACCTGGGACTGAATATAATCCTCATAATAACGCACATGTGCAGCCACCTTGCCCTCATGCATCTGACCGGACAGCTGGCTTCTCAATGTATCCAGAAATTCAGTTCTGTTCATCTGATTGATTCAACCTTTCTATAACAGATTTGTCATTAAAAATTTCATATTATATTCTAACAATACTTGTCCCCATACGCAACTGTCCAAGTCATAAAATTTTTATGAAGCCTTTCTGAAAGCATTCTAAATTACAAGATATATATGGAATGTCTTTTTAAATTTTTGTTACTTTTCACAAATATGCTGTTCGTTTTTTGACAATAATGCTGTTCGTTATTTTCTTGACAAAATGTTTTTTAATGATACAATGAACACATCAATTGAAAAGCTTCTGAATACTGACGGATCGTGGAGTTAACCACAGGGACTTCAGGAGCAGATCATAGCCGACCGTCTGGGCAGTATTTGAACTTTCAGATACTCAGTCTGCCCTTTTTACCGGGCGGTACCTCTTTATGAGGATAATGCCGCTGCCTTTTTAAGGAGCGGTATTGCAAACCATTTAATCTTACACAACGAAAGGAGCTTTTATTATGGGATTTAAAAGTGACATCGAAATCGGCAGTACGGAAAGTACAAAGCAAAGATTGATTACAATCTGCTGAAAGAATCTGACAAAAAAGATGGTAAACTGATTCTGGTTACCGCTATCAACCCGACACCGGCCGGTGAAGGAAAGACTACAACAACTGTAGGTCTTGCAGATGCTATGCAGCAGATGGGTAAAAAAGTTATGGTAGCCCTTCGCGAGCCATCTTTAGGACCGGTCTTCGGTGTAAAAGGTGGAGCAGCAGGCGGCGGATACGCACAGGTAGTTCCAATGGAGGATATCAACCTTCACTTCACCGGTGACTTCCATGCAATCGGTGCAGCTAACAACTTACTTGCAGCTATGATCGATAACCACATCTTCCAGGGTAACGATCTGAACATCGACCCGAGTAAGATTACATGGAGACGTTGCGTGGATATGAATGACCGTCAGCTTCGTAACGTAGTAGATGGTCTTGGCGGAAGAACAAACGGTATGCCACGTGAGGATGGTTATGATATCACAGTAGCATCCGAAATCATGGCAGTTCTCTGCCTGGCAAGTGATATCAAAGATCTGAAGAAGAGACTTGCCAGAATCATCATCGGATATACCTATGGTAAAGTTGCTGAGCAGAAACCAGTAACCGCTGGTGACCTCCATGCAGAAGGCGCTATGACAGCCCTGTTAAAAGATGCTCTGAAACCGAACCTTGTACAAACACTTGAACACGTTCCTGCAATTGTACATGGTGGACCATTTGCAAACATCGCTCATGGATGTAACTCCGTAACCGCTACAAAGATGGCTATGAAGCTTGCTGATTACGCTATTACAGAAGCTGGTTTTGGTGCAGACCTTGGTGCAGAGAAATTCCTAGATATCAAATGCCGTATGGCAGACCTGCACCCAAGCGCAGTTGTAATCGTTGCAACCGTCCGTGCTCTGAAATATAATGGCGGCGTTCCGAAGGCTGATCTCAACAACGAAAACCTGGAAGCACTTGAGAAAGGTATCCCAAACCTGCTCAAACATGTTGCCAACATCAAGAACGTATACAAACTTCCATGTGTTGTTGCTATCAACGCATTCCCGACCGACACAAAAGCAGAGCTTGACTTGGTAGAAGCTAAATGCAAAGAACTGGGCGTTAACGTTGCTCTTTCCGAAGTGTGGGCAAAAGGCGGCGAAGGCGGAATCAGGCAAGAAGTTGCAGAAGAAGTGATCCGTCTTGTTGAAGAACCGAACGACTTCTCCTATGCATATGAACTGGAAGGTTCCATCGAAGACAAACTGAACAATATTGTACAGAAAGTATTTACGGTGGTAAGAGAGTAGTTCTGACAGCAAACGCACAGAAACAGGCAAAACAGTTAGAGGCTCTCGGCTTTGGCAACTGCCCGAAAACTTGGTATCTGCAATGATGATGCCCTTGCTTAACGCATACTCTGCACATTTTTTATATAATGCGATGGTGTAATCACGGATCTTCTCGGCATATTCCTGACCATGTCCCGGATAGTATTTCTCAAGGTGAGCAACGCTCTGCTCGAAAGAAATATTCTCGTCATGGTCTCCGATCTCAGCCTTGGTAGAAGGTGTGAAGATCGGCTCAGGCAGCTTGTCTGATTCCTTCAGTCCCTCCGGAAGCTTAATCCCGCAGACTGTGCCATCTTTCTGGTAGCTTGCCCATCCGCTGCCTGTGATATATCCACGCACGATACACTCAACCGGAATCATCTGCAGCTTTCTGCACATCATGCTGTTACCATCAAATTTTTCCTGCTGGAAAAATTCAGGCATATCTTTTACATCAACGGAAATCATGTGGTTCGGAATGATATCTTCTGTCATATCGAACCAGAATTTAGACATCTGTGTAAGAACAGTGCCCTTCTTAGTCACTTCGTTGTTCAGGATCACGTCAAAACAGCTGATACGGTCTGTTGCAACCATGATCAGACTGTCTCCGTTGTCGTAAATCTCGCGCACTTTTCCTTCTTTAACTGGCTTCATTTCCTGCATAGCTTTACACCTCGTCACTTTTCTTTTTTTTAGTTTTATCTGCTGGAAAATATTTTTAAAAACAGTTCTTCCTGTTCCTTATTTTCCATTTGCATTACCTTATTATTTTACCATTTCACAGGGCAAAAAACAATTCTCCTAATTGCCGAAATCACAGCTTCTTTTGCAGGAATCCATGTGAATCTTCACAGAACTGAAACAAACTTTCAGATTTCCATGTATCCGACTGGTTTTTCTCTCCTTACAGGCACTGCCTGCAGCCGCGCTACTTAAATACATATCGGTTTTTTCCATTTTTCTTCGCCACATAAAGATTATTGTCCGCACTGCTGA
>VOFC01001781.1_pt1 | contig 24472 bp, 41 predicted proteins | sample 5384161 | NCBI WGS metagenome assembly VOFC01 (sample SAMN12384722, study PRJNA508395) | human gut metagenome | isolation source: healthy gut B | host: Homo sapiens | reverse complement strand
ATGGATAAAGCTGTTGTGATGGTAAAAGATATCGTTGGTATGTTTGCAAAATAAACAGGGATTTCTTTGGCGGTTGGTGCTTGTTTGCAATGACGAGCTGCTGTATTATGGGAAAGTACAGTAAAGAACCGTTTACATTTGTCAGACAGGAACGGAACAAAATGGAAGATGAAGAGGAATATAATGGAAACAAATATCATATCAGAACTGACAACATTTATAGAACACGCACCGACAGCATTTCATGCGGTTGCAGAATTAAAAGAGAGCCTGAAGCAGGAAGGATTCGAAGAATTAAAAGAGTCAGAAAAGTGGAAGATCAAACCTGGGAAAAGATACTATGTAACAAGAAATAATTCCAGTATCATTGCAGTAAAAGCCGGAAAAAGAACTGGACAACTACAGTTTCCATGTGACAGCATCACACAGTGATTCGCCGGCATTTAAACTGAAAGAAAATGCGGAGATTGAGGTCGCAAAGAAATATACTCTACTGAATACCGAAGGTTACGGCGGTATGATCTGCCAGACATGGTTCGACAGACCATTGTCACTGGCCGGAAGAATTATGGTTAAGAATGGGGAAAGAATCGAAACCAGACTTGTGAAGGTGGACAGAGATCTTCTGATGATTCCGAGTCTTGCAATTCATATGGACCGGAAAGTGAATGAAGGAAGAGCTGTTAATAAACAGATTGATATGTTACCGGTATTATCGGGAAGCGTGAAAGAACAAGGAGAGGTAAGATCCTTAGTTGCAGAAGAATTGGGATTAAAAGATACGGATATCTATGGCATGGATCTGTTCTTGTATAACCGTATGGGAGCGGTCAGATGGGGAAGCAACCGTGAATTTATCGGGTGTCCGAGACTGGATGATCTGCAGTGTGCATTTACATCTATGAAAGGATTCCTGGCAGCGGAAAATGAACAGAATATCAATGTCTATGCCTGTTTTGATAACGAAGAAGTGGGTTCGGGAACAAAACAGGAGCTGCATCTACATTTCTTTATGATGTATTGTGGCGAATGAACAAAGCACTTGGAAAGAACGAAGAGGAATTCTACCGTGCAGTAGCAGGAAGCTTTATGCTGAGCTGTGACAATGCCCATGCGGTACACCCGAATTACAGGCAGAAGACGGATGCGACAAACTGCGTCTATATGAATGACGGCATTGTGATCAAATCACATGCCGGACAGAAATATACGAGTGATGCGGTCAGTGTGGCAGTATTCAGGATGATCTGTGAAAAAGCAGGCGTACCATTACAGTATTTTGCTAATCGTTCGGATGAAGCCGGGGAAGTACATTGGGGAATATTGCGATGACGCAGGTGTCCATGAATACAGTGGATATTGGATTACCGCAGCTTGCCATGCACTCGGCCTATGAGACGGCCGGTGTAAAGGACACGGAGTATATGGTGAAAGCGGTAGAGACATTTTATGCATCGCATATCCAGGCTGATTCGGATGGAAATTATCAGATTAACCAGTAGTTAGAAAAATAAGACAGGATAACAGAAGTTATGACAGAATTAGGATACAAGACATTACGTGAAAGTATTGTAGATATTATAAGAAAACGGATCATTAACAGGGAATTGCAGCCGGGGCAGAAGATTGTCGAACAGGGACTCGCAAAGGAATTCCAGACCAGTCGTGCGCCGATCAGAGAGGCACTGCGCGAACTGGAGAACGAAGGCCTGGTAGAATATGTAAGAAATGCCGGATGTTCCGTGAAAGAGATCACATTCGAAGAATCATTTGAAATCTATCTGATGCGTGCGAATTATGAGATTATGGCAGTGCGTCTTCTGGAAGGAAAGATACCGGAAGAAACGCTGCAGGAGATGGAAGAAATCCTGGAACGCATGAAGAATCTGGATGTGGACGAATATGATCAGCTGTTTTCATATGATAATAAGTTCCACAGCTGTCTGATCAGAATGACCGGAATGAAAAGTCTGTATAAGGCATGGAAAAGTCTGAATTATGGGAATATCGTAACGGGGTATAGTCTGGCATCGGACAAAAAAGCAGTAATCACACGACAATATCCGATACATAAAGAACTGCTGGAAGCATGCAAGAGCAGGAAGAAAGAAGAAATCTGCAGGGTATTGTCGGATCATTATATGAGTACGATCCACAGACTTTTAAAAGAACAGGGAATGACGGAAGCAGACACGAAGTTTTCACTGGACTTTCTGATTTCATAAAGAAGTCGTAGAGGGATCTTGGAGAGCATGATTTCGGGAAAATGAATGATGGATGAAAAAGAGAAATGTTGGTGTAATGACACAGGCATTTCTTTTTTTTTTTGTCATGTGTTGTAAGGAGATGCCTGTAACGATCTTTTTAGTATGCAGCAGGTTTTGAAATGACAGATGTTGTGCATAAAATACAAAAAGAGATATAAAATACAAATAATATGTTGAAAAACATACAAAAATATGATATATTACATTCAACCTCATTGACGATTGTCGACAAAAGATATAAAAGAAAAATATATCATCTGAAGCAGTCATCGGAAGGAAGTATGCGAAATGAGTCTTTGGAAATATAAATATTTTTGGATGTAGTGGAACTCAAGAGTTTTACAAAGGCCGGAGCAGAAATTATGTAACACAGACGGCAGTAAGTCAGCAGATCGCCTCTTTGGAAAAAAAAATGGCGGGAGGGACTCTGCTGGAGAGAGGCAATGGTGAGATCTGCCTGACAGAATTAGGGGAGATTGTCTATGAGTATGCCAGGGAGATGGTGCAGACGCACGAACGGATGCTGCATGAGATAGAAAGATATAAAAGAAAGCAGCGTAGTCCGTATCGGAATCGATAGTTCTATAAACAAATTGTTCTGGGCAAAGATGCAGAAGATGATTAATGATAAGCATTCCGAAGCAGACTTCCACTTCAGTAAACTGGATTCCTACATAGGCAGCCGGATGCTGAGAGAAAATACATTGGATATTTATATTGGATACGGACTAAATGAGTTGGAGCAGCCGGATGAAATAGGAGAAAAGCCGCTGATATCCAGCCGGATCGGAGCATATATCGGACTGGAATCATCGATAAATGAGCAGCCGGAGTTTAAAGCAAAGGATCTTGAGCGTTATACCAGATATGGAACAAAGTCATATTTATGCAGTATGATGAATGGACAAAAGAATGATCCGCAGTTGCTTACACAAGGAATAGAATTGGTTGACAATGTGGATACCATGAAATTAAAGGTAGAATTTAACGACGGATATGCACTGGCAGACAGTCAGTATTTCTCCTATAGTGATGGAGATATGCTGCTGCTTCCGGGATATGAAGGAGAGTGCGTGATCAAAGCATTCTACAGAAAAAAAAGAAACAAAAAGAAAGTAAAAGAGATTCTGGAAGAAATTAAAAATGTAGTGAACTCATAAGAAAAAATTATCGATTGTGAAAAACGATCGATAATTTTTTGCGATTTTATAATGGGAAAATACATATTTTATATTTGACAGAACAATGAAAAAAAAATAAGATTTTCTTATAGTACATGCGCTTTTCTTGTTGGATATATTCTGTGAACGGAGATACTATTTTTATAGAAAGACTGCAAAGTAAAAAGGAGGAGCGAAAAGATGCAGCGAAAAAATATGTGGAAAGAATACACAGAAATTCAGCAGAAAGAATTAGAAGAGCTGAGTGTCCGCTATAAAGAATGTCTAGATATCGGAAAGACAGAGCGTGAATGTGTAAAGCTTGGAAAGAAGATGGCAGATGCATGGGGATATAAGAATCTGGAAGATTGTATTTCTGAGGGAACCACTTTAAAAGCCGGGGATAAGGTGTATGCAGACTGCATGGGGAAAGCGTTTGTAATGTTCCAGCTCGGTAAGAAACCGTTAGAAGAAGGTATGAATATTCTTGGAGCACACATTGATTCACCAAGAATAGATGTAAAGCAGAATCCATTATATGAAGACAGTGATATGGCATATCTGGATACGCATTACTATGGTGGGATCAAGAATTATCAGTGGGTAACAATTCCGCTTGCAATCCATGGAACGATTGCAAAAAAAAGACGGAACAGTGCAGGACATTATTATTGGGGAAAAGGAAGATGATCCGGTACTTGTGATTTCAGATCTTCTGATCCATCTGTCACAGCAGCAGATTGAGAAAAAAAGGCGGGCGTGGTAGTCGAAGGGGAAGGATTGGATATCCTCGTTGCAACAAAGCCGCTTACAGGCAATGATGAGTTAGAAAAAAGAAGAAAAAAGAGCTGGTAAAGGCAGCCGTAGTACAGTTCTTAAAGGAGAATCTTGATATGGAAGAGGAAGATTTTCTTTCAGCAGAGCTGGAGATCGTACCGGCAGACAAGGCAAGAGACTGCGGACTGGACAGAAGTATGGTAATCGGATATGGACAGGATGACAGGGTCTGTGCTTTTACTTCATTATTTGCAATGCTGGAAACAGAGAATCCGGAAAGAACAAGCTGTTGTATTCTGGTAGATAAGGAAGAGATCGGAAGCGTTGGGGCAACAGGTATGCATTCCAGATTCTTTGAAGATTATGTGGCAGAACTGATGGCACTTACCGAAGATGGCAATCCGTTAAAAGTCAGAAGAGCTCTGAGAAATTCTTATATGCTTTCTTCTGATGTAAGTGCAGCATTTGATCCATTGTATGCAGATGCATTTGAGAAAAAGAATACAGCATACTTTGGAAGAGGTCTGGTATTTAATAAATTTACCGGAAGCCGCGGAAAAAATAACAGTAACGATGCCAATGCGGAATATATCGCAAAAGTGCGTCAGGTATTAGACAATAACGAAGTCGGATTCCAGACAGCGGAGATGGGAAGAGTCGATCTTGGGGGCGGCGGAACCATTGCATATATCATGGCAAATTATGGCATGAATGTCATTGACAGCGGTGTTGCTGTACTTTCTATGCATGCACCGTATGAGGTGACAAGTAAGGCTGATATTTATGAAGCTTACAGAGGATATAAAGCATTCTTGAAAGATATAAAATAAGACAGACAAGGATATATGTACAAAACAAAGGAAGAGAAAATAAAAGTACATAAAAAGTAAGGACTGAATTTAGAAAAAAAGTGGGGAAAAAGAATATGGAGACAAAAAAGAAAGGCTTTCCGACAGCGTTCTGGGTATGTGCCTGTACAGAGATTTTTGAACGTCTGGCATATTATCTGGGACGTTCGCTGATTTTGATTTTTGTAACTGCTTCGGTTGCAACCGGAGGACTCGGACTTTCGGATACAGTGGCTGCCAATATGCAGTCAAACCTGACCGCATTTTCTTATCTGCTTCCACTGTTTGGGGCAGTGATCGTAGATAAGTATATCGGTGCGAGATATACGACACCGGTTGGTATGTTTATTGCTGCGGCAGGATATTTCACCGGAGGAATCGCAAAGAGTTCTGCCGGAGTATATGCGATGATCTTCCTGGTAAGCCTGGGACTTGCATTATTCAAAAACGGTGCGATCATCGGACGTGTTATCACGGACAAATCACAGATGGATCCGGCATTTTCGATGCGTTATACACTGGTAAATGTGGGTGCATTCATCGGAACATTCCTGGTGGGAATCCTGTATAAGGATGTATTTGCAAAAGATGGTGTGCTTGGATTTGCACCATGCTTTAAGATGGCAGCATTGATGATGGTTCTCGGAGGACTCTGGTATATCTTTGTGTGCTGGAGATTCTTAGGTGATCTTGGAAAGCTTCCATTCAAGAAGACTCTGACAGAAGAGGAAAAAGCAGCAGAGGTAAAGAAAAAAGAAGAGACAGGAACAAAGCAGCCGCTTACAACGATCGAGAAGAAACGTATCGGTGCAATCTTTGTAGCTTCGTTATTCTCCATCGTATTCTGGATATTCTGGTATCTGGGATATATGCCGGTATATTTCTACTGGGCAGAGAATATGGACTTGGGTAGTAGCAGGTTATCAGGTACCGTCTACATGGTTTGATGCAGCCAACTCACTGTTCTGTGTTATCCTGGGACCTGTAACAGCGGAATTATGGAAGAAACTGGCGGAAAGACCGCAGGGGGATATGAGTCTGTTCAGAAAGACCGGACTTGGAATTGCGATCATCGGTGTCGGATATCTCTTCTACGCAGCAATTGATATCATGCGTGGTGGGGAAAAGGCAAGTGTGTTATGGCTGATCGTATTTGCCTTCCTTCTGACAATGGGAGAGATGTTCTTCTCACCACTGGGGCATTCATTTATCAGTAAATATTCACCGAGCCGTTATCTGGCTGTTATGATGTCGGTATGGGGATTTGCAACATTTATCGCAGCAAAGAGTTATGGTCCGGTATATGGACTGCTGTTTGGCGGAAAGATTGAATTCAAAGTAGCATGTATCGGAGTTGCGGTTGTATCGTTTGCAGCGGCACTGATCATGATAGCTCTGGACAAGAAATTATCGGCATTGGTGGACTAACCGCCGGGTGCTGGATAAAAACAATGATAATTGTATAGATATGCCTGAAACAGATTTAGGCATAGACACCCTTCAGAAAAAGATGTACTCCTCTTTGCACAAAAAAGAGGAGTACATCTTTTGTGCAGAAATATTGAATTAAGGAAGAATGAAATGAAGATAACAAAAAAAGAATTTATTATGATGCTGGGCGGCATGTTCTTAATGTCGGCAGCTGTATATTATGAAATGATGCCAAATAATCTGGTGCTTGGAAGTCTGTCAGGACTGGTTCTTGTTCTGGTAAAGATCATTCCGTTACCGGTATCGACAATTACATTTGTCTTAAATATGATACTGTTGGTCATAGGGTATATTTTTTTTATCGGCAGGGAATTCGGTGTGAAGACCGTTCTTGCATCACTTATGCTTCCGATGTATCTGAGGATTTTTGAGATACTGACTCCGCATGTGGAATCCTTGTCCGGGAATATCGTGATCGATCTGGTGTGCTTCATGATCGTGGTTGGCGCAGGACAGGCCGTCTTATTTAACATGAATGCATCCAGCGGGGGAATTGATATTGTTGCGAAGTTGATCAATAAGTATCTTGGATTTAAAATAGGACAGAGTATTACGATCATAGGTGTGCTCATATCGATGGCAGCGATCTTTGTATATGATCGGGAGACAATGGTAATAAGTCTTGTTGGTACGTTGATTTATGGTCAGGTATTAGACCGGTTCTGTGATGGATTCCATGTGCGTAAGAAAGTATCCATTCTTTCAAAGGAGCATGAAAAAATTCAGAATTATATTGTAAAGGGAATTACGCAGAGGTGCGACGATTTATCCGGCATATGGAGGCCTGGATCATGCAGAGCATGTAGAAGTTGTAACGATATTAGAAAAGAATGAATATGGAAAATTATTATCTTTCATCCACGAAACAGATGAACATGCATTTGTGACCGTCAGTACCGTAAATGAAGTAGTCGGAGCCTGGAATACAGTGAAAAGCAGATAAAAATACATTCCCGGATAACTGAAACATCGACGAAAAAAGAGAGATTGGATTTTTTATCGGGAATGTATTTTATCTATGTACTATTTAAGGATGGCTGCTGCTCATATTATTTCTGCTTATATCCGTCAAGGAATGTTCCCATCCGGCGAATCGCATCACTTAAGATATCTGCCTGCGGAAGCATGACGATACGGAAATGATCCGGATCCTTCCAGTCGAATCCACTTCCGGGAACGAGCAGGATATTGGTGACATCCAGCAGATCATGGGCAAACTGCTTGTCATTGGTGATGTTAAATTTCTTCACGTCCAGTTTCGGGAAGACATAGAATGCAGCGTCATTTTTTACAAATGACAGACCGTCGATCTTCTCAAGTTCACGAACGGTTGCTTCACGCTGTTCATAGATTCTGCCACCCGGCCGAACCATAGAAGCAGGTGTCTCCATATCATCAAGAGCTGCAGGGATGACGATCTGTGCCATGGTATTGGCGCACAGACGCAGAGATGTTAACTGGATGATGCCCTGTCTGTAATCTTCGGTCAGTTCTCTTGGACCGCTGATGACCATCCATCCGCAGCGGTATCCGCACAGACAGTGTGATTTGGACAGACCGTTTAATGTAATGACCGGAACATCCTCTGTCAGTGAAGCAAGAGAGATGTGCTGTTTGCCATCCATAACGAGACGGTCATAGATTTCATCTGCAAAGATCAGAAGTCCGGATTCTCTTGCAATCTGGATGATCTCAAGAAGGAGTTCCTTTGGATAGAGTACACCGGTCGGGTTATTCGGATTGATGATAACGATTGCTTTTGTCTTATCTGTGATCTTGGAACGGATATCCTTAATGTCCGGATACCAGTTGGCCTGTTCATCACAGGTATAGAAGACCGGTTTACCGTCTTCGAGATATACGGAATTGCCCCAGAGGGAGTAACTAGGAGAAGGAACTAAGACTTCATCTCCATCATTTAACAAAGGTGTAAAAGCGAACGATACAACTTCGCTGACACCGTTACCGATAAATACGTCATCCGGCGTGATACCTTTGATCCCTTTACTGGTCTCATAATCACAGATTGCCTGTCTTGCCTGAGGCATTCCTTTGAAGTCACAGTAGCCGACACCGTCCTGCATGTGTTCCATCAGAGCGTTTTTGATGCTGTCAGGCAGACCAAAGCCAAAGGTTGCAGGATTCCCGGTATTTAATTTTAAGATATCGATCCCCTGTTTCTGGCGTTTCATAGCTTCTACGAATAATGGACCACGGATATCAGAGTGTACTGGTTTCATGCGCCCGGCGCGTACGATTGGTTTCATAATTTTATTCCCCGCTTTTTATTATTTTATTTTTATTCCAATAAACCCCAAATTCATATTGGAATAATTGTTTCATTAATATAATGATACGTCCGTGTGGACAGAGAATCTAATACTTATAGTGTTATAACAATTATAAGAGTCTGACTATAGCTGTCATGTGAAAAGAGGAAACAGATGATAGCAGGATATGAGAGGTTACGTGTATGTTTGTATGGAAAAAATATGTTTATGAAGTGTATAAAGAAAGAAGTTTTACCAAAGCGGCACAGAATCTGTACATCAGTCAGCCGTCTTTGAGTGCAAGGATTAAAAAGATTGAAGAGATTATCGGGGAACCGTTATTTGACAGAAGTACAACACCGCTCCAGCTTACAGAGGTCGGAAAAGTATATATTGAGGCAGCGGAGGAAATCACCCAGATCGAACAGCGGGTAGAGAATTACATCAATGACCTGGCGGGTCTGAAGACGGGGAATCTTGCAGTAGGAGCAAGTACGCTGTTTGCCGCATATGTGGTACCGTCTCTGATCACCCAATTTAATCAGAAATTTCCGGATGTACATATTCAGCTGATAGAGGGAATACAGCCGAACTGGAAGAAATGCTGGGCAGTAATGCGCTGGATTTTGTCATTGATAATTATCACTATGACAGTATTCTATATAATAAAGAATTATATTGCGAAGAAAATATATTACTTGCGGTTCCAAAACATTTTGCCGTAAATGAAGAACTGGGAATGTATCAGCTTTCTTATAAGAATATCAAAAATAAAAATTATCTGAACCAGAAATATCCGGCAGTTCCGTTAGGAGATTTGCAGATCTTCCGTTTATTATGCTGACACAGGGAAATGATACCAGAACCAGAGGAGACAGGCTGTGCCGAAATGTTGGATTTAAACCCAATATTGTGTTGGAATTCAATCAGCAGTCGACAGCATATATGGCCTCGTCTACGCAGCTTGGAGCAACCTTCATCAGCGATATCCTGGTAAGCCAGCTCCCGACATTTGAAAATCTGGTGTACTACAAATTAGATGGGGAAGAAGCAAAGAGAAAAGTATTCTTCTATTACAAGACACACAAATATAAAACACGTGTAATGGAAGAATTCGTTCGAATGATGCATGAACAAATCTGAGAAAAAGATAATAATTTGCAAAAATTAATCAAATTGTAACATAATTTCAGAGAATAGTAAAAAGTTTTGTGTTATAATACTGATACATACATTGAGGTAAATCGATCATCGGAAAGTAAATTTCCTGATAGACAGTAAAAGGGAGGTTTTTTTGATATGACAGAGAATTTAATCAAAGATGTAAAGAAGATTCAGCAGGCACTCATTAATAAGGAATCCATCGGGGATGAATTCGAAGAGAAGATGGAGGCCGTACATAAATTAGAAGAAGTTGCAGATTATCTGAAGGATGCACTTGGAAGAGGCATAGAGTTCTAGGATGGATATAAAAGCTTTTATATTTGACATGGATGGTCTGTTGTTCGATTCTGAGCGTATTGTACAGCGCTCATGGGAGATCGCAGGTGATGAATTGGGAATCCCGCATATGGGGGAACGTCATCTATCACACACTCGGAATGAACCGCGCAGGCCGGAATGAATATTTCAGAAAATATATCCGGGAAGACTTTCCATTTGAAGAATTTGGAAAACTGACACGGGATAACTTCTGGAAAATTGTGGATAAAGAAGGTCTTCCGCTGAAAAAAAAGGTGCAAAAGAACTGCTGGCTTATGGAAAATCGCAAGGACATAAGATGGCAGTAGCGACATCTTCCAGCAGAGAGTATGCCATGGGGAATCTGATCCGGGCCGGAATAGATTCGTATTTTGACAGTGTGGTCTGTGGAGATATGGTTAAGAAAGCGAAGCCGGATCCGGAGATTTATCAGAAAGCATGTGAAAGTCTGGGAATACAGCCGGAATATTGTATGGCGTTTGAAGATGCGCCAGGAGGAATCCTGTCGGCACATCAGGCAGGCATGCAGGTGATCATGGTGCCGGATCTTGTGCAGCCGACACAGGAGATACGGGAACTTACGTATCGGGTCTGTGATTCGTTAGCGGATGTAATAGGAATATTAAATTGAGCCATTGGGATGGAGAAAAAAGAAGTGGTATCTGTCCCGGTGGCTTGTTTTATATCGTTGTGCCTTGGGAAAAAAGTTTTTTAGAAGCAACATATTTATTCTTTACAGAATAGCAAAAAAGGACTAAGATACTTTTGTAAAATAATTTATAAAAGAGGTCTGATATGGCAGGGCGAAATGAAAAAAAAGAATATTACAAAATCTAAAATTGTAAACTATATCATCAATAATAAAATTACATCAAAGGCAGAACTGGCGCAGAATCTGAGCTTAAGTATGCCGACGGTGCTTTCTAATGTAAACGAACTGATCGACCGGAATATGGTCATCGAGATAGGAGAATATGAATCTACCGGCGGTCGTAAAGCAAAACGGATAGGGATTAATCCGGCATATAAATATGCAGTCGGTGTAGTGATCACAGCAAATCATCTGGGAATCGTATTGCTGAACATGCAGTATGAAATAGAAAAAACAATCCGGATGCGGTTAAAATTTTCAACAGAAACATCTTATTGCTTAAAAGTAGCTGAAATGGTGGAGGACTTCCTGAAAGATGTAGAAGACCGGGAAAAGATATTAGGAATCGGAATTTCGATTCCCGGTATTATTGATCAGGCGAATAGAATGGTTGTGAAATCTCATGCACTGCAATTGGAGAATTTCAGTCTGAGCTTTCTGGAACAGGTATTTTCTTATCCGGTGTATTTTGCAAATGATGCAAATGCTGCGATGATGGCAGAAGATATGCATGAATATCAGGATGCTGTGTATCTTTCGCTCAACAATACATTAGGCGGCGCATTCTGTATTAATGGAAAACTGGTGGCTGGTCAGAATCAGAAAGCAGGAGAATTCGGACATATGATTCTGGTGCCGGGAGGAAAGAAATGTTATTGCGGAAAAGCCGGGTGTGCAGATGCCTATTGCGCAGCCAGTGCATTGACTGATGAAGAGCAGGAAATGACGTTGGAACAATTTATGGAAAAAGTGGAGCAGAAAAATACAAAGACTGTGGAAAAATGGAATCAGTATCTGGATAATCTGGCTATTTTGATTTCCAATCTGCGAATGGCGTATGACACAGATATCATACTTGGAGGAGAAGTCGGGGGTATTTATCAGAGTATATGATACCACTGGGGAAAAAAGTGATGGCATATAATGGTTTTGAACATGATGTACGTTACTTAAAAAATTGCTCCTATAAAAGAGAGGCATCAGCTGTCGGAGCGGCAAAACATTTCCTCTCTGAATATATACAGCATTTATAAATTTGATATGTTGTAGGAAAAAGAATAAGAATGAAAAACTGAGGTGAAATTCAAGGCTCGTAATGATTACGGACTTTGAATATTTACCTCTTTTTTTATTGTCAGATGTTCGGAAGAAGCTGCAATTGGCAGGTTTTATAGATATCTAAGTATGCAAGAGAAGTTGCCAGTGGCAAATTCTATGCATATCCAGTTGGTAAATATGCATAAAAAGTTGATCAAACTTGTGCAACAAGTAGAAATAGGCATTCATATATTGACAAAATAGAGTGGTTGTACAATAATGTAATTACTTTAATAAAACATTTAATAAAAGATAAGATAAAAAGAATGAAGGAGGAAAACAATATGTTACAGCAGGTAATGACAAAACCAGGAGAGATTATTTTCAGAGAGGTACCAGTTCCGGAGGTAAAAGATGATCAGGTATTGGTAAAGATTATGAATATCGGCATTTGTGGTTCTGATATTCATGTATATCACGGTAAGCATCCATTTACCTCATATCCGGTAACACAGGGACATGAAGTATCCGGTGAAGTTGTAAAACTTGGGAAAGATGTGACAGTATTTCACGAAGGTCAGAAAGTAACAATTGAGCCACAGGTTTATTGCGGAGAATGTTATCCATGCAGACACGGAAAATACAATTTGTGTGAAGAATTAAAAGTTATGGGATTCCAGACAACCGGAACAGCATCAGAATATTTTGCAGTAGATGCATCGAAAGTAACGCCAATTCCGGAAGAAATGTCATATGAAGAAGGTGCAATGATCGAGCCACTGGCTGTTGCAGTTCACGGAGTAAAGCAGGTTGGTGATGTGAAAGGAATGAACATTGCCGTGCTTGGTGCCGGTCCGATTGGTAATCTTGTGGCACAGGCAGCAAAGGGAATGGGAGCAGCAAAAGTTATGATCACGGATGTCAGTGATCTCCGTCTGGATAAGGCGAAAGAATGTGGCATTGATGTCTGTGTGAATACAAAAGAAAAAAGATTTCGGTGAAGCAATGTTGGAAACATTCGACCAGACAAAGCCGATGTGATTTATGATTGTGCAGGAAATAACATCACAATGGGACAGGCAATCAAGTATGCAAGAAAAGGAAGCATTATTGTATTGGTTGCAGTGTTTGCAGGAATGGCAGAGATTGATCTTGCAGTGGCTAATGATCATGAACTGGATATCAAGAGCACAATGATGTACCGGCACGATGACTATGTTGACGGAATCAGACTTGTAAATGAAGAAAAGGTTCATTTAAGACCACTGATCTCAAAAACATTTGCATTCCAGGAGTATCTGAAAGCTTATCAGTATATCGATGATAACCGGGAAACAACGATGAAAGTAATCATTAATGTACAGGAATAAAGATTAGATCAGGAGAGAACAGAAGTTTTGTCAGAAACTCTGATAAGGAGGAGCCATGGGAAACGAGGGTAAGAATGGAAAAGTGCCATTGATCAGTAAAATTGCATATGGATTTGGTGATGTCGGATGCAATTTCAGTTGGATGTTTGTAAGTAATTTTTTAATGATATTTTATACAGATGTGTTTGGAATCAGTATGGCGGCTGTTTCAGCATTGATGTTATTTTCAAGATTCTGGGATGCGATTAATGATCCGATTGTCGGAGGGTTGACGGATAAGACAAAAACAAGATGGGGACGTTACCGTCCATGGCTGCTTGTTGCAGCACCCATTACGGCAGTGCTTTTAATGTTGACATTCTGGGCACATCCGGACTGGCCAGATACGGCAAAGGTTATCTATATGATTATTACATATTGCCTGCTTGTGCTGGGATACACATGTGTAAATATTCCGTATGGAACACTTTGCGGTGCGATGACACAGGACATTGATGAACGGGCAAAAATTAATACTTCGCGTTCGGTTGCGGCTATGATTGCAATCGATTATCAACATTATTACAGTACCTTTGATTGGAAAGCTGGGAAGCCAGAGTGCGAAGAACGGATATTTATTTGTAGCAATTTTACAGTACCTTTGATTGGAAAGCTGCCAGAGTGCGAAGAACGGATATTTATTTGTAGCGGGATGTATATTTGGCGGCATGCCATTTCTTCTGCTTTGCGAAGACGAAGGAGCAGGTGACAATTCCGGAAAAGGAAAAAATATCAATTAAAGTACAGTTAAAAGCCGTGATGCAGAACAGACCGTATATACTTGCATTAATCGGACAGGTTTTATTTGGATTTACATTATATGGAAGAAATGCTGACATTTTATATTATTTTACATATGTAGAAGGAAATGCATCTTATTATACTACTTATTCTATGTGCATTATTATTCCATCCATTATCGGTGCCGCATGTTTTCAACCAGTATTCCGAAAACTTAACAATAAAGGAAGGACAGCTTCGATATTTGCCTTTTTAACAGGTATTTCAATGCTGGCAATGTATTTCTTTAATGTAAAAGATTCAGCAGTTGTATTCTATATTTTGGCAGGTGTTACACAGTTCTTTTTTTTTCAGGATTTAATACAGCAATCTATGCGATCATTCCGGACTGTGTGGAATACGGAGAATGGAAAACCGGACTTCGGAATGATGGATTTCAATATGCATTCGTTTCTCTTGGAAATAAGATTGGAATGGCGATCGGTACAGCGATGCTTGCGGCATTACTTGGAAAATATGGATACGTGGCAAATCAGGCACAAAATGATACGGTTATCAGTATTATGAAATATGCATTTACAACCATTCCGGGGATTCTGTGGATTGTAACAGCTGTTGTATTATTTTTCTACCGGTTAAATAAAAAACGGTATAATGAAATTGTGGAGGATCTGAAGAATCAGAAAATTAGAGCAATTATACATTTGGCAGAACTTGTTAATCTGGGTAAAAATGAAACAATTCAACAACTGGCTGAAGGAATGCATATGACCACTGAAGAAGCAGAAAAATGGTATAAAGAATATAGAAAACATTCATGAGAAGTTGTTTAATGAGTAGAGCATGCGAAAACGTAACTGAATAAAAATATAGAAGCGCTTTCTGTGTATATGAGATCATGGTTAGAAACTTTTAGGCACAGAAAGCGCTTCTATATTTTATTCGGGACCAGGAAATTCAGTTCCTATTGTATTAAACCGCTTCCCATCTCCCGGAAGCTCCACAAGGCAGCACCAGTCCGGAATGTGTAACAGGAAGTCCAATCTCCTGTGAATCCACATGTCCGTTCCATTTCTTAAGCTCCGTTCCGAGCATATAGGTCAAAACAGCCGGTGCAAGTCCGGTTGTGTAAGAATTGACCAAGAAGAATAATGGGTCATCCGACAAAAATCTGTGTACACAGTTTGATCAGCGGATGAATTGCATCTTCGATCTTCCAAATTTCTCCTTTAGGTCCGCGTCCGTATGACGGAGGATCCATAATGATGGCATCGTAGTGATTGCCGCGGCGGATCTCCCTCTCTACGAATTTCTGGCAGTCATCCACCAGCCAGCGGATCGGTCTGTCAGACAATCCGGAAGAAGCTGCATTTTCCTTGGCCCATGCAACCATTCCCTTTGAAGCGTCTACATGGGTAACACTTGCTCCTGCTGCCGCGGCTGCGCGGGTAGCGCCGCCTGTGTAAGCAAAAAGGTTCAGCACTTTGACCGGTCTTCCGGCATTTCTGATCTTCTCAGAGAACCAGTCCCAGTTTGTTGCCTGTTCCGGAAACAACCGGTATGTTTTGAAACTAAAAGGTTTCAGGTTGAATGTAAGTTCTTTATAATGAATCTGCCATTGTTCCGGGAGACTGAAGAATTCCCATTCCCCACCGCCTTTCTTACTGCGGTGATAGTGACCGTTCATATGTTTCCAGCCGCGTTCTGTCTTCGGGTATCCCAGATTACCTGCGGATCCGGACGGACCAGAGTGTATTGTCCCCAGCGTTCTAATTTTTCACCATTACTACAATCGATTACTTCATAATCTTTCCATTGATCTGCAATCCACATAGAATTATAATCCTCTTTCTTTTTTATAATGTAAATTTTCTGTTTGTTTTTGTAAATAAGTAATAAGAACATATCAGAAAAAGCATTTTCAGACAGTCCTGTAGAGGAATTATAGCATGAAAAATTAAGAAATTCAATTTGAAAGCGCACAGTCATAAAAAATCCGGCTGTGAAAAAAAGTGATTTTACATTTCTGTAAAATTTCTGCATACACTTTACATATATTTAACAATCCACGGATTTTGGATTTAACATAGGTCCCTTAAGATAACTATTGTCGAAAAGCGACAAGGAAAAAAAAAGCAGAATGAAAAAAAGATGAGAATCTAAGGAGAGTATGATTATGAAGTTGAAAAAAGTTTATTGCAATTTTATCGGTAGCAACAATGACAGCAGGACTTGCAGTCGGATGTGGAAGTTCCGACAGTGCTTCCTCAGATGACAAGAGCAGCAAGAGTGAAAGCGACTGGGATTCTTCAAATGATATCACAATTGTTTCAAGAGAAGATGGTTCAGGAACAAGAGGAGCATTCATCGAACTTTTCGGGATTGAAGAAAAGAAAGACGGTGAAAAAGTTGATATGACAACAGATGATGCACAGATTACAAAACAGCACATCCGTAATGCTTACAACAGTAGCCGGAGATGATTATGCAATCGGTTATGTATCACTCGGATCATTAAATGATACAGTAAAAAGCTTTAAAGATTGACGGAGAAGAAGCTACAGAGCAGAACATCAAAGATGGAAAATATAAAATCTAAGACCATTTAACATTGCAACAAAGAAAGGTGCAGATAATGAAGTGGCAAAAGACTTCATCGCTTATATCATGAGCAAAGAAGGACAGCAGGTGATTTCAGACAACGGATATATCGGAGACGATTCAGCAGAAGCTTATGCGGGAAGCAAGCCATCCGGAAAAAGCAGTTGTCGGCGGATCCTCTTCCGTATCACCGGTTATGGAAAAACTGATTGAGGCATATAAGAAAGTTAGTACAGGAGCAGAGATTGAGCTTCAGACTAGAGACTCTACAACCGGTATGACATCAGCAATCGATGGAAGTTATGATATCGGAATGGCATCACGTGAATTACAGGATGAAGAAAAAGATAAACTGGACAGCCAGGTAATTGCTACAGACGGTATCGCAGTTATTGTAAATAAAAACAATACAACAGATGAACTCAGCAGTGATCAGGTAAAGACAATTTACACTGGTGATGCAACCACATGGGATGAGGTAGTGAAATAATATGAAATCAAAAGCATGGACAGAGAAATTCATGCAGGGAGTGTTTGCAGTTGCCGCCTGTGCTTCGGTACTGGCGGTTGCACTCATTTGTATTTTCTTGTTTGCAAATGGGAATTCCTGCAATGAGTAAAATCGGATTCGGGGAATTCCTGACCGGTGAATTATGGAAACCAAAGAATGACATATACGGAATCTTTCCGATGATCATTGGAAGTCTGTATGTAACGGCAGGTGCAATTATCATCGGTGTACCGATTGGAATCCTGACAGCAGTATTCATGGCATTCTACTGTCCGAAAGTAATCTATAAACCACTGAAGATGGCAACAGAACTTCTGGCAGGAATCCCATCCGTTGTCTATGGATTTTTTCGGTCTTGTAGTTCTCGTACCGTGGGTAAGAGAAATCGGAAGAACACTTCATCAGGGGGGAACGGAAGCAGTATGATCACAGCATCCATTCTTCTGGGAATGATGATCTTACCAACGATCATCGGACTTACGGAATCTGCGCTTAGAGCAGTTCCTACACAGTACTATGAAAGGTGCGGTAGCACTTGGCGGAACACATGAAAGAGCAATCTTTACTGTTGTTTTACCGGCAGCCAAATCCGGAGTAGTGGCAGCTATTGTTCTTGGAATCGGGCGTGCGATCGGAGAGACGATGGCAGTGATCATGGTGGCTGGTAATCAGCCGAGAATGCCGGAAGGAATCTTCAGAGGAGTCAGAACACTGACAGCAAATATCGTAATTGAGATGGGATATGCATCCGGACTTCACAGAGAAGCACTGATTGCAACCGGCGTAGTTCTCTTCGTATTTATCCTTCTTCTGAACTTCTGTGTAGCACTTTTGAAGAGGGGGAAGAATTATGAGTAGTAATGAAGTAACATGGAAAGATAAGTTAAAAGCATATACCAGAACTCCTGGATCACTGATCGTAATGCTTCTTGTCATGCTTTCTGCAATTATGACATTTGCAGTACTTATATTTCTGATCGTATATGTGCTGGCGCATGGTGTTCCGTATTTGAAACCATCCATTTTCTCACTTCATTATACATCGGAAAATGCCTCGCTGATGCCGGCATTGATCAACACAGTGATCATGACTCTGTTATCACTTCTGATCGCAGTACCATTTGGTATTTTTTGCAGCAATCTTTCTTGTGGAATACGCAAAACGGGGAATAAATTTATCGAAGTGATCAGACTTACAACAGAGACGCTTCAGGGAATTCCGTCTATCGTATATGGTCTGTTTGGTATGCTGTTCTTTGTAAATACCTGTAAATGGGGATTTTCCGTTCTGGCAGGTGCATTTACTCTTGTCGATCATGGTATTACCGCCATGATCATGAGAAGTACAGAAGAAGCACTTAAAGCAGTTCCGGATTCTTACAGAGAAGGAAGTTTCGGACTGGGAGCAGGAAAATTACGTACAGTATTTCGGATCGTACTTCCATCGGCGATACCGGGAATCCTTGCAGGTGTGATCCTGGCGATCGGACGAATCGTCGGAGAGACAGCAGCACTGATTTATACAGCAGGAACGGTTGCACAGGTGCCAAAGAATGTATTGAGTTCAGGAAGAACCCTGGCAGTGCATGTATAATCTGTCAAGTGAAGGCCTTTATATGAATCAGGCTTATGCGACGGCTGTAGTATTGCTGGTGCTGGTAGTTGTGATCAATACCCTGTCGGGCATGATCGCCAAACGGTTACAAAAGCATAGCAGATGTACAGAGATAAATCAGAAAAAAACAGGAAGGAATCATACATGAGTAAAATAAGTATCAAGAACATGGAACTTCATTACGGTGATTTCCATGCTCTGAAAAATGTGAATCTTGAGATAGAAGCGAATAAGATCACAGCATTCATCGGTCCATCCGGATGTGGTAAGTCTACATTATTAAAATCAATCAACCGTATGAATGATCTGGTAGAGGGATGTAAGATTGACGGAGAGATTCTTCTGGATGGCAAGGATATTTTCCGTGATATCGATGTGAATTTGTTAAGAAAGAGAGTTGGAAGGGTGTTCCAGAAACCGAATCCGTTTCCAATGAGTATCTATGATAATATTGCTTATGGACCAAGAACCCATGGAATACGATCAAAAGCAAAATTGGATGACCTGGTAGAAAAATCTTTAAGAGATGCGGCAATCTGGAATGAATGCAAGGACAGATTAAAGACCAGCGCACTTGGAATGTCAGGCGGCCAGCAGCAGAGACTTTGTATTGCAAGAGCACTGGCGGTGCAGCCGGAAGTGCTCCTTATGGATGAACCGACATCGGCACTGGATCCGATTTCAACATCGAAGATAGAAGACCTTGCGATGGAATTGAAAAAAGATTATACTATTGTCATGGTAACACACAATATGCAACAGGCTGTGCGTGTATCAGATAATACTGCCTTTTTCCTGTTAGGAGAAGTGATTGAATACAATGAAACAGAAAAATTGTTCTCGATTCCATCAGATAAGAGAACGGAAGATTATATCACAGGGAGGTTTGGCTAGGATATGCGTAATCGGTTTGATCAGCAGCTGGAGTTACTTAATGAGCAGCTTATACGTATGGGTGAATTATGTGAAGTTGCAATCGGAAAAGCAACAACAGCATTAAAAAGAAGGAAGTATGGAACAGGCACAAAGAAGTGATCGAGGCAGATGAAGAGATCGATCAGGCAGAGACAGATATTGAAAGACTTTGTTTGAAACTGCTTCTCCAACAGCAGCCTGTGGCAAGAGATTTGAGACAGATTTCAGCGGCATTGAAAATGATCACAGATATGGAACGTATCGGCGATCAGGCTTCGGATATTGCAGAGATCATCATTACAGAGGAGAAGTCGGAAGCACAGGACATTCCAAAGATCATCAAAATGTCAGAAGCGGCCGGAAAGATGGTGCGTGACAGCGTCAATGCATATGTGGAAAAAGACCTTGAACTTTCCAGAAAAGTTATAAAAGATGATGATGTTGTGGATGAACTTTTGAAGAAGTGAAGACAACACTGATCGACTTTATTGCGGAAAATAAAGGAGAGCAGGGGGAGAGGCGATTGATCTGATCATGGTTGCAAAATATCTGGAACGTATCGCAGACCATGCAACAAATATCGCAGAGTGGGTGGAATTCTCTATCACAGGAATCCACAAGGCTTCTGTAGTATAAAAGAAGGAGAAAGAGGAATGATTTTTTGTGTAGAAGATGACAGTAACATACGGGAACTGGTGGTGTATACCCTGGAGAGCACAGGGTTTCAGGCGCACGGATTCGAAGATGGAAGTTCATTCCTTGAAGCTCTGGCATTAGAGACGCCAGAGCTTGTTTTGCTTGATATTATGCTGCCGGGAGAAGACGGAATGGAGCTTTTAAGAAAGTTAAAAGCATCTAAGAAAACGAGAGAGATTCCGGTCATCATGGTTACGGCCAAAGGGTGCAGAATACGATAAGGTAAAAGGATTGGATGCCGGTGCGGATGATTATGTGACCAAACCATTTGGAATGATGGAGTTGATCTCACGTATCAAGGCTGTATTAAGACGCAGCGCAAATGGAAGCATATCCAGTGAGGATACATTTGAGATCGGAGAGATCCGGCTGAATCCGAAGAAGCATGAAGTGACCGTTCACGGAGAAGTGGTGAACCTGACACTAAAAAGAGTATGAATTATTGAAACGCCTGATGAAGAATTCGAATATTGTCCTTACCAGAGACCAGCTTTTGGAAGATATCTGGGGATATGATTTCGATGGGGAGACGAGAACCGTGGATGTGCATGTCAGAACTTTAAGACAGAAGCTTGGAGATGCAGGCGAACAGATTGAGACGGTCCGCGGAGTCGGATACCGTATGAGCAGGTAATAATATGAAACAAAGTATGAGAAAAAAGATCCAAAGCAGCATGATTCTTGTCATTACCCCTGACGATGCTCATAGCTTATGCGATCACCACGCTGGTTGTATACCGCCAGACGATCCATATCATGGAAGGAGAGAGGTAAGACAGGAAGCGGACTATATTAACGTAGCACTCGACACTTCCGGGGAGTCTTATCTGAAGACGATGGATAACGTGCATGTGGACACAAGAATTACCCTGATCGATCCGGATGGTAAGGTGAAATATGACTCTAAAGAAGATGATGTAACCCTTCAGAATCACAAGAACCGGCCGGAAGTAAAAAGCTGCGCTGAAAAACGGAAGTGGTCAGGATATCCGTGAATCGAATACATTGAATAAAGAGATGTTCTATTATGCAGTGAAATTGGAAAATGGAGATATCTTGCGAGTATCAAAGACGGTAGATACTGCATTCCGGACAGCAATGAAGTATTCCCGGCGATGGGGCTGATCGCATTGATCATGCTGGCATTTGCGGGAATCCTTGTAAAATGGCAGATAACGAGACTGATCCGCCCGATCAACAGACTGGATCTTGAGAATCCATTGGAGAATGACGTGTACGAAGAATTAACACCTCTTTTACAGAGTATCGACAAGCAGAATAAAGAAAAAGATGCAGTTGCCAATATGAGAAAAGAATTCTCGGCAAATGTATCTCACGAACTGAAGACACCGCTTACGTCAATTTCAGGTTACGCAGAAATCATGAAAAAAGCGGACTGGTAAAACCGGAAGATATGAAAGGTTTTGCGGAAAGAATCTATAATGAAGCAAGACGTCTGATCACTTTGGTAGAAGATATCATCAAGTTATCAAAACTGGATGAGGGCAATGTGCAGCTGGAAAAAAAGAAGAAGTAGATCTCTATAAGCTGACGAGGGAGATTCTGACCAGACTTTCACCACAGGCAGCGAAGCGGAAAGAATGCATGTAGAGGTGACAGGGAGAACCGGTAGAGTATGTGGGTATCCGTCAGATCCTGGATGAGATGATTTACAATATCTGTGAAAATGCGATCAAGTATAACAAAGAAGGCGGAAAATTAACCGTCTGGGTAGGCAATACCTTGCAGGGAAAAGAAGGTCTGCGTTACGGATACCGGAATCGGAATCCCGGAGAATGAGACGGATCGTATCTTTGAACGTTTTTATCGTGTAGACAAAAGCCATTCTAAAGAAACAGGTGGAACAGGTCTTGGACTGTCTATCGTAAAGCATGGAGCAATGCTTCATGGGGCGAAGATCCATGGGACAGTAAACTGGGTGAAGGTACGAAGATAGAACTTATATTTTAAAAATAACAGAAGTTTTAAGAAATCTTAAGAATTATTTGCGTATGTCTTTAAGAAACGAAGCCTACAATAGCATCAAGAAAAAAGATGAGGAGGCTTATTGTTATGGACAAGATCAGTATTATCATCCCGTGCTTCAATGAAGAAGAAGCATTGCCGATTTATTATGCAGAAATGAAAAAAGTCATGGACAGCATGAAAAAACAGACCAGTTTTGAACTGCTATTTGTAGATGACGGGTCATCCGATAGAACATATGAGATTATGAAAGACTTACACAGAAAGGACGGAAGATGTCAGTACCTATCCTTTTCCAGAAACTTTGGAAAAGAAGCTGCGATCTATGCAGGGCTTCAAAACGCAAGCGGTGATTATGCTGCAATCATGGATGTAGATCTGGGACCCGCCGTCGCTGCTGCCTGATATGTACAGAATTTTAAAAGAAGAATCATATGACAGCGTGGCAACCAGACGTTCAACAAGAATGGGTGAACCAAAGATCCGTTCATTCTTATCTAAAGAGTTTTACAACGTGATCAATAAGATATCCAAGACAGAGATTGTAAGCGGTGCCAGAGATTACCGCCTGATGAACCGTAAGATGATAGATGCAGTGCTGGAAATGAGTGAATATAACCGCTTTTCCAAAGGAATCTTCGGGTGGGTAGGATTCCGCACCAAATGGCTGGAATATGAGAATATCGAAAAGATCTGCCGGAGAAACAAAATGGAATGTAAAAAGAAATTATTCATTTACTCGTTGGAGGGAATCACGGGATTTTCAGTAGTTCCGCTGTCGATTGCAGCGTATATGGGAGTTTTGTTCTGCGGATTATCATTCCTGATGATTGTTGCGATCGTAGTCCGTACATTAATCTGGGGAGATCCGGTGGCCGGATGGCCATCGATGGTTTGTATCTTGTTTGGCGTGGGTGGTGTACAGCTGCTGTGTACCGGAATTCTGGGACAGTATCTTGCCAAGACATACCTGGAAGTAAAGAACCGGCCTGTATACCTGTTAAAGGATTCCAGTAAAGAAGAACAGCGGATCATGATGATGCCATTATCACAAAATCTGCGGAGGAAGAGTTATGGACAAGGTTAAGAGATACATTCCTTACCTGCTGCTTACAGGCTTAACACTCTTTTTTGCCGGATGTTTGTGGGCAGATATGGAATCTTTGGAGCAAAGGTAGACTGGCTCAGTCAGCATAGTGTGCTGCCGGATTATTTACGGCAGCAGTTTTATGCAACCGGAAAGTTATTTCCCGAATTTGCGGCGAATCTGGGTGGCGGCCAGAATATTTATCATTTTGCTTATTACGGACTATATAGTCCGTTGATTCTGCCGTCATATCTGCTTCCGTTTGTGAAAATGTCGGATTACATCATGGCGGTCAGCATAACAGGTCTGACTGCTTCGGTACTGCTGTTTTATTACTGGCTGAAAAGCAGAAAGACGGATACAGGCACTGCTTTTATCCTGTCACTGATGTTCCTGCTGGCAGGACCGATGATCGGTCAGTACAGCGGGCAGATCATGTTTGTGGATTATATGCCGTTCTTATGTCTGGCACTCATAGGTGTAGACCGGTATTTTGAGCAAGAAAAAGTGGTCTTTTTACAGTTAGTGTATTTCTGATGATCATGACCAGTTTTTATTTCAGTATTGGCGGAATGCTGTCATTGGTTCTTTATGGACTGCACCGCTATTTTGAACAAAGAGAAGGAAAACAGGGTCGCAGTTCGCAGCTTTTTGCGGGACGGATTGTGTTTCGTGCGTTCGATGATTCTGGCAGTACTCATGAGTGG
>VOFC01005580.1_pt1 | contig 24485 bp, 31 predicted proteins | sample 5384161 | NCBI WGS metagenome assembly VOFC01 (sample SAMN12384722, study PRJNA508395) | human gut metagenome | isolation source: healthy gut B | host: Homo sapiens | reverse complement strand
GCGGTCGGCTCCGCAGGTCGCCAGCTGAAAGCCGAGCCCAGGCCAGCGGGGGAGCCGGATCAGGATGTAATCGTACCGCTTTGGGCGGTGTCCAACAGCTCCTGAACCTGCCATTGTGGGCTGCGGGCAAGGACATGGGGCAGCAGACAGGCCCGGCAGACGGGGTGGGCTCACCGCTGCCTTCCAGGGAGCAGCGGCCAAACACCACGTCGGAAAATCCATCAGGCCCGGTCACCAGACCCAGAGATATCCAGGTTGCGCAGGCCAATGTCCATATCAATACACAGTACGCTCTTACCCAGCCGAGCCAGGCAGGAGCCTACGCCGCCGGTGATGGAGTTTTTCCAGTTCCCCTTGCCAGAGGTCACTACAATTACGCTTCCCATGAAATTCTCCTATACACCAATTCCAGTCTATCACAAATCTAAGTTCGTCAACAACAACTTTTTGAAAAAAATCTCACGAAATCAAAAATAATTTTCATTCAAACGCAAAAGGGAAGCGAATCGCCCAAAATTATCCAAAATTACAGGGATTTTTTGAATTTTGGCCTCCATCTTCTGGGATACACCTTCAGAGTAAATACCTTGCGGATGGGGATTAGCTGGTGGTCACCCGGTGCCGGGGACGGATAGGTCCAGGCGACCGGCTCCACCCGTCCACCATTACTTTGATGTCTGGTCCAGCTGTTGGCTGGGTTCACCGCCTTCATGGCCAGAAACATGCCTCCCACCTTAACAAAGGGGAGACACAGCTCACAGAAGCGCAGCTCGGCCACGGCTCGGGCGGTGACAATGTCGTGCCGTCCTGCCAGCCCTTTACCAGGGCCTGCTCTCCGCCCGGGCGTGGACGGCCTGAATGCCCTCCAGCCCTAGCTGGGCGCATACTCAAGCTGAGCCAGTCCACCCAAGCTGGGCTTGTTCAGGCTGTCCAGGGTCACCTGGGAGGGGACCAGATCTTGTGGGGCAGGGCAGGCCGGCTCCGGTGCCCACGTCCAACAGGGTCTTGCCTTCAAAGTCCCCCCAGTTTAACAGGGCGGTGCTGTCCAGCATGTGCAGCTGGCTACGCCGCTCCCCTCCCGGGATGGCGGTCGTGTTCATCACCTGGTTTTTTTCCAGCATCAGCCGGCCGTACTTGCCAGCTGTCCAGCGGCCCGAGGGGGCATCGTTCCTGAGATAGGCCCAGCTCCGCCAGACCCGTGGAAATGATCTGTTCCATGATCCTCCAAGTTCTAAAATACAACGGTGACCCCAAAGACCTCACCGAAGTTGCTCAGCAGTCCCACGATGCCCAGAGGCAGGGTGGCCAGAGCCAAGGCCCAGCACACCACTGCCAGCAGGATGGCGGGTACTTTGCCGGGCCGGCCGGAGCGGTAGCTCACCAGCTGAGCGCGCCAGACTGATGAGGCCCGGCACCGTCAGCAGGGGGACCCAGGTTGCCCAGCGTGGTGCCGGTAAATAGTAGTAGGTGGTCAGGGCCACCACGATCACCATGTAGCCAGGCCGATCCAGGCCAGGGTCCGCTTCACCGAGAGGCGGGGATGTAGTTTTTTTCTTCCTGTGGGCGTTTTTCGTCCGACATGGTTACCTCCCAAAGGCTCTCGCCCCATTGGCCTTGCCTGTCTCAAAAAAGCCTTGTACCCTGGAAGGGTTTTGAGCGCACCTTGAGCCGTTTGGAGCCCCGAGAAGGGGAGGGGGGCAAAATGACCCAAGGAATATATTGTTAGAGCCGATGCCAGCCTGTTCTTTGCGGAAGCAAGGCGCGAACTTTGCCCGTAAAAAAAAACTTTCCACAGCAAGGCCGCCTATAGCTGACCGGGTATACAATAAGGATTCGCAGCACCAGCTGCACCCCGGTGGAATCGATTCCCAGACAGAACATCTGGTCATTGAAAACCAGGTCGCCGGAGCAGCACTCCAGCTGCCGGACGGGGATATCCATACTGCGGAACAGCTCTACAGACAACCGCCACAGCCGCTCGTACCAGTCCTTGGATTCCTCAGGCTTGCAGACCACAATCATCTCCTGCTTCTCAAACTGGTGGATGCGGTACATACCCCGCTCCTCGATGCCGTGGGCGCCCTTTTCCTTGCGGAAGCAGGGGGAGTAGGAGGTGAGCGTCTGGGGCAGCTTGTCCTCCGGCAGGATCTGATCGATGAACTTGCCGATCATGGAGTGCTCGCTCGTGCCGATGAGATAGAGATCCTCGCCCTCGATCTTATACATCATCCCGTCCATATCCGTCTGGCTCATCACGCCCTCCACCACGTTGCCGTGGATCATAAACGGGGGGATGCAGTAGGTGAAGCCCTTGTCGATCATAAAGTCACGGCCATAGGCGAGTGACGGCGGAGTGCAGCGCGCGCGATGTCGCCCATCAGGTAATAGAAGCCGTTGCCGGATACACGGGCCGGCGGCGTCCATATCCACGCCGTCGAAGCGCTCCATGATCTCCGTGTGGTAGGGGATGGGGAAGTCCGGGGTCTTGGGCTCGCCGAAGCGCTCCACCTCTACGTTGCAGCTGTCGTCTGGACCGATGGGCACGGACTCGTCGATCATCTGGGGGATGACCAGCAGCAGCTTGTTCATGGCCGCCTCGGCGTTGGCCTTCTTCTCCTCCAGCCGAGCCATGCGCTCGGCGTTGGCCTTTACGGCGGCGTTGTTGGCATCGATCTCCGCCTGAAGGGCGGCCTTCTCCGCCTCGTCGGCGCACTTTTTCAGCCTGCCGAACAGGGGGCCGTTGGCCTTGGAGATCTTGTTGCGCTCGGCCTTCAGGGCCTCGCCCTCGTTGATGGCCTCGCGGCGCTCGCTGTCCAGGGCGATGACCTCGTCCACCAGGGGCAGCTTGGCGTTCTGGAACTTCTTGCGGATATTCTCCTTTACCAGGTCCGGGTTCTCCCGGATAAACTTGATGTCAAGCATATTCTATACCTCTATTCGATGATGTTTCACGTGAAACGCTTATCGCTTTCCCAGCTTCTCCAGAGCCTCCAGCAGGGCGTTCAGGTCCTCGGTGCCGTAGTATTCCAGCTCGATGCGCCCCTTCTTTTTGCCGTTGACGATGCGGCAGGGGCGGCCCAGCTTCTCGCCCAGCTCACGGGCGGCCTCCTCAACATAATTGACGGAAAGCGCGTCCTTTTGGGGCTTTTCTTTTTTCTCGGCGGTGAGTTTTTTCACCAGCAGTTCCGTCTGGCGGACGGAGAGGGCGTCCTTGACCACGGTCTCCGCGGCGGCCTGCTGCTGTTTGCTGCCCAGCGTCAACAGGGCGCGGGCGTGTCCGGCGGAAAGCCGTCCGTCCTCCACCATGGTCCGCACCGGCTCGGTGAGCCCCAGCAGGCGCAGGGCGTTGGCCACTGTGGGGCGGGACTTGCCCACCCGCTGGGCACACTCGTCCTGGGTCATGCCGTACTGCTCCGTCAGCACCCGGTAGCCCTCGGCCTCCTCAATGGGGTTCAAATCCTCTCGCTGGAGGTTTTCGATCATGGCCAGCTCCATGGCCTTGCGGTCGTCGGCCTCGATGACTACCACGGGCACCTGTGTCAGCCCGGCCATCCGCGCCGCCCGCCACCGCCGTTCACCGGCGATGATCTGATAGTAGCCGGATTGCAGCTTCCGCACGGTCAGCGGCTGGATGATGCCGTGTATCCGGATGGAGTCCGCCAGGTCACTGAGGGCCTCCGGCTCAAAGCTCTTTCTGGGCTGGGTGGAGCAGCTCTCCACCTGGCTGATGGGCAGCAGCAGGGAGGAGGCGCGCTCGTCCTTGGCGGCGATGACGTCGTCACCAAGCAGTGCGCTCAGTCCCTTGCCCAGACCTTTTGTGTTCGCCATACCGCGTCTCCTTTCAGCAGTTGTTCTTCCGCAAAAATTCCGCCGCCAGCGCCGTGTATGCGTCCGCGCCCCGGCAGGTCTTGTCATAGGCGGTGATGGGCTTGCCGTGGCTGGGCGCTTCGCTGAGCCGCACGTTCCGCGGGATCACGGTGCTGTACACCTTCCCGGCAAAAACCGCTTCAGCTATCGAACATGGTCAGCAGCACGCCCTCGATGTCAAGCCCCGGGTTCATGCTGCGCCGCACGATACGCACGGTGTTCATCAGGTCGCTGAGTCCCTCCAGCGCGTAATACTCGCCCTGCACCGGGACCAGCAGACTGTTGGCGGCACACAGCGCGTTCAGCGTCAGCAGCTCCAGCGAGGGCGGACAGTCGATGAAGATGAAATCGTAGCTGTCCGCTACCTGCCGCAGCGCGGCCTTCAGCAGGAACTGCCGGTCATCCATGTTGATCATCTCCACGCCGGCGCCGGCCAGCGCCTTGCTGCTTGGCAGCACGTCGCCATAGGGCGTGGTCACGATCAGCTGGGCCGTCTCTGCGCCGTTGATGAGCGCATCGTAGACGCCGTTGCTGGTGGTCTTGTCCACGCCCATGCCGCTGGTGGCGTTGGCCTGGGGGTCAAAGTCGCACAGCAGCACGCGCTTGCCAGCGGCTTTTACGGCAGCGGCCAGGTTTACGCAGGTGGTGGTCTTGCCCACGCCGCCCTTCTGATTTACGATCGCAATGATTTTCGCCACAGCAAATTCCTCTTTCTGTCTGAGTTCATTATGATAGTATATACCACCTGCATGGAGGGTTTCAAGAGGGAAAATGCAAATTTTCGCCCTTTTTGTTTCACGTGAAACATAAAGGGACAAAAACAGGGCGGCTGTTTCACGTGAAACAACCGCCCCGTTCCTCATATCCAGTATCACGCCGTTCAGCGGCGGCAATGTCAGGTGCGCTTTCCCGTCGATGACCAGAAATCGCTGTCCGGTCATCGCGTCCTGCGCGGTGGGCGCGTCCCAGGCCAGCGTCAGATCTGCCGGCGCGTCCCCGGCGTTCAGCGCCGTTACCGTGCGCTCGCCTCCGCGCTCACGCTCGATGGCCAGAGCGCCGCCTCGGGCCAGCAGATAGCGCAGGGCGCCCGAGCGCAGGCTCTCCCGCGTTCGCCGCAGCTGTCCCAGAGTGCGGAAGAAGTCCGTCAGCGCCGCGTCCTCGCTGCCCCAGGGGAAGGCGCCCCGGTTCAGGGGATCCTCGAAGCCCTGCACGCCGGCCTCATCGCCGTAGAAGAGGGTGGGAGAGCCGGGGAAGCTGTAGAGCAGCATTCCCGCCAGACGGAGCTTTGCCAGGCCCCGGGCCAGCTCAGTGGGGGAGAGGCGGTACGCCGCACGCTCCGCCTTGGTTTTCGGTGTGCCCTCCGCGCCCAGCAGCGTCAGAATGCGCGCTGTGTCGTGGGTGCCCAGGAAGTTCATGGCGCCATAGAAGGCGAAGGGCGGGTAGTTCTCACGAATTGTCTCCATGCTGTCGCGGAAGACCGCGGCGTCGCCGCCGGCCAACCAGTTCAGCAGGGCCGTGCGGAAGGGGTAGTTCATCAGGCCGTGGACCTGGCGGCCCAGCAGGTATCTGCGCCGCTGGGAGTAGGCGATCTTGTTGCTGCCGTCCTCCCAGACCTCGCCCAGCAGGTAAGCCCCGGGCTTTTCCGCGTCGATGGCCGAGCGGATGCCCTCGATAAAGTCGCCGGGCAGCTCGTCGGCCACATCCAGCCGCCAGCCGTCCGCGCCGCAGCGCAGCCAATGCCGGACCACGCTGTCCTGATCGCCGAAGATGAAGTCACGGTAAGCCGGCTGCGCCTCATTGACGGCGGGCAGGGTCTTCACGCCCCACCAGGCGTCGTAGTCCGACGGCCACGGGTGGAAGCTGTACCAGTTGTAATACTCTGAATTCTGGCTCTGGGCCGCCCCCGGCTCCGGATAGTAGCCCTCGGCGTTGAAGTACCGGCTGTTGCTGCCGGTATGGTTGAACACGCCGTCCAGTATCACACGCATCCCACGCTGATGGGCGGCGGTGCACAGGGCGCGGAAGTCCGTCTCCGTGCCCAGCAGCGGGTCGATGGCCCGATAGTCGCCGGTGTCGTAGCGGTGGTTGCTGGCGGCCTCAAAAATGGGGTTCAGATACAGTGTCGTCACACCCAGGCCCGCCAGATAGTCCAGCTTCTCCGTGATGCCCTGCAGCGAGCCGCCAAAGAAGTCGCGGTTGGTGATCTGCCCGTGCTCGTCCGGAAGGAACACCGGCTGCTCGTTCCAGCCGCGGTGCAGCCACCGGTGCCCGGGCATATGGCTCACATCCGGCATGGATACACGGCGGAACCGATCCGGGAAGATCTGGTACGTCACGCCGAGCCCGAACCAGTCCGGGGCGGGGAGGGCTCGTATACCGTCAGCTGCCAGCGTGCCGCCTTCTCCGGCGCGTCCTGCACGCCATTTTTGCCGTACCACACGCAGCGCCCGTCCACGTCCGTCAGGCGGAAGCAGTACCAGCACAGCTCACCGCCAGCCGGCGCGGTGTATGTGCCGGCGAAGCCGCCCTCCGCCGGCGGCAGGGCGCACGTGTCCTCCGTGCCTGCGAACTCCCGGAGCACCAGCAGCTCGCAGCCGTAGTAGGTGTCGTCCGCCAGCGCAAAGCGTACTTTCGGCGCCGCAGGGGACGGCGCCGAAGGGGTCTTTATAATGTTTGTCTCTCGAATTGAAATAGGGTCCCATGTGTGCCTCTTGCCTCTATAACAGATTTACCGCATCAGCGTGTCCTCGCCGGCGGCGGTGGCGCCGGTGCCATCCCGGGTGAACCAGGCGTTGATGATGTCCACGGCCGCATTGGCCAGCAGACTGCCGCTGCCGCCCTTTTCCACCACGATGGCGATGGCGATCTCCGGATCGTCATAGGGGGGCGTAGGCCACAAAGGTGCCGTTGGCGATATCCGTACCCACCTGGGCCGAGCCGGTCTTGGCGCCGGCCTCCACCACACAGCGGGAAAAGGCGCTCCGCAGGAGTCGTAGGTCAGATCGTGCATACCCTTGGTCACCGCCGCCATGGTGCTGTCCGAGATGTTCAGGTCGTTCAGCGGCCCCTTGCCATATACGCCGACAACTCGTGAATTATCATAAGATTTTACGTTTTTCAGAAGATGTGCCTCATAGTGCTCACCGCCGGATACCAGCGTAGCCACATAGTTGGCCAGCTGCAGGGGTGAACAGGTTGTAGGACTGGCCGATGGCCGCCGTGATGGTCTGGCCGTCGGTCCACTCCCGGTCGTGGGCCTCCGCCCACTCCGGGGAGGCCAGCACGCCGCTGACGTCGCCGATCTCAATGCCCGTGGACTGCCCCAGGCCGAAGGCTGTGGCGTACTCATCCCAGCTTCTTGATGCCTGTCAGCCGGCCTCACCTCGTAGTAGAAGTAGTTGCAGGAGTCCACGATGGCCTGACTGACGTTGATGCGCCCGTGGGTGGTGTGGGCCTGCCGCCAGATCCAGCACATGGGCTGCGGGTCCACATAGTAGGTGTAGATACCCTTGTCTTCGATAATGGTGCTGGGGTGATGATGCCCTCCTCCAGCGCCGCCACGGACGTGCACAGCTTGAAGGTGGAGCCGGGGGCGTACACACCCTGGTGGCCCGGTTAAACATGGGCAGGCGTTCGTCCTTCACCAGCTCATCATAGTCCTGGTTGAACGTCTCCAGATCGTAGGTGGGGTAGCTGGCCATGGCCAGTACCTCGCCGGTGCCGACCTGATGACTGCCGCCGCGCCGCCGCGCTCGTTGCTGTCCTTGTCGATCATGCCCTGAATGGTACTGGCCAGCGTGTCCTCCACCACCTGCTGTAGGTCGATGTCGATGGTCAGCGCCACGGTGCCGCCGGGCTGGGGCTCCCGGGTGTACAGCTCGCCGGTGATCTTGCCGTTCTCGTCGGTGGTGATGAGCCGCTTGCCGTCCTTGCCGTGGAGATATTCCTCAAAGGCCTTCTCCACGCCGTCCTTGCCCACCAGGTCATTCATATTGTAGCCCTTGTCGGCGTAGCCCACATAGCCGGTGCTCTCGTCGCTGCGCCACTCCTCCTGCCATATGGCGCCCACGGTGCCCAGAATGTGCGCCGCCAGCTTGGTGTTGTACACCCGCGCCGCCGCTGTCTTGATGGTCACGCCCCGGTACTTTCCGTCGGTGATGCGGCCCAGCAGCTCCGTGGATACATCCTCGGCAAAGGTGTAGCTGCTGCGCCCGTCCAGTTCATACCGCACGCCCACGATCAGACGCGCCTGCGCGTCGGTATAGCTGTCATCGACCTTGTAGAGCTTCCGCGCATGGCGGCCAGCACTTCCGCGCTGCCGCCGTCCGTGGGCAGCTTGTTGTCGTCCAGATACCCCGGAAGCTCTCGGTCAGGCTTTTTGCTGGTCAGCTGGGGGAGAGGACCCTGTGGTCATGGGCAGGGTGTCGTTCCATGTGACGCCCTGCTCCTGACACAGCTGTATCAGCTGCCAGATGGCGTCGTTCAGCGCGGCCTCGTCCTTGCCGAAGCTGCTCTTGTCTACCACCAGCGTATAGGCCAGCCGGTTGCTCACCAGCACCTTGCCGTTCCGGTCGGTGATGATGCCCCGGGAGGCGGTCACCGTTTCGCTGGCGGTGTTGCTGGTGATGGATCTGGCCCGATTTTCGCTGCCGTGTACCACCTGTGCGTCATACAGCACCGCAAAAAACAGCACCAGAAACGCACAGAAAAACCCCAGCAGCACATATACCCGCCGCCGGGAGGGGTGAGGATTTTTCATCATAGCTTGGTTCTCCTATGGTCATTCGCTCAGTGTCCGCCGCTGTGCCCACCGGAACAGCGTGTGCGCCGCCGCCGCGAAGGGCAGCGATACCGCCAGCTCCCTGCCCAGCAGCAGGCCCGCCGCGGTCAGCCCCGCGCCGCTGTGTCCCGCCAGCACCGCCATGTGCAGCAGTCCGCAGAGCAGCATACATACGCCTGTCACCACCAGCGAGCACACCACGCCCGCCATGATGACCTGCCCGCTCAGCAGCCACGCTGCCGCCGCGCCAAGCAGGAACGCCAGCGCGTAAAAGCACGGCAGGCCCGCCACCGGCGAGAGAAGGTCGCACGCCAGCCCGAAAAATACCGCGTACAGCAGCGCCTGCTCGTTGCGCTCCAGCGTGGCCGGTATCACCGCGATGGCCGGCAGCAGGAACGGGTGCACGCCCCATACCCGCACGTATACCAGCACCAGCCCCTGCAGCAGTGCCAGCGCCAGCGCGCACAGACAGTACAATATCCACTTCAGCAGTATCGCCCGCCGTGTCATAGCCGTCCTCCGTCATTGGATCACGTCAAAATCCGTGATAATAAACATCTCCTGTATCGCCGCCACATCGCACTTGGGCGAGAGCACCGCGTACCGCGCCAGCCCGCCGTCATCCGTCTGCACGGACTCCACCGTGCCGATCACCAGCCCAGCGGGATAGTAGCCGCCCAGTCCGGACGTGACGATCACATCGCCCTTGATCAGGTTCGCGCTGTCGCTGAGGTATTGCAGCCGCAGCCGGTCTTCGGCATCAGGGCCAGGTCACCGCCGGCCACCGCCGTCTCGCCGGTGCGGAATACCCGCGCGCCGAACTGGGAGTCCGTGTCCAACACCGTGGACAGCCGGCACCAGTTCAGGCCCACGTCTGTGACCACACCCACCAGGTTCCCGGCGCTGTCCACCGCGCAGTCGCCTATGGCCACACCGTGCTGACTGCCTCGGTCCAGAACCAGCGTGCTGGCCCAGTTGGATACGTCGCGCTGGGTGACGCGGGCCGCCTCGAACACCAGGTCGCTGCGCTGCTGCCGCAGGCCCAGCAGCTGGCGCAGCTCTTTATTCTCGGTCGCCGCCGGCTCCATCTGCCGCAGCTGCTCCTCCAGCTCCGCGATCTGCTGCCGCAGCTCGTCGTTCTCCTGCTGCAGGGTCTCCACGTCCTCAAACCGCTGGCTAATGCCGCCGACCCAGCCCGCCACGGCGGAACCCGCCGCCCGGAAGGGCGAGGCGATCACGCCCAGGGCGTTGTGCAGCAGCCCCGTTCCGGAGCTCAGGGCCGACACCACGCACAGCACCACCGCGATGGTGGCCGCCGCGGCCAGCAGCCATATTCCCGTTTTCGTAAAAAATCGCTTCATGTGTCGTTTGTTCCTCTCTGAAGTCTCCCCCGGCAGGAGGCGGCAGCGCCCCTCTCAGAGGGAGCGAAAGGGGCATTATCCCAACAGCTGTATCCCGAATTCGCCCAGTATCTCCGCCAGCAGCACCACCGGCAGCCCCATCACGTTGAAAAAGTCGCCGTCGATGCGCTCTACCAGCAGCGCCCCTGTCCCTGTACGCCGTAGGCCCCGGCCTTGTCCATGGGCTCGCCCCCGGCGATGTAGGCCTTCAGCTCCCGCTGTGTGGCCGGACGGAAATACACGTCCGTGTGCTGGGCGCGGGTCAGGGCTTTCTCCCCCTGCCGCACCGTCACACCGGTACAGACGGTGTGGCGCCGACCCTGCAGGGCCGTCAGCATTTGCAGGGCCTCCGCCTCGTCGGCGGGCTTGCCCAGCTTCTTGTCGTCCAGAAACACCATCGTATCCGCCGTGATGACGATCTCGTCCGCGTCGGACGGCCACCGCCTGGGATTTCTCCGGGAGATGTAGCACACCGTCTCCTCCGGCGTCAGCCCGGCGGGGAAGTATTCCTCCACCTCCGGCACCCGGACGGTAAAGTCGGTGATGCCCATCCGACGCAAAAGCTCCTGCCGCCGGGGGACCCGGAGGCCAGCACGATCTTTGCCATATACGTCACCTGCCTGTGGAGCCGAAGCCGCCGGAGCCCCGTTCCGTCTCGTCCAGCTCCTCCACCACCGTCAGGGTGGGCCGCAGAATGGGCAGCACCATCAGCTGGGCGATGCGGTCACCGGGCTGCACCGTGTACGGTTCGCTTCCCAGGTTTACCAGCCCCACGCCGATCTCGCCCCGGTAGTCGCTGTCGATGACGCCCACGCCGTTGGAAAGGCCCAGGCCGTGTTTCACGGCCAAGCCGCTGCGGGCGAACACCAGCGCCGCGTAGTCCGCCGACGGCAGGGCGATGGCGATGCCCGTGGGGATCATCCGCCGCTCCCCGGCTGCCAGCGTCACCGCCTCGTCGATGCAGGCACACAGGTCCATGCAGGCCGCGCCGGCGGTGGCAAAGCGGGGGAGGGGTATCTCCGTCCCGATCTTGGGGACAGGGCTTTGATCTTCAGCTCCATAGTAACACCTTTTTCTCCTGAAATTGAATACGGTTTGTAAATTATAACGAGTGTTATACCATTTGTTTTACTCTACGCCCCGGTAGAACAGCCCGCGTGTGCTGTTGTCGTCGGCGGTGACGGTCCCGGCCCTGTGGGCGCGGAGAAGCGCCGCGCACTCCGCCGCCGTCTCTGTGGTAAACCGCAGGCGTCCGTACCGCAGGCCGCACCGGAGCACCTCCGGCTTGTCCGCCAGCACCAGTGTCTTTCCGTTCTCGATCTCGCACCGGCACCCGTAGGCGCACAGCACCGGGAATTGCTCGCCCCGCCGGTCGGTCAGTACGCTGCCCGCCCCATGGGCGCAGCCCGCGCTGTTCTTCGTCACGCAGTTTTCGGTGATCATCAGCGGCAGACGGCCGTAGACAAGGGCCTCGCAGTCCGCATATTTTCCCAGGTCCCGCACCTGCTGCCACCGCAGCTCAAAGCTGGCCGTCACGGACGACAGCCCCTGCTCCTGCCAGAAGCGCACCGCCCGGCTGTTGTACACGTTCAGGCCGAAGTCGCCGCGGAGCGTTTTGCCCAGTCCCTTCACGATGGCCAGATGGCCCAGGTTGCCGATGGCCGCGGAGGCGGCCTCCGGGTGCCGCTGCAGGATGTCCCGCAACACCGGTTCGTCCGCCGTGCGGAATATCCGGGGCAGCACCGCGCAGAACTCCGCCTGCCCGATATAGGGCATCAGGTCCATCTTATCCAGCAGCTCCGCCGGGATATACACGATAGCGGGGCGTTCCGCCAGCAGCTCGGCCGTCAGCTGATCGGGCCTGCTGATGGACACGGTAAAGTCCAGCTCCGCCGCGCCCGCCGGGAGCCTCCGGCAGGGGAGAGGCGGGCAGCTCCCGGCGCTTCGGAGTGTCCATCCGCCGATCCGCCAGCTCGTCCAGCAGCTCCCGCCGCAGCGCGTTCACCGCGCTGGCGGACACCATCAGCCCCTCGTCCAGCTCTATTTCGATCTGATCCGCCGCGAACACCGTGCCGCCGGTCTTGGTCAGCCGCTGCCGCAGTTCCTCCTCCGTCACGGCGCGGTTTCGCGCCTCCTCCGGCATATCGCCCGTGGCCATGACTATGGTGACACCGCCCGGGACGGCGCACGCGCCGCTCAGCCGCACCGGTTCGCCCCGGCGCACCGTCAGCCGCAGGTTCACCGGTATCCTCCGGTTCTCTTTTCCGTTTTCGTATGTCTCACGGGCCCCGGCGAACAGCGCCTTCGGCTCCGGTACGTTCTCCGGCCGGGTGCCGAACATGGCCTTGCCCTTTTTACCCAGCCAGTAGCCGTCGGTGAAGCCGCTGCGGGAGAAGGCCTGCTCCAGCGCCCGGGACTCCTCCGCCGTGGGCAGCCGCCTTTCGTCCAGCAGGCGGCGGTAGATGCCCGTTACCACGGCCACGTATTCCGGCCGCTTCAGCCGTCCCTCCAGCTTCAGGCAGTCCACGCCCATAGACGCCATATCCCGCAGATAGGCCGGACAGGTTGGCGTCCTTCAGGCTCAGGGGATGTGCGTCCCGGCAGGGGCCGTTCACGCCGTAGGGCAGACGGCAGGGCTGGGCACAGGCGCCCCGGTTTGCCGCTGCGCTGTCCCAGCACGGCGCTCATCTCGCACTGGCCGGAGTAGCACATACACAGCGCCCCGTGGCCGAACACCTCGATCTCCGCGCCGCAGCCGGCGCAGATCTCCCGTACCTCGTCCCGGTCCAGCTCCCGGGCCAGCACCACGCGCTCCATGCCCAACGCCGCGGCCGCATTGGCGCCGCCCAGCGTGAACAGGCTCATCTGCGTGCTGGCGTGAAGAGGCAGGTCCGGCACGATCTCCTTTTGCCAGGGTCAGCAGGCCCCAGTCCTGCACCAGCACCGCGTCCACGCCCATGGCGCTGGCCTTTCCGCAGCGCCGCGGCCGCCGCGGGCAGCTCCCGGTCGGTGAGCAGGGTGTTCAGGGTCAAAAGACCCGCACGCCCCGCAGATGGCAATACCGCACCGCCGACGCGAATTCCTCGTCGGTAAAGTTTTTCGCGCTCCGCCGCGCGTTGAACGCACCGAAGCCCATATACACCGCGTCCGCGCCGTTCTGCACCGCGGCGGTCAGTGCCTCATATCCCCCCGGCGGGGGCCAAAAGCTCCATCATCACCGGCGGTTGTTCTGGTTCTGGGCGTTCTGCAGCTTCCGGCGCAGCTCAGCCGCCTCGTTCTGGCGCGGCTGGCCTCGTCCAGATAGGTCTTTACCTGCCGGCGCAGATTTTCCGCGCCCTCCTGCGCCTTGGTGAGCTGGTCCGCCAGATTGACCGCCGCCAGCACCGCCGCCGCGTCACGGCTTATGTGGGCGCTGTCCATCAGCTTCTGCATCTCCGCATCCACCATGTTGCCGATCTTCTCCATGTAGGCGGCGTCCTCCTCCGCTACGAGGATATACCCGTGCCGCAGATAGACATCGTTACCCGGTTCGCCATGCCAAAACCCTCCTTAATTCATTTCGTTGGGTATATATACTTATACAAATAGCATTATACCACAAAACCCGCCGGAGAAAAGTCTATTTTGGCGAAAAGCGGAAATTTGTAAAAAGTTGTCCCGCCCCGCTTTACGCCGACCCCTTTTTCGTGTAGAATGGAGAGCACGAATGAGAGGGGAGGTCATCGCCATGGACGGCTATATACTTCGGAACAGGCAGGAGCAGCTGACGCTGCCCACCGATGCGCCGACAAGCTGCTGCAAAGCGGGCAGGGCGACGCCGCCCTGCTGTATCTGGCCCTGCGCCGCTTCGGCCGGGGCGTCACGCCGGAGGAGCTGGAAAAGGTCCTGCCCATCAGCCGCCTGCGGATCGACGCGGCGGAGAAGGTCCTTCAGGACCTGGACCTGCTGCCTCGACCGGCCCGCCAGGCACCGCCCGATCCGGCGGACGAACGCCCGGTCTACACCGCCCAGGACATCGCCGGACTGCTGACGGACAACGAGGGCTTCCGCCTGCTGGTGCCACAGACGGAGCAGCAGCTGGGCAAGAAGCTCCGCACCGCCGACTTGCAGATCCTGGCCGGTCTTTACGATGACTTGGGTATGCCCGCCGACGTGATCTATCTCCTGGTGTGCCACTGTGTCGAACGGGCCCGCAGCCAGTGGGGCGAGGGCAGACGACCAACCATGCGCCAGGTGGAAAAAGAGGGCTATCGCTGGGCACAGCTTGGCATATTTGACCAGAATTCTGCTGCAGTATACCTGAAAAAATGGGCAGAGCGCAACAGGAAGTACATTTCCTATTTGTCGAATTTACGAATTCTTAACAGGCCGCCGGTGGAGGCCGAACGCCGCTACATCGACCAGTGGATGGACATGGGCTTCCCGCCGGAGACGGTGGCTCTGGCCTATGAGCGCACGGTGTTCTACAAGAAGGACCTGAACTGGCGCTATCTTAACGGCATCCTGCGCCGCTGGCACGACGCCGGCTGGCACACGCCCCGCCAGGTAGAGGAGGGCGAGGCGGCCGGCAAGCGGCCCGCTGCCGCCGGTAAGTCCGCCGCCCCGCCGGGGACAAGGACGCCTGGATGCGCCGCTATATCAAGAGGTGAGAGTATGTCATACGACGGTATCATCATGCAGCGGGCCATTGCCCGCTTTGACCAGGCCCGCCAGCGCCGGGAGGCCGAGCTGGCCCAGCGCCGCCGGGAGGGCTTTGCCCGCCAGCCCCGCCTGCGGGACATCGACCGAACCCTCCGCACCACCATGAGCCGCATCGTGGCCGCCGCCGCCAAAAAGGGCGAGGACCCGCTGCCCGCCCTGCGGGTCCTGCGGGATGAAAATCTCTCCCTGCAGCGCGAGCGCGCCGCCCTGCTGGAGGACATGGGCTATCCCGCCGACTATCTGAGGACAAGCCCGCCTGTCCCCTCTGCGGCGACACCGGCTATACCCGGTCCGGCGTCTGCGCCTGCCTGAAGCAGTACTACGCCCGCGAACAGCTGGCGGAGCTCTCCCGGCTCCTGCCGCTGGGCGAGGCCCGGTTCGACACCTTCCGCTTTGACCTGTACGACAGCGCCGTGTGGGACAGCTACGGCGTTTCACCCCGGGCCAACATGGAGCGTAACTTCGATGTCTGCCGGGACTTTGCCCGCCAGTTCTCCCGGGGCAGCGGCAGCCTGCTGCTCTCCGGCGGCACCGGCCTGGGCAAGACGTTCCTCTCCGCCGGCATTGCCCGGGAGGTCAGCGACGCCGGCTTCTCCGTGGTCTACGACACCGCTATCAGCGTTTTCTCCCGCTATGAGGACGCCAAATTCCGCCCCGACGAGGTCAGCGATGCCGACGTCCGCCGCTGTGAGAGCTGCGACCTGCTGATCCTGGACGACCTGGGCACGGAGATGACCACAGCCTTCGTTCAGAGTGCGCTGTATCAGATCGTCAACGGCCGTATGCTCTCCGGCAGGTCCACCATCATCAGCACCAACCTGGCCCCGGAGGAGCTGGGCCATCGCTACGGCGCGCCCATCCTCTCCCGTATCGAGGGTCGCCTACCAGATCCTGCCCTTCTTCGGCGAGGATATCCGCACAAAGCAGTGACTGCCGCACCCGCCCCGACAGGGGCGGGTGCATTTTTTTATTTCCCGACGGTCTTCGCCCGCTTTCGACAGGCCTCCCGCCGTACAATAGGCAAAAAAAGGAGGCGACCGCCATGAAAAAAGACCAGAAGACCGATTTCCTCTCTGCCCGTGTGCGATACATACCCATCAACGATATCCGTCCCAACCCCAGCAGCCCCCCGCCGCCGGTTCGACTCGGAGAGTTTGCAGGAGCTGGCGGCCAGCATCGCCGCCTACGGCATTCTGCAGCCGCTCACCGTCCGGCAGCAGGGCGCAGTCTATGAGCTGGTGGCCGGCGAGCGCCGCTGGCGGGCGGCGCGGATCGCCGGGCTGCGGCAGGTGCCCTGTCTGCTGGCCCGGGTAGATGAGGAGGACGCCGCCCTGCTGGCCCTGATCGAGAACCTCCAGCGCCGCGATCTGGACTACATGGAGGAGGCGGCCGCCATCGCCCGCCTGCTCCGCCGCTACGGCCTCAGCCAGCAGCAGGCGGCGGAAAGCTGGGCCGCAGCCAGTCCGCCGTGGCCAACAAGCTGCGTCTGCTGCGGTTGGAGGAGCCGGTGGCGGACGCCCTGCACCGCTACGGCCTGACCGAGCGCCACGCCCGTGCCCTCCTGCGTCTGGAGGACCCGGAGCAGCGCCTTGCCGCCGTCGAGCATATCGGCAAAAACCAGCTGAACGTCGCCGATGCCGAAGGTTACATAGACCGTCTGGTCGCGCAAAACCAGACGACGCAGCCCCGCCGCCGCAGCGCGTATATCATCAAGGACGTCCGGCTGTTTCTCAACAGCGCGTGGACCGGGGCGTCCGGCTCATGCAGACCGCCGGCGTCGGCGCCAAAGTCTCCCGCCGGGATACGGAGGACACCATCTGCCTCACCGTCACCATTCCCCGCGCAAAGCCGCAGAAAGATGTGTCGTAACGCTTTTGTAACCCATTCCTTGACAAACCGTGTTACAATGCAGTAACGGCACGGCATTTTGCCGGTATTGCCCAAACCTGATGATACAAAGGAGGGGACACCATGAGCGACGAGTTGAATATGTCCTCTGTTACCGCCGATCCCGCGCCGGGAGACGGCCGGCAAGCGCGCGCGGCCCCGGAAGAAAAGCCTCCCAAGACCCCGGCAAAAGAGCCGGACTGATCATCGGCATCGCCGCGGCGGTGCTGGTGCTGGCCTACGCGGGCTGCTGTGTGGCCGCCAACGCGCTGTATTCCCACACGGCGTTTCCCAACACCTCCGTGCTGGGCATGGATATGTCCGGCCTGTCGGCGCAGGAGGCCGAGCAGCGCTGGACGGAGCAGGGGAGTGCCCTGCTGGACGGCATGACCATCCGCCTGACCCGTGACGGGCAGGAGATCGGCAGCACCACCCTTTCCGACCTGGGCGTCACCGTTCTGCCCGTCTATGTCTCCAAGGCTGCCGGCTGCGACGTGCAGGACCGGGGCTGGGGCAACGATGTGACCGCGTTCCTCCGCGGCGGCTGGCGCTTTATCGAGAGCTGGTTCAGGGCCGTGGACGTCACGCCCCAGCTGGACGTGGACGAGGCGAAGCTTACCGCCGCCTGTGAACAGCTGTCCGACACCGTGGGCTGCACCGTAACGGACGGCGGCTACCGGCTGGCGGAGGGTGAGGGCCTGTACATCACCAAGCCGCAGGACGGCGAGAAGCTGGACGCGGCGGCGCTGCGCGCCGAGTTGGCGCAGCGCTTCGAGAGCCGCGACCTGTCCGCGGCAGCCCGGTCCGTGGAATGTGTGTTCGCGGCCCACACCGCCGCGCCCATGGACGTGCAGGCGCTCCACGACGAGATCGCCGGCACCATGGCCGCCGCCATCTGCGACAAATCCACCGGCAAGCCCACCCAGTCCCGCGTGGGTGTACAGTTCGATGTGGAGACGGTGCAAAAGCAACTGGACGCCGCCCAGCCGGGCGAGGAATTCCTGGCTGACGCCCAGGTGCAGTTCCCGCCCGCCGCCACCGAGGAGTTGGAGCAGGCCATGTTCCGGGACGTGATCGGCACCTGCACCACCACCTGCGCCGGCCCCTGGGGCCGCCGCCAGAACATCAAGCTGGCCTCCGCCGCCATCAACGGCCGTATCTATAACCCCGGCGAGGAGTTCTGGTACAACGCCACTGTGGGCCAGCGCACCGAGGCCCGGGGCTTCCAGCCCGCCGCCGCCTACTCCGGCGGCAAGACCGTTACCTCCATCGGCGGCGGTATCTGCCAGGTGTCCTCCACGCTGTACTATTCCGCCCTCATGGCGGACCTGCAGATCGTCCTGCGCTACGCCCATCTGTTCGACCCCGGCTATATGCCCGTCACGGGCTGTGACGCCACGGTCAGCTGGGGCGGCCCGGACTTTGCCTTCCCGCAACAGCACCAACTACCCCATCAAGATCACCACCAGCTACAACGACGAGACCAACCAGCTGACCATCACCCTGCTGGGCACCAAGACCGACGACCACTATGTGGAGATGACCAACCAGTTCCTCTCCTACTCCGAGCGCAAGACGGTCTATCAGGAGTCCGAGTCCGTGGCCCCCGGCACCACCGAGGTGGAGCAGTACGGCCACAACGGCTACGCCGTCCAGACCTACCGCAACGTCTACGCCGGCGACGGTACGCTCCTCCGCAGCACCAAGGAGGCGTACAGCGACTATGACCGGGCCGACAAGATCATCCTGGTCGCCCCCGGCGAGCTGCCGCAGTAAATAAAGAAACAGCCCCCTGCCGGGGCTGTTTTCTGCTTTCGCTGTGTCTTCGCCGGGAGCAGACAGAAAAAAGACCGGCGAAAGCCGGTCTTTTCTTTCTGCGTATCATTCTCTCCGCAGGGCTTCGATGGGGTTCAGCTTCGATGCCTTCATGGCCGGCACCAGGCCGAACACCACGCCGATGACCATGGAGAAGGCCACCGCGATGATGCACGCCGGTACGCTGATGGCCACCGGTGTCCCCATGATGTGGGACATCATCTCCGCCAGGCCGATTCCCGTGGCCACGCCCAGTATGCCGCCCATGCTGGTCAGCACCGCCGCCTCCGTCAGGAACTGCCAGAGGATGCGGCTCTGCTGCGCGCCGATGGCGATCTTCAATCCGATCTCGCGGGTGCGCTCGGTGACGGACACCAGCATGATGTTCATCACGCCGATGCCGCCCACCACCAGCGAGATAGCCGCGATCCAGATCAACTGCTTGTTGGTGCTCTCCGACAGGCTCTGCAGATCGCTGGCCTGCTGCAGAAGGTCCTTGGACTCGTACTTGTACTTCGTGGTCCGGATGGCGTTCTCGTTCAGATACTTGGCCACATTGTCGCCGGCGGCGGTCATGTCGTTGGTGCTGGTGGCCCGCACCGCCGCGTACTGGGGTTCATCATACCGGTACGGCACCGACCAGCACACGTCCGGGATGAAAATGGTCCCCGCTGTGCTGCCGGCGTACATCTGATAATCCTTAAAGTTGTTGATTACCGGTCCGCTGCTGGACCGGGAGGACACCACACCCACCACGGTGAACGGCATCCCGTTGATCTCGATGGTGCCGCCGATGGGGTTCTCGCCCTGGAACAGCGACTTTGCCGACTTCGCGTCGATCAGCGCCACATTCCGCCGGTTCTCATAGTCCCCCGCCGTGAAGGAGCGTCCGTAGTTCACCGCGTAGTCCACGGCCGTCAGATAGTGGTCGTCCACGCCGTACAGCGACCCGCTGAACGCCGTATTGCCCACGTACACGTTGTCGCACCAATCCCGGGAGTAGTACATACTCACCAGCGACACGCTGCCCAGCTTCTCCATCTCATCCCGCATCTCCCGGGTCACTGGGTCGATACCCCGGCAGCGCCGGTAGTTCAGGTCGAAATAGTTTTGGCTGTCCGTGGCGCCGATGGTCACCCGCACCACGTTGTTGCCCGCGCCGATCAGGTTCTGCTTGATCTGCTCGTTGGTGCCCTGAATGGTGGACACGATGGTGATGATCGCGGCGATACCGATAATAATGCCCAGCATGGTCAGAAACGACCGCAGCTTGTGGCTCCACACGCCCTGAAAGGCGAGATTTATATTTTCCAACATATGGTTATCCCGCCTCCTTTATATGCCGTAGTTGTACAGCTGGTCGGTCGTGGCCTCCTGGGTGTGGGCACCCTCCACCACGTCGCGTCCATAGGGGAACGCCACATAGTCGTCGATGGTCAGCCCGCCCCGTATCTGGGTGTAGCTGCCCCACAGATCCCGGCCGGTCTGTACCCACCGCTGCTCAGTCTGCCGTCCTCGCCCCGGGCCATCACATAGCTCTTGCCGTTGTCGGTCCGGATGAACATACTCTGCAGATACAGTGAGCTGCCGCTTTCTTTCCGCGCTGGTGTCCTTCTGGTACTGTATATCCACATAGTCATTGGGCTGCAAATTCGCGTCCTCGGTGACAAACACCTTGAAGGGGTAGTAGGACACGTTACTGTTGCCGTCGCCCCAGTTGTTGCCGTTGCTGGTGGGATAGTCGTCGATGGACACGATGGTGCCCTCGCAGGCCGCTCCGGTCATCCAGCTGCTGATGGATACGCTGTCGCCCACCTGCACGCTGCCCAGATCCATCTCGCTGAGGGTGCCGGTGACGTAATATCCGCCGCCGCCGGACAGCTCCACCACGGCCTCGCTGTTGTTATAGGCCTCGTCCGGGTCCCGTACGGCCTTCACCGTGCCGTCGAACTCCGCGTACACGTTGCCGTCGCCCAGCTCCGCCAGCTTCTTGTCCAGCTTCAGCTTCGCCACCTTCAGGTTGACCTCCTGCTCCTTTACCGCCTGAGCCTTCTCCAGAATGGCCTTGTTGATCTCCAACTGGGTCATGGAGGTATCTAGCAGCTCCTGGATTTGGGCAATCTTCTTATCCAGCTTGGAGATCTCTTCTTTCTTGTCGCCGTAATCCAATGACTTATCCTGAATAGGGCGCTAGGTCGGCCGGTTCCATACTCACGGAAGCGATGGTCTTCTTGGCGGCCGACGTGGAAGCGCGCATTGGGATCAGTGGTGGTAGTACCGGGTTCGGGATCGGAGCCCTCGGTCTTAGTGACGGCTGTCAGCTTCAGTCCCCAGCATCGTTCTACAAGACCACCTACCTTGTCGTCTGTACGGTATACCAGCACCACGAAAAGGGGATCATCTCCTGATTTGCCGTTTTTGGTAAACATACCGATTAAATCTTCCTGTGTCAGGGTCTCTTGGATATCCACTGATAGTAGTACGGTGCTTTTTCCGTACCGTTGGAGACTGTGTTAGGGTCGGTAGAGGGAAGTAAGCGGGTACTGGTTATCGTCTCATCCAGACCTTCGTCATTGTATATCTTTTTGATGATGTCATCCCGCTGCTTCTGGTACCCGGTCAGCTCCGCCTCCAGCGTCTCCTTGTTCTTCGCCTTCTTCAGCAGCTCCAGCTCGTTTTTCATGACCTCCAGGTTCTCCGTCTGCCGGTCATAGTCGATCTTGGCGCGCTCCACGGTGGCCTGTGTCAGGGTGGAGTCATAGCTCACCAGCACCGTGCCCTTCTTGACGCTGTCGCCCTCCTTGACCCACACTTTCTTCACCGTCTGGCTCTGGGAGATGTAGATCTTCTGCAATTTGTCCGTGGTCACCATGCCGCTGGTGTTGGAGGTGTCTCCCCAGTAGTCGGTCATGGCGCACTCGTTGACGGCGTATACGTTCACGTCGCCCCGCTGGGCGTTCCGGGCGATGGTCAGTCCGCCCCACACCGCGCCGCACACGCCCACCACGCAGGCGGCGGCGATAATGCCCTTTTTCAGCTTCTTGCTCATGCGGGGCTTTTCGCCGTCGGGGCGCTTTTCGATATGCAGCTTTTCCCGCAGCGTCAGCTTCTCACTCATAGTCGTCACCTCCCGACAGTACGCCGTCCCGTATGGTCATGACCTTGGCGGCGTGGTTGGCGATGGAATGGTCGTGGGTGATCATGATGATGGTGGAGCCGCCGTCATGCAGCTGCTGAAACAGCTCCATCACCGCCGCGCCGCTGGCACTGTCCAGCGCGCCGGTGGGCTCGTCGGCCAGCAGCAGCTTCGGATTGCCCACGATGGCCCGTGCGATGGCCACCCGCTGGCACTGTCCGCCGGACAGCTGGTCCGGCCGGTGCTCCACCCGGTCGGAAAGCCCCACCGTCTCCAGCGCGGCCCGGGCCCGTTCCAGCCGTTCCGCCTTCTTCACCCCGCCGTACAGCAGGGGCAGCGCCACGTTTTCAAGCGCCGTCAGCTTCGGCAGCAGATTAAAGCTCTGGAACACGAAGCCCAGCTCCTTGTTCCGCACCTCCGCCAGCTGCTTGTTGTTGCAGGTGGTCACGTCCCGCCCACCCAGCAGATAGCTGCCGCTGGTGGGCACGTCCAGACACCCGATCAGGTTCATCAGCGTGGTCTTGCCGCTGCCGGAGGGACCCATGATAGCCAGGTATTCCCCCTCCTCCACGTCAAGGTTCACGTTTTTCAGGATATGTGCCACGGACTTTCCCATGGGGTAGTCCTTGCATATATCGCGCATTTCCAAAATCATGCTCAGCCCTCCATCGGCGGAATGATCACCGGACGCGGAGGCGGCCTCGCCGCCGGGAATCACGGCTGCGGTGCTGCCGTCGTCCGTGACGGTGTCGTTCTCAGCGGGCATATCGCCGCCGTCCATGCCGTCCATGGGCACGTTTTCGTCGATTTTTTCACCGCCGCCCTCGGGGTATACCTCGCCGCCGCTGGCGCTGGGGTCAGGTGGCGTCGTCATAGGTGATGCACGTCATGCCCGCCTTCAGGCTGTCGTCGGGATAGGCGATGTAGTCCTCCGCCGTCAGGCCGTCCGTCACGGGATAGGTGTCCGTCTCCGTGTTGTACTCGCCCAGGGTGACGCTCCGCTTCTCCAGCTTGCCCTTGCTGTTCTGAGCCCACACCCAGGGCTTGCCCTCGGCGTCGTTGATGAAGTAGCTGGGCAGGTTGATCAGGCTTTCGTCCTGGGTGTCCTCCTGCCCGTAGTCCGGCTCTATGTACACGTGCTGGCCCATCAGCAGGGCCCTCGCCGTCGCCCTCCAGCGTCACATAGAAGGGATACTTGCTGGACATGGCGGTGTCGCTGTCGCCGTAGTCGCTGCGGCTCTGCTGGGCGTTGTTCCAGTCGATGGAGCTGATGCTGCCCTTCCACGTCTGGTCGCTGACCCGGGAACGGATGACCACCGCCGTGCCCTCGGTCAGCACGCTGGCGTTGTTTTCATTCACATAGCCCTTGATGCGGAAGCCGCCCGTCTCCACGATGGTCATGAACGGCAGGGCGTTGCCGGAATTGTCCGTGCCGCCGTCCGGGTTCAGGGACTGCACCTCGCCGTCCACCGGGGACTTGACGGTGCTGTCGGCGGTGTTGGCCTTCAGCTTCTCAATGTCCTTTTTCTTGGTGGCGATGTTGGCCTTCGTCTCCAGCACCTTCACGTTCTGCTCCCGCAGATCCAGGGCGTACTGCCGCTTGGTGGCGTCGTCATAGGTGCTGTCCATCAGCTTCTGTATACGCTCCAGCTCCGCCTGCTGGTCCTCCAGCGTGGCGTTCAGCTGCTCCAGCTCCAGCTGGGCCATCTCCAGGTCGGTGCGGATCTGGCTGAGGTCATAGGTCAGCAGCACGTCGCCCTTTTTTCACGCTGTCGCCCACCTTCACCTTGATGGTGTCGATGGTCATGGCGTCGTTTTTCTTGATGGTCGTCTCGCCCAGCGGGCTGACGATGCCTGCGAACCGGTCCGCCAGACCTACGGACCCCAGCCCGCAGATCATAGACACCGACTGCACGGAGGCCTCGCCCTCCGCTGCGCCGCAGCCGGACACACAGCCCAGCAGCATCACCAGCGCCAGTACAAAAGCCGCTTTTTTCATGTCGTGTTCTCCTTTTTCCTTCCCGCGCGCCCGCGGGATGATTTTCCTATTTACTTAGACGGCAGAAATTGTCATTCCGTTCCGCCGCTGCCCCCGACAATATCATATCATGCGCCTGGCCCTCAAAATGTGAACAAATCGTGAACACACGCTTAAGACCTTACTAAGGTTCCGTATCAAAACGGTGGCAAAACGCCCCGCGGAATATTGACAGCGTGCGGGGGAGTGTCCTATTATTATGGTGTGCCGTGTCCATCCCGGACATCTTACCGGTGTACGGGCGCCTTTCGGCGGACACGGTCCCGCGTACGATACCACCGGCAGGAGGTTTTGCCATGAACAAAAAACGTATCCGCCAGATGGACCTGGCCCTGCGCCGCCGCCTTTCCGACCGTCCCGCCGCGGACTATTTTGCTCCCGGGGACGCCCTGCTCCCCGCGCCATTGAGGCCGAGGGCTATATGCAGCGCTTCACCGGGCTGTTCAGCGGCGCGCGCCTCCGCTGCGCCGACGTGCTGGCCCTCTGCCGCCCGGAGCTGGAGACGCTGTGCCCCGGCGAACCGTCCGAGGGCTGGCTGGCCTATGCCTACGACTATGCCCGCCGCCTGCTCTACCCGAAAAGACCGATGCGGAGCCCTTCGCCCCCGGTGCGGTGTTCCTGCTGTCGGTGCTGCAGGTGCTGTTTGCCGCCGAGGCGGAGCTGCTGCCCACGACCCGGCCTGGACCTTCCGATTTTCCTGACCGATGATGAGCTGGCCGGCAGTCCCTGTGCCCCGTCCTATCAGCGCTTCCTGCGCCTGTGGAGGCGGGAGTTCGTCTATGAGCTGATGCGTTTGGGCCTGGAGGTCACCCCTACCGCACCTTGAGCATATCGCCGGTGTCCACCACCTCGCCGTCACCG
>VOFC01003272.1_pt1 | contig 24492 bp, 39 predicted proteins | sample 5384161 | NCBI WGS metagenome assembly VOFC01 (sample SAMN12384722, study PRJNA508395) | human gut metagenome | isolation source: healthy gut B | host: Homo sapiens | reverse complement strand
TGTTGATGAGTGCAACCGCCTCGGCAATCTCGTCTGCATTGAAGTCTTTATACTGCTTGTTGGTCGCCTGCGGCATAACATGCAGCTCGATGCGCGCCACATCCTCCACGCGCAGACTTCTTCGCCCACTTCATCGTCGCGTGCTCGGGATTCGTCAAAAAGCACACCGCCACAACGATGCACACGATGACCGACGCCGCGACCACCCAGAACGCGGGCTTTTTGTAGCGCAGCGCGTTCTTCACGCGCTCCTTGACGCCAACTTCACCGAACGCCAGCGGGCAGGTGATGACCGCCTTGCGCGGCATACTACACGCAAGCAACACCGTGGAATAGGTCTTGACGGCGCTTTCGTCCATCGTGCGGATCACCCGCTCATCGCAGGCCAGCTCAATGTCGCGGCAGAGCAGTGTATAGGCGAGCCACAGTACGGGGTTGAACCAGTAAACCGCAAGCAGCGCGAAGCCCAGCGGCTTCCACCAGTGGTCACGCCGCGCGAGATGCGCCTGCTCATGCGCCAGTACATTCTGCTGCTGTACCTCGTCCAGACCGGAGGGCAGATAGATGCGTGGTTTTACAACGCCGAGGATAAACGGCGAGGAAATGGCATCGCAAAGGTAGATATTTTCCCGCACACAGAGCGATACGCTCACGCGCCGGCGCAGCCGAAGATAACTCACGAGCGCGTAGAGCAGCATGGCCCAAGACCGATGAGCCACCCAGCCCGCGAGGTAAGTCCAGACATAGAGCGGGTTGACGCTGGCTGTTGGCACGGCGGAAAAATGCTCTGCTGAGCGAGGGATTCACAGCATTGTCGATAACGCTCACGCCGCTCGTGATGGTCGGCGCGGGGTCAAACTGCACGACCGCGGGGCTGACCGTTTCAGCACTGGGGATCAGGCTCAGCGCGCTTTCAATGGAGAATGGCAGAACCAGCCGCAGCGCGACGATGCCCCAAAGCAGGACATTCACCCACTTGGGCGAACGCTTTGATACCAGGCGCAGTACCAGCACGGCCAGCACCAGCCAGCTTGCGGAAATGCTTTAGATTCAAGAGCGTCAAAAAGACGGCGGCCATTGCGCTCACTCTCCCTTTCCGCAGCGGTCGATCATGCGCTGAATTTCCGCAATGTCCTTCTCCGAAAGAGATTTCCGGGTGGTAAAAGCCGCCAGAAACGCGGGAAGAGAACCATCGAAGGTGTCCTCCACAAATTTCTCGCTCTGTACGGCGTTATAGCCCTCCTGTGAGAGAAGGGAAGTTACCGTGCCGTTTTCGTTCTGAAAGATACCGTGTTCGCACAGTTTTTCAAAACTGTGTAGGTCGTTGATTTTTTCCATTGCAGCTCCTGTTCGCATAGTTTCACCAGCTCGCCGGAGGTCAGCGGCTCGTGCTGCCAGATGAGTTCTGCAAAACGCGTCTCAACAACGCCCAGCTTGTAACCGTCCATGTGGGCCCTCTTTCTTTGTTGGTTATTTATGATAGATTTTTGATACTTGAAGTTCTATCATAAGTAGACTTACCTGTCGCTACATTTTTGCACCATTGGAATCAATGAAGACTACCCGGCCTCAGAAAACTGGCAAGTTAGCCGCTTTTGACAAGCGGCCGTCCAGCGTTTCAGCAGCACGCAAACGCTCCGAGGGTAGTGATACCACCTCCGCCTCGCACGTTCAGAAAGTACTGCACACAGAGCAAAAACAGCATCACCAAATTGCAACAGATTTCAAGATCCAAGACGTTTACGAAAGATCACCACTTGCCTCATGATCTTGCCGTACATCTGAGCTTTTCCTGGATCGTAGCGCTGCACCATCAGCATGACGTGCTCGCCCACCATGAAGTCCGCATCCTCGTGCTGATAGGGAGTAGTTACACATACAGGTCACGCCATCAGGGAGGTTGCAGAACACGCCGCCGCCATATTTTCCGGAGATCATCGCAAAAGCGGCGGGAGCCTACAGGGTGACGCTCCTCCGCACCAAAGAAGGGGTTGACTTCCGTTTCTTTCGCGGAAACAATCAGTTCACCAGTACGGGGGTGATACTCCCTTTACAATGCAGTCGATCTCCGAGCCCGGGTGGAACTCCGTGCGAAGATCCGGGATGGCCGCATAGCGGATCTCTCTTTGGCGTCATATCAAGGTCGTAACCATAGCAGTCCACAAGGCAGCGGCGGGGGCCTACCGCCAGCATCCTGCAGGTAATACGGGAACCGGCGGTATGAAGATCCTCACGGGCAGCAAAAAGCGGCGCTGGCTGCGACTGGCCTGACGGCGGGACGCCTGTGCACGGTTAGCGGTACGCTCCACCTTGGTGACAATCACATCGATGCTGGCCCCCACCATATTTCGAAGCACGAAGTCGGGTCGCTCCTCTCCCAGTTCCCACATTTCGGACTCGCGGATCAGAATGGGGATGCGATACGGCACCACAACGGCACAGAGTTCCCGCTTATTTTCAAGCATTCTTGCCTCTGCTGCGCGGAAGGTATCTTGCGTAGAGATCCACACCGATGATCGTTCCGGTAATGGCGCTGCGGCCGCGGAAAGAGGCATAGATGGAGTTCCATTCCTTCCGCTCCTCTTCACTTAGCCCCCGATCCAGTTCGTTGAAGTCCAGCTCGTAGAAAAGCGTGCGTTCGCTCTTTTCATCCGGTGCATCAAGCGTTTCAGAGTTACCTGCTGCCAGGTATTCATCCTCCGCAGGTTCTGCAGCGGCTCCTTCCGTGACCGGCTCCCAAAGCCCCAGTCCGCTTCATCGGCCTCAGAAACCTGTGGAACAGAAGTGGGCAAATCTGAAATCAAATTCTCCTCTGAATCCGGAAATTCCGACATCTCTTCGTGCAGCTCCGCTTCTTCCGCTCTCTCCTCTGCGGTATCGCTTTCGTCTTGGGATGTAGTTTTCTCTTTGTGGAAAGCCCAAGCGGTTTCGCCTCGGCTGCCTCCATTGCAGGAAGCGTTTCCGACTGCTCTGCTGTTTCCTCCGCAGGCAAATCCCCTCCGGCAACTCTGCGGGAAAGTCTCCGCTATCTGCGCCTGTCTCATCAGGCGGCGCGGTATCCGCAGGACGCCCCAGGGCAGTTTCTTCACCGACAGCATTTACGATCTTTTCTTCCGGGGCAACTTTTTTCCTGCCATGAATGTTCCTCCTAAGTTATATTTTTTCCGGCTCATTGGAGCCAAAAAAGCGATGGGTGCCGTTCTCCTGACGGGCGGCAGCAAAAAGTGGTGCCGGGGCAGATCGATTTCTCCAAAGGAACCGATCTCAGAAATCCAGATGATCCGCTCGCCCTTCATACGGGGAACGGTTGCAATGTGAGTAGCGGCGTCCAGCCATGCCACGCTGAAAAGGTATCCGGCCCCTTTCCGTTTCCGGTAAAGCGCAGGAGAAAGGTTCATGCAGTCCGTCTTTCGAGTAAAATCCGGGCTGCGCCTTTGTAAGCTCCAGCATAACGTCCAGTGCTTCCAAAAGCCGAGGGTCTATCCTGCGGTCTCCGTAAGAAACCACATCACCCCGCAGCCAGACATAATTGGTGCCTGTGCGCATCTGGCGAAGCATGATCTCCATGCGCCTTTCGTCAATTTTTGATTCCTGTGCATTGCAATGGGCCTGCACCAGAGCATGAAGCTGGCGGACACGCAGGTACTTAAACTCCTTTGAGTATTTCGAGAATATACTTTGCTGATTGGATAGCAGCATTGCTCTTCCTCCTTCAAACTGCTGCGCAGATGGTATTGAGATATGGGTCGATCATAAGATCGCTCTCACTTTCGGCAATGCAGTTGAACAGCACTGCCATGGTGTAGGCCGTGCTGTTTTTTTACATTCCGCTCCTGATTGGCGCGGGAGCTTACTCTCTGCCTCCCGCAGGATCATGCCCGTCCAGCCGTCTGAGCTTTGCCCGCACGCGGCTTTGCGGAAGCGTGGCATTGCCAATACGGAAGCTGTCGGCATAAAAAGCCGCTCAATGGCGTTTTCAAACACCAGAGCGGTTTCCGGTGCGAAGCATTCAAGCTCGCAGCCGTCCAAAATATCCAAAAGTTCTTCTTCTGCGTCCCCATCGGTCCGTCCGTCCTGCGCTGCTCTGACAGACGGACGGACTTCCATATGACTTTGATCAATCTTTCTTTTTTATCTTTCTTACTTGGCGTCAATTTCTGCGGTTCTGGGAACGCGGATTTGCAGTTCTTGAAGCGCAAGCTTCACGATTCTTGACAGCAGATTCTGCGGTTCTTGGCATGCTGCTGAGGGTTTCCCTCAGCAAGACCCTCCAGATCCGAGGTTCTGAACCGCGTACTTGATTCATCCTCCGTGATAAACGGCGCACAGGAATAGTCCGGATCTTCGATCGGTGTGACACGGGCAAGATAGATCTGATTGGCATCACCTCGCCCGCAGCGTTTTTCCCATACCAGCTTGAGCTCCACCAACTTCTTAAAAGCTGCCGTGACCCGCTGCTCACAGATGCGCAGCTCTTTGGCAAGCGCTTTGCGAGGAAAGATCACAAAGACCTCGCCGCGGTCATTGACCCAACCGTTTTTGCGGGAAAGCTGGAAACGGTTTAAGAGAAAGGTGTAGGTCACCTTGGCATCCAGGCTCATCTCGCAGTAACGTGGATCAGAAAATAACCAGCGCGGCATCTGCATATGATAAATACTCTGCACGTCTGTCTGGCACATCAGTTGGAAAGTTGGACGCTCTTCATTTTTCGCTGCCCTCATAACGGGCACCTCCTCTTTCTTTTTCGATATAGGCAATGGGGCGTTTCTATTGACTCCATAAAGCGAGAGTACGGTCAGACAGCACGCTGACAATGGAATATCTTCTTTTTAAAAGAGGCCGATTGCTCGACCTCTTTTTCATATTCCGCGCCCGGGTGGAATGCGCGTAGGATCATCCATCTCTTCCAGTTCCGGATCATCACCTTCCAGAATGGCTTCGCAGGTCATCTCCACAAGGCCGATCTCCTCCGGCGTCATGCTGTCATTTCCGCAGGAGCTTCCGCTGGTTGCGGCTTCTTCGACTGGAGAAATCCGCGGCTGCCTATCAGGCTGCTTCCCCGATGCAGGCGACGGCTGCGATGCGGGCGGAGCAGACGATGTGTTCCTTGCAGCGGCCGATGTGCGATTTCCTGCCGTGCGATGCTTTGCACCCTCTTCTTCTCTCTTTTTCCATTCCGGCACATAGTCAAAGACGCTGCATTTTTCAGCTTTTTTTTTGTATTCCGGCAGTTCCTCCAGCATGATCTTATAGAGCTGCGCGGGCTTATAGTGGTTGAACATCACAATGCAGAGAAACTTATTGAGCCGCAGGAATTCATCGGGCTGGAGGAGGTCTCGCTGGGTGTTGCTTCGCGTCTGGGAATAGGGGCGGGTGGTGCTGTAGATGGGAGAAAACAGCGGTGCCAAGGGAAACTGATTGTTGGTGACGGAGATCGTGACCTTACCGCACTTTTTAGCAAAGTATTCCGCACTCGTCATATCGTTGCAGCCAATGTAGAGGTCATGTCAAAGGAGCCGAGCTGATTTTCCCATTCCTTCCCCGGATATTTTTCCTGCCATTGGGAGAGGGACTGCACCGCCACCTGCACCGACATATTGAAGCCGCGGATGGAATTGAAAACATCAGAGATGCCCTCCATGTAGCCGATGTTGAGATATTCTTCCAAGCAGAAGTTTGTCAGTACGGGAAGCCGCCCGCCATGGAGACGGGCGTAATTGGAGAGCTGCGGGAAGGTCAGGGAGAAAAAGAGAGAGCTTAAAAAACGGTAAGCGCTGTCCTTGGGCGGAAATGATGACGAAGTAGGCGCAGGGCCTTTGCCCCGGGAGCAGCAGATCCACATCATGGTTGCGGGTGATCTTGTCCACCAGCGGATTTTTGAAAGACCGCAAGACCGGTTGCCAAGGCCGATGATGATATTGCCCCCAGAGGTTTTCTCTTGCTTTCAGAAAGAGGCCGTGGGGGCCTTTGGCGGGATGCTCCGGCGGCAGCTCCGCAAGCGTGCGGTTGATCTCGTTGACGCTCTTATAGGCGAGGATCTTATAGACGTCTCCGAGGCTGCGCTGCTCCAACGGAAGAAGATTGCCGCGGGCATCCTTCAGATTGCAGACATAGTGGATAAGTGCCATCAGGAGGTTCAATTCCGCACGGCTCCAGAAGTCATCAGCCTCCTTGGGGCCGGAGGTATTTTGAATGATGGTGTTGGCCACGGTGGTTAGGTCAGGATTTGCTTCCAGTCCCGCAAGGCAGTTCCAACCGTCAGAGTGCGCCATATCGAGGAAATTGACCGCCTTGACATAGAAGCCATGCTCCCGAAAATACGGCGCAAGGTTTTCAAAGAGTTCGCCTTTGGGGTCGGTCACGACAACGGATTCATGGTGTCCGCCGCTGCTTCGCTGCGCGCAGCCCATGAGGAAGGGAATGATAAAGCCTCTGGACTTATAGGAGCCGGGTGCGCCGATGCAGAGGATGTTATTGTTTTCCCCAGGCTTCATGCGGTGCGCCACGTAGGTGGCGTATTTTTTCCGGATCATCCGGCCGCGCCTTAATGCGTCCAAGGAGCATTCCGGTAACTTCTTCGGCGCTGCCCAGCTCCAGATGCTCAGCAAGCTCCTTTTTTGTCGCAAAATCCGGAGGTGCCGTGAGTGCCGTCCGGCAGGATATCAAAGCCGCGGGCGTCCCGGGTAAATTTGTAGCCTGAAAACCAGCTGTAGCCTTGTTTTCGTAATGAGGCAGACCATAAGGGCAATGAAGGCGGAAACGCCAGGCCAAAGGGCGTAAAAACAGCGAAGAGATTTTTGAAGGGGGTTGAATACCCAAATGCTCTCGATCACTTCACCGGTGGTGTTGAATACGGATTCCTTTCCCAGCTTGAGGGAATTGAGGAACATTCCGTAGAGATACCAGCCGATGCCGCCCAGCACCGCATACAGCGGCACGCGGGCCTTATTTCGTTCATACCAGCAGCCCCATTTATTTGCGAGGCGATCCTCTATCTTTTCGATCAACTTTTGATAAGCGGGGCATCCACCACGGCTCCTTTCTTCGTCAGATATTGTGTGCAAGGGGGAAGATAGAGCGACGGCGGACGGCCAAACAGCTCCGTCAAGAACGCTCTCTGTCACCTTATAGATGACGGCGTAGCCGGTATCTTTATAGCGCCGCCAGCAGCACCGCGTCACCCTGAGCATCTAAGGCGGCCAGTGAAATCGGCAGGCATCCCCTCTTTTTTGCGCTTGCGATGGCGGCATCAATCCGCCGCAGGTTCATATCCGCTCCAATGACGAAGGGGCGGTTCTGGTAGATGGCGTCCCACGCGGGATCATCCTCCGGCGGAGGGCGGTAAGCAGAGCGCAGCATCAGCTTTGCAAGCTTCACGCGGTAGTCCGGAACAGCCATGATCTGAAAGCTGCCGCGCGCCTGTTTCATCACAGGAGAGCAGGTGAACGGGATAGTGAAGTCCTCCGATAGGCTTCGCTGTATCGGATCAGCTTGGCATCCCGCTTTTCATCACGCACCTTGAGTTCCTCTATGATGTCAGCGTAGGAAGCTCCAGCGAAGTGAAAAGGCACACTGCGTGTCTTTGCCGAAATTGGTGTGATTATGAAACGCTGCCAGTTCGTCATTGACCGCCATGCGGCCGATTCCAGAATAGATATAATGTACCGCGTAGTAAATGCTGCCCAGATGTGCAATCGCCCCGACGCGGGCGCTGCCCCATGGATTGTGTCCGCGGCTTCTTGTAATCGCAGTAATAAACAGCGTGGAAGGCTCCGCCAGACTGTTTCGCTGTTATTGTGAGTACATTGATCCCCGCATGGTAAGCAGTCATCATCAGAGCGGAAAGCCGCACACGCCGCTCAATCGCCGCATCATGGTACGAGAGCGTCAAGTTTGGAACATCACCCTCTAAGGCTGCCTGCAAAAACTCTACCGCTGTTTGTGAGAAGCAGTATCAAAACCGCAGGCGTCCCGGTAATTGTAGCCTGAAAACCAGCCTTTTTTTCGTAATGAGGCAGACCATAAGGGCAATGAAGGCGGAAACGCCAAGGCAAAGGGCGTAAAACAGCGAAGATTTTTGAAGGGTTGAATACCCAAATGCTCTCTCGATCACTTCACCGGTGGTGTTGAATACAGTTTCCTTTCCCAGCTTGAGGGTGAGGAACATTCCGTAGAATACCAGCCGATGCCGCCAACACCGCATACAGCGGCACGCGGGCCTTATTTCGTTCATACCAGCAGCCCCATTTGTTTGCGAAGGCGATCCTCTATCTTTTCGATCAACTTAGATAAGCGGGGCATCCACCGGACTCCTTTCTTCGTCAGATATTGTGTGCAAGGGGAAGATAGGCGACGGCGGATGGCCAAACAGCTCCGTCAGAACGCTCTCTGTCACCTTATAGATGACGGCGTAGCCGGTATCTTTTTATAGCGCCGCAACAGCACCGCGTCACCCTTGAACCTAAGGCGGCCAGTGAAATCGGCAGGCATCCCTCTTTTTTGCGCTTGCGATGGCGGCATCAATCCGCCGCAGGTTCATATCCGCTCCAATGACGAAGGGGCGGTTCTGGTAGATGGCGTCCCACGCGGGAGCATCCTCCGGCGGAGGGCGGTAAGCAGAGCGCAGCATCAGCTTTGCAAGCTTCACGCGGTAGTCCCGGAACAGCCATGATCGTGAAGCTGCCGCCTGTTTCATCGCAGGAGAGCAGGTGAACGGGATAATGAAGTCCTCGATAGGCTTCGCTGTATCGGATCAGCTTGGTATCCGCTTTTCATCACGCACCCTTGAGTTCCTCTATGATGTCAGCGTAGGGAAGCTCCGGCAAAAGAAAGGCACGCTGCGTGTCTTTGCCGAAAATTGGTGTGATTATGAAACGCTGCCAGTTCGTCATTGACCGCCATGCGGCCGATTCCAGAATAGATATAATGTACCGCGTAGTAAGTGCTGCCCAGATGTGCAATCGCCCCGACGCGGGCGCTGCCCCATGGATTGTGTCCGCGGCTTCTTGTAATCGCAGTAATAAACAGCGTGGAAAACCCGCCAGACTGTTCGCTGTTATTGTGAGTACATTGATCCCCGCATGGTAAGCAGTCATCATCAGAGCGGAAAGCCGCACACGCCGCTCAATCGCCGCATCATGGTACGAGAGCGTCAAGTTTGGAACATCACCCTCTAAGGCTGCCTGCAAAAAGGCTCTACCGCTGTTTGTGAGAAGCAGTGTCACTTCGTTGATGGCGTTTGATCAAGCCCAGCGTTATCAAGTTTTCACGCTCTGTTTCTGTAGAGATACTGCTCAAATCATCGGGACGCACATTTTGGACACCAGCAGAGAAGCCTCAGAACATCCATATCTCTTACGCTCATAAGCACACATGAACCACTCCCTTCCCAATTCCTGCGAACGCCGAAATCGCCCTTGCGCCGAAAACGGCGCAAGAACAATTTCGGCGTCCTTACGAGCCGCTATGTGGGCGCAGCCTGTTGCCCCCACATAGTAGACAGGTCAGTATGCGAAAACCGGCCAAAAACACTTCTCAAAAAAAGCTGTTGTTTCAAGCCTTCCAAGCCCGCTGACACCCAACAGGCCAGCCGCGCTGCAAAGCAGCTCCAAGGCGCTTGAAATCAGGCAGCAATCTGTTGGGTGTTTTTTCGCAGCTTTTTTCACCTGCTTTGCCCATCAGCACCATCCACCGAAATAGAAGTTTCCGGGGGCATAGTCACTGGAATGTGCGGAGAAAAAGTCATGAGCATCGGACAGGGGGCAGGACGGTGATATGACAGCACTCCTGACTTTGCACTGCCGTAGAAAAGAAGGGCGACTGCCAGCGTATGCTGGTCATCATCCGGAATAAGTCTTCCTTTGATGGCGTTGCTGACCGCCTTCCACCCCTTGTTGTCCTGATCGAAAATATGCCGGCCTTCCATGGCGGTATGCTCATCAATGATCAGCATGGCCCGCTCAAAAAACGGCAATTCCTTTCCACACGCCTCATAGCTGTCCAGCAGCCGCCGAATGGTATCGCTGAGCCAGTTTGGGCTTTGATACCGGCAATGGGGCAGCAGCGTATTGATCGTGATATGGAGCCAGCCATAGCCAAAAGGCCTCCACGCTGCCCGTTACATCCATGGATGGCAGAATTGGCTTTTTCGCAAAGTCCCCGCTTCCCGGTGCGTACCGCTCGCAGAGTTTTCGCAGTTCCAGAGTGGCTGCTTCAAATTGTTCCATCGTCTGCTCCAATGTCTTTTGCAGTTTATTTGGATTCATCTGCCCACCGTCTGTCAGGGCAACCAGAGAGCCGGTCTGTCGGAAGGCATCGCCGATCAGTTCCTGAATCCGCATCATATCCCGCTTTAGATCATTCATCGATTTGCCCCGTTCGCTTTATGCGCAGATCGGTGGGTGAAGTGGTAATGGCTTCATATTCCTTTGGTGTCGTGTGGAACGCAATGGGAACATGGTTGTAGCCGATGCAGAGAAGTCCCTCGCCGCGCCGAAAGCGGGTGATCTGCCGAACCTCATCTTCGGAAAGGTTCAGCTTATCCTGAATGAGCCGTGCCTCCTGCTCCTCCATCTGCATAACCAGTTTAATGCGGCTGGAATCGAGGATTCCTTTGCCGTAACTCCCCCCTCCAGACTGAAAAAGGTCCTGCATTCCCTGGGTGCTGGTAACTGCGATCCCGCCAAGGCCACGGATGGTCTTTACCATTTCCAGCACAAACCCGGCCGCCTGCGGGTTTGCCGTAGCACCCACAAGACTCCATAACTCGTCTGCCAGAAGCGCCGAGAGTTCGTCCTCACAGTTCATAATGAGGTCGTAGGCGATGCTGGTGGCCCAGAAGGTGCCGTCCGCGATCATATCATCCGGCATACCAGAGAGGTCGAGGACAATGTACTTATTGTTAAGTTCAATGTCGTTTCGGCCTGCCATTGCCGCAGCCGAACCAGTGACATAGCGAGAGAGCACTACTGCCAGATGCCGCGTGTCCTTCTCTTGATAAAGAATCTCATACCAGTCCGAGAGAATGGGCATGGTGCGGAAATTTCCGTTCTCATCGACAATGGTGCTGTTGTCGAAGGTGATGCCGTAGCGCTTATAAACCTCCACCAGCGAGGAGTCAAGGCGGCTCTTATCCTCTTCGCTCAGATCCTTTTTTCTTCAGAAAAACCAGATGATCAGCTGCGCAATCTTGTCTGCCAGCACAGAGTCATCCGCGCGGCGATATTTTTGAGCTTTGCGTAGGAGTCCAGCGATTTCCGCCGAATCGCCATCAGATTCGGGCAGTCTTTGGAGGACGGCGACATTCGCAAATACAGCCCGCCCAGACGCTCACAGAGGGGGCGGAACTCATGCCCTTTCTTGGGAACGATGATGATGACCCGCTTGCCCTGTTCCCGCAGCCGCCCACCGAGACATTGCAGCGTCACCGTCTTGCCGGCGCCGGTAGAGCCGCCGATCCACCAGTTGCCGCTGGTGTACTTATAATCATCATAGGGATTGAGAAATACCGGAGAGCGGTTGTAGAGGTTCAGTCCCAGGAAGATCCCGTCGTGGTCACTCAGCTCATAGGAAACGAACGGGAAAGGCTGCTGCCACACCGGAGGTCAGCGCATTGCGCCGCGCCTTACGCTCAATATCCGGATCAAGCGCCAGAATGGGAAGAGGCCGAGAGAAACGCCTGCTCGTTTTATAGTCGCAGCGCCGTGCGATCATATCCACGGATACGCACAACTTCTCCACCTCTGTGACGCGCTGTTCCAGCGTTTCGGGATCAGATGCCGTCACTCCTCAATCAAGGTATGCATATAATAGAAATTCTCGCCTTGCCGGTTCATTACATCCTTGAGATAAAGGCCAGGAACTGATCGCACTATCCAGTTCCTCGTAGTCCTGCCGCGTATCGCCCACATCCCGCATCCGGGAGCGGTTGACCATGGTGGTCTGAGCAATTTTGGAGAGGATCTTTTCCTTGGGCTGACGCTTGACGAGAAAACTCAGGTTGATCCCTTCGCCAGCCTCCACCAAAGGCGCAAGCCAGCAGGTGCCAACCGTGGTGGTGTAACCGTAGCCCGTGATATAGAGATAAGCATGATACGTCGTCTACGATGATGTAGTCACGGCTTTTTGTATCCACCGTGGTGGAGAGAGAATGTCGAGAATGGTGGTGGAGCCGGCTTCAAGCCTCTAGATCCGGCTTTTCTTCGCCAAAAGAGCATCCGCTATCGACTCACCCCAGGCTGTTTTTACCAGTCTTCCGGAGCGGATGATTTTTCGTTTTCGTTTTAACCACTGAATCACATCCTTTGGTATTGTTTTTTAGCAAAAAGCACCCCGCAGAGATGCTTTTTGCTGCTGTTTTTAAGTTGTTGAGTCCGGTTCTTCCATGCTGAAGATATGGTAGATGTAATTTTTCCGGGCGTCTGCGAGATGGTAGATATGTATCACCTTCAATTTTATAGACACAAGATTGAATGAACAACGCCCGAAACCATTTTCCCATCAGCGTGTCATAAAAACACCTCCGCTTTTACGCTCGTCAGTAAAAACTTCCGCGCATACGGCAGACCAACTTCTGTTTTATAATACTGAAGCAATTGACGGTACTCATTGCGCGCTTCGCTCAGCCATTCAACTCTCACGAAGCAGCTCCTCCGTTTCCGCCTGCATATCCGCAGCAGAATAAGTCCTTGCGCCGGCAAATCTGTTCTTCTCCGAAGCATCTCAGCAAACAGTTCCAGCTCTGCCTGACGCTTCTCCCAAAGTTCAATCGGTAAAAAAGACCATTTCGCCATCTCCGTTGCGCGTGAGGAAAATCGGCTTTGCTTTTCGATGGACAGCTTCACCATGCCGTCATAATCATTCCGCAGTGCAGTAGCAGATCGAATCATCATGTGGAACGCCTCCTTGTATTTATTACTTAATTATATAAAATTATTACCTCTCGTCAAAAAGAAAAATGCGCTCCGCCGTGTTATTCCCATAGATCCCATGAACGGCCGTTGTCATATCGAAAACGCCCTCCGGCAGACGCACACGCTGGCTGGTTTTCTTGTTCAAAATCTCATAGAGCAGCTTGAGCACAAAATTATCGGAATACTGAGGCTCCAATACCTCCAGTTCACATAGATCCAGATACCGCCTTGCGGTGTCGGCCTCTTCGTTGAGCCGCTGGATGACGGCCTGCACCGTGTTGCGCTTGGCCCGCATGGAGGGTTCATACTGAAACACAAAAGGAAAAAGCGATGCCGCATGGCGCCGCCGGCAATGCCGTGACCGATCTCCCGAATGTTATCCTCGATCATCTCCCGGCACGCCTCGTTTCTCCTCCTGCTCTGCATAGCGCTGCATCTGCTCTACATACGCCTGCGTGTCCGCGGGCAGCGTGCGAGCGATCATCTGCAGCTCATCCGGTGCGATCTGCAAATACGATGCAAGGACGAAATAATATTCTGCCGGTCAATAGCAGACTTCAGATAGATGTTGACAGGCAGCACTTCCATGATCTTCACAAAGCGGTTATCTTTGGTGATGACTACACCGCCGATGATATTTTTGATTGGGAGCCACGCCTGCACGCTGTCACGGTATACGCCGCCGCTGCCGCCGGTATGGACGCCTTCGCCAAAAATCAGTTCCTTGAGATTCATTTTCTGACCTCCCTCGAAATAAGATAATCCGGCGGGATCTCCGCCATTTCCACCAGCTTCCCAGCCACCGTGTCATACTGTCATCACTGATGCCGATCAGCCCAAAGCCGCCCAGCGGCACAATGATCGTCAGCGTCACTATGATTTTCGGAGTCAGATCCAGCGGAAGAAAAGCAATGCAAAGATACAGTGCCGGGAGCGTCAGGGGACAGCCTCCACCAGATTCCGCAGCTCAAAGAGTCCCATAACGCGGCCTGCATCTGTAAAATTGGTAGGAATGTGATAGACCTCATAGTTCATTCGGATCCACCTCCACGGCATCTAACAGATGTCCTTTGTGCTCATAGCAAATCTGTGCCAGCTTCATCAGCTCCTCTGCACGGGAGAGAATGATATCCAGCATGGCACGGTCCAGCGTTTCCGCATTTCTGGGCGTACAGTTTGCCCTGCCCAGTTCCAGCAGGCTCAAATACTGGTTGCTGAAGCTGCTGTGCTCTTCCAATTCCATCAGCGTAATGCCGCATTTCTGCCGTATATAGCGTAAATAGGTTGTCTCTGCCAATTACTCCACCTCCAGATAGTCGATATAGGGCAGCTTACACCACCCCTGCCAGCCGCGTCCGCTGACTTCGGTTTTTCACAACACCTTTTCGCGTTCCCATGGCTTCTATTGCGTAACCGCCGCCAATATAAACGCCGGCGTGTCCGCTTTTCCATAACATCAGTCCGGGATTTCCGGCATGGAGGATACCGTGCCGTAGTCTGTTCCTTGAATGCCGGCATTCTTTGCCGCCTGATACATCTGATCCGCACCGTAATCCGGCATTCCGTTTGCGGCATAACCGATGCGCATGGTGGAAGCATCCAGCCACGCATAGCCTTTGATCAGGCCGATGCAGTCTGCCGTGCGCCGTCCCAGCCAGTTTGCTTCAATAAAATCAGCGTAATTGCCGACTCCGTCCGGGTACTGCTGCTTTTTATAGGCAAAGAGGGACTCTGTGAGAATGTTGCCGTAGGTACCCCACACATAGCCCCAGTTGTTCTCCCACGCCTGTACCGCGTAGGCGGCGAGGTCGAGATTATTTTTCGTAGACGGGCTGACAAAACGGGAAATGTCAATGTCATTATCATAGCTTGTACCATGCTGAATATCGCCGGAATAGGAGCCATCCCCTGCTGTAATCCGGTTGGTAGGCGCTGAAGTACCCGCCGTACTTCTCAAGCGCGCCGCTATCCTTCAGCGTTTCAAAGAGGGCGCCTGCCCACTGTCTGGCATCCTCATTGAAGCCCATCTGCTCCATCAACTCTTCCGGATCGATCAGTTGATCTCTACCTCCAGCGTTGCGGAGGTGCTGCCACCCAGAAGAGAAAGCGATGGCTGATAGGACAGGGTGGATTGGCAGAAATTCTGAATCAGCTCCGCGCTCATGGCGTCCAGATCCTGCTCATAGGCGGCGGAATTGATTGCAATGATCCAGAGCAGGTCATCCTCTTTCATCGTGTTTTTGACTTCAATATGGTCAATTGCCGTTCCATCCGCCTCATATTCCGCCGCAATACCGGTTACGATGGAGTCGATCTGCGTTCGCTCGAAATCATCCAGACTCATATACGCCCCACCTATACGCATGGCTTGTTCCGTCATATGGATCACCGAAGCGGTATCAGAGGAATCGTAGCCGAAAAAATATTGGGCAGCGCTGTAAAATACTACCATCGGGATCACGATCATGATGAGCAGAACGACAAGGAGAAACTTTACCAGGGCCGGAACGGTTTCTTTTACCAGCGGCAGCGGCGCACCGTGAACACCAGACACCGCAGCAGCCTGCGCAATCCGGTAGGCTGCTTTTTGCGGCACGGCCAAGATCAGCCGCCGTTTGAAGGGAAGATCGGGAATTGTCTTTCTCATCCATGCTTCTTACCCCTGCTGTTTTCTTGACGGTTTTACATCGCCGTCTGCCTTTACGCTGCCTTTGAGTGCCGCAGTTGTGGATACCGCTTTCTTTCCGGGCTGCGCGCTGCTTTTCGCAGAAGGTGCGGACGGTCTGACTGTCTGCCGCGACTGTGATGCCGATAGGACGCCTGCCGCCGTTCCTGCCGGGTCGGGGTGTCGGTTAGGCGCCTGTCCCTTTGAGTGTCGGCGCGGCGGCTGCGGAAGCACTGCGCGATTCCTGCCGGATCGGACTATGCTGCCGTGCATCCGGAGAAACTGCCGTGCGGCTTGGAATACCATTCCTGCCGGGTCGCGGTTCTCCAGACGGCCGCTGCGCAGAAACGGCGCTTTGCATTCCTGCGGTGCCGGGGTGCGGGCTTTCCGCCCGAGGCGGCGATGCCTGACCGGTTGGCTGCTTGGGTGGCCGCTGCGTATAGCGCGCATTGGGTGTATGTTGCTGCACGGTCTGTATTCCGCCGCGAACAGAGGCGGTGGTAAGCATCGCGCCACCAATCCCCGCCGCAGGTCTTGGAGAGTTGTCCTGCAAAGTGTTCACGGTGGTTTGTCCCAGCGTGATCCTTGTGTGCTCTGCGGCCTGCGTCACCTGACTCGCTGCTCTGCTCTGTACTTTTTGTGCGTTTATCTGACTCATACGGGAAGCGGATGGTGCTGCCGACGTTCCTGCACGGCCGGGCTGCGTTGTCTCTGGCGAATGTACTCTCATGCGCTGCGAGGCTGGGGAGCGCACGCCGCTTTGAAGAGTTCTGCCGCTCCAGCCACACTGGGGCGTGCCGAAGCGCCAGCTTTTCCTGCCGTACCGGGTCTGCCGGATGCATTCTGCGCACCGACAGGCGGTATCTTTGTTGCAGCCTTGATATGGGTCGGAGAGCGGCGTGTGCCGAGAGGAACAGAACTTTTCCGTTCCTGCGAGGGCCTTGGCGCTGTCGAATTTTTAGGGCATACTGTCCTGCGCAGCAGATGGGGCGGACTTTTCCTGCGAGGGTGATTGCGGCGCGCCTGTATGTACTGAGGAGCTTTGCGCAGCAGACGACTGTTGTGATGTGCTTTGATTTGTGCTGCTTTGCTGCGCTGCGCTTTGCCGGACATACCCGCCGTGTTGCCATGACCTCCGCTGGGCCCGCCCATGCGGGGGCCGCCGGACGGCGCGTTGGGCGCAGCGCCTTTGCCGCCGTTTCCTGCGGACTTGCCCACTGCCTTTGTAATTTGAGAAACCGCACTGCGAACCACCATATAAGTCAGCGTGCCGAGGAGTCCTCTTCCCGGAGAGTCGCCGGTGATAGCGGGATTTAAGCCGATGCGTGTTACAATGGCGTCTGCTTTCCGTGCGACCTGACAATCGTAAGGATCAGCACGATCCACGGAGAACATCTAAACCGCTGGGAACTGTGGCAAGAACAGACAGCAGCATTTTGAAGAAAAAATCACATTTGTCACCATCAAAAGGCACATACTGCCGAACATCCGGCACCAGCCTGTGAAAATCTCCGAGGTGCTTTTGCTGCCGCCCATAAAGGCCAGCGGCGCTGTGACGTAAGCATAGCGAGGATGACATACCCGCTCCGCAATCTCCAAAAGAAGCTTAAACACCTTGAACATCACGATAATGCCGAAAATAATGACCAGCAGCCATGCTGCACCTATGGCTCCGAATACGCTCTCATCTACAAATGTGACATTAACTGCGTCAGGAATCTGGAGCAGCTCAATGATCTTTGACGTCATACTCAGCCCGATCTCGCAGATCTGCGGACTTGCCAGCAGTAAAAACGCAAAAACGAAGGTGCGGGGCAAAGAGCAGCTTTTGGATCTTCTCCTTCAAAGCCAAGCCCCACCGCCATACTTTTTGAGCGCCTGAAAACCAGATTGCCGATCAGGAGCGCCCAACCAACTGCCAGAAGGATCTGCATGATCTCGTCCACAACGGGAGCGTGGCTTTTCAGATATGCAAAATCCATACTCATAATGTCCAGCAGCGCCGTAGAGAAATATTGCCAGCATTCCAGAGCGAGCCCATAGGCCCATTCGAGAAAGCCCTGAAAAATAAGCTCAAGCAACGGGGACACCTCCTTTGCGCCGGAGCTTTGACCTCATTACGGCGTCAGAGTGGCAAGGCCGCTGAAGAGCGGTGCAACATAGGCGATAAAAGCGCCGATGCCGTTGATAATGGCCCATGCAACCCAAATGCGCTTGAGCCAATCCCACGCCTGATCTGTCTTATGCTGATTATTTGAAATCTTTGCGCCGATCACGGCAACGGCGGACATTAAACCTGCCAGCACCGTACTGATGCCGACAATTTTTGTGTAAACATCTACGATAATGCGGTTGGCAACAGTCCACATATCGTCTACGGCAAAGGCTGATGCGGTCATCGCGGCCATAACCCACATCAGAGTCATAATAAGTGTGTAGAATTTGTAGCATTTTCTGATCATAGAAAGCGGCTCCTTTTTACGAGAGAATACTGAATCGGGAATTTCGATCTTTTGTCATATGAAAATAAAGCTAAGCTGCATAGTACAATAGATTTTTTGATATTTGCCGTTACTCATTGTACGAGCCAAGAAAAGTGTCCTTGCAATCAAGGTGTTGTTTCGTTATAATTAAATCGTTATGGGGTGATAGCTTTGATATTTACGAGCGAGGAAATTGCAATGATTGAAGGAGTTCTCGGCTCCTTTTTTTCTGATAATCATACATCAGAAGACCTGAGAAAAGCCTATTCCCGTGTATGGCAGCATCTTGCAGCGGATACATTAGATTCCGAGGATCTTCGGCGCATTTCCTCTGCGGTCGATTTTGCAATGAAAAATCAGTTCTGTGAATCATGCAGCAGAGAAAGCCAGCGTGTTCTGACAACGGTACTCATCAAGTCGATTTCCGCACAATGATTGAAGCATAATTTGTATATAGCAGGCGGCAACCAGCGTAAAGCTGGTTGCCGCCTTTCAGTAGTTAATATCCCGTCTTGGGCAGTTTCGGGGTAGTGCCGATCTTGCGGACAATGGTGATCCAGTTGGCTGTTGCGGTCTGCCAGGTACCCTGATACTTGCCGCCGGCATCGGCGCGGTTGACCATCTGGTAGCCATTGACCGCCATGCCCTTGACCATAACGCTCAGAGTGGGATTCGCCACAGACTGGAAGCCCACCGGCACGGTTCCGAAGTCAAAATAGATGTCGGTTACCACCTCACCTGCCTGCATGGGGATGGCGTTTAGGCAAAGCTGTAGTTGTTGCTGCTCAGCAGATTGGACGCCAACACCTGATAGCTTGCGCTGTAGTTGGTCTTATAGAGGATGCGGTAGGTAAGCCGCGCACTTGTAGGTGCCGGTACTCAGCACCGTTGCGTTGGCAATATCCGTTGGAATGCGGTCATGCCAGAAGAATGACTCCAGCGGCACATTGCTGGTGTTGGCAACGGTGAAGTCATAGCGCATCTGACTGCCAGCCATCACAGCACTATTGCCGCGCTTGGTGATCGTAACGCCCAGAGAGTGAAGGTTTATCGAAGGCAGACAGCTTGATGATCTGACTGGGATATTCCAGCGTGACATCAAACATTTCCGAGGACACCAGCCAATACGCAGGCGCTGTGACCTCACGAATCTGATAACGGGTCAGCGGCAGCGCCTTGCTTGCCGCAACGCCGCGGGCATCGGTGGTGATATAGTCCACCACCTTGCCGCCGCGGGCATTGACGATCTCATAAACAGCGCCCTTGAGCGGGTGCCTGCGGCGGTGCCGGTGACCTCGTTATACTCAGCGGCGTACTTATAAATCTGGATCTGGCCCGTGACAGCGGTATTTTCCCCACTCGATCTCCACGGTTTTGCCCGGAGAGACATAGACGGTCTTATACTGCTTGTCCAGCGTGTAGCCGGGGGCGGCTTCCAGCTCTCTCAGATAAAAAGCGGCCGCTCAGCCCGCCAGGGATCTCGTCAATGTAAATGTAGCCCCATCGTCCGAGGTGTACTCGCCGATGGGCTTCTTGTTCGCATCATAGAGGACAAACTTTACGCCATAGATCCCTTCTCCCGTGGCGCTGTCAATTTTGTGGATGACGATGCCGCTGGGGGTTGATCGATTTTTCACCTCCGTCGCTACTATGGTGCCGGAAATGCCGGAAATGGTGATTTTTCCTTCTTTGTCCGTCCAGTACAGGCCGGTGGAGGACAGCGTGCCGCCCTCGGCATCTACATACGAGCCATCCGCATAGACGATCTTGAACTCGACTCCTTCCAGCGGCTCCTTTGTCACGGAGTCCTGCTTTACGATGATGAGATTGCCCTTGGGGGCGTTACGGAACTCCACCGTGACAACTTCATTGGACTTGACCTTAACTGTCTGAGGGGTATCGTCAAACATGTACCCGGCCTTCGCACGGGTTTTCCTTGATGACAAGTGTGGTACCGGGGGCGATGTCGGTAATGGTGAACGCGCCTGCGCTGTCCGTCACGAACTTGCCGTTGGCGTTGCCGATGAGATTGCCGTCGGAATCCGTGACAAGGAACTCCACGTCAGCGATGGGAGCGTTCGTCACAGCGTCAACCTTTTTCGCCAAGATACCGCCCTTGGGCTGGTTGCGGAACTCCAGGGTCATCACGGAATTGCGCTTGATTTTGATGCTCTGCGGGGTATCGTCCAGGATGTAGCCATCCTTGGCACGCACCTCTTTTGCGATGACTGTCATGCCGGGGTCAGGCCGTCAATACGGATAGTGCCCGCACTATCGGTCACGTAGCGGCCTTCGCCGTACCGATTACACTGCCGTCCGAGTCGGTGATAAGGAACTCGACATCGGAAATAGGCGTGCCGGTCGCGGCGTCCTTTTTGACAATAAGCAGAGAACCCATCTTATCGTTGCCAAAGGTCACGGTAATGACGTCCTGATCCTTACCGGAGAGATAGACCGTTTCCGTGGCGTCGGTGATCACATACCCGTCCGGCGCGGAGATCTCTTCGCAGACGTAGGCGCCCGCCTTGAGACCAGTCACGACGATGGTTCCACTCTTCGAAGTGCGGTACTCGCCGATGACCGTGCCGCCCGTACCGGAAGTGCCTCCGAGGTAGCGGATGCGGAACCATGCACCTTCCAGCGGCTGACCGCTCTCGCTGTCCACCTTGCGGATGATGATTGCGGAAAGGGCGTGTTCTCAAAGGTCAGCACCTTGCTTGCTCGCCACCGGAGATGAAGCATTCCTGCGTGGCAGGCTCCTTGATGGCGTACCCGGACGCCGGTTCCAATTCAGTTACCTTGTACCAGCCATCCTTGATCTCAGGAAGAATGATTTTTCCGCTTGCGTCAGAAAAGTAAGTGCCGAGGTCGTTGAGCTCACCGGTGTCGGTATGGTTGCTGCCATACCAGATCTGGAACTTAGCGCCCTTGATGGGATCGCCGGTGACACTGTCTACCTTGCGGATCTCCAGACTGGGCTTGAGGGCGTTGAAGAAGGTGGCGGTAGAGGTTTCGCCGGGCTTTCAATGCCACTTCCTGCGGGATGGGGCAGAGAATAACATGGTTGGGAACATTGATCTCCGTGACCTTGTAGCTGCCCACAGGGATGCTCTCAAGGAAAATGCGCCCATGGTTATCCGTGGTAGCGCTGGTGGAGAAATTGCCATCGATCTGCTCGATGCGGTAGGTCACGCCCTCGATAGGCTCTCCGTTGGCGATGTTTTTCTTGATGATCTCAAGGCCAGGCTTTTCATAGTCCACAAAGGTGACCTCGCTGGTCTTGCCGGGGCGCAGCGCTACGGTCTGCTCGGTGTGAGACAACACATAAGGCTCCGGCACGGATTCCTCGCGCACAACATAGACACCGGCAGGAATGGCCGAGAGCGTTGCGGAGCCGTCCGTCCCGGTCGTGACGGAGGTGGAATAGCTGCCGGTCACGGACTTAATGGAAAACACCGTGCCGGCAATCGGCTTGCCGCTCATGGCATCGCGCTTGGTGATCTTCATATCGGGCAGCTCATAATTAGTCGCCGCAACGGTGTATTCGCGGTCGCCCTCAGTTACATCTACGTACACACTCTTCGGGTGGGATCGACGCAATAGCCGTCCGGTGCGGAGGTCTCGACAAAGCTCCAAAGGCCGGTGGCGGCATCCTCAACATAGATCTCGCCCTGCGCATTGGTAATGTCGCTGCCGACGATCTGGCCGTTGAAATAGATGCTGAAACGTGCACCAGCGAGACCGGTTGTGGTTCTACCAGCAGTTTTCTTCAGCACGATCTTGCCAACGCCTGCAGGCGGTGCAGGTTCTTCTCCCGCCGCCTCCGGGCTTATCCTGAGTGACCAGTTTGCGGGGGACCATAATAATTGAAGAATGACTGATTTTTGCGGTTACTGGAGATTGCGTACACTGCCCATTTTGCACTCTCGTCCTCCACAATGGATGCAGACTTTCCCTGTGCAGTGAACTCTTCAATCTGGCGCTGGAACTCGGCGTCCTCCTGTGCTTTCTGCTCCAAAAGCCAGTCGATAAGGCTCAGATACAGCTCGTAGGTGTCGGCGTTGGCATAGCCGCCCGCATCGCCGTCTCCACCGGGCTCGCCTTTATAGCTTTGGTGATCCCACACATACGTCTGCACGGCCATAAAAAGCTGGCCAACATTGGATGCCTTGTAGTCGTTGAGGTAGGTCATCATCCATTTGACGTTCTCGACGGTCGCGGCATCCATCTCGCTGAGACCACTGTTTGTGAGTGCCGACTGCAATACGGTATCTGCATCTGCACCGGTGCCGGAAGTCCATGTAAAGGAATTCAGGTATGAAGGCGTTGCGTAATGATAGCCAAGTCCGCTATCCATGCAGTACACGAGCTTGCCGTCCACAAGCGGCGGGCGGTAGCTGTATGGGGTACCGTTGGCAAGCAGGCGCGTGCTCCAATATGCCTGATTGGTGGTAATTTTGAGGCCGGAACCCGTGTTCGACGCGGCGAAAGCCGCATTCGGCAGCAGGCTCAAGATCGTCACCAGTGTCAAAAGCAGTGACAACAAGCGATGTTTAATTGACTTTCATGTCTTTCTCCTTTCTAAAAAGCGTAATAAAAAGAGCAGACCTTGCCGATCTGCTCTTGCGTGAGAGTTGATGATTTACTTGCTTGCGGGAGTATCCACCCAAGTGACGGAGCATCCATCGTAGAGGAAAAGCTGGACACAGTACCAGCACGGGTCACCAGTGTCATTGATACCTCTTGCCAGCCCAACGCCAATCTCAGATAGCTTTGGGTTGACCATGTTCTTGTTGTGGGTTGTCGAAGCGCTCCAATCCGCCACGGCCCGTTCGGCAAGTGTTTGGTTGGACATTGTCCCAATCTGCGATGCGATGGATATTTTCGGCCATGTAGGGACAATCCGTGACGGTATTGAATTTTCCGCCATTCGGTCTTGTGTGCGAATAGACGGTATGCGCAGCCATCTCATCGGCGCGGACCTGCGCCGCCTGCATGAGCCCGCCGTTGACGCACAGGACTGATACACCGTTTTCGCGGCGCAAAGCGTTGGTGCGGTCAATGATGTCCTGCTTGGCCGCGGCGGCATCGAAGGGCTCTGCTGTTTCCTGCACGGCGGCTGCGTCCGATGTTCCATTGACAGAGATTTGGCTGTGCAGTTTCGGACAATTTCACATCGTAACCAAGCCTTGCCATCGTGCGGCGATCAGTACTGCCATATTCCCGCGGGTGATCTCGGCGTCCGCGACAGTCTCTTCCGCCGCAAGTCCCATTTGAACGGCAGTCCGGCAGGCAGACTGATAATCCCATACAGCGGCAACATCATTCAAACACCGCAGCATCACCGTGCAGGCTGCCGCAGAAGTAACAGGGTCATTGGAGCCGTAGCGTCCATTGCCATACCCTACAACCAGATCATTTGCGGCGCAGTACCACATAGCCTTTTGCCCATTCCGGAACGTCCGTAAAGCTGCATAGGCTGCGGTAAAAGGTGCTGTCCCTTTTCAAATTGCTCGGGATCTGTGACAATTCGGGTGAGCAGCGCCGCCATCTGCGCCCGTGTCAGCCCCTGCTCCAGCATCATGTCGCCAGACTCGTTGCCCAGCATAATGCCGGCTTCACTCAGATAGGCGGCAGCAGATTGCTGCTGCGGACTTTTTTCGGCGGCAAAAGAAGTTACTGTTAAGGATAGTGCAGCAATTACAGCGAGGGAAATAACTCGGATTCGCTTCAAATGATCACGCCCCTTTCCGGTAAAAGACGGTGGTTACACTTGCGGTCATGCGTCGGGTAGCTTCGTCAAAGGTGCATTGATCAAACTCGCAAATGCCCATCCGTTCTGCCTGTTCCGCGACTTCCGCGGGAAGGTCAACAGTGATGTCCATTTTGACCCGTATTTCGTCATCTTTCCTATTTGGTCTGAAATTCTGTACCAAACTGATACTTCCTTTTGATTAAGATTCTCCGGAGTGATTTGAGGATAATACAGAAGGTTCAGGCTGTCAAAGGTTTATTTTAAATCCTTACGCCGATAAAACGGAGACACAACATTTTTTGCACAATTCCATCCATTTTCCATCATTTTATTGAGTTATTTGCACTGCTTGAACGCAAATTCTTTTTTCAGGCTGATTAGCAAGACAGGTGGTAAGCGTGATATGGTTGTCTGCTGTTGCCTGCAAGTAACTCCAATCGGAATTAGAGATGGTTTTTACCAAAACGACCTCATATGTGCGGGTGCCGTAGATCGTGGTATAGGTGATGGTGTCACCGATTTCCAGATCCTGATGCTGCCGATGGTGTACTTGGCACCTCGGTTATGGCCGCACACACCGATATTGCCATCCCACGCCGATGTGGAGCTATAATGTCCCAGTCCCTTTTTCATACTCTCGTTTGTTTCTCCTTCCCAGACCTTCATATTGATGTCCAG
>VOFC01004168.1_pt1 | contig 24555 bp, 28 predicted proteins | sample 5384161 | NCBI WGS metagenome assembly VOFC01 (sample SAMN12384722, study PRJNA508395) | human gut metagenome | isolation source: healthy gut B | host: Homo sapiens | reverse complement strand
CGATCGCATTGGTATTGTTACTCTCTATATTACTATATATACCTCCTTTCCAAAACTTCGCGGTACGGAAAGCGACCGAATACGCAGGAAAAGTGACTGGTATGCAAATCGGGATCGAGCAGATTAGGCTATCTTTCCCGTTAGGACCTTACGGTTAAGGGTGTCGAGGTCGTAAATCCTCCCGCCGATACCTTGTTGAGTTTACAGAGCTTGACGGTACGGGTTCGTGCCCTTCCTCTTTGCGGAAGCAAGTATTGGTAGAGGCGATCGACCTCCGGAACGTAAAGGTTAACACCGGGACTATGATTGAAGGTATGGAAATCAAAGGATTCTTGGGAAAGCTTTACCTGCACGCCGATCGTATAGACCTGTCCGAGGAGAAAGCTACATTTAATACCGTAGATTTATCCGATACCGCCATTACCCTTCTATTAAATGATTCAACCTCGAAAGAAGACACGACTTCCACACCTCTGAACTGGGTACTCAAGCTGGATAAAATTAGTTTGGACCGGGTAGCCTTCGCCCTACAAATGCCCTCGGATTCCTTACGCCTTACGGCTTTCGTTAATAAAGCCGGGCTAAATAACGGCCTCGTAGATCTTGGAGCGGAACAATATAAGGCGAGAAACTTTGACATAACGAATTCTACATTCGCTTATGACGGGAATTACGCGGCACCCGAGCAAGGACTCGATTTCTCCCATATCAGTTTAACGAACCTGAACACTTCTATCGATTCCATCTTATATAAAGGAAAAGAAATAAACGCCCACATCAAGGAATTTTCGTGGAAGAACGTTCCGGCCTCAAGGTTTCGGCATTAGCAGGAAATGTCCGGAGTGACCATGAACAGATAGACGTACCGGAGCTACTTCTCCAGACACCAAATTCCGAAGTGAGATTGACAGCGACTATCCCTTGGAGCTCCTCGAGGATCATCCGCAAGGTAGCATGAAAAGCCCTGTTAAACGCCTCGTTGGGAAAGAGGATTTATTGATAGCGGCAGGTTCTCTTCCGGAGGATTTCAAGAAAAGCCTACCCGACAAGCCTCTCGCTATTACGGCTGGCGTAGAAGGCAACCTCTCCAGTATACGTATCACACAGGCGATATCATGCTGCCGGGAGCGTTTTCAGATGAACGTCACGGGGTAGCATGGAGTCCGTGACGGATAGCATCCGGCGAACCGGTGAGATTCAGTTAAACGCTCGATCCGGTAATCTGACTTTTTGCTGGCGATGCTTCCTGCCTCCCCAACGGGATCAATTTGCCATTCCGGCAGGAATTCAGTTGAAGGGGAAGCTACAGTCGCAAATCAAGAATACCGCACCGAGCTTGTTCTTACCCAAGATAAAGGCAAAAAGTAGGTTGACCGCCCGCTATAATCCGGTAAAACTGGCTTATGAGGCTAATTTACGGATAGACAGTCTGGAACCTACTCATTTCATGCCTAAAGACTCTCTATTTTTGGCTGACCGCCTCTGTTAAAGCAGAAGGCCGGGGCACAGACCCCTTTCTGAACGTACATGGGCCAAAACTGGACGGTAAGATATCGGATATACGCTATGGCGCCTCATCGGTATCAGACGTATCCATCGATGGCTCTCTGGAAAAGAACTTACTGAAAGTGGACTTGCTTAGCAAATACCCGTTGGCGAAAATGGATGTCTCTTAAACGCGACCCTCCACAAGCACGAGGTGAAAGCGATGTTGATAGCGGATGTAGAGAGAACATGGATTTACAGGGTATGCACTTAATGGCAAATCCTTCGCCACTCTTTCCAGCTCTTTTCGCAGAGGTAGAAAGTAATCTGATGAAGATAACACGATCGACGTTACGTTAGGAAACTGGGAGGTCGTCACCCCAAAAACAAAGTTTCCTGCCGAAAACGCTGACCTTGCATGCCCGGACGGATATCGATACCACCCGTGTGTCTTTCCACGCCGGGGATTTAGGGATCATCCTACGGGTAAGATTGCATACACCACATCACGGATAAGTTGACTAAGGTATCGAACGATATCACCCTCCAATTGGAACGGGACTCGACTGTCAATCTGGAGATCCGCCCGCTCCTCCCCGATATGTACCTGAGGTACGGGCAGGACAGACAATCCGATCTACAACTATCTCCAAACCTATCACGTAGATTTCAAGAGCATCGCCATGAACGCCTATACCTCACCGGAAACGGGTATACGCATGGATGCCTCCATTTACGATCTGGCACGGGATACGATGCAGATCGATACCATCCGGGCAGAGATGCACCAAGATTCGCTCGGATTACTCTATAGCGCCCAAGTGATCAAGAATAAATACAGGCAGCAACAACCTTTCAGCGCCGGGCTGGACGGCAAATACGTTATGACTTCGGCGACGCCCGCCTTTATTTCAAGGACGGAAAGGCGAGACCGGCTTGTTGCTCGGAATCCGGGCCGATAAGATACAGAACGGGGTCAAGTTCCATCTCTTCCCCGATGACCCGATCATAGCGTTCCGCCCTTTCAAGCTGAACCCGGATAATTACGTCGTGGTACGCAGCATGAAGGATATCGAGGCGAACCTGCGACTCAGCGGGAGATAATAACGCCGCCTTGTGGATACACTCCCAAGCGGAAAGTGACGAGATGGAGGAAGTCCACGCCGAGTTGAACCAGATCGACCTTGGGATTATCTCCAACGCATTCAGCTATATCCCGCCGATGAAAGGTATATTGAACGCCGATTTCCAGTACGCTCCTTCCGACTCGGCCTTCATGGTCGTGGCGGATATGAACATTGATGATCTGTATTATGAGAACGAGCGGGTCGGCGAACTCATGTTCAACGCAGTCTATCTACCTTAGAGCAGGGGAACCATCAAGTGGATATGCACCTTTTCCGGGACCGGAAAGAGGTGAGTGCCATTACCGCCTTATACCAGATGGGCGAGAGACCATATCAGCGGTACTGTCGAGTTCATGCACTTCCCCGCTTGGATATCGCCAACCCGTTCATTCCGGATGATATGGCGAAAATGGGCGGAGACCTCGATGGTACGCTCGCTATCAGCGGACAAAGCGATAAACCCCATGGCCGAGGGATATCTGATTCTCGATACCGCCTCCGTTTATGTAGGCGCCGCAGGTTCTACCTTCCGTTTCGACGATAAAAAGATAGAAATAAAGAACAACCGGATCTTGTTCAACCAATATGGTATTTACGCATACAACAAGAATCCGTTTATCATCAACGGAGAAGTGGATTTCAACAATTTATCCCATGACCGCCAATCTTAAACTAACGGCGAATAACTTGCAAACTGCTGAACGTTAAGAAAAACGAAGAAAGCCTTGTCTACGGAAAGCTGTTCGTCAACCTGAATTCGTACGCGGGCCGTTGGATGCCTTGACCATGCGAGGCGACTTGCAATTATTGGGCGGACGAATATCACCTACGTGCTGAAAGACTCCCCGCTGACCGTGCAAGACCGTATGTCGGACATGGTAACCTTCACCTCTTTCACGGATACCTTACGCCGGCGCATGCCTCGTAAACCCCGTTGCCGATGGGAGGCATGGACATGCTGATGACGATCCATCGATCCCGCCGTACAAGCGAACGTGGATTTAAGTCCCGACCAGTCCAACCATATCAATCTGGAGGGTGGCGGCGATCTTTCCTTCCAGTATACCCCGCAAGGCGATATGTTCTTGAACGGACGCTACACGCTATCCGGGGAACCATCAAGTACTCCATCCCGGTGATCCCATTGAAGGAGTTCAACGTACAAGAGGGTAGCTACGTGCAATGGACGGGCAACCCCATGGACCCGACCTTGAACCTTACGGCTACCGAGCGAGTCCGTACGTCCGTCACCCTAACCGGGCAATCATCGCCCCGCTTGGTGAATTTCGACGTAGGCATCGAACTGACCCAACAACTGGAGAACCTAGGGTTGCAATTTACCCTCACCGCCCCGGAAGACATGGCGATGCAGGAGGAACTGACCTCAAAAGGCCCGGAGGAACGGGCGAAGCTGGCTGTCAGCATGCTCGTGACCGGTATGTACCTCGGCAGGGAGGCGGTGGTGGCGGCAAGGTGAACGTAAATATGGGAGAACGCCTTGACCAGCTTCTTGCAAAAGCGAGATCAACAACATCGCCGGAAGTGCCTTGAAATCCGTGGATATCAGCTTCGGCATGGAGACGTACGACGATAATGGCGACGCCGGAGGTGGTACCCGTACCGACTACTCCTTCCGCTTCGCCAAGCGATTCTATAATGACCGTATCCGTGTGGTTCTAGGCGGCCGTATCTCTACCGGCGAGAACATTAACAATGGACAGGCGCAGCCGTTCATCGATAACGCCATCCGTAGAATATCGGTTAGACAGCAGTGGCTCCCGTTACGTCAAACTTTTCCACGACAAGAACTACGAGAGCCTGCTGGAAGGCGAGATCACGGAGACCGGAGCCGGTATCGTGCTCCGCAAGAAAATGATGCATCTCAGGGAGCTATTCAACTTCAAGAAAACGAAAGTGAAACCAGTGAAAGAGGAAACAGAAAAGGAATGAATATGAAAAATGTTTTAATATATTTTAGGAAGGATGCCCTCCTAGAGCAGGGAAACATGCCTTCCCAGAGCAGGGAAACATGCCTTCCCAAAGCAGGGAAGGATACTTCCCCAGGGCGAGGGGGGTGTCTACAAAGAGCGATCCTATCGTCGCTGGCGCTACTCGGGCTGCTGGCCTTCTTACTCACCTCTTGCTCCACCACGAAGAACCTTCCCGAGGGGCGGTCCTATATACCGGTATCAAGAAAATAGAGGTGAAGAACGAGGATAAGACCAAACCCGGCGAAGCCTGCCTGAAAAAGAGGTCGAGGCCGCCCTAGCCTATCCCCCCAACAACGCCTTGCTGGGAAGCTCCTCGATCCGGGTGCCCTTCCCTTCGGCCTGTGGGTCTACAACGCTTTCGTGAACAAGAAAGGGAAGGTCGGCAAGTGGATCTTCAACAAGCTGGCGTCGAAACCGGTGCTGATCACCACCGTGAACCCGGAAGTCCGTGTCAAGGTAGCCCGGAACCTATTGAACGAATACGGTTATTTCAATGGAGAGACCTCTTTCGAGGTCGTACCCGATCCCCAAGAATCCCCGGAAGGCGAAGCTGGAATATAGCGTCACCATGAACGATCCGTATACGCTAGACAGCATCCAATACGTCCATATCCGTCACCGTGCCGACTCATTGATCGATGCCACGATCGGCGATCGTATCCTCCACAAAGGAGAGAATTTCAATGTCGTCCAGTTGCAAGCCGAGCGGGAACGCATCTCGTCCTTGCTCCGTAACAATGGTTATTATTATTTCCGTCCCGAATTCATCACCTATCAAGCGGATACCTTGTTGAACCCCTGGGAAAGTGGCCTTACGGGTGGCCCCTGAAGGAAAGCCTGCCCCCCTCGGCCCTCCGCCCTTGGAAGCTCGGGGATATATCCGTCTGGCTAAACGGTTACCAGAATGAGACTCCCACGGACTCGATCCGCTATAAGGACCTTACGATCCATTATGAGGGCAAGCTAAGGGTTCGCCCTCGGTCATTTACAACCGTTTATATTTCAAGCCGGGGAACTTTACAACCAGCGGGCGCAGGAACGGACGCAAACCGCCCTGTCCCGCTTGGGTATCTTCCGTTATGCCGAGTTGCAATATTCCCCCGTGATACCATGCGCCGTCAAGATACGCTGGATCTGCGGATCAATACGGTCTACGATCTTCCATTGGACGGCGAGCTCGAGTTGAACGCGTTACCGCCAAGAGCAACGACCAAGTGGGTCCGGCGCCATTTTTCAGCGTGACCAAACGGAATGTCTTCGGAGGGGGGCGAGACCTTCGGCGTGAAACTCCGCGCTCTTACGAATGGCAGACCGGCAACAAGCTGGATGGCGCAGCTCCTAGATCAACAGTTATGAGTTAGGCTTGACTACCACGCTGACTTTCCCACGGGTATTGTTCCCTACATTCAGCAAACGGGACATGAATTTCCCGGCCAGCACCACCTTCCGCCTCTATGCGGACCAGATGAACCGGGCCCGTTCTTCAAAGTTGCGCTGGCATTCGGTGGTGACGCCTCGTATGAGTTCCAGCCTACCGCCACGTCTCATCATTCCATGCACTTTCAAGCTGACGTTCAACTTGCTCCAGCATACCACGCATGAGTTCGACAGCATTACCAACGTGAACAAGGCCCTAAAGAAGAGTTTGCAAAATCAATTCATCCCGGCCATGAACTATACCTATACCTATGATGATTCCCCGATTACCAGTCGCCGGAACCATCTTTGGTGGCAGGCATCCGTTACCCAAGCGGGCCTTGTCTTTGGATGGGATTTATGCGTTAGCCGGGAAGAAGTTCAATCAAGAGGATAAGGAACTGCTCGGCAACCCCTTCGCCCAATTCATCAAGGGAACCGCCGAGATACGTTATAATTACGCCCTCGGGCATAAGCAATATCTCGTAGGCCGATTAATGGCCGGCGCTATTTATAGTTACGGCAACGCCCGTACCTCCCCTTATAACGAGCAATTCTACATCGGCGGAGCGAATAGCATCCGTGCCTTTACGATCCGCAGCATCGGTCCCGGACGCTACTACCAGAACAGCGACAACAATAAATACGCTTACATCGACCGTACGGGTGATCTTAAATTCGAGGCCAATCTCGAATACCGCTTCCCGATCCTGGCGACCTCCACTGGGGCTACCTTCCTCGACAGCGGCAACATCTGGTTGATCCGGAAACGATCCGGATCGTCCCGGCGGACAACTGAAATGGGGTAGCTTCCTCAAGGATCTAGCCTTGGGAACCGGCTTCGGCCTGCGTTACGACCTCACCTTTATCGTCATCCGTTTCGACGTGGGTATCGGCCTGCACCTCCCTTACGATACCGGAAAGAAAGGGCTATTACAATATCCCGAAATTCAAGGACGGCATGGGTTACCATTTCGCTATCGGATACCCCTTCTAGCTGTTCCATTCCTAGGATTCTGTGGTCTTATCCAAGGTATTTTCATTTTCAATAGGTCAACCCTAATTGGAAATGAGATACTTTTGCGCTCTCATTTTAATAACAAACAGATTAATTAACGAACAGAATCATGAAGAAGATTTTTTACTTAATGTTGGTAGCCCTTACTATGGGTATGTTCACCGCTTGCGATGACAATGATGAGAATACCCTCAAATCAACAACCCGGAACCCAAGGAACAATGGGGCAAGACGCTCCGGGGCGACAATCAAACCCTACTGGCCTTTCCTGATATCTATGCCGATTATTGGGAATACACCTATTCTTACAAAGATAATCCAAACATCGGCCTCCGTCTGACCGGAAAGTACCCGAAGTCACGCTTCTTTAACTTCACGGTTTATAACGACGAGACCCAGATAGACGTATCAGCATCGAGGACGTAAATATCCAACCCGACGACAGCTCTATCAACCCCTACGTAAAGGAGACAGACGATTACGCATCAAATGGCTATACGATCTATATCATTCCAGCTAACACACCGGCTAGCGCACGTGCTTCGATGAAGAACATATGCGAGTTTCCGGAAGATGTCAATATGGTCTCCATTTTCATGCGTCTTTACTTGGCGAAACAATATAGCGGCGATGAGTATGGCGGCGTGGACATGCCTGCTATCCAAGCTTTCAATGTGACTACAGGTGAGGAAGTGGATTTCCCGAAGCGTGAGGTCTGCAACATCCACGAATCGTTGAACTTGCCGCCGATGGATTTCTCCACCGACCTGCCGCAACTCCCGTTCATGCGTGCCCCGCTGAGCCTAATGTACCCGAACAGCCCGGCAGAATACCTATTCGCCCGCATCAAACTGAACGAAGGGGAGGTAGCTACTTTCCGTTTCATCCCTCCTACGGCTCCTAAAAAGCGTAAGCGAAATACGCCACCGCCGATGTACGATACTGGTCCATATGCCTTGGGTCAGCCGAGACCTACTCGTATGCCTCTATTTACGACAAAGAAATGCCTAAAGTGGACAAGGAAGGTTTCGTAACCTTTTATCATAGCAGACGCCAACTCCGCCAAACTACCCGATCTCCAAGCGAAAGCAGAAGCCAACGACGGTACATATATCCTGACTTGGAACCGTAAGGAGCAAGGAGATGGAATCCTTGCCTTATACCGCAACATGGTGATCAACGAGAATTATCCACATTCCATGCGCAAGCTGATGGAGTCCGTTCCTCTAGCGGCCGCCGGCGGCGATATGAGAGCGGTTTCAATCCGATGAAGATGATCGCCATGCTCGCTATGGGCAAATGGGGCCCTCAAGGCTATAAATTCAGCGAAGATGATTTCTTGAGCGATAGCTTCAATTACGCCAATATCCGAAAAAATGAAATAAACCGATAGACATATCGTATTTTCAAGTCCTCGTATCCGGTCTGAACCGGGACAAGGGACTTCATTTTCACACTCTTATCATAAACCATGGAATTTAGATTCCTTATAGACGGGCGGTAATATAATCAATGATCTGCAGACAAAGGCTCGTAGTCTGCTCGTTCACATCCAGTTCCGGATTCAGCTCTACCAGATCCATCGATTTAATCAAGTTTGTCGATAGCATATGATCCACGAAGTTATTAAACTCATCCGGCATCAGTCCCTCACACACACGGGTTTCCCGTGCCTGGGGCGAAACGGGGTCTATGCTATCCACGTCTATGCTGAAATGCACGTTGCGGATCTTCCGTTCCTTCAATTTCCGCTTGATGTCCTCCGCAACGAAGCCGATACCTTTCAGATGGATCGTCTCCATCGTATAGACACTCAGCTTCTCCCGCTCGATCAAATCCCACTCGCCTTCATCCAGACTGCGGGTCCCCGACCAAGAATACGTTCTGCGGGTTCACCTTGTTCCCGGGTGCGTAGACATTCACCAGCTCCCTCGCTTCCCATCCCCACCAATGCGCTAAGAGGCATCCCGTGGATATTACCACTGGGACGTCTCGCTGGTATTGATATCCCCATGAGCGTCCAGCCAGATAATGCCGAAATCATCATAACATTTACCCACGCCCGAGGCGCTACCTAAACCAGCGAATGATCCCCGCCAATCACCAAGGGAACGCTCCCTCCACGCAATGTATCATAAACCAACTCCGCCAGATTCGTATTTACCTCCACGATCGCATCCAGATATTTCATGCTGTTACCCCGTACGAACTTATCCGCCTCGCTAACAGGGGGTACATAAATTACCCAAGTCAAAGGCTTTATGCCCGTTCTTCCGGATCACCCCATCAATCCCCGTTCCCGAAGGTGGTTCGGGGCACGCTCTACGCCAGCCCGGTCACATCCCAGATTCAAGGGAACACCTATTACATTTATCTTCATACACTAGAATTTAGCGAACGTATCTCGTATAATGCCAATCGCTTCCATCATTTGCTCCTCCGTAATCACCAAAGGAGGCGTGAAACGGATGATATGGTCGTGCGTTGGCTTGGCTATCAATCCTTTTTCTTTCAGTGCCAAACAGATATCCCATGCCGTCTTCCCATCTTTAGGTTCCGTCACGACAGCGTTCAGCAAGCCCTTACCCCGTACTTTCTTTATCATAGGATTATTAATCCGCTCCATCTCACCACGGAACAGCTCACCCATCTTAAACGCATTCTCCGACAAATGCTCGTCACGTACCACCTCCAAGGCTGCGATAGCGACTTTCGCCGCCAACGGATTTCCACCATACGTAGAACCGTGCTCTCCCGGAGCGATCGTAAGCATGATCTCATCGTCCGCCAATACCGCCGAGACCGGACTGACCCCACCGGACAACGCCTTTCCCAAGATCAAGATGTCCGGACGAATCCCCCTCGTAATCGCAAGCCAATAACTTACCGGTACGGCCGATACCCGTCTGTATCTCGTCCGCGATAAACAACACATTCTTTGATGACAAAGATCATAGCAAGCCCGCAGATAACCATCGTCGGGCACCACTACCCCAGCCTCACCTTGGATCGGTTCCACCAAGAAGCCTACTGCATCAGGATCTTTCAGGGCCTCGGCCAACGCATCCACATTATTATAGGGTATCTTTATAAACCCGGGTGTATAAGACCGAAATCGGCGTATGAGCTAGGGTCCGTACTCATGGAAATAATCGTAATCGTACGTCCATGGAAATTCTCGCTACAAACCACGATCTTCGCACGTTCCGGGGCAACCCCTTTCCGACGATATCCCCACCGACGGCAAAGCTTCAAGGCCGTCTCTACCGCCTCGGCTCCGGTGTTCATCGGCAACAGTTTGTCATACCCGAAGAACTTGCAAGTAAATTCCATGTATTCACCAAGTATATCAGCATGAAAGGCACGAGACACGAGCGTAAGCCTCTCCGCTTGCTCCATCAGGGCCTTTACGATCTTAGGATGGCAATGTCCTTGGCTTAACGCCGAATAGCCGGACAGGAAATCAAAATATCGTTTTCCTTCCACGTCCCACACGAACACGCCTTCGCCTCTTCTGAGAACGACCGGCAGGGGATGATAGTTGTGGGCACCATACTTCTCCCTCACGGGTGATGTAATCTTCCGGTTTCATACTGCTACTGATTTAAATGATTAGCATACTGTAAGCGTTTCTTACCGTATATGCCAAAGATACGAAATAGGGGATTACAATATGTCACCGAAAGCGTATGTTAAGAAACATACATTCATGCAGGTATTTATGAACGTAGATACGTCGGTTAACCAAAAAGGTGTTGTAAAAGGCTTCTTCCGCTCTTTTTACAACACCTCTCTATCAAAATCAATTGGAACTTATAAAGTTGTCAAATAGTTCTTCAACGGATTGGAGTACATCTCCAATAGTTTCTTACGTAAGAACGCCTCATCCTTATTCGGAAAGGACGATCTTGTCCAACTGTCCTTGTATATACTCCTCGAACTGCTTCTTATCCTTCGGTCCGTAATGCTCGTGGAAACGGCGAGTACCGTTCAGCCAATCATAAGCTACGTAATTACAAGGATAGAAACGATAGTTCTTATAGATCTCCCGGTCGATAACGGACGCGATAGCGCTTACCAGCTCATTCTTCTCCATATCCTTGTCTAGTTTAGCCAAGGAATCATTGATCGGGGGAAGTGATCGTGAAGTGGACACGACCCTTATTATTCAGGATACCCGTTTCCATGCTCAACAAATCATCCTCGCTGACATTTCACGTAATCCGGATCATCCCGCTTCATCTGGAATTCTTTCGCCTTCAAGAAATCGCAAAAGGATCAAACTCGTAGGAGATAGCGACCGGTACGATATTCAAGTCCATCAAATTCAACAACAGATTATCCTTATCACCGCCGATACTCAACATTTTTAATACGCTGCCCCCACTGCGTACGATCGTCCGAATCCTTAGCACGTCCTCACGCTGGGCGATCCATACAGACTCGTTCACATTCTTGATCGCATGATGGATATAGGCGGAAAGCGTCTTGCTGACCTCCAACATCTGACGAACAGAAACGCCACGCTTCACGATAAAGCTGTTATTCAAGCGCACCAACGTCTCGATCCACGGACGGATTAAAAGATTGTCGCCGATAGCGACCTGCGTCACCATACCCCACATCATATAACATGACGTTCAAGAAGGAGGCATCCAATACGATATCCCTATGGTTCGAGATAAACGTACAGGCCGCCTTATCTTTCGGCAGACGGCTACGCCCTGAGATAGTAAGCGAGAAAGTAGTATTTTTCGCCACCGTCATTACAGCGTCATAGGCCAGAGTAGATTTAAACTCCTCCTTCGTCTTGCAAGCACGCATGGCAACTGAAGAATTCCTCCCAATTCAAATTCGGCTTTATGTAACGTAAAGCCCGCTCGAAATCCTCATTGGCGACCAATTTTTCAATCGCGTCCTTCACCTCACTGTTGTTCAGCGGACGGATGTCGTCGAAATTAGGGGAAACTGTTTCTGTATCCATATCTATTCATTTTGTTTTTCTGTTTTTGAGTTCGTCTTCAATAATGTCTGTCATGACATCCTTTATATCCAATCCCGCCGCACGTACTTGCTGTGGGATAAAGCTGGTAGCCGTCATTCCCGGTGTCGTGTTTATTTCCAGTAAGACAGGCTCCCCCGTCTGCCGGAATAATATAATCCACACGAATCAGTCCTTTGGCGCCCAATATATCGTAGATCCTTGATGTCTCGCGCTGTATCAACTCCGTCAACTCGGTGGAGATACGGGCCGGAGGATCTCGTCCACCTGTCCGTTATACTTCGCGTCGAAATCGAAGAATTCGTTATTCGTAACCACCTCGGTCAAAGGGAAGACAACCTCTTTTACCCTCCACCTTATAGCAACCGCATGTCACTTCCGTTCCATCGATAAAGCGCTCGATGAATCACCTCACGTCCTTCCCCAAACGCCTTTAGCGATAGCGGGCTGGATAGCGGAGACCTCTTTCACCTTCGTCACGCCAAAACTACTACCCCCATCGTTTGGTTTTCACGAAAATAGCAAACCCAAACGAGTCACGACTTCTTCGTCCGTAATAGTCTCTCCCTTGAATAAATGAATGGACGCGGCAATTTTTACACCAAAGTCTTTCAAGTAATGATTACATACGTATTTATTGAATGTCAAAGCGCTCACCAGCATCCCGCAAGACGAGTAAGGCATTCCGATCATATCGAAATATCCTTGCAGACGTCCGTCTTCTCCCGGAGTTCCATGGATCGTAATATAGGCGAAGAAATCAAAATGCCTCGTCACGCCATTCTCCTTGAAGCTAAAATCATTCTTATCAATTGGTGTATGTTCCCCGCTGGGAAGTTTTACCGCCCATTCGTCTCTTTTTACGATGGCAATATATACATTATATTTGTCTTTATCAAGAAAAGAGAAGATTCCTTCCGCACTTTTTAATGAAATAACGATTTCGGAGGAATCTCCCCTGCTACGATAGCGATGTTCTTTTTCATTTTTACAATTCTTTAGTGTTCGCATATACACGCCATCTGTCGATCAGCTGCTGCATATCGGAAGGAATCTCAGAATCGAAAACATCTCCTCTCCCCGTAGTAGGATGAACGAACCCCAACGTCTTAGCATGCAAGGCCTGACGTGGACAAATAGCGAAACAGTTTTGCACGAACTGTTTATATTTAGTAAAAGTTGTTCCTTTCAAGATATCATGTCCGCCATACCGCTCATCGTTGAAAAGCGTATGACCGATATATTTCATATGTACACGGATCTGGTGCGCGCCCCGTCTCCAGACGGCACTCCACCAAGCTCACGTAGCCCAAGCGTTCCAACACGGTGTAATGGGTGACGGCGGTCTTGCCTTTGATCGCCTTCCGGGAAGACGGTCATTTGCATACGGTCACGAGGGTCACGACCGATATTTCCCTCGATACGCCCTCATCCTCTTGAACGATGCCCCATACCAAGGCACGGTATTTACGTTTGGTTGTCTTGTTGAAGAACTGCAGGCTCAGGTTACTCTTGGCCTCCGGGCGTTTAGCCACCACCAATAAGCCCGACGTATCCTTATCGATACGGTGTACCAAGCCTAAACGAGGATCGGAAGGATCATAATAGGGATCATCCTTCAAATAATAAGCCAAGGCATTCACCAATGTACCAGTATATTACCGTGGCCGGGATGTACGACCAAGCCTGCCGGCTTATTCACCACCAGCAAATCATCGTCCTCATATACTATATTCAAAGGGATATCTTCGGGGATAATCTCCAGTTCCCGGCGTGGGCGATCCATCACGATAGAAACCACATCCAAAGGTTTCACCCGGTAATTACTTTTCACCGGCTTATCGTTCACCAAGATGCAACCCGCCTCAGCCGCCAATTGGATGCGGTTACGGGTAGCGCCCATCATACGGTCTACCAAGAACTTATCCACCCCGAGCAGGGATCGCCCCTTGTCCGCTACGAAGCGGAAATGCTCATACATCTGGCTCGACGATGTTTCGTCTTCTTCCGGCATCAACAGGTCGTCTACCTGTTCATCATCCATATCGTCCAAAAAACTCGTCCATTCCCCTTAAAACCAGTTTTCTATATCACTATCCAATGGTTCTACCGGAATACTATCCAAAGCCAATGAGTCGGGAAGCATATTCGGATCGCCACTGCTTACTTTCAATACCAGATGAGCGGTCAACGGTACAGGTTCCCTTTGAGCAAGGTACGCCCGTCTAACTCCACCCCCATCGCCAAATCTTTATAATCGCCCGGCACATACTCTATCTCGACCGACGAGAAAGCCACGGGCCCGCAGCAAAGGCATACGCCTGACGGAAAGATAAGTCTTCCACCTCCGGTATCACGGCCATCTGGGAGGTCAATGCGTTAATCGTAACAAAGACGATCCGCCCCTCTTTCACCCTTCGATCCGACACCGGGAACCAACTCCACGATGGAGCCCGAGCCACATCTTTCGAGAATACGGAATCGATCACGTTATAGCGTAGCTTATTATTCCCCGAAAAACTCGGCGGCGTCCTCTAGCTTCATTCCTTTCACGTCGGAACGACCACCGCATTATGGCGGGTATAAGAATCCAGCCACGCCAGTACGCCATAAACAACGCCGCACGACACGACTATCACCAACAAGAGATTGATGACAAACGGATTCTTTATCAGTTTTACAAAAAAGTTACTCATTTCACGTATGTATTTGTAGGCGGTTCAAAAGTAGAAAAAAACGGCATATAGACCAATACCCACCAGAACAATACTAAAACAAAGAAAGTAAAGGCTTTTTAGGAAAAACCTCTACTTTCTTTATAAATCTTTAGAACGTGACTAATTATCCGTTGTATTCGTCAGAAACTGTTAATTTAGCTCTTCCTTTAGCACGACGAGAAGCTAATACTCTGCGGCCATTAGCTGTAGCCATTCTTGAACGGAAGCCGTGCTTGTTCTTTCTTTTCCGGTTGGAAGGTTGAATGTTCTTTTTCATCTTTCTATATTATTTATTATTATTCGCATACTTATTCGGGCTGCAAAGATAGAGCCTTTTTTTAATAAACAAAGGGTTGCGCAATTTTTTTACGCAAGAACCTTTGATCTCAGACCAAAGCAAGTTAACTTCATCAGCAAATGAAGAAAGCGATGCCGCCCATCTCCTTACGGAATGAATGGCATCGATGAAGCACGAATGCTATATGAGGTAAAGGGCCGGGGAGGAGGTGCAGCCTACGTGTAAAACAAATTCAATCCATTGTGTGCTGCACGCTCCCCGCATCCATTATTCACATGATGGATGGGAACCCGTTATTATTATCTCATATCCACAAATACATAATTACTGGTACTACTTTTCGCCAAATCAGATACAGACATTTTCGCAGTATACGTACCTCCCCAAGATGTGTGTGTAAACGTTATTTCATCATCTGCATACACGGATACTTTATCCAATATTATTTTAGAGCTATTATTAGTTCTAATTGCTGCTCCTCCACCACTTGATATGGAATAAGTGATCGTTACATTACTTCCCACATTGCTTCCATTTCTTCGACATTGCAAATAGAAAGTTTTCGTCTCTTTAACTTTTTCAGGTCTAGTATAACTCAAATCAGAAACAGGATTGAATAAATCAGCCTTTAAAATAACATCATCTTCATCATCATTTGCTGTATTTGTTTTAAAATGAATAACCTTCTCTTCAGGACTAAATATCTGATCCGTATAGACGTAGTACCAATCGCTCGCTCCGGTCGTTTCCAAACGAACACCGGGTTCTACTGCATACAGTTTTTTAGTATATATCTTATATTCAATGGGGAATAAGGATTCATCAATATCTTCCGGTATCGAGAATTTCAGATAAGCATCTTGCTTCTGACCTGCGGCAATTTCATTTGTACCCGTCCCTCCTTCACGTCTTCAAATCTCGGATTAATAAAGTCATAAGGGGACGTAAGACCAATTTAATCTTACGCTGCAAATTACCTCCTACCACGTAGAAATACGCTATCTTCTCACCGGAGTCAGGAGCCGGCTTTATATTGGCTGTAATCGTTATCGTCTGATTGCCAGAAGGTATCCAAGAAGGATAACTTGTTACCATCTACGACATCCGACATTCCCTCACCCGGAACCACACTCAACTGCCCTGTTCCCGCATATGTCGCAGTCATTGACAATGTGTTAGAAGAGCCCGTAAAACGAATGTCGTCTTTGTAACATTCAAGGCCTCGCCATCATAAGTTATATTCGGATACTTTTTTCCATAATAGCCGAGGCCGTGATATTATTATCCGCTATCACATTTTCATCTATAACCTCAGCCCACGTAGCTCCTTTTCTGGAAACGCTCTTGACCGTTATATTAAAGGCATAATTACGAACGACATCATAAACACGAGTTACCTTATCATTCTCATCCTTTACGGCAAGAATCAATCTTATAATATGTATAGGTCTCGCTTTTCATCAAATTGCGCCTTAATAATAACAAAAAAGTCGCTTTCTTATCTTGATTATAATGTTCAAAAGTATACACAGATTCACCCGGCTTCGCATATTTACTAGCATCTGGCTCATTCTGGGGCGCATAAAAATCTTGATTTGGAATATTCAACTTTCCCATCTTTTATAACCGATAGATGCCAACTGTGATTCATTATAAATGAGATAAGAAACATTTTCAATTTCACAGCTGCCTCCGATGAGAGATTCAGCGTTATTTTGGCCCAGTTTCGTAGTAGTTCAACATTGTTGTTACCAGCATCTTCTAGATTATTGCTTATATTTTTCGCAGGAATTTCACTAAAAGTTCTCTTTCCCCAAAAGATTTGCTTATCTGTTCCTAACGAGGGCCATTTCCGCTTTCTAGGGAAGGGGTTAACGTTCCATCATTGGCGACAAAATGGATGGTACGGGTCTCTTTTTTGAGATAGAAGCCGTATATCCATTGCCAGAAACAACAGTCTCTACAACTGGAGAGATAAACTCTCCATCCTCATTAAATGTATATAGATATAAGGACTCAACACCTTTCTCCACATCCCCGGTCGCTTTCGTAATCTCAAGAGCATTCGGAGCATCTACAGAGAATGAAAGAGAAACCATTGATCCATCTGTCGGTTGAATTTCTATTTGTTCTATTTCCTCTGTCGCACATAAAGCGAGCAACAGTAATATGGAAAATAGGCTATATAATTTCTTTATCATAAAAATCTCTATTTAAATCATTAATAAACATCTTTAATATAAATCTCTTACACAACGAATACCGTCAGCTTTTTTTTGACTAGAGGCATTATTAGTAAACTGATTACGTTTATTTGCCCCAAAGTCATAATACCAATACGGCATTGCACACCAATAAGTACCGTTTGTATTAAACAAATAGTTTACCGCAGGAGAAGCGTCTTGTACTGTATTCATAAACTCTAACTCAGCTAAAGTAGGAACCCTCCATGTGCCAGCCTCATAATAGGTACCATCCCTCTAACCTCTCCCAATATTTTTACAACGTTCTACCGCTTTGGAATATGTATAAGTACCTGTACTTACAGCACCAAATCTTGAGGCTACTACAAATTTTGGAGATACTAATTCCGCAGAGAAAGCGTCGTCTTTAGTCACCGGACTCCATTTTTTTATAGTACTAGGATCTCCAATTATCAGATTCCCTGCAGCTTTGACTGTTATCGTAAAGATATTAGGGTTTGTATCCCCCATCCAGGAGAATCTGCTGGACCAGCATCTTTCCGAAACTTTTTCCTTCCAGATATTGAGGTGGATATTGATCTACGATAATTCCTGATACTTTCAAGTCCTCTGCATTATGAACACCAAAAACAAATTGCTTTGGAAAATAATTTACAGGTAATTTACTCGTAATAATAATGGAGCCTTGTTTTCCTGCTTCTGCGCTTATCTTAGGATATTGATCTTGTTTTGTGCTTTATCATTAGTCCAACTGTAATAATAACTATTAGGGTAATACGTACCATCTCTCTTTGTTATTTTCCATTTACAAATAATACTCCTCATAAGTCGCATAAGATGGTTGATCAATCGTAATATTCGAGCTAGAAGCAAACTCTATCTTATACTCAGTATTCGCCATCACCACCTTAGTCTCCCTCACGAACAAATACTTCAAATCCGCAATAACCACATCCACGACAAACTTTTCCACACCTTCCACGGAGTTGTAGATACCGTAAAGTTGATTCGTTGTGTCTTCATGGATATTTTTACCTGTAGCTCATATCTATTACCATGTATGATACCATTTGTCGTACATCCTTCAAAAGCTGTCGTAGGATTAAAAATCCTCATATTTATAAGAATGATCTTTTTCTCTTCTCTATAATACTTCCCTTCGTTACATTTTGAATAGTCATATCCTCATTAAAGGTAGTCGTGACCTGTATCTTTTGTAAATCACCCGTTACATATATAGACAATGGGGTTAACGTCGTGTTCAACTTCTCATAGGTATAAAAAGGTAACGCAACGCCATTTTGCAATGTAATATCCTTTGCCGTAGAGTAAGTATCATCATATTGATTATCTCGACCAAGCAATATTAAATCTGATTTCTGATTGATATTCTTGACCGTAAGTTTAGTTACAGTATAGAACCACTGGTTGGTTACTTTTGTATCATCTGTTGTAGACACAGTCTCCGGCTCTTCATCTACCGTAAACTTCATATCGATGCGTGCCGCTAATTGTGTCATCGGAACAGGTATACTTGTCACAGCCGTATTTAGGTCATACGCAGCCAACTCCCCCGACCTTTACCAAATTTGAAGCATCAAAAAGTTCCACCTGAAACGGTTTCCGACAAACCTTTCAGGTTCTCATAAGTAGTCGTTCCCAATCTAGCAAGTCCTCATAATGCGTTGAATTCGCAATCGCTACGATACGAACCTTACCTGTCTTTTTGCTTGTATATTATCAATTTTATAAGACAATCAATGTTTTTCCATCAATCGTTACGGTAGAATTGAATTCCCCCGTCAAACGCTACAGACTTGTACTCCAAGCACTCACCCACAGTTCCATTCGCCTCATTAAATATAGCGACCACAACATTATTCACTTTTACCTCATCCTCTGTCGAATATGTATACCCTTCAGCGATATCCCTCAGCTTTCGTCATCGCTGTCACTTCTCCCAGTAAGAGTCATAGAGAATGAATATCCCGCCCGTCCTCATTTCCTCGCTGAACTTCTTTCTTCCGAGTTTACAGCTCGTGAAAAGCAGTCAACAAACAGCACTGATAATATATTCCTTATTTTCATAATCTTGTATTTTTATTTTACCGTTTACAATTATCTTCCATAGGAATGGATATGGTATTATTCAACCAATCTCTTGTATAGCAAAGCAGTTCTGTCTCGACCTTATCTCCAATAATAGTCATATTGACAACCAAGCGATAAACATATCCGGATTTAACGCCATGTAAAGATATTTCCTTCACTTATTGATCACAAAACGGCCTCGTAGTTCTTTCCTCATTGCTATTTCCTATTTTGAACCGAACCTGCATTTTTTACTTGATCACTCTCTGCCTTCGCCAGATTCCGGAAAAGAATAAAAAGACAATAGATTCTTATTATCTACAAAAGAATAAGTTGACGGAAGATCCGATACCCCATTATAGACCTCCACTTACACGTTTTTACTCTCAGACAAATAAGTCGCATTTTTATGAGTTTGCTCATTTATCGTATAACTCTCAGGATTCAAATTTAACAGATCCACTCCTGTAACAGTAACCTTCTCTTTAACAGATGCTCCTTGAAAACCTGAAACATTAAATTCCGCAAGTTCTATTCGAGCTGTTGGTTGAGAAAAGGTATTGTGCCTATTTCTAAAAAAACTTTCCCAATGCCTCCGCAATTGTTGGATAATAGCAAAGTCAGTATCAAAACTGATATCCATTTTCCCAACTTTTACCAAAAGCATCCTTATCATCCTGTATTATATCCTTTATATTATTTTCCGATTGGCAACCCGCAAACGACTTCGAGCTATTAGCGATTACCATCACGGAATAAGGACTAAGCTTTTCACTTTTAAAATCACTTTAGCCCAATCATCTTTCGTTCCGTCTTTCGTTTTTAACGATATAATTCTCCTTATTCACAAACAACCTTCCATTATGGAACTGACTTGTGTGCCCTCAAAAAATATCAACGTACAATTATTAATCTCTGCCTCATCCATAGAAGCAGGTAATGTTCCAGCATCAGATAAAGGATTTTGTCTCCAAAGAAGAAAAGAGAAGTCTTAAGAACAAAAAGCGGCCTCCCCATCTCTATCTCAACATTTCCCGAATCTCCCTATCTCCATGTCCCTCAGCACGTCATCCTCCATCGAGCAAGCGACTGCTAATAGCATCAAGCAAATACTTGAGATTATTGTCTTTATTTTCATGTCCCTATATTTTTTATTCGTTTAACTTATTCCTCGTTGTTTTAGAATATAAGGATCGTTTTTAGTTCCGATAGGACTATTTAATCTAGCCCTATTATTAAATCCTTATATTATAATCTCTATATAAATCCATCCCCTTTAAGAAGAACTTATGAAAATCATCCTTACCTGTTTTCTTGTAGGGGTAAAAGAGTTGATACTTTTCTTGTATATCCTCTTTACTTAAGCCTGTTTAAAGTATTTAGTCCTATCGGGACTAAGTTTCCAAAAATCAAGCTTGAACTTTTTACACGGACAAAAATTAGATGGATACATTAATGTAGGGAATAGGCGGAACTTTCAACTTTAAGGGGTAAAACTAGCAATTTGAGGCTTACTGAAATAAACGATAGAGAATCCTATCATTTCGATAGAGATACCTACGCTGAGAAAAAATATAAACTTGTTTCAGAGATTTTTTTTGATGTACTGTTTCATACGAGAAAGATCCAGTGATAAGGGAGGCTTATCGTATATTTCTATGTATGCTCTTGTTCTCTATCGAATGATTCGGTAAAAAGTCGTACGTGTTTCTCGAAAAACATTTACGACTTTTCAAAAAAATACGTCTTTTTGCGAAAAAACACAATCGTATTTTTAAGACACTAATGTCAATAACTTACAGAGCCATATCATTCATATACTTATTGTATGGAATTTGTCTTGGAATGTAGTATGTCCTTACTTTAAGTTACCATTTTGAAGGGATGAGACGTAGTACGCTACGTCTCTACCACTAGAAGGTATCAATGGGATTGAAAAAGTGGTTACCTTGATCAAAAGATTCCCCCTTTATACATATTATCGAAATTCGAATGCTGTCCGTTCATCTTCTGGGCCTCTTCGCCTTCTGGATTCAGTTCCAAAAGATTTCTTCAAGTCCTCGAACGCACCGGTCTTATCACCTTTCAGATTCTTGGCTCGCCCACGCTCACTATAAGCCTTGGCAAAAGACGGATTCGTCTCGATCGCCTCGTCAAAAAAGCGATCGCCTCGTCATATTTCTTTTGCTCGATCAGTAACTGACCAGATAAGATACAAGCGTCCTCATTAAACGGATTTAGATCTAGGGCCTGCTGGAAATCCAGAATTCGCAGCCTCGATATCCCCCTAAAGCCATATGAATACGTCCTCTCAATAAATAAGAACTTTCCTCCTCCGGCACGATCCCGATCGCTTTCTCCACATCGGGCAGCGCCTCTTTTAGCTTGTCCCAGTCCTAAAAGAATCTCCGCACGCGATAAATAAGCATCGGCGAAATCCTCCTTCAAGGCGATCGACCTCGTCAGGTCGGCGATAGCGCCAAATACGTCATTCGTCGCTTTCTTCGCTTTTGCCATCATGAAATAAGCGACATGATTAGAAGGCTCTAGCTCGATCACGTGCAAACAATCGGTTATGACCTCCGCATCCTTATCCAACATAAACAACAAGTTAACGCGAGTCAAGCGGGTAGCGATATGATCCGGCTCCATCTCAACCATCCGGTTCAACACGTCCTCGGCTTTCCCTAGATCGTTCGCCATCGTATAAGCGGAAACGAGATAGCTCATCGTCTCAAAATCCTCCTGTATATTCAGTGCCTCCGTAAAGCATTTGATCGCATAAGCAAGTTTTCCCATCTTCTGGGCACGTACGCCGTCGTATTTCAAGATATCAAAAAAGTTCTTCTGCTCGTTCTTCGCCTTATCCTCCGTCGCTTCGGCCGGTTTGGAAGAAGAGAATAAAGATGTAAAGAAATTTCCCATGGTCTTATTCCTTAATTATTATAGTTCTACATTATTAGAGTTCCACCGCAAAGTTACGGTAATATATTTGAATTTTCAGCGTACAAGCATCGGAAAAAACACGTACGTGTTTTTTCAAGCTGACAATCATTCACCGAAAAGGCCGTTTCGCTTATTTATTTTCATTTTTTTTAATTAAAATGTAACAGATCGTTTTCCAGTATTTTATAATTTTGCGATTGTTTTTAATTTGGCTGAAAGTTGCTCAATCCTTTGTAGAAACCTTTTAAGCTAGCCACAAATATAGAATATGGAGAATATAGAGACAGGACTTTTTTTTTGTTAATGGTAGTTGGAATGACCACCGTATTTGCTATCCTTTTGATCGTTATCTATCTGGGGAAAGGACTTATCGTCTTGGTGAATAAATACGCGCCGGAAGAGATCATAGCGAAGAAACCAGTAGCGGCAGCCGTTCCGGGTACAAACGGCCACTCCAACGCAAACCACCGCGATCGGTAGCCTTTCCGGACAGGAGACAGCCGCCATCGTATCGGCAATCAGTGCCGTGACCCGTGGACAGGGGAAAGTTATCAAAATTGAGAAAGTATAAATAATACATATTAATATCATGAAAAGAGAAATCAAATTCAGTTTGGTCTTCAGAGACATGTGGCAATCCGCCGGAAAGTATGTCCCGACCGTAGACCAACTAACCAGAGTCGCTCCGGCAATTATCGAGATGGGCTGTTTTGCGCGCGTGGAAACCAATGGCGGAGGTTTCGAACAAGTAAACTTATTATTCGGCGAGAATCCTAAAGCGGTCCGTGAATGGACAAAACCTTTCCATGCGGCAGGCATTCAGACGCATATGTTGGACCGTGCGTTAAACGGCCTTCGCATGAGCCCGGTACCCGACGATGTACGTCAGCTATTTTATAAGGTAAAGAAAGCGCAGGGTACGGATATCACGCGTACCTTCTGCGGCCTGAACGACGTACGGAATATCGCCCCATCTATTAAATACGCAAAAGAGGCCGGTATGATCTCACAATGCTCCTTGTGTATCACGCATTCTCCGGTACATACGGTTGAGTATTATACCAAGATGGCATTCGAGTTGATCGAACTCGGAGCGGATGAGATTTGTATCAAGGATATGGCCGGTATCGGACGTCCGTACACATTAGGCCGTATCGTAGCCAATATCAAGGAAAAATATCCAGAGATCCCTATCCAATATCATAGCCATGCCGGTCCCGGCTTTAACGTAGCTTCCATCATGGAGGTTTGTAACGCGGGTTGCGACTATATCGACGTTGGCATGGAGCCGCTTTCTTGGGGTACAGGGCACGCGGACTTGCTGACCGTACAGGCTATGTTGAAGGATGCCGGTTATAAGGGATGGTGAATAGACATGGGGCTTTTTAAGAAAAACAGTAAACTGGTTTTTATTATTTTGCTGGCAGGTCTTTTTCTTTCATCGTGTGGAAAAGGTGCTGATGATGAGAAGAATACAATAGTCATGGATAATAACAGCGAGGCAAGTACTGTAATCGTGGATGATAATGAAGGAGACGGCGAAGCAGCAAATGCCCTTAAGACCATGACTGTAAGCTATGTTGACCGTGACTGGACAGACTTAAGCAACGCAGAAATTAATGTGGATCCCCTTGCCTCAACTGAGAGCAAGATTGATGCAGTTATGAATGCCATCATAACCGAACCGGAGGATGACGCGAAGGCTGTCCCGGTGGCCCAGGGAATGGAGTATCAGCGATATAGCTTTGATGGTGAGGGAACGGTGACGGTTATCTTCAATATCGATAGTTCAAGGACAGACGCATATACCCTTAATCTTTCAAAAAAGGCATTTACCTTGAGCCTGTGCAGGATAGAGGGAGTGAATTCCGTCACCTTTGAAATGCACAATATCGTTACCGGTGATGATGCCATATATCATGGCTACAATGAAAATTCATTTGCAAATATAGACGATGCTAATCTTGAGGCAGAATACAATGTAATGGTGTACTACGGAACCCTGGACGGAGCAGGACTGGTGGGACGGGAGATAAATGTAGATCTGTCTGATGCAATATCTGTAGAGAAGCAGATCATAGAAGCACTGAAGGTAAGTTCCGGTGATGATACTGAACCGACGCTTCCGTCAGACACATATATTGTAAGTCTCAGTGTAAATGATGGTGTGTGTTATATTGAGTTTAGCCGGGAGTTTTTGAGCAATGCTGTTACCAAAACGGATATTGCCATGTACTCGGTAATTAATTCACTGACATCT